>Ga0335081_10019417_pt1 | contig 10991 bp, 17 predicted proteins | sample Lox_Sample_35_FD_206713 | JGI IMG/M metagenome (GOLD analysis project Ga0335081, IMG submission 206713) | Soil microbial communities from Loxahatchee National Wildlife Refuge, Florida, United States - Lox_Sample_3.5 | ecosystem: Environmental > Terrestrial > Soil > Wetlands | place: USA...
CTAACAATACACCTTCCCAGAACTGAGAGGAGCCACGTCCTCCGTCAATGAAAAGCCAATCGTTCCTGTCGACTCATCGAGAAAGGAAACATTATCTTCAGACTCTACCGGTATTGACGATGTAACCCCCCCAACCTTCCTCACATCACCCAGGTATACTTCTTTATCCACCAATTCACTTCGTAAATACGCCTTTTTCCCGTTCGACGTCTTTGATAACACCGTGGCCCACGAGGTACTTGATTGTCCCTTCGAAACGATTCGCGCGGCGAATTCAACGAGTTGAAAATGTGTCGTAGGGGGACACTGGATGGTCATCGACCAGCTTAAACACGCGAGACACGAAAAATATATGAAAGACGCGAGCGCCAGAAAAATAAAAACGGTCCAGGGCGCGATGACACCCCGTGGTACGGTCTGTGTCAGGTCTGCTGTCGTGTAGAGTTCTTGTGGGAGACCAACGGGTTCCACGCTGGTGTTGGTGACTGTCAGCCACGTTTCCAAGTCGGAGTTTGCTTGGAACATAACGAAGGGAGTGACTAGCCAGCTTGCTAGGACGTCCTCGGGAGAAACGACGTTGCCCCACCCAGCCTTGGTTGCGTAAATCAGGAGCTCGGTCGTTGTATACTCGGGAAACGGCTTGTTGGTTGTTCCATCAACGCTAGTCTGGAAGATTCTATAGAGCACTTGGAGTAAGTCGGATATGGCGAATTGATGATCAGGATTATCTTGCGACAGATTCTCGATTTGGAACGTAGAAGCGTTGGGTCGGTAGAAGTACGTGTCCGCACGAGCGTCCTTGAGAGCAACGCCGAGAGATCTGTCCCAAGAAGCTTCCCACGTAGTGTTGCTCAAACATTTACTTGCTTTGGCGAGCTCAGGCGGGCAAGTAGACCAACCTAGAGTATTAGAAAACGGGGATTAGACAACGTTACCAGCAATGAAATGATTCGTGTACAGGGAAGAAGGAGCCAGGCAAATCTGAAATGCCATATTCTCGGCTCCGGATTTGAAACAATCAATCTGAGATGCGTCGATGCTGCTCACCTCGGCCGAATCGACTAACCAGAGACTAGCCAACAAGCCCAGAGTCTGTTTCACAATGATAACATCTGCCTCCGGGAATAGGTTATCTCCGAAAGGATCGGGTGTCGTAAGCCCAAGTCCGCCGTTAAGATAGAAGGTTTTGCAAGAAGGGACTCCGTAGCAAATTGGGGGGTTGACGGAAATGGATCTTGCGGCGTCGAAGAAGAGGTCGTAACTCTCTACCGAAAACTGATAAGCTAAATAAGAAGGTATCCAGAGTAAGGCCATGGAAGCGTTAAACGAGCTGATGCCGGCGGTGACATTGAGCGTATCAAGAACGACATAAACTGTTGTATATTCGACGGTACCTGCAGCTCATTAACCCGATTATGCGAATTGTCCACTTACTCAGAATGACTATCCCCATGATAGGAACCAAAATGTACAGCGAGAGACTGCAACGAGTTAGCCCTCTTATGGATCCCTCGTGACATTATTACCGGATGATCGAAACAAGGGTATGGAAATCCCGGCCGTACTTGGGCTTTCTCCACAGGAACAGCAATTCAAATAATCCGAAAAGTTCGGTGGTCCGAGACAAGCTGAGAATCGTGGACATGCTAACCCCAGCGTTTGTACTCGCCGCAGCCCACAACAAGGCATCCAAAGTTGTGTTGATCAATGCAACAAGTAGAATCGCAATGCCTTCCGACAACACTCGCAATATCCTTACAGTGACTGTAGGCCCATGCGATACCGGGATGAATTGATGCAGGATGCCATCAGTCCGCGAAACCGCAAGCGAGTAGAGGACGGAAGCGATTATCCAGAGTCCCGTCGTGACGAGAATTACCCAGGCAAGCCAGTTCTGTCGCCATTGGGGCTTTAGGCTTATGCCAGGTGATGGCAGCGGGGTAAAGCTTTGCCTTGTAAACCACCGCTTCATGCAGGAAGATAGACGAGGGACTCTGACGGGGAACGCGCAGCCTAAGACATTTATTTGTATGCGCCATGTACCTGGGCCTGGGTGCCTAAAAAATAAAGTTCGCTCTGTTATTGGTGCCGTCGGCTACGTTTGCCTCGGCCCGGAGCGGTTCAATCTCTTTGGATTGGCGTCTGAAACTGAGTTGGCGCAACTGCCCGCTGGGCTATCGATTGGAGAAGCAATGTCAGAATTGCTATTGCCTGAACTCGAGAAGACCAAAGGTCAATCGTTGCTCGGTGGAATCGGTGAAGCAAAACGCCCGGACGATGTTCGCGTGCTTGTTCCAAGGGATACCGAGAATGCAATTAGATAGATTTGATATTAGTATGTCGATATATGCTCATCTAAGAAATACTCGTACATCAAGTGACTGATCAACTTGTCAAATCGTCAATAGACAGGATAACATTCACTATGATTCCCCCAGAAAGCGACATCTCTCTGTTAGAATACATCACTTTTCATTCAGGTTTCCGCGCAACATAAAGCTGCATCGGTGTGAACAGCTTTGTTCTCCCTCCAGCAACGAGCGCATCCGCAGCGATACCAAGCGCATTGGCAGTCTTATTCGCATCGGGTGGCGCCAGCCTAAAAAACGCCAGAACACCCAAGAAACCATGAGAAATATATCGCATCGGGCGCGTCATCAATCCAACCTTGACGAAATCCGCAATGCTGCGAACATACTTTAATTCCCCAGCCAAGGGGTAGTACCAAGGGATCTCGTCGCCGCGGTCCGCAAGATCGTCGTCATGGATGATTTCAAAGCCAACGTCAGCAAAGGCCTTACGCGCGACCTCCTTCTTGACCATGGCGGGGATGCCGTCACCAACTTCGATGTCGTAGGAGATTTGCTTGTGCTGAGGGTTGTTGGGGTCGTAGTTGTCGTCGAGGAGCCATTCGTAGGTGGCATAGGTTCCGCCGGGTTTGAGAACGCGGAAGATTTCTGAGTAGACGCCCTTAAGGGAAGGTGCGTGGCAGGTTGCCTCGATCGAGTAGATACGATCAAATGTATTGTCGGCGAAGGGCATTTTCATGAAATCCCCCTTGACAAAAGTTACGTTGGCCGACAGACCGCGTTTGGCAGTGTAGCAGGTAGCTCGCTCGATCCTGCTCGTCAGCTCCAGTCCGTTATCCCAGCAGGTGGGATGTGATACTGGTAGTCATTATTATTGAGACCAACAACGTTTGCGTCTGTGAAGGTGGCAATTTCACGAGCAGGTCCTCCAACACCACATCCAACATCCAAAACAACCTCGCCAGGCTTAATTCCCAACTTCATCGCCATGTAATGTTCGTGTCGCGCGAGGGCCTTCCATTAGCGTGTCAAACAAACGAAAGATGTTGACCTGATGGAACCCCTCCCCTTTATAGAATCGACAAAAGTGGAAACTCTCAGCCCAGCCATACTCATACAAATCCGTGGAAAGGTTGTAATAAGCATTGACCAGGTCTGTATACTTTTCGGATCGCGCCTTGACATCGTCGTCCGTGTCATTGGTAGCGGCCCTGTTCCAGAATTGGAAATACGTCGAGGCAGCTTGTTTCTGGGCCGCTGAGTTCTTCTTCAGAATGGCCATGTAGCCAGTTGCATCGGTAGCTTTGGTGCCATGGAGGGCCTTCGCGAATTCCTTGTCGCGAATTTGTTCCTCCGTAGGTGCTGCTTCGGCAACGCTGGGCATTTTCCTTCGTCGGTGCGAGAGCGAGAGTTACTCGAGTGAATTAAGGAATGAAACTTAGAAGCACGTGGTTAAAAGGCGACGAGGATGGAGAAAATGGACGATAACTGAACGTGCGATAGGCAAGAAAAGGGAAGTGTTTGCTGTTTGTCTACGATGTGTCGTCGTGAAAATGGAACGATTGTGGGCGGATGGATTGGCCCCCTTTTGTATCCGTCGAGGAATAATAACCGCGCCACCATTGGTGGCCCACATGCCGTGACTGCCGCTCAATTAAGGCAGGTAAACGACCCGATCGGAGAACCGGCGACTCCATCCCGAAATTGCTGTGGAACAGACCACAACAGCGCGGACGACGTCTGCGAAATATCGCCACTTTTACGATCCAAAATGGAGGAAGGGAAACGTAAATATCAGAAAGGGACTAGACGAATGAAAATAAGCTGGAGAAACTGGAGAGTCTTCTAATTAGTAACGCTGAACGGCAATTGAACAATTGACTTGTACCTACTCTGATGGACTATGCCAGTTCCAAAATGAGAGATGTATTAGAGCACAAGGCAGCAAACGATAATCGAGCATATTTGCATACTCCGGGCAAACACTCGTCTAGAATGCCCAATTGAACAGAGGTCGTGTGACATCTAAATGTGGTATTCAGTACCTAAATTCCTATCTGACGGCGATGATTGGAGAACCTCTATACGCATGCGTGGATGACTAGACGCCTTCGTACTACAGTTGCATGAGGGTAATGATGGCATGAATGTGCGTTATTACTGTTTCTTATCTCCGATAAATATGAGAACGCGTGGGTTGCCGACGTCAAATATGGAAATCTCGCACAATTTAGGCCAGGATTTCCCGACCGAGAAATAAACTTCCGGCATGCACCTCGTGAGCATCGGCCACCTCACGGCAGTGGATATGAAATTGGTTCGATAGCGAATCAAGGGCTCATGAGAACAATAGACGGATAACCGTGGAGTTGCCAGCTCGCAATTCGGGGTCCAGAAAAACCACTCGTAAATGATTATTACCTTTCATTCATAACTGGACAATATAAGACAGAAATGTATATACAGACGATGACTTCCACGGCGCAATTCTGACAGCGTGATAATCATTCCCTCTAGCAGCAAGATAATATACCCAAGGTCCAAGCCCAGAACTCCAACCCGATACAAATCAATCCGCCCCATCAGCAAACAAAGACTCGTTATCTGACCCATCCTCCTCCCTCGGCGGGGTAGGATTCTGCACCACCTCCGGCTTGACAACAGGAACAACAGCTCCCTTTTTTTTCTTCTTCGCAGACCCCTGTGGACCCGGGGCCTCCTTGCGCTTGCGCGGCGTACTAATTTTCCCTGTAGGCGGAAGACGAGGTTTGGCGGGGCGTTGTTTGGGGGGAAGGTTCTCGTCCTCGATGAGATAAGGGCCTTCGGAAGAAGTGAGTTTGGTGCGGAGAAAGTTGCGGATGAGACCGATTTCGGCGTCGATTGAGTCGATGGTGACGGAGTCCCAGGGAGGGGGTTCGGAGTGTTCTATTTGGATTGCGGGGCCGCCTTCACCGCCGACGGGATTGATTGCGGCGCGCATTCGGCCTTGAAGAAGGCGAAGGGGGACCTAGCCATTACACGTTTCTTAAGAACGGGGACTACCGATAGGGAGATCATGTCGAATTCTTTGTCGAGACCTAATTCTCTGAAACCGAAAAAGTCTTCGCCTAATTCATCGTAAAAGTCACCGCTGATAAAACTCTCGTTTTGCTCTTCAAAGAGATTTGTGCCGTCCTCGCCTTCTTGTAGAGCCGGGCGCTGCATTCCGTGTCAGCTTGATCGTCATGAGTTGGCTTACCAATAGTTCTGTCAGGAAGCGCTTGAGACGACGATGGCAATCTTCGAGTTTTGTCCCGTATCGTTCAATATCGTCTTTGATGTACATTTCCAGTTGTTCTAAATTATGAACGCCATTCAGGTCCAACATATGCAGAATTATTTCCTGTTGTAAGTGAGTCGTCGAGGATAGGATAACCACCTCTTCAGTGAACTTCTTCCGTTGATCCGTGTTGTTAAGGTACGTCGTTAGTGTTCGCCCTAGGTCCTGCATATATTCAATGGCAATGTTCGTAACAACGTCGAACGCAAAAGGTTGGAAATCTATGGTGAGAAGCGAGATGATGATTAACGTACCCTCAAAGCCAGAGTGATACAAAATCTTGGCGACAGTCTGTTCCATTACATACTCTGCAATTTCGCCGGTCATTTCTGATGAAATTGGGAAGACGGGCTCTTGATCTTCGATCGCACCACCCCACGCGAATTCATCGAGTTCGGGGTGCTTGGCTGGAGGAGCGGGAGGTTGATACATCTAAAATTAGAGATATGTAAATACGGAATTACTCCGGCAGGTTGCTGGCTCATAGTCCTGATCAGAGCGACTTTGGTACATAACTTCCGTATCTCTCCTAGCTTTCGGGCATTTTCTCGCATGGTGTCCATTAACCCTTGTGGCGGCCGAACTCGCATGTCCGTGGCAGATAATCTGTCATCAGCCCGATAAAACGAGCGCATTACTCTGGAAGGGGTTCTCGAGAATACAGCTCTTTTATCGAGTCTTCATCGTACAGCCCCTCAAACCCATTCAGAATCCCCGAAGCTAGATCATACTGAGCAAGGAACTGATCTTCCTCTGTATTTTCCTCTTCATTCGGTAATTCATCCTCTGCTTCCGGATCCGGTTCAGGCGCTGGTTCCTCGAAACGAACAACATCATAAACCCGATCTTCCCACTCTTTAAACTTCAACATGCCCTTTTTCGTACGAATGAGGCCCGGTTCATCATCCCCAAGCGGCTTCCGGAGTAACTTGTGCCGCGATAGGGCGTACTTGGCACGGGCCTGTTGGGTCCGAGAATTCCACTCCCTCGAAAGAACGTCCCCCTCGTCTCCCTCATCCCCCTTTTCATCCCGTGCCTGTTGCGCGACTTGAGCGGGGTCAAGTTGAGCGTCCATATCGCCTGTTGGCGTACCGGCAGGCGGCGGCGTGCTGTACAACCCATTGACTTGGCTTGCTGATCGCCCGTCGTGAGATCCAGCGACACTTCCCTCTCGCACCCCGTTGAGGAGTTTATTCTCTAATTCCTCGTGGAGGGGCCCCCGCATCATCGACGTGCCGCCTTTTTTACTGACTCCTTTGGACGAGAAACCACCTGCTTTTCGGGAGGATTTGACGGGTTTTTCGTCCACATCGCTGTGGGCATCGTCTTCAGCTTCGGCAGCGGCTTCTTCGGCTTCAACTTCTGCTCTTGTACGAATTGTGATATCAGGGACTAACTCCGCGAGCGTTGCACATAGATGCCTCATGGCGTGTGCCATAGGTCTCAGAGGATGATTCTGACCAGTCAACACAAAACATACACCAGCATGGGTGGCGTACAATGTCAGTGTTATACGTCAAACAGTTCTCCCATATCAAATCAAGTTCCTCCATGAACTGTGCCTTGCTTTTGTAATAAGTCCCAGTCTTCAAATTCCTCTGCATCGTCCCGAGATCCATCGGTCGTCGAATAATATTATAATAGTCCGGTGCAGTAACCCTCCTCACCCTTCCCAAAAACGGAAAGGAATTCTTGTCTGCCACGATGTTTTTCAACATACTCTCCAGTGCTTCATACAATTCTTCTCGGCCGATTAAATCATCAGACGCCCATTTTGAATTGGAGCGGTGCTTCCTCACGTCTGAGAGCAGCTTGCGGAGGTCGTGGTGATTGAGGTTGACAACGTCGCTGTTTTGATCGATCATGGACAAGAGGTGTTTCATGGTGAGATTTGCAGCGCCAAAGTTTACGTTTTGAAGGGAGGAGGTGACATGTGCTGACCCCTCCGTGCTGTTTTGACGGTTTAGTTCCTTCGAGAGAAGTGTTAGCTGGTACAAGGATATGATGTGTACTTCGACGGTCTGAAGTTCGAGCATTGCTATTCGGTCGTGTTCGAGGGTGTGATAGTACGTGTCATAGGGGAAGGATTTTATCTGAGAAAGGGCTGCGGTGTCATCTGTGCTCGTTAGTTCAAGTTAATCTCTGCCTTCTACCGATACTATCCATGGAAGAATTAGCATCTTGGTTTGATGAGTCGGGAGCTTGAAGTGTCGTAGACGAAGGCTGTTCATCTTCGTCGTCATCATAATTGTCTTCTTCAATCTCTCGAGTCTTGATCACTGGCTTCGACACTTGCGGCTGGCTCGTTTCGGGTAAACCTTCATCCAAGTCAAAGTCCATAGGATCCTCCTTCGAACCATGAGGAAAGAATTTTCGTATGGAGAATTCAAACAACATCGCCCGAACTCTGAACGCCGTCGTTACTGGATCGGCTGCCTTTTCCGATGTATTCTCCTCGCTATTCTCCTGGGTCTTTGGAAGGGGATCAAGGGGCTCGCCCTGGCCAGCGAGAAAGGCGTTCCAGGTGTCTCTGCTCCGAAGTGCCTTGTGGAATATTGCATGTTCGTGCTCAGAGAGGTAGCCGGGCCACAGCTGTTTCTCGTCTAGCTTTTGAGCGAGTCGCCGCAACCGCTCTGAATCGGGGTATAACGCCCAGTTCGCAGGGCGGCACGACGGGGCGCCCATGGTCTTGAAGAAAGGGATCGTTCGCACGTGGTGTGTTCACGGCAGAGGAGGTGTTGTTACAGCGTCATCCCTTTGTGTGCAGTGAGAGGTGTCCAATCTGTCGATGCACCGTCAGCAAGGTGGTGGTTGGCGGCCTAGTTACATAAGTAATAGCATGGCTTAACCGCCCGATCTTGGGATCGCGAGACGATGAGCACCACCACCACCACCATGACCTCCTGCTCCGTCACCATGGACACGACGCTGCTCCTCACGAGTCTCGCTCTAGCGCTGCTGCTTATTGCAGTTTCAACTTATTTTCTCTTCTTTTGGTCGGGAAAAGCCTCTGGCAATGCAATCTACCTTGTCGGCCCAAGTGGATCTGGCAAAACAGCCCTCTGGACCTTCGTACGTCATATCCTCACTTTGGTGAATAACCGTTCTGACGTGTCCTCAAAGTTAAAACATGGCAGAACAGTCCCTACACAGACATCCATGAGCATCAACTCGTGTCTATTAACGCACGCCTCCCTCAAAAAGCCGGTAACACTCATCGATTGCCCGGGGCATCCCCGACTGGCTCACCTCCTTCGACAATCCCTCACAACCACTCCCCCACGTGGCGTCATTGTCCTGCTTGATGCAGCAACCATCAAGCAAGACTTGAATAACGTGGCGAATAGCGTGTATTCTACACTTCTAGCTCTCCCAAGACCCATCCATGTCCTTTTTGTTACGAATAAAAGCGACCTGTTCACAGCGCTGCCAGTTCACAAAGTGCGAGAACTGTTGGAGGAGGAAATCTCAACTTTGAAGAAGACGAGGGATGATGGATTGGATGATGACGAGGAGCGGGCAACACTTGGAGGTCCAGAATTTAAATTTAGCGAGCTTGAAGAGGATGCTGTTACGGTTGAATGGACAAAGGGCAGCATTGAATCGCGAGAAGTCGCTGGCATATTGGAGTGGATGTCAGACCGGATCTCCTAAATATCAACTTGGCATTGTTGTATATTCGCTCACACCATACATTGCAATATAAATGGTATACCACGTGGATTCATCACTTACGAACGTTGGCATCCTGTTATCAACTTTGGACGGCAGCCCAAAGCACTTGCTGAGAGTAAGACAGGTGTCTCAGGACTAGGACATGAAATTAAAATCTGATAATGACAACGAAGGCAATCCAGACGATAAAACCTCCTTCTACGTCTTCAAAATACAGTGAAACACAACCTATTCATAGAACCGTCCAGTCAGATACGAGAGTTTACGCACGGTGAGTTTAACTCTTGGCAGACTTCTTCGCACGACGGGTCCCCGCTCCGTGTGCCAAAATCCTCACGGCCTCCTCTTCCGCACCAGCATTCCCCTGTGTTTCCGGGGACTCAGAAGGTTCCTCCTCAACCCGCTGCTCTAGAGGATCTGTTTTCATTGCAAGTGTATTCTCTGCAATGACCCCACCATCACCCACCCGACGAAGAAAAACTCGGCCACTCCTCACAGCTTCCAAATTCCTCCTGAGTGCGTCAGCACTCCACCCGCCAATTTTACCACCCTCGCCAATCTCCACAGGCTTCTCGGGAAGGCCCACTAATTCCATTCCATGTTTCTCCAAATAGGGCCCGAAGAAGCCCCGTGGGAGACGTGTCTTTTGTGCTTGCGCCGGGAGCTCGGCGTTCAGCAGACCCAAAAGGAGTCGTCGGAATTCAGCGTCGTGGTAGTCCCTTGAAATATTCGACTTGGCCTTCTTCCGCAGATGTGTCGTGTCCGGATCCTCGCCGACAAAACCAGTGGGTTCACCAAGATCGAGAGATTGACGTTTTCTTCCGATAATGAGATTTGCGTTTTCGGTCCCTGGGGATTGATTATGCTGGATGAAGGCGGTGAATTGATGAGGGCCAAGTTGTGCGTTCGAAAGGACTTCAATGTACTGAACGCCGACCGTTGAACCCACAATCCCAAACGCTTCTCCTTCATTAATAGAAGGCATCGTCCCATCCGATTGAACAGTGGGTAAATCCCTCTCAGACCAGAAAACTAAACTTTCAACTCCAAACTCCGTCTCCAGTTCCGCAACAATGCGGCCCAATGTATCCAGCAACCCTGTCCGCTTGCGCCTTAACTTTTCGACAGGGCGAGATACGGCAAGGGCATCATCTTCGCTTGCCCGACGAACATATGCCTCCTTTTCCGCGGGGGAAAGTAATTTCCACTGCGCAGCCGCATAGGCCGAAAACCCCTTTCGCTCGCGTGCATTCTGTTTTGTTGCGGGTGGGTTGTTGGCGTGATAAATGGCAAACTGTTCTTTGTAAAAGGAATTCCAGCCCGAGCGCTTACGGATTAGTGGTCCTGTGCGTTTCGTGGATTTGGAGCCTCGTCGGGTGGCGTCGTCTTCTTTCGAGTTGGCGTCGGGTTCGGCATCGGCTGTGCCGGTCGTCTGTTCGAGGGCTGCTGCTGCGGTGAGTTGGTAGGTCGATGGGTCGGGGTGAGAGTCGAAGGCGTTGAATATATCGTTCGAGGGGACGCCGCGGGAGGGGTGCAGGTGGGGTGCGGCGTCTGGGGCGAGAGCAGGGTCAATGGACGGATCTGCCATGATTTGTTTACTTGTGTGCTCTTATTGAGGTTGCGACGGGGGCGAAAGCCGATGAAGACTTGATGCGTCGATGGGTTTGGATTAATCCTGGGAGTTGAGG
>Ga0335081_10019418_pt1 | contig 10990 bp, 12 predicted proteins | sample Lox_Sample_35_FD_206713 | JGI IMG/M metagenome (GOLD analysis project Ga0335081, IMG submission 206713) | Soil microbial communities from Loxahatchee National Wildlife Refuge, Florida, United States - Lox_Sample_3.5 | ecosystem: Environmental > Terrestrial > Soil > Wetlands | place: USA...
GGAATTCGGAAGGGTGGCGCGGAGGAAGACGGTGCCGGTGCTGTTCTGCACCGTGTTATCCAGAAAGGTCACTTTTCCGGATTCGGCGAGGTTCTGCGGGTCCACGGGCAGGCGCACCAGGGCGAGGAGCGCTCCGTGCGACAGCATCTGCCGCACTTCGGGAAGCTGGCGCTCGGTAACAGTGAAATCCGCATAGATGGGATTGAGGCGCTGGATGAGCAGCAGGCCCGTGGAGTTGGGCTGGACCACGTTGCCCACATCCACCAGGCGGGCGCCGGCGCGGCCTTCAATCGGCGAGTGGATGTAACAATATTCGAGATTGAGCTGGGCGGTTTCCACCGCAGCCTTGGCCGCTTGCACCTGCGCTTCGTCCACTTCGACGGCGTTCCTGCGGCCGTCGTAGTCCTGCTTGGAAATTACCTTGGAGTCCCACAAGGCCTGGCTGCGGGCAAATTCAATCTTGGCCAGACCGAGCGCGGCGGTGGACTGCGCGAGGCTGGCCTTTGCGGAATCGAGCTGGGCTTGATAGGGGCGCGGGTCAATAACAAAGAGGAGCTGCCCTTTGGCCAGATCGGCGCCATCCTGGAAATGCCGCTCGGTAATGCGTCCGCCGACCTGGGGAGTCACGGTGACGGACTCGGAGGCGTAGCTCTTGCCGATTTCATCGAGATAGACAGGCACGTCCTGCGCCCTGGCGGAGGTGACGGTGACCAGGGGAGGCGGAGGTGCTTGTGGTCCGGCGGCCTGGGAGTTTGACCGGCTGCACCCGAATGCGAATGCCTGAAGCAGAAGCAGCGCCAGGAAACACCAACGGTTCGAATTCAACCTCACTCGCATCCCTTCTCCGTGACCGGCGCGCGCGCCGGAACCGCCGTTACAGCCGGACTGGCGGACATGAGTTTCACTGTGCGGCGCGAAGCTCGACCCACCCGTCCGCCGGCGGCACACACAATGAGCCGCCTCGCCATGATTTGGGAGATTGGGGAAATGCCCGTGGCGCCGGCTGCTCCCACAATTCTCGCATGGGAGAGAGGCTGAACTGTAGAGGAACTGAAGGACCCAAATCGTCGCGTCTCATTAAGCCCAAAGAATGGCGTTCCACCAAGTCAGCCTGGCGCTCCCCTCCCGGCAATTCGGGACCAGCCCTCGACCCGTATCCATACAGATGCCGCGGGAGCGCCGAAGGTTCGGCGAAAGATTTCGGGTGGGGCGGCCATATCCGCGCGACAAAATCCGGAGACCGGCATCGAAAACTGGCGGCCAGCAGGCGCGAGAACATGGCAGGCCAGCGGAGACAGCAGGGAGGATTGGGATGGACCTGGAACTGAAGGGAAAGACGGCGGTGGTGACGGGCTCGACGGCGGGAATCGGACTGGCCATTGCGGGAGCGCTGGCTGCGGAAGGCGCGCTGGTGGTGGTGAACGGAAGAACGGAGGCGCGTGTGGCGGCCGCGGTGGAGAGCATCCGGAAGAGCAACGCAGGGGCGAAGCTGCGCGGGGTTGCTGGGGACCTGGGGACGGCGAAGGGCGCGGCGGATTTTGTTCGCGCCGTGCCGGAGGCGGACGTGCTGGTGAACAACCTGGGAATCTACCAGGCCAAACCGTTCGCGGAACTTACGGACGCGGATTGGCTGAACCTGTTCGAAGTGAACGTGATGAGCGGCGTGCGGCTGTCGCGACAGTATCTTCCCGGGATGCTGCGGCAAAACTGGGGGCGGATCATTTTCATCTCCAGCGAATCGGGACAGCAGATTCCGGCGGAGATGATGCACTACGGAATGACGAAGACGGCGCAGATCGCGGTGGCGCGCGGCTTGGCGGAGAGCGTGGCGGGGACCGGAGTGACGGTGAACTCCATACTCGCAGGGCCGACAGCTTCAGAAGGGGTGTCGAACTTCGTGGCCGACATGGCGAGACAGCGGGGAACGAGCCCGGAAGCGGTCGAGAAGGAATTCTTCCAGTCCGTGCGGCCGACCTCTCTGCTGAGGAGGTTCGAGACGCCCGAAGAGGTGGCGGCCGTAGTGGCGTTTGTGGCCGGGGCGCGGTCCGTGGCCATCAACGGGGCCGCGGTGAGGGCGGAAGGCGGAGTCGTGAGGAGCATCCTGTAGGGCGCGAGAAGGCGGCCCGGGCTGGCGGTTGAACGAGCGGGGCAAACAGGGTAGAAAGGAACGAACGAGGTGTGGCGATGGCGGGCATTGAACCCTACATGGAGAAGTACGAGCACGAACACCACAACCTGGCGAATCGGGTGCTCCACGCCGTCGGCATCCCCTGCATTTTTGCGGGAATCATCCTGACGGCGGCCGACTGGCATGAATGGCGCTGGGGACTGGTGTTCTTTCTCGGCGGATGGGTGATGCTATTCCTGGGACATCGCATCGAAGGGAACAACCCCGCGTTTTTTCAGGGACCGGTTTACTTCCTGGTGGGGCCGGTGTGGGCAGCGAAGGAAATCTTCGGCTGGCTGGGGGGAAAGCGAACACCGGGAGCCGCACCGAAAACCGAAAGTTGAACGATGGAAGACGGCTGGGAAATCCGCCGGGCGCGAAATCTCCGCTTCGCCGCCGGCGACCCGCCGCGTAACACCTCGCCGCTTGGCACAATTGCCCGCCTCGCGCGATGGCCAGCCTCGCCTAATACCTGCGGTCAGGGCCACCTGTACTCTTGAATCCCGCGGTCTCGGCATTTAGAAAGAATCGATTGGAATGCTTCCCGGGGGCCGGGCATTACCGGCCGGACGGGCCTGCCGAGGAAAACCATGAGCGAGGAAGGACAACCCACGGAAGTGCGCGCGGATCGGGGGCAGGCGAGCGCCTGGGACCCGCCTGCAGAGGAAAAGCGAGGCATGGCCGTTGCGGGCGCATCCAGCCAGGAAGTGCCGGTGCGGGTGATCGGATATTGCGCGGACTGCGATGCCAGCGGGAACCACTGGCAGCAGAAGGCGTTTGAAGAGGACAGCACCACCACAGTGCTGCTGTCGCGGGGCGCGGTGGTCCCGTTGAGGTCGGCCTTGGCGTGCGGGCAGAACCTGATGCTCATGAACCTGCGCAGCAACCGGTACGCACACTGCCGGGTGAGCCACCTGCGGCCTGCGGCGAACGTGAATTATGTGGAGATCGAGTTTACGCACTACATCCCGGACTTCTGGGGCGTGCCGTTTTCGAGGGACGCGGCAAGCGCGATGAGCGAGATCGCGACGATCGCGGCACAACTGGCCGCGGAGCCGCTTCCCGCCGCGGCGGCTCCGAATGTTCCTGCGGCCCCGGCAAAGGCGCTCGCGGCAGCGGCGGGAGCCGCAGTGACGATGGAGGGGTCGGTGGGGCAGACCACCTCCGAGGAAACCGAAGCCACAGTGATCGTCAGGCGGCCGAACCTGAACTTTGAAGCAACAAAGCCGGCCAGAGCTCCGGAATTTTTTGCGCCGCGGCCGATGGAGTGCATTGCCGTGGGCGATCCGGTGGGAGAGCCGATGGTGGAGCCCGTGGAGGCGCCTGCGGCCGAGTATGAGGACGCGGCTCCTGTCCCCCCGGTGATGGTGGCGAGAAGCGCGAGCGCTCCGGCGCCGCGGAAACGACGCGGGCGGAGCGGGCGTGTGGCGGCGGGCGCGGCACTGCTGTGCGCGATGGTCGCCGGCTACTACCTGTACTTTCCGGCACAGGCGGCGCTGCCGGGTCCCGCACGGGCACCCGAGGCGGAAAACGGCGCGAGCTCGCCTCTGGCGGCCGCGGCCGACGCGCCGCCGGAATCCGCATCTGCCGGCGACAGCGAGCCAGCGGATGGCGGAGCGGTGGTGAGCGTTCCCGCACCGGATATCGAGCCTGAAACCACGCCGAACCAGCGCGTGGTGCTGGTGAGCCGGATGATCCTGCCGGAGGAGAACGCGGCCGGCCATTCGGCGGCCGCGCCCGAACTGCACGTCACGATGCGGGCAGCGCCGCCATCGGCGGGGGACAAATCGGACGGGGTGCTGGGCCCCATCGCGTCCGCCCCACCGCCACCGCCCGAAGAGGCGCCGGCATCTCCGGCGACGGACGCCGACGCGCTGACGCCGGCGCGGCTGGCCAGCTCCGTGCAGCCGATCTATCCTGCGAACGCGAAACGGCTGGGCATCGAGGGAGACGTGGTGATTCAGGTGACCATCGGCGCGTCGGGAGAGGTAACGAAGCTCAATGTGCAGTCGGGGCCGGGGGAACTTCGCGACGCGGCACTGCAGGCGGTGAAACAGTGGAAATACGAGCCGGCGCAGCTTCGCGGACAGCCGACGGAGAGCACGGGAGTGGTGACGCTGAAGTTCCGGCTGCGTTAGGGCGGACGGCTAGAGTTCGCGAAGGGCCGCGGCTACGGAAGTGCGCGCGGCGCGAACGGCGGGAAACAAACCGCCGACCAGTCCGATGACCACCGAGTAGAAGAATCCCTGAACCAGCAGCCGAGGAGTAACCCGAAAGGCGAAGGCCACCTGGCTGAAGCTCTGCCAGTTAATGGTGGAAGCGCGGTAGCCGTTGAAGGCGGAGTAGGCAATGAGTCCTCCTATGAGCCCACCGGCGAAGGCGAGCAGGATCGATTCGATGATGACGCTGATCACCACCGGCCCACCGCCAAATCCGAGGGCGCGGAGCGTGGCGATCTCGCGGGTGCGGGCAGCCACAGCGGAATACATGGTGTTGATGGCGCCGAAGACGGCGCCCACACCCATCATCGCAGCGATCAGATAGCCGAGACGGGTGACCAGGTTGGTGAGAAATATGGATTGCTCGGCGAAGTACTCGGTTTCGCGCACCACGCGCACACTGAGGCGCGGGTCCGATGTGAGCGCGGCCTTGAATTTGTCGAAATCGCCGGGAGAACTGAGGCGCGCGTAAACGTCGGACACGATGGTGCCGCGGTTGTAAGCGCCCTGGAGCACGTTGAGGTCGGCCCAGATCTCGGATTCGGCCACGGAGCCGCCGTCGGTGAACTGGCCCACGACGGTCCAGTCCGTTTTTCCCCAGCGTTTAACGTCGCCCACCTGGAGTCCCGCGAACTGGCCGGCAGCGGCGCGACCGGCGATGATTTCATTGCGGCCGGGCGCGAAATTGCGGCCGGCGTAAATGTGCAGCCTTGGGCGGACGGCAAAGGCCGCGGAAGTGACGCCGCGGAGAGCCACATTGGCGTCCGTGCCCGTGGAAATCATGGGCACATCGACGAGTACCAGCATCTCCGCCGAGGCCTCAGCACCGTGGCTGTTGCGCGCGATGCCCGGGGCATCCTGGATGATGCGCGAATCTTCCTGCGACACGAGGCTCATCATCTCCGTGTCCGCGCCGGTGCGCATGACCAGGGCGGTGTCGAGCGATCCGGTCTGGGCGAGAGTGGCGCGGAAGCCTTCACCGATGGAGAGCACAGCCACGAACACGGTGACCACGCCGGCCACGCCGACCACGGTGGCGGCGGAGGAACCGAAGCGCTGGGGGAGCGTGCGCAGGTTGAGGAGGCCGACGGCGTAAACTTGGACGAACCAGTTGAAGATCCTTTGCATGGTGAAGTGTTCCCCCGCTCCTGTTCCCCGCTAGCCGCGGCGAAGTGATTCGACCACGCGCAAACGCATGGCCTGGATCGCCGGCAGCGAACCCGTGGCGGCGCCGAGAAGAAAGATGAAAACAACTCCCAGCGCCGCGCTTTCTCCGGGCAGATAGAAAATGGGCAGCGCGCCACCGGTGGGATCTCCGCGGCTGATCAGCAGCCAGGCGAGGCCCAAACCGAAAGCGCCGCCTACCACCGCCAGCACGACCGACTCACACAGCACCAGCGTGAGGATCAGGCCATTGGGAAACCCAACCGTCTTGAGCACGGCCAGCTCCGTCACGCGCTCGCGCACGGATTGCATCATGGTATTGCCGGCCACCAGCAGGATGATGAAAAAGACGACTGTGAGTATGGCCGTGATGATGGCGCCGATATTGCCGACTTGTTTTGCGAAGCCCTGCATGAAGGCCTTCTCGGTGGACGTCTTGGTTTCGCTGTCGGAGTTGGCGAAGAGTGCATCGAGACGCGCGGCGATCTGTGGTGCCTGGTCAGGATGACCGATGCGGATGATGTACCAGCCGACCATACCGTTGCGGCGGGTGCGAGCTTCGTCCAGATACTTCCAATGGAAAAGGAATTGGGTGACATCGGTGGAAGGCGTGGCGCCGTCGTAGATCCCGTCCAGCGTGAATTCCCAGGAGTTCGAGCCGTCTTTTTTCTGCCAGGGCGCGGTGAGAGGAATGCGGTCGCCTATTTTCCAGTGGAAGCGGTCAGCCAGGTAGCGGCCGCAGATGGCGCCGGTGCGGTCGGCGAGCCACGCCTTCTTCTGAGCTTCCGGCAGTAGAAACTCGGGATAGAGGCGGAGATAGCGTTCCGGATCAACGGCCATCTGCGCGAAGAAATTCTTGGGATCCTGATAGACGCCGCCGAACCAGGTGGCGTTGGCGACGTCCGTGACTCCCGGCACCTGCTCGATGCGGTCCTGATAGCTGAGGGGGAGCGGAAGGATGATGGAGACCTTGTGGGTCATCACCAGGCGATCGACCCCGGCGATTTTTACGCCCAGGTCGAACGCGTTGCTGACGGCGCCCAGATAAGCAAACAGCAGGAACGCGACAAGTATGGAAAGCAGCGTGAAAATGGTGCGCACGCGCTTGCGGCGCAGATTGCTCCAGATGAGCGGCAGGAATTTCACTGGATGGTCTCCTGCTGGAGCTGGCCCTTGTTGAGATAGACGGTGCGGCGCGCGCAGGCGGCGGCGTGCGCGTTGTGCGTGACCATCACAATGGTCTTGCCGTGGTCGCGGTTGAGCGCCTGCAATAGATCGAGAATTTCCTCTTCGGATTTGCGGTCCAGGTCGCCGGTGGGTTCGTCGCAGAGCAGGAGCGTGGGATCGGCCACGATGGCGCGGGCGATGGCCACGCGCTGTTCCTGTCCGCCGGAGAGCTGACGGGGATAGTGCTTGCCACGATCGGCCAGGCCGACCACGGCGAGCGCGGCGGAAACGTGGCGCTTGCGCTCGCTGCCGGAGAGCGGGGCGAGGAGCAGCGGCAGCTCCACGTTGCGCTCTGCGGTGAGCGTGGGAAGCAGGTTATAGAGCTGGAAGACAAATCCGACGTGGCGAGAGCGCCAACGGGCCAGCTCGCCTTCGCTCATTTTGTCGATGCGGTCGGCGCCGATCTCCACCACCCCTTCGCTGGGCCGGTCGAGGCCGGCGAGCAGATTCAGCAGAGTGGTCTTGCCGGAGCCGGAGGGCCCCATGAGAGCGAGAAAATCGCCGCGCGGAACTTCGAGATTCACGCCCTGGAGCACGTCGATGCGTTCGTTTCCGCGGGAATAGACTTTGTGAACATTGCGGACGCGCACAAGCGCGCCCTGCGACTGGCCCGCGGGTGCAGAATCCTGCGACTGGCTGGCGGTTGCTGGCGTCATCACTCCCCCCCAATGAACTGCGAGAAAATTCCAGCGCCGCGGACGGCGCCTCCGACCTGTACGGCTACCGGACGGTTACCCGGCTGCCATCGGGAAGATTCGGCGGCCCCTGAAGCACCACCTGCTCGCCCTGGCGTACACCGGAAATTTCCAGCTCGGCTCCGGAGGTGCCGAGAACTTTCACCGCGCGACGCTCGACCTTGTCTCCCTGAACGATGTACACGGCGTCTCCGTCTGCTTCGTGACGAACCGCGTCCTTGGGCACGAGCAGCCGCGGCCGGGCCTGGGCGGCGTGCGGCGCCTGCTGCTCGAGAAAGGCAACCTTCACACCCATGTCCGGAAGGATGCGGGGATCGAGCTTGTCGAATTTAATGCGCACCTGCACGGTGGCTTTCTGGCGGTCGGCCGTGGGCACGGCCAGGATCACGTGCGCGGGAATCTTCCAGTCGGGATAGGCATCGAGCGTGGCCTCGACGGGCTGGTCCGGGAACACCCGCGAAATGTAGCTCTCATTCACGTCCACCTGGATCTCGAGCGACTTCATGTCCACCACGGTGCAGACCCCGGTGCGAGTGAAACCGCCGCCGGCGGAGATGGGCGAGATCATCTCGCCGGGCTGAGCGTCCTTGGTGGTGACCACGCCGGAGAAGGGAGCGCGAATAATCGTGTCGTCGAGATTCTGCTGACGGACCGCCACAGTCTTTTGGGCGACGTCCACATCCTCGCGCTGCTGGTTGAGATGGGCGGCCAGCGAGTCGGCATCGGCCTGCGCGGAATCGAGAGTGGACTGGCTCTCCACGCCATCCTTGACCAGGGCGCGCATGCGGGCAAGGGTGATCTCCGCGAGCTTCAGGTGCGCCTGGGTCTCCGCGAGCGCCTTGCGCGCTGAAGCCAACTGGGCGTTGGCGAGGTCGAGATCGCGGCGGGCATTGGAATCGTCCAGCCGGCCTACGACCTGACCTTCTTTCACGTATTTTCCTTCTTCCACCAGGACTTCGGTGACCTTGCCCGTGATTTTCGAGGAAACCGTGGCGCGCAGCCGGGGCGTGACGTATCCGGAGGCGTTGAGCACCGTTGCGGCGCTTGCGGACGATTCCTCCCGGACCAGCGCGACGTGCACCTCCGGCGCGCGGGAGGATTTGAGCCAGAAGAAGCCGGCGGTACACAGCAGCAGGACGGCGGGCACGGCGAGTGCAATGGCCACGCGCCAAGGGGAACGCCGCGGGGGTTCCTTGCGCTCGATGCGCAGCTCTTCCAGCAGTTGTTTTTCAGCGGGCATAAGGGATCAAGGCGGAAGCCCTATTCTACATAACGATGGTGCGCCCCCAAAGTTACAAAACGATGGACGGGGGCGCAGAATTTCGGCGGGGACGGTCACTCACAGTAGACGCGGACCTTCTTCCCGTCGCCCTTGTCGATGTCAACGTTAAGGTTTTCAAGGGCTTCGCGGATGTCCTCGCCCTTCAGATCGCCGAGCGCGCTGAGATCGATTCCCTGCTCGGCCAGCCGCTCGTTCACCCGAGGGGGGATCAATGTCATCCAGCCTATCCCGGCCCGAGCCAGGGAGAGGGGTACGCGCATGTTCACATTTTCGCGGCCGGGGCGTTCCACGCGGATGCGAAGAAAACGCGGCCTGGCCGCACCCCCGCCCGGGTTCGCACCGGGCTGTGCTCCCGCGCCGGCGCCAGCAGACGGCGCTCCCGGAGGAGTAGCGGAGGGTCCCGACAGCTTCTCGAGCAGTTTTTCCGCGTCTTCCGGGGTGATCTTGCCGTCCTTCAACATCTCCAGAACCTGCCTGGTTTCTGCGGACATGGCTATTTCTCTCCTTTTTTACTTTCCGAAAGCCGTTCCAGCGCTTCCGCTACGGTCAATTCGCCGCGCGAGAGCTGCTCCAAAATGGTGAGATTTGGCGAGGGGGCCTCGAAGTTCTTATCCAGTGCCGCGGAAATGGAGTTCAGCCGGTTTTTCACGGTGGGATAGCTGATATCGAACAGGCTCTCCATCTTCTTGATGGACCCGTGGTGTCGGACGAAGGCAATCACGAAGACCTGGTCCTCCGGACTCAGCTTGGCGAGGGGAGAGAGCTCGAACTCCCCTTCAATCGCGACCTTGCACATCGGACAGGTCATGCGTTCAACCTGGAGGGGCTCATGGCATTCTGGGCAGCGGGCTTTTGAAATATCCATTTGAGTGTTCCCAGACTTTAATAAAGTTGCACACGAACTTAACAAAGTCAAGAACATAATTGTAAAAATTAACTTGTTTTGCTTTTTGGCTGTAAATGTTTAAGTTTCAAAGACTTCGGGATGGCGGCCTTACTCTCCCGCGCGCCCTCGGAGCAGGATTCCCACCGTCATGGCGACAAAGCCGAGGAAAATGAAGTAGGGAGCGTAGATGGGATCGTCGAAGAGATTCGGATAGGCCACCTTGCCGGAGAAGAACTCCAGAGAGCCGTAGCCGCAGGCGAGCAGTCCGGATAGAAAGAACTTGCGCCAGTGCTTCTGCGCGAAACTGCGGTAATCCACCCCGGCTTCCTGTCGATAGAAGCGCGAAGTTGCGCGCCGGTATCCGGGGATGGAGTCGCGAGCGGGCATTGCGAATTCGTCCTCATCAAACCACGAACCGGGCAGCGACGCCAGTGAGGATCTCGGCGGGCGACGGAAGGTCCGAGGGAGAGGCTCCACGATGGAGCCAGAGGATGATCCCGTCACGCGACACGAGGGCGGCACCGGGCAGCTGGAGGACATCGCTGTACTTCTGGAAGGTCCCTTCCAGGCTGATGGGGCAACCTGCGGCTTTCGCAGCGGCGCGACGGCGGCGACCTTCGGGAGCAGGAAACAGGATGTGCCGCCAGCGGGTGCGCTCGAGGCCCATGGCGCGATAGCTCTCGCGTTGCGGGTCGGGGATGCAGAGAGCCTCGACGCCGTGGCGGCCGCAGAACCGGGCCATTTCTTCCGCAGTTCCCTGCACCACGCAGCCGACGCGGATGCCGCGCCGCTGGAATTCCGGAAGGGCCTCGCGCAACTGCGCAAGCGTCTCGGAGTAGAAGGGTCAGCCGAAGTGGCGCAGCCAGAGGATCAGAGCGGATCCCGCGGACCAGCATTCCGAGAGGCGCTGCGACTGGCCGGAGGCATTCTGGAACGCAAAATCCGGCAGGGGATCGCCAACACCTGGTCCCGCCGATGGAGGGAGGCGCATCGGATTGCTCTCCATCCTAGCGCACGGGGAGTCAAATGCCAGCAGGCGGTTTCCGCCGGAAGCCTTTCCCCTTGCGCTTCTACAGTAGGGGGAATAGGATAGCTACCTGTAGAAGCGGAAGGGGGAAAGCATGAGCGACCGACGCATCGAACTGCCGCAGGGAACGCTGGACCTGCTGATCCTCAAGACGCTGGCACTGGAGCCGCAGCACGGCTGGGCAATTTCGGAGCGGGTGCAGCAGATCTCGAGCGACGTGCTGCGGCTGCAGCAGGGTTCGCTCTATCCCGCGCTGCATCGGCTGGAGCGGCGCGGCTGGATCAAATCGCACTGGGGAACTTCTGAAAACAACCGGCGAGCGA
>Ga0335081_10019419_pt1 | contig 10990 bp, 12 predicted proteins | sample Lox_Sample_35_FD_206713 | JGI IMG/M metagenome (GOLD analysis project Ga0335081, IMG submission 206713) | Soil microbial communities from Loxahatchee National Wildlife Refuge, Florida, United States - Lox_Sample_3.5 | ecosystem: Environmental > Terrestrial > Soil > Wetlands | place: USA...
TCGGCCGATCTGACACCGCAATTGCGCGAGTTGCTCGGCAGCATGGAGATCGGCAGGTTGACGACGCCAGACGTGACGCCGCAGGGGCTGCAAATGTTCGCGCTCTGCGCCAAACGTGAGACCACCGCCGATTCACCCGCCAAACGCGCAGCGCGCGAGGAGATTTTCACCAAGCGGTTCGAAGCTGAGTCGAAGAAATTTCTTGAGGAAATCCGCAAGCAGGCGATGATCGAATATAAATGAGCGCGGGGGGCGACCAATCGCTGGCACTGACGCTGGGCGAGCCGGCCGGCATTGGCCCGGATTTGACGCTCGCCGTCTGGCGCCGGCGCGCCGAACTTGATCTGCCGCCATTTTATTTGACCGGCGAGCCGGATTTTCTCCGTGCTCGCGCGCGGCTGCTCGGGCTCGACGTACCGCTTGCCGTCGTTAAGCCGCAAGAGGCTGCCGCCGCGTTTGCGCGCGCGCTGCCGGTGGTGCCGCTCGATAACCCGGTTACGGCGGCGCCGGGACGGCCCGACGCAAGCAGCGCGCCGGCAGCGATCGCCTCGATCCGCAGCGCCGTCGCCGATGTGCTTGCCGGCCGCGCCGCGGCCGTGGTCACCAATCCGGTCGCCAAGAACGTGCTTTACCGGTCCGGCTTTGCCGAACCTGGGCACACCGAGTTTCTCGCGCGCTTGGCTGCGGAAGCGACCGGGAAGCCGATGCATCCGGTCATGATGCTGTGGTCGCCCGAGCTCGCCGTAGTGCCGGTCACTATTCATTTGCCGCTGCGTGCGGTACCGGAAGCGATCACCGCCGACCTGATCGTGGAGACCGGCCGCATCGTCGCGCGCGATCTTGCCGCGCGCTTTGCCATCAGCCGGCCCCGCCTTGCCGTCGCCGGGCTCAATCCGCATGCCGGCGAGGAAGGCGCCATGGGCGAGGAAGATGCCAAAGTCGTCGCCCCGGCGATCAAGCGATTGCAGGCCGAAGGCATCGACGCGCATGGCCCGCTGCCCGCCGATACACTGTTCCACGAGAGAGCGCGCGCGACCTACGACGTGGCCCTGTGCATGTATCACGACCAGGCGCTGATCCCGATCAAGACGCTCGCCTTCGACCACGCAGTCAATGTCACGCTTGGGCTGCCGTTCATCCGTACCTCGCCCGACCACGGCACGGCCTTCGACATCGCCGGCACGGGCCGTGCCGATCCGTCGAGTCTCGTGGCCGCGCTCACCCTCGCCGCGCGGCTTGCCGCCAACCAGCCGGCGCTTGCCGCCGCGAAGTAAGCCGAGATGGCGCAGATCGACGATCTGCCGCCGCTGCGTGAGGTCATCCGCCGTCACGAGCTACGGCCGAAAAAATCGCTCGGCCAGAATTTCCTGCTCGATCTCAATCTGACCGCCCGCATTGCCCGCGCCGCCGAGCCGCTTGCAGGCAGCACCATCGTTGAAATCGGCCCCGGGCCTGGCGGGCTGACGCGCGCCCTGCTGGCGCTCGGAGCCGGCCGCGTCATTGCCGTCGAGCGCGACGAGCGCGCCATCGCCGCCTTGCAGGAGATCGCGGCCCGCTATCCCGGCCGCTTGGAGATCGTCAGCGGCGATGCCTTGCGTTTCGACCCGCGCAGCCGTCTCAACGGCGCCCGCGCCAAGATCGTCGCCAACCTGCCCTACAATATCGCCACAGTGTTACTCGTCGATTGGCTCACCAGCGAGCCTTGGCCGCCCTGGTTTGACGAGATGGTGCTGATGTTCCAGCGCGAGGTGGCCGAGCGCATCGTTGCGCCGCCGGGCAGCAAGACCTATGGGCGTCTCTCGGTGCTCGCCGGCTGGCGCACGCAGGCCAAAATCCTTTTCGACGTGGCGCCGTCGGCCTTCGTGCCGCCGCCCAAGGTCACGTCCTCGGTGGTGCGCCTTGTTCCACGCCAAGCCCCGCTTGCCTGCGACGCGCGGGCGCTGCAGCGCGTCACCGAGGCGGGCTTCGGCCAGCGCCGCAAGATGCTGCGGCAAAGCCTGAAGACGCTTGGCATCGATGCCGCCGCGCTGCTCGCCGCCGCCGGGATCGAACCGACGGCGCGGGCCGAGGATATTTCCGTCGAAGGCTTTGTCGCGCTTGCCCGCGCTTTTGCCGAGCGGACGCAAAGCCGCGTGTGCTAGCGTCGTTTCATGCAAATGCATCGCCAATCGATGACCGCCTACGGCGCGCCGTTGTGCGAGACCGTGGTCGAAGCGCCGCAGCCCACAGGCAGCGAAGTGCTGGTGCGTATCGCGCGCTGCGGCGTCTGCCATTCCGACCTGCACATCCACGACGGCTATTTCCTGCTTGGTGACGGCAAGCAGCTCGACGTGCGCGCGGGCCGCACGTTGCCATTTACGCTCGGCCACGAGATCGCCGGTGCAGTCGAGGCCACCGGGCCCGGCGCCACCATCAAGCCGGGCGCCGCGGTCGCGGTGTATCCCTGGATCGGCTGCGGCCAATGTCCGGCCTGCAAGCATGGCGACGAAAATATCTGCGTCGCCCCGCGCCATCTCGGCATCGCCGTGGATGGCGGCTATGCGACGCATGTGCTGGTGCCGCATGAGCGCTATCTCATCGACTACGCGCCGCTGCCGGCTTCCTACGCCGGCGCGCTGATGTGCTCAGGGCTCACCGCCTATGCCGCGCTCAAGCGCCTCGCCAGCCGCGCCCCACGCGCGCCGCTTCTGCTGGTCGGCATTGGCGGCGTCGGCATGATGGGGCTGGCGCTTACCTGCGCGATGTTCGGTAGCGCGCCCTTTGTTGCCGATATCGATCCGAAGAAGCGCGAGGCGGCGCTCGCCGCCGGCGCCGCGGCCGCCTTCGATCCGGCCGACCCGGGCGCGCGCAAGGAGATCCTGAAGGCAAGCGGCGGCATCTATGCCGCGGTCGATTTCGTCGGCTCCGACAAATCGCTCGCCTTCGCCACCGCCACCCTGGCTAAGGGCGGAAAGGTGGTGATCACCGGCCTCATCGGCGGCGGCTATTCGACTGCGGTCGCCATGTTTCCGCTCAAGGCCATGACCATCGAAGGCACGCAGACCGGCACGCTCGCCGAGGCACGCGAACTGATCGATCTTGTCCGCGCCAAGAAAATTCCGCCGCCGCCGATCGAAGAGCGTCCGCTCAACGCCGCGCAGAAAAGCCTCGAGGATCTGCGCGGCGGCCGCATCGTCGGCCGCGTGGTGCTGACCGCTTAAAGCTTTTTCAGGTCTGCCAGCAGGCGATCGGCAAAGGCCTCGATATCGATCATCTTCACGCGCTTGAGCCGCTCGGCCGTGAGAATGGCGCGCACGCGCGCGAAGCTCTTGTCGAGATCGCGGTTGACCAGAATATAATCGTACTCGCGCCAGTGCGAAATTTCCTCGATCGCGTTCTTCAACCGCTGCGCGATGATCGCCGAATTATCCTCCGCCCGCCGTTCGAGCCGCGCCTTGAGCTCGTCCGCCGATGGCGGAAGCACGAACACGGTGACCACGTCGTCGCGCATGTTCTCGACGAGCTGGCGCGTGCCCTGCCAGTCGATGTCGAACAGCACGTCTCGCCCTTCCGAGAGCGCGCGCTCCACCGGTTCGCGCGGCGTGCCGTAATAATTGCCGTGCACTTCCGCCCATTCCAGCAAATCGCCGCCGTCGCGCATGGTTTCGAACTGCCGCTTGCTGACGAAATGATAGTGCACACCGTCGATCTCGCTCCGCCGGCGCTCGCGCGTCGTCACCGAGATCGACAGCTCGAGCTTACCGGGGTCTTCCTCGTTTTCCTTCTCCAGCAGACCGCGCGACAGCGTAGTCTTGCCGGCGCCCGAGGGCGAAGACAGCACCAGCATGATGCCGCGGCGGCGGATTTCGCGCTCGTCGTTCATTCGAGATTCTGCACCTGCTCGCGGAATTGCTCGACCACGGTTTTCAATTCGAGCCCGATGGTCGTCAGTTCGGCGTCGTTGGCCTTGGCGGTCAGCGTATTCGATTCGCGGTGCAACTCCTGCGCCAGGAAATCGAGGCGGCGGCCGACGGCGCCCCCTGAGGCGAGCAGCTTCTGTGCCTGCGCCACGTGCGAGGCGAGCCGATCGAGCTCCTCGCGGATATCGGCCTTGGCGGCGATCAGGATCGCCTCCTGATGCAGACGGTCGCTGTCGAAACGCTCGGAGGCCGCAAGCAATGTCGCCACCTGTTCGGCAAGCCGCGCCTTGATGGCTTCCGGCTTGCGGCCCGGCGCTGCTTCCGCGCGCGCCGTGAGCGCGGCGATATCGCCAAGCCGCGCCCCCAGAAGTGCCCCGAGTGTTGCGCCCTCGGCATGGCGCATCGCGATGAGATCGGCGAGCGCCCTATCGAAGCCGGCGACGATCGCCGCCTCCGCGGCGCGACGCTCCACTTCGCTTTCGTCGGCTTCGACGACCTCGATCACGCCCTTGAGCGAGAGAATGCCGTCGAGGCTCGGCGGGGCAGCATCGATTTTGCCGCCGAGATTTTTCAGTGTCGCCAGCACGGCGGCGAGTACTTGCTCGTTGAGCTTGACCGTCGAGGTAACGCCTTTGCGCTCGACGGTGAGGTTGGCATAGACGGTGCCGCGCGACAGTTTTTCCGCGGCGCGGCTGCGCGCCGGCACTTCGATCGCGTCCCAGCCCGGCGGCAACCGCAGGCGCAGGTCGACCCCCTTGGCGTTAACCGACTTGATCTCCCAGGCCCAGGAATAGGCGCCGGTGACGCCGTGGCTGCGAGCAAATCCGGTCATGCTCGACAGGGCCATCGTCTCGGGTCTCGCCTTGGCTGTGATTTGCGCGCGACCTTAGCGGCGCGCCCATGCGCTCACAAGGGACGCCTGGGCGTCAGTGCTTGGCGGCGGTGTCGGCCGGGGGATCGCTCGCCTGCTGCTGCTCGGCGCGCTCATGCGCGCGCAGCTTGGCCACGTTCTTCTGGTGCTGGTCGTAGGTTTCCGAAAACACGTGGCCGCCGGTGCCGTCGGCGACGAAATAGAGGTCCTTGGTGCGCGCCGGATTGGCGACCGCCTCGAGCGAGGCGCGGCCGGGATTGGCGATGGGGCCCGGCGGCAGGCCGTCAATGACATAGGTATTGTAGGGCGTCTTCTGTTCGATCTCGGTCTTCATGATCGGACGGCCGAGCGAGCCCTTGCCGCCGATCAACCCGTAAATGATGGTCGGGTCCGACTGCAATTTCATCTTGTTCTTGAGCCGGTTGATGAACACCGACGCGACCCGGGAGCGCTCGTCCGGCCGGCCGGTTTCCTTCTCCACGATCGAGGCTAGCGTCACCAACTGCTCCGGCGTCTTCAGCGGCAGATCGGGCATGCGGTGTTCCCAGACGTCCTCGACGACGCGGCGGTCGTCGCGCTCCATGCGCTGGATGATCTGTTCGCGCGTCATGCCGCGAGTGAATTTGTAGGTTTCCGGCAGTAACGTGCCCTCGCGCGGGATGTCTTTGATCTGGCCTTCGAGATCCTTGTCCTCGAGCAGCCGCGCGACGATCTGCTCCGAGGTCAGGCCTTCGGCGACGGTGATCGCGTGTTGCACCACGTGTCCCTCGATGAGGGTATCGACGACGTCGGCCAGGCGTGCGTGCTTGGTGAACTGGTATTCGCCGTGCTTGAGACCACCGCGCGCTTTCATCACCAGCACGCTGCCCATGAACACCCAGGGCTGGTCGATGACACCCTCGCGCACCAGCAGCAAGGAAATATCGCGGATGCCGAGACCGCGCGGAATGTTGATCACCTTGTCGGCGGCGAGCGGTCCGGGCGCGTCGAAGCGCTCCTTGCCAAAATAGATCGCGGCGCCGACCACGACGACAATCAGCACCAGCAACGTAAACACCGCATTGCCGACGATCACGACAGGATGGCGCGCGCGCCGCGAGCGCGCCGGCGCCGGCACGCGCTGCGGGGTCAGCGCTTCGCGCGGACTGCGCGGGTTAAGCGGCGGCCGCAGCGGATCGGAACGGTAAGCTGGCGAAGACGCAGCGGCCGGACTGACTGCGGGCTTGGCGCCGGGCCGCGCTTGCGGCGACACCGCCGGCCGTGGCGGCACCCGATTATTCCCGTTTGGCGGCAGATCGGAATTCACGCGCGCGTTCCCACTGTCAACATCCGCAATCTACCCAAAACGCGCAACAACGGCGCTACCGTGCGCCTTGCCGTCATCGCTACGATCCTGCGGCCCGATTCGAATTCAGATTAGCGACCTTCAGGTTAGTAGCAATTATGGCGAAAGCGAGGGTCGAGTTTTAACCGTTGTAGCGGCGGAAGATCAGCGAAGCATTGGTACCGCCGAAGCCGAAGGAATTCGACAGCACGGTGTCGATGTCGCGCTTGCGCGACACGTGCGGCACCAGATCGATCGGCGTCTCCACCGAAGGATTGTCGAGGTTGATTGTCGGCGGGGCGATGCCGTCGCGGATCGCCAGAAGGCAAAAAATCGCCTCCACGGCGCCGGCGGCGCCGAGCAAATGGCCGACGCAGGACTTGGTCGAGGACATGGAGATGCGGCCGGCGGCGTTGCCCACCAGCTTCTGCACCGCGCCGAGCTCGATCTCGTCGCCGAGCGGCGTCGAAGTGCCGTGCGCATTGATGTAGTCGATATCGCCGGCGGAGATGCCGGCGCGCTTGAGCGCCATGGTCATGCAGCGAAAGGCGCCATCGCCGTCGGGGGCCGGCGCGGTGATGTGGTAGGCGTCGCCGGAAAGGCCGTAGCCGATCAGTTCGCCGTAGATCTTGGCGCCGCGCGCCTTGGCGTGTTCGAGCTCTTCGAGAACGACGCAGCCGGCGCCCTCGCCCATGACGAAGCCGTCGCGGTCCTTATCGTACGGCCGCGAGGCCTTCTTCGGATGATCGTTGAAATTGGTGGACAGCGCGCGCAGCGCGGCGAAGCCGGCCAACGCGATGCGGTTGACCGGAGATTCCGTGCCGCCGGCGACCATCACTTCGGCATCGCCGAGCGCGATCATGCGCGCGGCGTCCCCAATCGCATGCGCGCCGGTCGAACAGGCGGTGACCACGGCGTGATTAGGGCCTTTGAGGCCAAACTCTATGGAGGCGTAGCCGGAGGCGAGATTGATGATGCGGCCGGGAACGAAGAACGGCGACACCCGACGCGGTCCTCTCTCCTTCAAAGTGAGGGCTGTATCCGCGATGCCCTCGATGCCGCCGATGCCGGAACCAATGAGCACGCCGGTTTGCGTCTGGTCTTCGTAGCTTGTCGGCCGCCAGCCAGCATCATCGAGTGCCTGCCGCGCCGCGCACATGGCGAAGGGGATGAATTCATCGACCTTGCGCTGCTCCTTGGGCTCCATCCACTGATCGGGATTATAGGTGCCGCCGGAGCCGTCGCCGCGCGGGATGGTGCAGGCGATCTGGCAGGAAACATCCGAGACGTCGAACTTTTCGATGCGCTTGGCGCCGCTTTCGCCCTTGATCAGGCGCTGCCACGTGATTTCGGCGCCGCAGCCGAGTGGCGTCAGCATTCCCAACCCGGTGACGACAACACGCTTCATATCCGGGCTCCGGTCAATCGGGCACCGCTACGCACCGCGCGCCCGGGCATAGTCCAACGCATCAGGGTCGAAAAACGATTGCGTAGTGCCGGCGCTTGCTCAGCTCTTAGCGTTCTTTTCGAGAAATTTGACCGCATCGCCAACGGTAAGAATGGTTTCGGCCGCATCGTCGGGAATTTCGCAGCCGAACTCTTCCTCGAAAGCCATCACGAGCTCGACGGTGTCGAGACTGTCGGCGCCAAGATCGTCGATGAAGCTCGCTTGATCGGTCACCTTTTCGGGCTCGACGCCCAGGTGTTCCACGACGATCTTTTTCACCCGCTCGCCAATGTCGCTCATCGTTCCAACCTCGTGCGTTTTATGTTTTGGGTCGCGATCGGGACAATGATCGCGACCATCGCGGTACGGCCTCGTCGTGGTGACGGTGGCGAGACGATATCCGATCGCGGCGCAATCGTCGTTGCGGTGTTCCGCTTTCGGCCGCCCCAGCCGGGCCGAGGTTCGGTTACCATACTTCAATTCGGTTGACTAGCATGGACCAAAAGACGCGCCAACCGCAGAAATTCAAGCATTTTCGTCCCTTGTTGCATGCGCTGTGAAAAAGGCCGCGAGCCGCTTTACGGCCCACACTAGATCATCGCCATGCCACCGTTGACGTGCAGCGTCTGCCCGGTGACGTAGGCGGCCTCGTCCGAGGCGAGATAGACAACAGCCGCCGCCACATCGGCGGGCGCGCCGAGGCGGCCCGCGGGAACACGGGCGAGGATTGCCTCGCGCTGCTTTTCGTTGAGCTTGTCGGTCATCGGGCTGGCGATGAAGCCCGGCGCGACGCAATTGGCGGTGACGTTGCGCTTGGCATATTCGGCCGCGACCGACTTCATCATGCCGATCATTCCGGCTTTCGAGGCCGAATAATTGCCCTGTCCCGGATTTCCGGTGACGCCGACCACCGAAGTGATGCCGATGATGCGGCCAAAGCGCCGGCGCATCATGCGCGATACCGCCGCGCGAGCGAGACGGAAAGTGGCCGTCAGATTGACGGCGATCACCTGCTCCCAGTCCTCATCCTTGAGCTGGACGAAGAGGTTATCCTTGGTGATGCCGGCATTGGCGACCAAGATATCGAGCTTCTGCATCTTTTCCTCGGCGCTCGGTACCAGCGCCTCGACCGCGGCCTTGTCGGCAAGATCGCAAGGCAGCACATGCACACGGTCTTTCAGCTCCGCAGCGAGCGCATCGAGCGCCTCGCGCCGCGTCCCGGAAATGGCAACGGTCGCGCCCTGGCCATGCAGGGCCCGGGCGATGCCGGCGCCAATGCCGCCGCTCGCGCCGGTTACCAGCGCCGTCTTGCCGGTCAGATCGAACATCATGTTTTTCTCCCGGCTTTGAATGTTGCAATATCGTCAGGCGCACCGATCGCGGTCGCAGTGGCGCCGCTAGCGATGCGCTTGACAAGGCCGCTCAGCACCTTGCCGGCGCCGACCTCATAGAATGTTTGCACGCCCGCCTGCGCCATGAAAGCGACCGACTCGCGCCAACGCACGGTGCCGGTGACCTGCGCGACCAGCGCACGCAAGATCTCGGCCGGATCGCTGATCGGCTCGGCCAGTACATTGGCAACGACCGGCACGACCGGAGGCCTGATCGTCACCTTGCCGAGCGCATCCGTCATGACGGCGGCAGCGGGCTTCATCAGCGCGCAATGAAATGGGGCGGACACCGGCAAGAGCATCGCGCGTTTTGCGCCCTTGCTCTTGGCAATGTCGACGGCGCGCTCGACCGCCGCCTTATCGCCGGAGACCACGACCTGCCCGCCGCCGTTGTCGTTGGCGGCCTGGCAGACCTGACCTTGCGCCGCTTCGGCAGCGACCGCGGAGGCAACATCGAATTCGAGCCCGAGCAGCGCCGCCATGGCGCCGACGCCGACCGGCACCGCCTTTTGCATGGCAAGGCCGCGCGTGCGCAGGAGCCGCGCGGTATCGGCAATCGTCAGCGCGCCGCTTGCCGCCAGCGCCGAATATTCACCGAGCGAATGCCCGGCAACGAATTGCGCGTCGCGTTTCAAGTCGACACCCGCTTCCACTTCAAGCACGCGCATCGCGGCAAGCGACACTGCCATCAGCGCCGGCTGCGCATTCTCGGTGAGCGTCAGCGTATCCGCGGGTCCTTCGAAGATGATCGCACTCAACTTGTCGCCGAGCGCCTCATCGACTTGCTCGAACACAGCACGCGCTGGCGCAAAGCTCGCCGCCAGGGCCTTGCCCATGCCGACCGTCTGGCTGCCTTGTCCTGGAAATACGAAAGCGGCGCCCATGCCTCGTTAACCTTTGCGCTTGCCTCAAAATCGGGCCGAAAGACACCGCGAACACCGCGCCTGTCAAGCTTTGACGAGTGCCGGTAACGAACCGACAAGACTCTGGGACTAGGGTTGCCGCGCTCAATCGAGAGGTTCTGCGTATGAGCGCGTTGGTAAGCGAGGAAGACCTGGCCCGGGCACGCACGGATGACGCCTTTCGCCAGCGGCTGATGGCCGAGAGTCTCGATCGCCTGCTCGCCTTGCTCAACGACATGCGCCGGCGCACGGATACGAACCCCGAACGCGCGCGGCAGATCCGCGAAGGCGTCGATCTCGCCGTCAAGCTCGCCGATCGCCTGCAAATCGAGGATAAAGGCCCTCGCGCCGCCTGATTTCGTAGGCGCAACGGGCGCTTGCCTTTTCCCGCTCGATCCGCATATAACCCCCGCGCTCCGTCGGTCCTGGTTGGGAGCTGAACGGACGGCCGCGTTTCCTGTGAAATGCGGCAGGGCCAGTCGGTCCGTCGTCCGGTGTTCCTGCCTTCAGAGCATTCGAGCCTTTCCCCGAAGGGCTCGAGGGGCTTCGCGCCGGGATCGAGGACAGTGAACGAAGCAAAGGGAAAGGCATTCATGCCGCTATACGAACACGTTTATCTTGCGCGCCAGGACCTGAGCCCGCAGCAGGTCGAGGAATTGACCGCGCAGTTGTCGGGCGTCATCAGCCAGATGGGTGGCAAGGTCGCCAAGACCGAATACTGGGGCGTCAAGTCGCTCACCTACCGCATCCGCAAGAACCGCAAGGCGCACATGACGCTGCTCAACGTCGATGCGCCGCCGGCGGCGCTCAGCGAAATCGAGCGCCAGGAGCGCATCAACGAAGACGTCCTGCGCTACCTCACCATCCGCGTTGACGCGCTCGAGGAAGGTCCCTCGGCGATGATGCGCAAGTCGGACCGTGACGACCGTGACCGTGGTGATCGCGGCGATCGCGGCGGCCGCGGCGGTTTTCGTGATCGCCCCCGTCGCGAGGACGGCGGCGAAGACGTCGACGCCGCAGTGGAGGAATAGGTCATGGCATTCGCACCACAAGGCGGCGCCCGCCGTCCCTTCTTTCGCCGTCGCAAGACCTGCCCGTTCTCCGGCGCCAACGCGCCAAAGATCGACTACAAGGACGTCAAGCTGTTGCAGCGCTA
>Ga0335081_10019420_pt1 | contig 10990 bp, 10 predicted proteins | sample Lox_Sample_35_FD_206713 | JGI IMG/M metagenome (GOLD analysis project Ga0335081, IMG submission 206713) | Soil microbial communities from Loxahatchee National Wildlife Refuge, Florida, United States - Lox_Sample_3.5 | ecosystem: Environmental > Terrestrial > Soil > Wetlands | place: USA...
TTCGAAGAGGTGCTACCGCCCGAACGAATTTTGATATTATCTTCGACAGAATTGCGACCGAAGAGACTTACTAACCATCCAGACCTTCCCTCTTCCAGGTATTTGACCCAGGCATCAAGTCAATTTTCCGCCGGCTCAAAAGCGACTCTGAACGCGACCATATTGCATGATCTAAGCCTCCATCTGTTCCCGAGGCCTTAATCCCGGTCATTCTGCAAGAAATGCGTGATTTTCCTGCGATCTCTTGACTTCCACGATTGGGATGCTTTGCCTGTAATAATGTGATGGCAAACCGTAAAAGCCATAATTAAGAGACGCAAACCTCATTCGTATTACTTGTATGAGCTTGAGCCAAGGCCCGTGTACCTCCGATTGAGTCACGGCCGCCTTGCCAATGAAGGCGTTACCGAGGATTTTTACACCCTCTGAATTTGTTGTCGAATTTATTTACCAGTCTCAGGAACGCCGGAAGCTTGTCTGTGAAACGTTAAAGGGCTGAGGTACTTCATCGTCAACATGAGCTTTGGTCCGCTATGGCTTAGAAAGTATACTAGAGCTCGTTTCATGATGGTTCCTGAAGCCAAGTCGATGGATGCTCAACGATGTTCATGGGGGTGTGTAACATTGGGACTGCATTTCGGGATCAGCGGACGACAAGTGGCCCGTCGATCATAGAAAGAGTGGGGTTCTATTCAAAACTAATATGGCGGTCATTGCCATTTACTATAAGTACCGCCGAAAACGTGTTCTTATAATTGCAGCGAGGGCACATTACCTTTTTTTTTTAGATACGATAATTCCGTTCTCGTCTTAAGGAAAAAGATCGATGAATTTTATGGGCAGCGAACGAGTGATGTCATCAATAGCGAATAAACTTTTTCGAACGAACGTCAGTATACTTGCCCGAACATCACGAGAACAGTTGAGGGGCCCGGATAAAACTCCGGAAAGATGGAACCAGCGAACCCCCACGGGGTAAAGACAGTTCATTATCCGTGGCTTTATCAAGATAAGAAAATCGTTCCGAGACATCTCTTCCCGGTGCCTTCTTCAGTGCACGTCCATGCTAGATGGGAGACATGTGATGTCGCTGCAAATGTTTAATTTCGGTCTTCATTAGTCGTTGGGTGTTGTATGATTGGCTACTAAGAGGCGTTGTGCGACCTGGGCGCGTCTAAAATGAGTGGAAAGGGGAAGTGTTCTGCGCCCTTAAAACTCTAATTTGGCTGCGGGATTTGAAACTGCAATAAAAATAACAAAACGCTAAGACCTTTTTGTCAGGTTCTATTAACACTCTCCACACAACATTTTCCTTCCTCAGCAAGGTTGGCCGCCCAATTTGGTCAAAACTCGGGGAGACCGTTGGCCGAGAATCGAACGAAGAGCCTCTCTTGCTTTTTGTGCGGTGCATCCATCCGGATGGCTCAGCTTTATGAATCTGGGGAAGACGACTACTCCCAGCGATAGCACTCGACCCAGAAAAGACACCCCAGTCCATAGTCAATAGCCGCCACCTTTCACACCCCGGTACATGCCGCAGCAGCTTGTAACGCGTCAGCTTTACCCCCTCGCGCTGTGTCGAAGATGGCGGCTGCAACATTCGTCTTCGATCAGGCCTGTCCCGCGGCATCGTCGCTTCTCCATTTCCCTCCACTTATCGACGAGACATCGCTTTACCAACTTGCGAACGTAGTCCGTGATCGCAATTACCATGCCTATCGAAACGATGCTACAAGGGCCCAACTCGATCAAGTCATCCTGGCGAATGGGCTCATCACCCGTCTTATTAGTGTCTTATACTACGCGCACACATTGCTTGTTCGGCATATTGTCGAGACCGGTCTCGCCACTGATAATACAAACAATTTCTCCGCGCTGAATGAGGCCTCGCAGGACCTCCATCGATCAATCATCGAACAATGTAATGTTCCTGTCGACTCCGGCTTAGGGCTCACCCGCGCCCCATATTTATCGCCGGGAAAACCGAACGATGAAAAGAAATCATTTCTTGATGAGTTATCCGCCACGGCATCTACAACCATTGTCAAATTCATGTCAACTCTCCGCGCCGACTCAAATTTCATCGCATCACGCCTCGTCCAAGCGACAGAACAAGACCTCGAATCGTTTACATCGTGGAAACCGCACCATTATTCCGCCAAATCAAAAACACACGCACATCCTTGTCCAAATGCGTCATCCCCTTCCATTGAACACATAGCCTCAGTTAGCCGGCATGATCCCTTGTACGCCTTGACATCCATCCTTTTCTCGCCCAACCCATTATCGGAATCGTTGGAGTTTCGGTTTCGCCTCGATGCCTGGTCAACCGCTTTGGCGCATCTCATCGATGAGAACCGGGCCAGTGAGCTGGTTTCGGCGGTAATGGATATTTTTTCCGTTTCGGAATGGGCCGTTAGCTACGCCTTTGAAACCACCATCCTTAATTTCCTCCAAAACGCCGCTAGGTTGCAAAAGTCAATCGCAGACGATGACCGAGACGAAGAGGACATCGAACTTGATTCGGAATTGACGCACCTTTGCGATCAAACGTTGGTCGACATTCTCGGCGTCGTCTGTAGCGACGGCGGCATTCCGTCATCCACAATACTGTTGGCGAATGCCACATCCAAGAAATGTACCGACAAAGACCGAGCGAAGGTGTATATTGGAACATATTGGTTCCAGAAGCATTTCCTTTCAAAACGAATCATCAACCCTGAAGTATGTCCGCTCTAGAATATGAACTGATGGCAGTACATTGGACTTCTCAACGAATGTTTTATTACCAAAAGGCAGCGGCATCTCCTTAAATCATTGTACAATAAACTTGAAAAGTATGGAGCCTCAATGGAATCCAGGTCTCCCGCGACTAAGTCTGTGACTAACCGTCAGACAACCGGAGGATGAAACACAGCAGGAATCGGCAATATACCAGAGCTTGAGCGCCATCATGATCAAGCTCATCCCAGATACCCCTCAACCATCCCCAGCAGCACCGGAATTATCTGAATCCGCTCTTCAGGATAGCCTCATTCTCTGCCCATCAGATATCATTACCATTTTCTATGCATTATACCCCCGGTGCCGACCAAAACATCTCCAACCGCCACTAATAGCCATGAAACACGCCCGTAAACGATCTGATGAATCGACAAGATCCGAGCTAACTCGGCAATCCACCGATTACATCCGGCCCATCCTCAAGCGGGGTCAGATGTCAACTTTCGATGTTAATGACGGAAGTTCCTCGTCAGTGTCTGAGGTCGAACATACTGTGTCGGAACCAGAGAGTCCTGCTCCGGCGGAGGAAGAAGTGGATTTATACGCATTGTCCGTGAAAGCGGCGATCGATGAGATGAAACGACGGTTGGGATATGATGCGTGTTCCGGGGAAAGATATCCATGGGAAGAAGTGTGGGCAACGCTTTATATTTCCAGAGATGGAAAATCGCAGGCGTGACAGAAACGATCTTAACGGCCGACGAAGATGCAATCATTGAAGCGGCGTTGCTGAAACTTGCCGAAAATCAGCCGCAGAAACCCCGCCACAAGCCTGATGTCATACCGCAGTCTCCTCATCGTTTCGAAACTAAGACGATTCAGGAAGATCTATTCCTCCTCAAACCGGCTGGTGCCGAGGAAGAATATCCATCATCACAGCTTGAATCCCCATTCGAGCAGCCCCTTCTACGCGAGCTACGGACAGCCGCTTCCCGCTATTTCGTCAAGGGAGATTACTACCAAGCCCAATCCTTCCAACATGCCCATCATCTTCTCCAATCTCTCTCAGCTCCGTCCCTAACACAAAACAACTTCTCCCCGATTATAGGGATCATAGCACGCAAAATCCGAGCAGAAGGAAACCACCTACTCACCTTGACTCGCACCCGAGAAGTCTGGTTATCTCATCATCTTGATCAACGCCACCACCTCGACCAACGCCTCACCGAAATAACGGTCCAACGTTCACAAATCCGCTGTAAAATGTGGTATCAAAATCACGTCCGTCAATCCAAAGCATGGCAGCGTGCAAAAGACGTCTGCCAAGCCCTCCACAAAATGAAATCCTCAAAGCCCGATACTGCACCCGATCCGGGCGGGAATTTGAAGCGGAACACCAGCGCATTGAGTTTACATCATATGATTACGAAGAACGATGGACTGAGGTTTCTCCCTTCTCGACAATCATTCGATGGATTTGGGTTTTCGGGACGACCTGCATCGTTGTATAATGTATCGACGGTGGCAGAGGATTGGTTTGATATTTTGAGTGCGGGGACGGACCAAGGTGGTCCGCATAAATTGAGTGATTACCAGGTCGATGTGACGAATCGGTGGTTGGAGGAGCATGCGTCCGAAAACTTTTGTCGGGGCGAGGAGATTATTCATCGGTTCATTGCGGAGGTGGATGATGTTGCGCGACGCATGGTGCCGGACACCGCAGATGAGATGTCAGTTGTCGCCTCAACGTTTTGGGAGGGCGAGGAGTTTGTTGAGGAAGCGAAGGAGTTTGGATTACTTGAGATGGGGGTCCCGAGGGAAGAAGCGGGTGGCCGACGGAGTGAAGACTTACCACGGACGACGAGTGGCGTTGATTTATTCGGGTTATTAAGTCGGTCGAGACGGGGGACGATTCACGGTGAGACGATAGACTCGCGATCTGTGCGGTCAACGCATTCAACGCATTCTCGAACGGCCAGTCTATCGGTTACCACGAGACCTTTGCCCGACGTGTTTGTCCGACCTTCGTCGAGCCATTCGCTTTCGTTTCCACATCCTTCATCCCCTGCTCCTTCACTATTTGCGAGGCAACCGCATCCACTCGTCCCCATGGTGAGATCGACGAGTCAAATTGATGAAAAAGCAGCGAATAAGTTCCTTGAAGATACAAGACAAAGGCTATTGAGTTTACTGCTGAGCGACCTTGGCACGGACATGTGGGCTGGTGGGAGTGAGACGGACGAGTGGTTTTCAGACGGACTGGCCGATGCATGCCTCGAACGGAAACGCCACACTACCAGGAGGCCTTCTGCATCGGGATCAAGTCGAATGGACAGGAAGCACCCACGTATCCCCGGATCGACGAGGCCTACAGCCCGTCGAGCATTTAGCATCGACATTGATGAGAATCTGCCCACTCCCCCTCTCTCGCGTGAAACAAGCTCTTCCGGTCAAGAAAATTTGTCAACGATCTCGAGTAGCAGCGGCTTTGATTTCAAGATGGCGTACAAGAGATTGCTCCTAAGGTTCTCTGTCCATCCCGCCCCTTCCGAAAAACTCAATGCCCTGTTCGAACTGGAGAGATTGATGACTGCTTCGTTCTCGATGAAGAGTGAAAGCGAATCTGCCACTTTGTTGACCGGACGCACCCGCCTTCCTCCGAGTCCACAGACTTCTCCGGGTCCGACTCGCAAAGTTTCCACATCGTCCGCAATCGGGACAGATGATCTCATAGACGAAATTCAAAAGGTCCTCCGGGACTCAGAACTCCGTCCAAAAACTCTATTTCGGGATCTTTCGTTCATCTCGGCGTTCATACCGCCTGTCACATTGGCCCATCACGGTGAAGGGAAAGTATTTTGGGATATAGGATTGGCTGCGTCCGCCATGAAAACGGACGTAGTGAGCACAATGGTTGAATGGTACGAGGAAATCATGCGAGGCAATGACCACGTCAGCGCTCGGCGACATGGGAGAAGCACCGGTATCGGAAATCTGCAAGATGCGGCCAAGATGCTTGTGATCGCAGCATGCGAGGGAAACGCGGTGGGACAACGTGAACTTGCACTATTGCATCTCTCTCACCCGTCATTATTACCTTTGACTACATTACCTCTTACACGACCATCCGACACGTTTCAAAAGGTGAATTTGAAGGGGGTGGATAAGGACAAGTATGATCCGGATAGGATTGCATTGGCATCACATTGGTTTAGAGTTGCTGCGAAGAACGGGGACAAGTATGCCAAGAACGTGGAGGGGAATTGGTTTGGATCAAAGACTTGAAGCAATTCATACGATGTATTTATATGCATGGACATTTCTGCATATTTTTAACTCAACAGTATTTAATCTTACACCCTTTATCTCTACCATGTAACCCCTAATGCAACTATCCCAAAGCATGTGTCAACACTATTTCAAACAACTCCCGTAATTACAAGATGAGCTCGAGTACGATTTTCCCCACTCCGGGCTATGCTCTTGGCTGCCCAAGACACATCTTTCATTATCCAAGATAACACCATCACCCAAACTCCCTCATCCAATCTGTCCAGTCCCCCGCCTGATGATCCATCGCCTGCCCGTTCAAATGACAAATTGTGAGCTCTCGATCGCAACATCTCCTGGTCCTCAGACCATTGAACGAAATACGGGATGATCCGCCTCATTCTCCGCGATCCATCTCAGTAAATTCCACAAGAGAATACAGCCAAGCCCCATAATCCTTTGTCCTCAATATCTGGCGGAAAATGAGAACTGCGGGGCCAAGGTGATATAGATGTTTGTTTGACGCGCTGGTTAGGAACGGGCGAAAGGTTGGATGAAATCAAGAGCTTAGAGGGTCCTGGCGCGATTGAATCAAATCAGTGCAGACTACATGATTGGAAAGTTTCTCGATTAAGGATTCAATTTGGAAAGTAGCGACGAAGGGTCCATGTTGCGGCTTTGTCTGAAACGAAACGGGCGAAATGCCGCGGTATGACACCCGCCGAGGCTGAGCAGCATGGGTTGCTTGCACATTTCTCACTCGTAAATAGCACGTCACGTTCTGTTTAACCCCCAAATCGCTTTTCTTATAAACACGCTTTGGTTTTGATATGTACAGCCCCTTTCGAATCGACTACGAAATCTTTTTGACTCCATCCCAGCCATTCTTTTAGAACCTCGAGACCTCCAGACCCAGGCGCCAATAAATCTAGGTTAATTTTTGAGACATCAAGACTTGGACTCTGACTTAATCCGGCGATTGGTCGATTATCTTTCAAAGACAACGGGACAACTGGCGTGACGCAACTATCGGTTCCATCGAACACATCCTCCCATTGCTTTTGTGTCTTTTCAGAGAACTTTTGCGTAAATATTCTTCGCAATTCGTCCCACTGACTTTGGTCATCTCGATTCGGAAGAGTTTTTGAGTCCAATCCCAGACCTTTGAGGAGAGCAACATAAAAGTGGGGTTCCAATGATCCGCTACATGTAAGGCTTATCGAAGGGGAAAGGGCGAGATACACGGCCATAAACTCTCCGTCTTTGGTCTTGTAGGTGTCGTAGTAGGGAGCACCACCGTCCAGCATGTTCGTACCTCGACTTGTTGACCATATTGGGTTTGGAATCTGACGGAGTAACATTGGGAGTGTCGCGAGATACCGCACACCGTCTACCATGTTGACGTCTACTACCTGGCCTTTTCCAGTTGACTGTCGGTGGTACAACGCAAGTGTAATTGCGAGGGCGCAAACAAGGCCTCCTCCGGCAAAGTCGGCTACGCATTAGTTGAAGTGAGAAGGACGGGTCGCGCCAAGAAGATTCCCGGGAGCATAAGGTTTGGTTCCAGCCCGACCAAGCAGCTGAATCGTCACCTAATGATCGATAAATAGGTCGTACCGATAACACTCCTGCATTGTTGGCTTCGCAATCAGCAGAGAATACCTGAAGTCGCAAGATAATTGATGTCATGACCTGGAATCAACAAGCTTCATCTTGGCTCATACCAGCCATATCCTTATATTTGCCTACGTTTAGACGGACGAGATGTCCACCGTACCATCTGTTCGGAATCCAGTTAATCGAGCAATAATCAGCGTCCCGTTCAGATTCATCAAGCGCTTGGGATTTAAATCCAAGGTCTCCAGAACCCCGGGACGAAATGGGTCAATGAGAACGTCGGCTTCCATCAACAGTTTCTCCAGAACGGCCCTCGAAGCAGCGGACTTCAAGTTGAGTTGTAGAGAACGCTTCCTTCGACAGAGGACATCTGGGGACGGTGGCCCGGGTCTGTCAATTCTCACAACATCGGCGCCAAAGTCAGCGAGGAGCATTCCTGCAGATCAGCCGGAGACGCGGAACGTGCCCAGACCAGCAAAAGGAGCTGGAGCCAACCCTGCTAGCTCTGAGAATGAGCAGCGGTCCTACAGTCGTTTTACCTATTACTTTTATGCCTGCTAGAGGTGGTTTCGTGGCCATGTTGATCGAGTTGAGGCTAGAACGCAGGATTAGTTTTCTGAATTTTCCAACTCACTCAAAATTGATTAGGAAATCGTGCAACGGATGTGGAGAATTGCAGACGTGCGACGCAATGCAAAAGGCATTTCTTGGTATACCGTGAGTACGTTGAGAAATTCATATAATAAGTTGTTGCAAAGGATCACTATAACGCAAGGAAGAAAACAGAATACCCACCAACGCCATACATAGTTCATCCCAATCAAACTATCTATAACCCTCTTTAAGATTCGTACACACAAGTCATGTCAAAACAAAGCGGCTCTTGCAAGAGAAATTGCACTTCCCTGTACTGTCCCCGTTCGGCGATCCATTCGCCTAGTACTTCTTTTTATTCCCTCTGGCCGACGACTTACTAGCCCCAATCGCCCTGCGAATCTCCGCTAAATCATTCAAATTCTTCTCCTCAGAAACCTTGAAAGTATTCATCACCTTATCTCTACCATCCTCCTTCTTCACCCGTCCACCAGGCCCCACCACCATCGTCGTCGTCCCCGTCTGCTCAGAATCATACCCGCCGCCCGACGGAGTAGCAACCCCACCACTACCCCCGCCAGTTCCGGCAGCACGACCATCCTTTTTTGAACGTTTGTTGGAGAAAATATCATCGTATCCAGCGGTTCCGAGGCCGTTGGCGTGGTGGTGGCGACGGGATGTGTGTGTTCGTAGTTTTCGGCGGTCGTGGGGGTGCATCATGTTGTAGGAGTTGGGGGAGAGCGGGACAGAGAGGTTTGAGGCGACGGCCATAAGGGAGGTTGAGTCGCCTTCGAGGAGATCTCGATCGTATAGGAGACGATTTCTTTTTGTTTCTAGTTCTTTTAGTAACGTGTCTTTCGCTGCTCGCTTTTGTGCCTTAAACACACCCTGTTAGCCAACCTGAAGGAACATAAAGCGCAGGGCCGAGGCATGTATTTCGGGAAAGAACGGGTTGTCGGGACGGTCACATACCACATACTCCTCCTCGGCTCGTCGCATTTCATCCTGGTACTCTCGCTCTGCTCTCAGCAAGGCATATCCCCTACCCGCCTCAATTTGCACCAACTCTTTATCCCTCGCATCTTCCAACATCTCGACCTGATCCAGAAATTCTTGGTTCGCGCCCTCATGCAGGGCCGTCAACTCAGCCTGCAGCTTTTGCAGCGTGCTCCGAAAATTCGCCTCTCGCGAGTACAGGAATTCGGCGTTGAGAGACGCCAGTTGGTCACCTATCTCTCTCCGTTTCTTCTCTCTTTTTGATTCGGGAAGGGTTGACGGGCGGTGGTTCGGGTGCAGGTGAAGATGAGACGGGGATGTTGGGGAGAGAGGGTACGCCGTTTCGTCTACACGACGAGCGAGTTAGTCATGCTGAGCTCGGGAAGCGGGGTTTCAGGAGGGTTACCTTCTGACCAGTCGATTGGGGGTTGGTAGTTCATGGTGACGCTTTCCATGATTGGAAGCAGACTGGGAAGGGTGGTGGGCGGGCTGACGGTTTTCTACTGGCTGGCAAGCCGAGACCACGCCCGGTCCATGCGAAATTTCTGGCTTACCCAATGCCACCCCAGTCACTCAAGCTCGGGTCACCAATCTGCGGCATTTTAAATCATGAAGTTCATCTTCTTTCCAAGCCGTGTATTCTCGTTCACCTTTCCGGGACAGGCAAATCTTCATGTTTGTAAACATCTCAATTGACAAAACTCGATCGAAGCTGTGTTCACCCTTTCGTTACAATCGCGATGGAGATGGCCATTTTTCCGGGACCAAAATGGGAATCTTTTACGTCGCGGGTCACAACGGTCAGATTCTTCAGTTCTTTCAACCGGACCCCTAGTTGTTGCAGGATCCCGAGGGTCGAAAGGGAGATTCTGGGCCATCCACTGTCGAGTGACAGCTCTACACCGTTAAATCTAACAGATTGATGAAGGGATAATTAATGGTCCCGTACCATTCTGCCATTGGGGTAAGGCAGAGGAGGACGGTGGGATCTGCTTGGTTCCTTTGACAGTGGTGACGACGTCAATTATTTTCATTTCTTGCGCCGCTGATGAGAGGAACCAGAATGTACAAAAAGAAGTAGAATTTATGTTTCCGACCTTGTGGGATATGATAGAGAGTGGAGTACAGATATCCTCGCTACATGCTAAATAAAGGAGAAGAGAGAACCCCCCATAAAACCAAGACAAAATTTTTTACTTCCTGGACCAAAACCACCAAGCCCGATTATCCCTCCGATCCGTATTCCCTTTATTGTCCATATTCCCTGCAGCGACCGATGGGACCATCGTCTCAGCACCATTCGCGGAAATAGTAGACTCCTCAGGGCGTGGTAGAGCACGGAATCTCTCCTTGATGAAAGGTTTGTTCACAATGGTCTCGGTCCTTGTCTCACCTTGGGGTGTCTTGATAAGCTTCGTAGTCTTTGTACTGCCGTCGGGGAGACGTTCAGTGGTAGTGGTTTCCTCGTGAACGCTCCCGTCTGCGTTGCGGGTGATGTGTGTTGTGGTACTTGTCTCTGTGGAATAAGTGTTGGTGTCTTTTGCTGGCTCGTGATCTTTCAAATGTTGGAAAGCGTCTTCGAAGCGTTTTCCAAAGGATTCAAACGGCGATTTCGAGGGTTGACGAGGGGAGCGGTCTTGGCTGTCATGGCCTTTGCTCCATTCGTCGATTCCTCGATCGATGGAATCCAAGTACTCATCAAGATCATTAAGCGCATTATCAAGCGCATTAAATGCTATCCATCAGTCAGTGACCAATGCTCTTAAAGGGGGGGCTAAGTTGGGGGATG
>Ga0335081_10019421_pt1 | contig 10990 bp, 16 predicted proteins | sample Lox_Sample_35_FD_206713 | JGI IMG/M metagenome (GOLD analysis project Ga0335081, IMG submission 206713) | Soil microbial communities from Loxahatchee National Wildlife Refuge, Florida, United States - Lox_Sample_3.5 | ecosystem: Environmental > Terrestrial > Soil > Wetlands | place: USA...
GAGCACGCGCAAACTTGGGTCTCTTCCCCGTCTATGCTGGCCCTTTCGGATTAAGCCCAGAGGGCGCCGGCAGTCTCGGACAGGTCTTGCACGCCTCTTTAAAAAACGACGATGGTCTTCTTCCCTTTCAGATGTCCCGGTCTGGGTGTCTAAAAGGAATGAATTCCGATCACCGTTAATTTGTAGAGACGCGCAAAGGCGTGCCGACAAGTGGGCCGGCACGCCCGATAGCGATCATTTAGACGCTCGATGGGCCTTTGCCAAGTGCTTTATTGGCCCAATTTGCCCCTTTTCCGCGTTTTTCCCGCGAAAAAGAGCCTCAACAGTGCGTCAGTGCGCCGCCCCGCCGCCGAACAGGCTGGGGATATCGATCTTCACGCCCGGGCCCATGGTCGAGGAGACCGCGACCCGGTTGATGTAGTGGCCCTTGGCCCCGGGGGGCTTGGCCTTCTGCACCGCATCCGCAAAGGCCTTGATGTTCTCCACCAGCTTGTCCTCGGAGAACGAGGCCTTGCCGACGCCGGCCTGCACGATGCCGGCTTTCTCGACGCGGAATTCGACGGCGCCGCCCTTGGCGGCCTTGACCGCATTGGCGACGTCCATCGACACGGTACCGACCTTGGGGTTCGGCATGATGCCACGCGGGCCGAGCACCTTACCCAGCCGCCCCACCAGCGGCATCATGTCGGGGGTGGCAATGCAGCGGTCGAAGTCGATCTCGCCCTTGCCCACTTTCTCGACCAGATCCTCGGCGCCGACGACATCGGCGCCGGCGGCCTTGGCCTCGTCGGCCTTGGCGCCGCGCGCGAACACGCCGACGCGCACCGTGCGGCCGGAGCCGTTGGGCAGGTTGACCACGCCGCGCACCATCTGGTCGGCGTGCTTGGGGTCGACCCCGAGATTCATCGCGATCTCGATGGTCTCGTCGAACTTGGCCTTGGCGCGTTCCTTCACCAGCTTGACGGCCTCCGCGATGGGATAGGCCTTGGCCGGATCGATGCCCTCGCGGGCGGTTTTCGTGCGTTTTCCAATCGGCATGACCGTCACTCCACCGCGATGCCCATCGAGCGGGCGGAGCCTTCGATCATCTTCATGGCCGCCTCGATCGTGCTGCAGTTCAAATCCTTCATTTTCTGCTCGGCGATTTCCTTCACCTGAGCTTTCGTGACCGTGCCGGCCGGCTCGCGGCCCGGCGTCTTGGAGCCGCTGTCGAGCTTGGCCGCCTTCTTCAAGAAGTACGACACCGGCGGCGTCTTCATCTCGAAGGTGAAGGAGCGGTCCTGATAGGTCGTGATGATGACCGGGATCGGGATGCCCTTCTCCATCTTCTGGGTCTGCGCGTTGAACGCCTTGCAGAACTCCATGATGTTGAGGCCGCGCTGGCCAAGCGCCGGCCCGATCGGGGGCGACGGATTGGCGGCGCCGGCGGGCACCTGCAATTTGAGGAATCCAGTGACTTTCTTTGCCATGTACTCTCCTTAGTGGTGCGGATCTTGGCGGTTGGCAGCCGCCTCACCTCCCACGCTTGGGATGTTGGCCTGTTAGGCCGCGGGGGTATTTAGGGGGTTAAGGGGGGTGTGTCTAGCGGGGCGTCTAGGGCACGGATTCCTAAACGACGCTAAGTCCGCTTTCGGGGGCAAGTCGCCCCATTCGTTCGCGGGCTCGCATATGAAACATTCGAGCGCGAATGTGCAGCTTTCTCACGTTTGCGTTTTGGCAACGTCAGCGGCGAAACTAAGAACCCAACAAAGACAAGTAGGACGACGCATGACCGGCGACGAGATGAAACAACGGAACATCGACACGATGGGCGAACCGCTGGGTAGGCAATATACCGCGCTGTTTCAGGAGTTCGCGTCGTTGAACCTGTATTGGAAGGAATTTCTCGAACTGTTCGGCACGAACGATAAGCGCATCGCGCGCATGAACCAATCCGCGCCGGGCTTTTTCCAGATGCTGCAAGAGCAACAATTCGAAACGAACATGTCTCACCTTGCCCGGCTGACCGATTCATCGAAGTCGGTCGGCAAGGGCAACCTCACGGTCCGCAATCTGCCCGAATTGGTCACTGATCCCGGCCTCAAAGCCGAGCTGGACAAACATGTAGAGGATATCAAGCAAAAGACCGCATTTTGCCGAGACTGGCGCAACCGGCGCTTCGCTCATCATGATTTATTTCTGGCAACGCAAGATAGCCGAGCGAAGCCGCTTGAACCCGCGACCAAGGAAAAGATCGTCGCCGCCCTCAAGGCCGTATCGGGCATGCTGAACGTGGTGGAGCGATTTTACTATAAGGGCAGCTGTGCCTTTGATGCCATCGCCGCGCACAGTGGAGCGAACACGCTGCTTTACCTCTTAGGATTTGGCGTTATGGGGCGCGATAAGATGATGGAGCGAATTAAGAAAGGAGATTTCTCCGGCGATGACACGCCCGAGCAAATCTAGTCCGATGCGCCCCGATCTTCTAGAAGCCCAAGCCCGTGTCGATTGGCCGATGAGCCGGTTGAGCGACGTGAATAAACGGCTCGAAGAGCGGCTCACGCCTCTGCGAGCTACTGTGACTGGTGTATGTTGTAGCAATGACGCCATTTGAATTGAAGCTTGAGAATGATCTGAGCGTTGAACGGCAACGCTTTGCGAACAAGTGGCTGTTTCCTTGGCATCAGATGAATGTGGAAGGGAAGACGTTCACCGTGGAGGACTTCCGCGGCGGCAACATTTCATATGGCGGCATCCGATTTGGGGATCAGCAGCAGGCAATCTTCTGGCAGGCGATCGAGCGATACTTGAAAGCAAAAGCACACGAAACGTTCGGACAGTGGGATAGTGAGACGAAAGCATATCCGGCTGACACGCGGCTTCGGTCTTTGGAAGGAACGGCGTTTTGTATTCGGCGGTTTATGGCCGCTGTTGTAAAGAATGCGGTAGACACCGATCAGGCATTGAGGGGCAGAGGTTATCCAAAGACTGACGTACCCGCGCATTCGCAAGCGGCGCACGGGAGGGCAATTGCGGAAGTTGAAGGTCTGAAAGCGGCGCACCAAACACTGCTGCCGACCCAGGCACCGGTATTGTCCCAAACCGCAATTAAACGTCTTTGGGCCAGGATGTTCGATGCCGTAAATCTTCGGCCGGGCATATTTGGATTCAACATTGACCTGAAAAAACTGTTCGGTTGGGAGAAATAAATAAAGGTCAGGTCTCTTTGTCGAGCGTCGGCGTGTCTATGATTTCCTCGATGAGTGACCGTGGCCAGACCATTCCGAGCTGGGCTTCAAGAGCGTCTTTCGTGTGAAGGCGGCCCGAATAGAGCCCGATGAAACGTGTCGCGGGCTCCGTCGTGATGGACGGTCCGCTTTCGGTCAGGTGCGTGCCATAGCTTCGCAATATCACGGGACCGCCAGACATCCCGGGCCGCGAGGCGCTGTCAATCAGCATGTACCTGTGACCAATACCCACGAGTGCTGGTTCAGACGCGATGCTTCCTCGCTTCCAAACGGGCAGTCCGGGGGACAGGTTCCCGAAGGGATACCCGAGTACGAAAACGTCCATGCCAATCTGCACAGACAATTCCTCCTTCGGGAGTCGGTTGATCGGCTCGTAACGAAACTCGTCCTTCTTGGGATGCTCAAGAGGAATGGCGACCACATCAATTTTATTTTTGTGCACGGGATGGACAAGCCAGAGCGGTTTGTCATCTTTATCACGCAAAGGGATGTCAATTGGTACCTTACCGAAGTCACGGCGCGGCAGGCAGAATCCCACCCGAAGTTTGTTCGGTCGCGCGGCCTTTTTGTGCAAGTTCGCGCCAGTGTTCGGATCGATCATCGCAACGACGTGATAGTTGGTGATGAGATAAAACCGTTCGCGCTTCTCGAAGATGAACGCGGTTGCCACCCCGAGGAGCGTACCGTTGAAATACTGTTCGACGGGAACAGTGGCTTCGGAATACGGGTCGATCTTTGTCACGCTATCTGCCAAGTACTGTAATTGAACACGGGAAGCGCAAGGGCTGTGAGCAGATTACGACTGACAGGCCTACACCACAAATAACGGCTTTGGACCCGCGCCCGACCGTTGAACACGCGCACCTGCTCGCCAACCTCGAACGACACCGCGGACAGAAAGCGGCCTGGCGTCGAAGCCGGCCGTGGCACAGGAACGCGCGATTTGCTATAGTGCGCTTATGACAAAAGAGCAGGTGAAGGCAGCACTCGATCGCGTCCTCACGTGGCCGCCGGAGCGGCAGGAGGACGCTGTTGAGATATTAAAAGCCGTCGAGGAACAGGACACGAGCAGACTGCGGCTGAGCGATGCGCAGCTCGCCGAACTGCGCCGGCGGCGCGCAGAAAATAATCCGAATCGGATACCGTTCGCGGAGGTCTTCAAGCGCTTCCACACGCGCGAAACATGAGGATCACGTTCGATCCCGCTGCGCGAACGGACCTTGATGACATCTTTGCGTGGATTTCCAAAAACAACATATCCGCCGCCTATGAAACGATCGCGCGCATCGAGGCGCGGATCGGATTGCTCGCCACGCCGGGGCTCGAGCATATGGGCCGGCCCGGTCTTGACGAGGGCACGCGCGAGCTCATCGAGTACCCCTACATCGTCGTGTACGAGGTGTATGAGAGCCGGGGAGAAATTGTCGTGTGGTCAATTGTCCACGGCGCGCAAGAGCGCGAGGAGCGGTAAGGCGTGGATGGCCGGGACGAGCCCGGCCATGACGGCGATGGAGCTTACAGCTTCTCCACCTGGCCGAACTCCAGCTCGACCGGCGTCGCTCTGCCGAAGATCGACACCGCCACCTTCACGCGCGAGCGGCCTTCGTCGACTTCCTCGACCGTGCCGTTGAACGAGGCGAACGGCCCGTCCGACACGCGCACCTGCTCGCCGACCTCGAACGACACCGCGGGCTTCGGCCGTTCGATGCCCTCCTGCACCTGATGCAGGATGCGGTCGGCCTCGGCGTCGGAAATCGGCATCGGCTTCTTGTCGGTGCCGAGGAAGCCGGTGACCTTCGGCGTGTTCTTGATGAGATGGTAGACGTCGTCGGTCAGGTCCATCCGCACCAGCACGTAGCCCGGAAAGAATTTGCGCTCGGTCTCGACCTTGCGGCCGCGGCGGGCTTCGGTGACCTTTTCTTTCGGCACCAGAACCTGATCGATGTGGTCGGCCAGCCCGCGCAGTTTCGCCTGCTCGCGGATCGAATCGGCCACCTTGTTCTCGAAATTCGAATAGGCGTGCACGATGTACCAGCGCTTGGGCCGGGTCTCGGTCGTGACAGCAGCAGTATCGCTCATCTTTATCTCTCAGCTTCCGATGCCGAGCACGTAGGTAACGGCAATGCGGATGATTTGATCCGAAACCAGGAAGAATACCGAGGCGATCGCCACCATGACGAACACCATGGCGGTGGTGATGGCGGTTTCCCGCCGCGACGGCCACGTCACCTTGCGGGTTTCCTCGCGCACTTCCTGCAGGAAGCGGAACGGGCTGACCCTCTTGCGGCGCGTCTCGACCGGCGCCTGATTGCTTATTTGGTCGCTCATGATCTCAATATCCAACCGGCCCCGCTTTGCACCCCTTGGCAGGAGTGGAGGGACTCGAACCCCCAACCCCCGGTTTTGGAGACCGGTGCTCTAGCCATTGAGCTACACTCCTCCTTAAAGCGGGTGCGGCGAACCTAAGGGTTCGCCGCGCCGATGTCATGCATTATACACGGGTCCATTGCAAGCGCGCTGAAGGCCAATTTTGCAGGCTTTTACCGCCGCCGCGGCCTTACGAGCGCCGGGGCCGCGCAGCATTATCGTGCAAGAATTGCGTTAATCATTTGACGGCGGCGGTTTAACCGGCTGACATGGAATTATAGTCTTTCCCGCCTTAGATGGTTGCGAGGCATCGCTGTGGGATTCTCACTTTGACCCAAATTAGCCCACGTTCGAACTTGCTGCGCGCCGCTGGATGCGCCCTGCTGCTTTTGCTGTGGACCTCCGGCGGCCTGCAGCCGGCCTGGGCCGAGTCGGGTCCCTTCGCGGGCTTTGAAGGGCATTGGTCGGGCACCGGAACGATCAAGCCGGCGGACAAACCGGCCGAGCGCATCCGCTGCGACGCGACGTACCGGCCGCGCGGCAGCAGCCAGCATGAGGTCGATCTGCAGCTGCGCTGCGAGAGCGACAGCTACAAATTCGATCTCGCCGGCCAATTCCAGGCCGACGAGGGCAACCACATCTCCGGCAGCTTTACCGAGCGCACGCGCGGCGTGGGCGGCAGCGTGGTCGGCAACGCGCACGGCGACCGCATGCAAATCCACGTCGAGAGCTCCGCGTTCAGCGCGACCATGGTCCTCACCACCCGCGGCCGTTCGCAGTCGGTGTCGATCGACGCGCAAGGCGGCGGTCAATTCGTGAAGGCTTCGATCACGCTGCACCGGGGATAATCGCTCCGCCGGCCGACCTAGCGGCGAGCGCCAAATTGGATCCGCATTATGGAGATCCGCGCGCGCTACATTCTGATTGGCAGCTTTACGCTGGCGGTCATTCTCGGGCTCTTTAGCTTCGTCTATTGGATTAAGAACACCGGCGGGCTCGGGCAGCGCGCACTTTATCAAATCCAGTTCGAACAGCCGGTCGCCGGGCTGACGGTCGGGTCGAGCGTGCTGTTCAACGGCGTTCGCGTCGGCGCGATCACCGACCTCGCGCTCGACACCGCGGACCCCAGGCGCGTCATGGTGTCGATTTCGCTCGACCCGACGGTTCCGATCCATACCGACACGCAAGTCGACGTGACCTATCAGGGCCTGACCGGCGCCCCCGCCATCTCGCTCAAGGGCGGAGACGCGACCACGCCCCCGCTCACCGGACAGAACCACCAGCCCCCGGTGCTGATGGCGCCAGCGGGCGTGGGACAAAACCTGACCGATGCGGCGCGCGCGACGCTGCACAACATCGACGAGATCTTGGCTGAAAACAAAAAGCCGCTGAACACCGCCATCACCGGTTTCAGCACGTTTGCCGACATGCTCGGGCGCAACTCCAAGCGGCTCGAGGATCTCATCGGCGGCCTGCAAAAGCTCACCGGAACCGGACCGGAGTCCAAGCCGCCGACGACCTACGATCTTGCGGCGGCGAGCGGATTTCCCGCGTCGCAAAAAACGATCGCGGCGAAGCTGGCGGTGCCCGATCCGCAAGCCATTATCGCCTACGACACGCAGAAGATTCTCGTTCGTACGGCGCAGGGGACTTATTCGAACCTGGAAGGCGCGCAATGGGCCGACAATTTGCCGAAGCTGATGCAAGCCCGCGTCCTGCAAAGCTTCGAGAACGCGCATCAGCTCAAGTCGGTGAGCCGGCCGGGCGATCAGACGGAAGGCGTCTATCGGCTGGAACTCGGAATTCGCAATTTTCAGATTTCGCTTGAGCCCGCGCCGACCGCCGTCGTCGAATTCTCCGCCCGATTGCTCAACGACAAGGGCGACGTAACCGGCGCACGGATGTTCAACATGTCGGTGCCGGCCAAGAGCGAGCAAGCGGCCGACGCCGTCGCCGCGCTCAACGCCGCCTTTGCCAAGGCCGCCGGCGACCTCGTCACCTGGACCATCGGGTTGCTGTCGTAAGGGCGAAAGCTGGCTCGCCAACCGGAGCTCGCGGAACAGTCCGCCTTTGCCCTATCGGGCTTCGGCGCGACAGCCTTCACTCGCTTCGCGAGCGAAGGCTGGAGCGGGTGAAGGGAATCGAACCCTCGTCATCAGCTTGGAAGGCTGTTGCTCTACCATTGAGCTACACCCGCATCAGGGAATTCTACCATAGCCGTTTTCTGGCAAACGCATGTCCGGAACCGGATTTTAGATAGCGCTCAAACAGTTCGGCCTTTCGCAGCTCTGAAAACGCAACATAAGTCACCAATTTCCAGGGCATATATTTGGATGTGTGAGGCGACTCCCCAGCGTTATGCTTCGCGAGGCGCTGCTTTAGATCCGAAGTGACGCCGACATAGCGTTGCTTCTCAGCTCCTTCGCTTTGCAAAAGATAAACGTAATACATCGCCCTCCTCCGCTAAGGCTTCGGAGGGCATCCTGCTTCGCGATTTAGCGTCATACAATCCTGCGAAGCGCCGAAGGCGCGAAGCAGGATGGTGGGAGAGGTAGGACTCGAACCTACGAAGGCGTAAGCCAGCGGATTTACAGTCCGCCCCCTTTGCCACTCGGGACACTCTCCCCAAATCCGCCGCACCGCATTGATCTTAAAAAGATAAACGCCGCGTGCGCCGGCTGATCGGGATTTGCGGGCTTTATGGGGAGCCACCTTGTTTAAGTCAATGGAGGCTACCCTGCCGGCGGCTTATCGGATAAGGCACGGGCGCAATGGCAGCGCGACCCCCAAGCTCCAGGCCCCATCGCGGCAGCAAGCCTGGCGCCACCCGTGAGCAGACCGAGCGCCGCGAGCGCTTCGAGCGCGCCCGCCGCGAAGCCTTGCGCGGCACCGACGAAGGACCGGTCGTCATCTATGGCTGGCACAGCGTCGCGGCGGCGCTGCGCAATCCGGCCCGCACTATCCGCAAACTGCTGGCGACGGAAAACGCCGCGCGGCGGCTCACCGAGGAAGGCTTCACCGTCAAGCCCGAGCTCGTGCGGCCAAGCGCCATCGCCGAACGGCTGCTGCCCGACGCCGTGCATCAGGGCCTCTATCTCGAAACCGATCCCCTGCCCTCGCCAGCAATCGAGGATGTGCCGGCCAAGGGCTGTGTGCTGGTGCTCGACCAGATCACCGATCCGCACAATGTCGGCGCCATCTTCCGCTCGGCCGCGGCCTTCGGCGCCACCGCGATCGTCACCACGCAGCGCCACAGCCCGGACGCGACCGGCGCATTGGCCAAGGCGGCGTCCGGCGCGCTCGAGCTGGTGCCGCTGGTCAATGTGCAAAATCTCGCGCGCGGGCTCGAAGCGCTCAAGCACAGCGGCTTTCTGGTGGTCGGCCTCGACTCCAGCGGCGATAGCGACCTGGCCGCGCTGACGCTGCGCACGCCGCTCGCGCTGGTGCTCGGCGCCGAAGGCAAAGGCTTGCGGCAATTGACTAAGGCGACCTGCGATCACGTCGCCCGCATCGACCTGCCGGGCGAGATCAAGAGCCTGAACGTTTCGAATGCGGCGGCGCTTTCGCTTTACGTCGCCACCAGGCAATTGAGGGGCGCGTAAAAACGAAACGGCGGGCCGTTAAGCCCGCCGCTCCGCGTCCCACGAACCGAATTTCTATTGGATGACTTCCGCGTTGGCATCGCCGCCGGTGCCGTGCCCCTTGCGGAACAGGCGGATGCTCATGCGGTCGGGCCCGAGAATGGTGACCTCGGCGTCGGCCTTGATGACGCGCCTGGTGTTCGTCTCTTTGGTCTTGGCCTCGCGAATTACGTGCTTGCCTTTCGCGGACCGCTTCAGTGCGGCCGGCGCGCCACCCGGCTGGATCACCACCTCTTCTTCGCCGACCTCGCGGCGCGGATGAATCAAGCCACGGCCCGGCGCGTCCTCGGTGATATGGCGGCGTTCGATCACCCGCGGCGGATCGTCCACCACGCGCTCGTGCTCGATCACCGTCGGCTTCTCACGCACGATTTTGGTAGTGTGGGTGTTGACGACCTTGGTTTTGGCGTGGCGTTTGACCAGTTCCTCGATCAGCACCGGATCGGCATGAGTGCGATGCGGACGTTCGTCCGCCGATTGATCGCTCTCCACGGCCCGCACATGCGCGCTCGTGCGCGGCTTGTCCGGGCGATGGATCACGTAGGTATTGGGCGCGACCTCGACCGCATAAGGCTGCGGCGGCGGCGCGCCCGAATAGCCCGGCACCTGCGGATAGGAGCTGTACCATTGCGCCTGCGCGCCGGTGAGCGGCAGCAGCCCGAACAGAGCGGCGGCGAGGACGGCGAATTGGCGCGAAGTCGGAGTCATTGGCGCGGCTGCTTTCATTTCTTGGGCGCAGGCGGCGCCTGCTGTTCTTCTGCCGGCGAGGCTTCATCGCGCGCGCGCAGCGGCGGCAATTCGCGACCGCACATATCGCAGGTCGACCAGGAGCGTTCGAAGCTTTCCGCCGGCTGCGGCGGCGTATCGTTGTCCGCCGGCATATCCGCATCGATCTTTTCGGCGCCGAACGGGAAATAGTGGCGGTGCCGCCACGGCGACAACCAATAGGCGCGCACGACAACGCCGGGTTGGAAATCGTAGACCACGATCGGGCCGACCCGGCGACCGTTGGGCACGTGGTGGGTGAACACATCGCGCGCGGCGGGACCGTTCGGAAGATCGGCCGCGCCCGCGGCTGCAATGCCGGCGACGCCGAAAATCAAAATCGCGATTGCCTTGAGCGCGCGCATCGACGCAACTTTCCGCAAATACATTCGAGCGCATTTTATACGAAGGCTTTACTGGGCCGCGGCCAATCGCGGGGTAACATTAATCGCGCGCGCGCCTTGAAGGCGCCGGAATTAACGGCTCAACAGCGACGCCGGGCCGACGTCCAACCGGGTAAGCGGCGCCACACGTTAAAGTTAATCGCAATGCCGAACCGACAACCGCCTTCTTCGCCACGCGCGCCGCGAAAGAATTTCCGCGATCGCTACGCCGCGCTTGAAAACCGCCGCGCCGAGCTGGTGGCGCGGCTTACCGCGCTCGATCAAAGCGCGCGGCGCCATCCCGGCTACAAGCGCGCGCTCACGCTGCTGAACAACACGTTCCGTAAAGAGAAACTGTCGCAGCGGCTGGCGGTGCTGCAGGCCGCCGCTTGGCTGATCGCGGTCCTGGAAAAGCTGTCCAGTTTGACCTGATCGCGGCCACGACCGCCGTCCGTTTTTCCGCGTTGCGGGAAAATGCTTACAACGGCTTTTGCAACTTTAGTCGTAAGACGTGAGATGCACAGACTTTAAGCGGCAGCGCAGCTTAAAGTTTAGCCGGGGGCGGTCTTTGGCGATCGTGCGGGAGGCTGCCTCCCAACAAGAAATC
>Ga0335081_10019422_pt1 | contig 10989 bp, 10 predicted proteins | sample Lox_Sample_35_FD_206713 | JGI IMG/M metagenome (GOLD analysis project Ga0335081, IMG submission 206713) | Soil microbial communities from Loxahatchee National Wildlife Refuge, Florida, United States - Lox_Sample_3.5 | ecosystem: Environmental > Terrestrial > Soil > Wetlands | place: USA...
CAGTACACTCCGTGGACCGTTGTGGATTGTTCGCTCCTTCCGGCGGGACAAATCTCCTGCCACGTGGACTGCCTCACCCAGTTGACCGACACTTCGCGGCTGGGCCGCCGCAAACTCCGGCGAGCCGCTTAGCTCCGCTGTGACGGGCCCGCGCCGGGTCCTGGCGGGACGCGAAACTGCGCCGAGAACGGGAAAAATCGCGGATCCGAAATATGCCCAAACGGGGCGATTTGGGCAAATTCTGCAAAGGCGAAATTCGGTTAACATAATTCTGTTATCCGGACGCAGTAAAAGACCGAAAAAACGAAACTGGGAACTCGAAAATCGGGAGAGGAATCGGCCGGGCGTGGGTCCCTTCCCGCCGAATCACGGCCGGGGTTTCGAACGGCGGGATGGATGGGAGCCCTGGAAGCTATACCAGTTGATTTTTCCGTCGGCGACGTTGGCGAAGAAGCGGCCGCGGAACTGGCCGGGGGCGACCTCGGTGAACTGCATGATGCGGGCGCCCTTGCGCGCCATCTGGGCCCAGCGCGAGGCCGTGTCGGGATTTTGCTCGATGCCGCGGAGCGCGCGGCCCTGGAAAGTGAAATCTACCTGCTTCAGGCGGCTCCTGGAAGTGGCGCGGACGCGGAGCGTGCGGCCGTCCACTTCGAATTCCTGAGCGCCGACGACGAGCGCGAGGCGCCAGATTTCGAGAAGGATTTCGTCGAGAGTCATGGGAATGGCTTCAGGGGCTGAAGCCCCTGCTGAAATCATCTCCAACGGCGGAGTTGAAACCCCGCCCTGGAGAAGAGGACTGGCTGAAAGCCTGTCCTCCGAGACCGTTGCTACTGCTTTTGCGAAGCGCGGGCGCGGGCTTCGGCGAACTGGCGGAAGCGCTCGCGCATATTGGCGTTGAAGCCGGGAGCGGTTTTTTCGCGCCAGGCTTCGAAGCGCTGGCCGAGATCGAGCAGGTGCTTGAGGATGGTGGGATTGCCCATGGCCTTGCGCTGGGAGAGGGCGAGGTCCTTGACCTTGTCCCAGACGACCCAGACTTCGCCGTTGTTCTCGAAGAAAAATTCCTCGTCGATGAGGCCGCGGTTGACCATGCCGGCGCACATGTCCCAGTAGCTGACCACCATGCGGTAGCTGGCGTTTTCCTTGGAGCCGGGGGGATATTTCTTGAAGAGCTCGTCCATAGTGGGGGAGGAAAAATCGGCGATGAACCATTCGCGCGCCTCGCGCATGCGCGGGTCGCGGCGGAGTTCGTAGAGGCGGAGCATGAGATTGGCTTGTTCGTGAGTTACAGGTCCCATCGGGATCATTCCTCCTGGTTGGAATCAATTCCAAAACGAAAAGAGCGGAAGCGCCGGGTCAATCGGTGCGCGCCCCGGCCGCGGCCGAGCCGGCCCGCTCCTCGTCGACGGCGAGCCGGCCGGGGAGCGCGCTGGACGAAACCAGAACCACGCGGTGTTCGGATGAAATTCCCACGCCGTCCTGAGCGAAGCGGGCGACGATGCGGCGGCGGAGCTCGCGGGCCACGTCGTACTGGCGCAAGGGGACGGTGCGCACCTGGACGCGGACGGTGGCTCCCTCGGGCGAAAAGGATTCATAGCCGAGAACGCGTGGGCCGTCAATGAGCGCAGGGGCCCAGGCGGAATCGGCGCGGAATTCGGCGGCCACGCGGTCGAGCGCGGCGAGTGCGCGGTCGCCGGCCTGGTGGGCGGGAATCTGGACGTCGAGAAAAATCTGGGAGAAGTCGCGGCTGAGGTTGGCGAGCTTGCGGATTTCGCCGTTGGGGATGTGCACGCGTGCGCCCTGGAGGTCGCGGAGGACGGTCTGGCGGAGGGTGAGCTCCTCGACGCGTCCGGTGGTGTCGCCGATCTGCACGGTTTCGCCGACGACGAACTGGTCCTCGTAGACGATGAGGGCGCCGGCGATCCAGTCGCGGACCAGGTTCTGGGCGCCGAAACCGACGGCAATGCTGGCGAAACCGGCGACGACGGTGAGCGGCTCGACGCTGATGCCCAGCTCGGGGAGCGAGGTGAGGACGGCGAAGACGACGATGATGACCGTGCCGGTGCTGCGCACCAGGCTGAGCATGGTCTTCAACTGCTTTTCGCGGAGGGAGCTGGAGCGGCCCTGCACGGACATCCTGGCGGCCATGCGCTTTTCAATGACCTTGAGGATGCGGGTGAGCAGAAAGGCGATGAGGAGAATGCAGAGAATGCTGATGAAATTGGCCATCCGCCAGGCTTCCCAGTGCGCCGCAAGCCAGTGAGAAGCTTCAGCCATCGAGCCGCCTCCGCGGAAGGATGTCCGAGTATAGCATTGGGCGAGGGGGCGGCCCGATGGGGTGTTTCCGAGGAGGAGAGCGAAGAGGCAGCGCAGCGCCAAATTGGATTCGCGGCCAAATTGGGGGTAACTTCGGCGGGCGGCGGAGAACAAACTCAAACCATGAAGAAATCAGATTCGGCCGGGACGGAAAATTGCGGAGCGGGCGGCGCGGGGTGGCTGGAGCGGCTGGCGCAGCATGATCACGAGCAGGTGATCGTGATGCAGAACCGCGAGACGGGACTGCGCGGATTTGTGGCCATCCACGACACGACGCTGGGGCCGGCGTTCGGCGGCGTGCGGATCCTACCGTATGCGAGCGAGACGGCGGCGCTGGAAGACGCGCTGCGGCTGTCGCGGGCGATGACGTACAAGGCGTCGCTGGCCGGGCTGCCGTGCGGAGGGGGAAAGACGACGCTGGTGGAGCATCCCGGGCTGCGGCGCGCGGCTGCGTTCGAATTGCTGGGGGCGATGGTGGAGAGCCTGGGCGGGCGGTACTTCTGCGCGAGGGACGTGGGGATTCTGGATGCGGACCTGGAGGCGATGGCGCGGACGACGCGGTTTGTGGGGCGGGATCCGGCGCCGGGGCTGGGCGACGTGTCGGAGCATACGGCGATCGGCGTGTGGCACTCGATGCGGGCGTGCCTGGAGGCCGCGGGGATCGGGGGAAAGGCGCGGGTGGCGATCCAGGGAGTGGGAAGCGTGGGCGGGTGGCTGGCGCGCATCCTGGCGCGGGAGGGATTTTCGCTGGCCGTGGCGGATGCGCGGGAAGAACGCGCGGCGGCGGTGGCGCGGGAGACGGGAGCGCGGGTGATGGCGGCGGAGGAGATTTTATTTGCGGAGGCGGAGGTGCTGGCGCCGTGCGCGCTGGGAGGCGTGCTGCATGCGGAGACGATTGCGCGGCTGCGGTGCCGCGTGGTGTGCGGGTGCGCGAACAACATGCTGGCGACGCCGGAGGATGGCGAAGCGATGGCGGCGCGCGGGATTCTCTACGCGCCGGATTACCTGGCGAACGCGGGCGGGCTGATTCGCGGGGCGGATTTTTTTGTGCTGGGAGTGGAAGACAGCGGGCCGAGCCTGGCGCGGATTTACGAACGTACGCACGAGGTGATTGCGCGAGCGAAGGCGGAAGGAATTTCGACGGCGCGAGCGGCGGACCGTCTGGCGGAAGCGCGGCTGAAGCCGCGGAAGACGCACCGGGAAATGACCTGGAGCGGAAAGGTGCGGGCGGCTGCCTTGACGGGTGCGGAGTGAGCGCCTAGACTCGAAAGAGACGATTGCGCGCCCGTAGCTCAGATGGATAGAGCACGTGCCTCCGGAGCACGGGGTCGGGGGTTCGAATCCCTCCGGGCGCGCCAGAAAACATCGGGTCCAGCCCGGATCCATGACCGAACACTCCTTCCAAGGCATCGCTCCCTCCCGTAAAGGGAGGAAAGTGTCACCCATGTGTCCGGTACAATGTGTTATCTATGTGTCGGGCCGCTCACGGTTCAGATCCGCACCCTTTGCTCGAAAAACCGCAAAGGGATGCGGCACCCAGTTCCACGCTTCAGTACTCTCCGGTGAACTCAAACAAGTGGTATTCTCGCCGCGTGGGGCCGAGCGGCTTATCAGGTCCGAACACGTCCAGTTGGCCACCCGCCAATTGAATTCCGCAAATCTGCAGGGCGAGACTGCGCTGATGCAGGCCGCTCGGTCGGGACGAGGCGACGTCGTCCGACTATTGCTCGAACTCGGTGCCGACCCAGACATTCGCTCTAACGAGGGGCGGAATGCCTATTGGTTTGCTCGCAGCGCGGGACATTCTGATATCGCAAAGCTCCTTCAGCAGCCCCAGCAACGGTAGCCGCCGATAGCAACGGAACGTGAGGAGATGCAGATGCCCCTGGCCGTAGCAGCGCTTCAAAGCCTTCGACATCTGGAAAAACCCCACGCGTAACCACGACGCGTGGGGCACCCTCGTCTTGCTCCTCGTGAGTTAGTTTTTGAAGTGGTATCTTGTCGTCGTGAGTTGCCCTGAAGAAAGAGGAGCACGAAGTCCGGGCCACCCGCCCACCCGCCACCGGCGCGAGAAGGTGAGGACCGGCGAACCGGACGGAGGGAGCCGCGCGTGCGGGCGCCGAAAACAGAAAGGGCCGCGGCACGGAGGCCGCGGCCCTTTCGAATCGCCCGTCGAAGCGCGGGCTAGTGGCCGAGGAACTGGACGTGCACGAACCCGCCGGTGTGCACGTTGTAGAGCAAGTACCAGCCGGCGTGGTCGCTGTCTTCATAGATGACAAAGTCGTCGGCGCCGCAGGTCCAGCACCAATCGCTGCATTGCGCCCAATCCCAGGAGGCAACCTCAAAGTAGAAGCCGCCGGGGAACCAGAAGCGGTGCGCGTTGAGGTCCACGCGAAGGATGCGGTAACGATAGGAAGGCCCGAAATGGGCGAAGTGTCCGTGCTCGAAGGGATGATCGAGGCGGAAGCGCGCGTCGTTGACGGGCTCGCGGCCGTACCAATGATTGTTGCTGACGTGGGGGCGGTCGCTGGAGCGGCCGTCGGCATAATGCTCGGCCTCACGCGGAGCTTTCACATCCTCGCGCTTGGGAGGAGGAGGAGGAATGTGGCCGCCATTGGCGCGCGGGGGGTTCTTGTCCACGTGCTTGGGCGGCGCCTGCTTGGATTGCTTCTGCTTGGACTCTTCGTGGCGGGGCTCCTGCTGCGTGCGAGCGAACGCGGGAGCCGAGGCCAGGAGAGCGAGACCGAGAACGATGCTGAGTTGATGTCGCATAAGAACTGCCTCCGGAACGTCTCTGCGCGGCGTCATCCATGTCGTCCACGCCGCGCCCTTGCTGGTCGAGTGCTGCGGGAAGAAGGGCAACTGGGCAGCCAAGTGTAGCGCTATAAGTGGCTGAAATCATGTGATTTGTAGCTCTGGTGGATTTCAGCCACGGAGGATTTACAGGCCTGCGCGAAATTTTGACTGGGTGCTCTGCGAGTCCTGGTGCGCAGGAGCAGGTGAGAAATTCGTTCAGGGAACAGCGAGCACATCTCGCGTCGGCGCGTTCTCCAGTTGCGCCGTTGCCATGAACCAGTAATCCGTATCGAGAATCCGCGACTGAAGTACGTGTCCGTCGCGAGGATCGATTCGCGACAATTTTACCGGGCAAATCCCGATCAGGTCTTCGATAGACAACCCATACAACTCCGTGTGTGTCCGGTCTGGAATGAGCGTGGAGAGGTAGAGGTCTGGTGCAACATGACGAAGCAGTTGACCAGTCTCGGGATCGAGCAACCAGGCACCTCCCGGCACACGGTTGTGACACTGGGAACGGCGGTCCACCTTGGTGCCAAACAATTCAAAAAGGAACAGATTTCCGCCGGACGCCGTAATCTTCTCCAGGCGAGGCGAGGAACAGCCCTGTACCTGGCCGTGTGGCTCCACGGAAATCCCGTCGCCAAGTTGGGTGGTGTCCGGCTGTACCGGCCATAAGCGGGCGGCAAAGCCTTCGGTCTTTTCCGCGTAGAAATAGAAGCGACCGGCGGACCATGTTCCGCTGGGGAACCAACCCTCCCCCTTCAGGTTTCCGGAGGTCAGGCGGCGGACGATTTGTGCGCGGGCAACGTCAACTATGTCGACCTCAGGGCCTGGGAATGTTCGGACTCCAAACAGCCATTGGCTATCCGGAGAGAAATAGAATTGATCACCGTTCAAGTCCCTCATTATTCCGCGCGCCATGAGCGCGGGCGTCGGATAGACAAGACCATCAGAGATGAGAAAGGCTTCGCGAGAGGGACTTCCCGGAATACCCGCTGCTCGATTGGTCTTCAACGTCCTCAGATCAACTGAATCGAGCTGACAGCACATCTTCGGGGAATCGGAAAGGGGGCCCTCGATATAGAGGAGCGAACCATCGGCGCTTAGGTAGACTCCGTTGAGCCCAACGCTATCCTGAGGGAGCGTAAGGTGGATCCGCCCAACAGTGCTGAGCGTGGCGGGGTCAATGAACTCAATGACGCCAGACCTGCGCGCTGCCACAATATAATCTTTTGAGTCCTGTCCGGGCAGGGCCAACGAAGCCAAGAGAACGGCGGCGATAAGAATCCGGGGCATGTCGTTACCCCTCACGAGTGGCAGGGCCTTGCCCTTGGGTTTGAATCCAACTATGCATCACCCTAACGCTTCCGCACAAGGCCGGGGACTTTCTTCGTGAATTCAGTGATGTCGCACTAAGACCTGAGCGTTGCCTTCAGGCGGCGGGGATTCAGGAGCAGAGCGAGCGCATTCGACGCGCCGGAGATGAAGAGGTTGGCGCTGCGAATGGCGTCCGCGGCGCAGCCTTCGCCGTTGTCGACGGCAATGGCCAGGCCGCCGGCGCGGGAGACGGCGCGAAGCATCAAGCTGTCGAGATTGCCGTTGCCGAGGGCGGCGACGGAAGGGAGATCGAACCGGCGAAGGAAAGCGCGTTTTTCGCGGTCGTGACGTCCGCCGGGGCCGGAGAGGTGATGGATTTCGAGAGGGAGGCGAGAGAGGGCGCGGCGGACGGTGCCGAAGGTGTCTGCGGTGATGACGTAAACGTCCAGTTGTTTGCCGAGGGCAGCGAGTGCGGGACGGACGCCGGCGGTGAGATGTCCGTTGAAAGAAAGCGTGCCGGTGAAATCGCTGACGAGGATTCGGAAATGGCGGAAGCCGAAGCCGGGGATGTCCACAGCGATGCCGGGTTTTTTCATGGGCATGGCGCGCGCGCGGGGAACATCGTAGCGCAGAAACGCGCGGCGGGGGGTGTACACTGCGGGAGCCAAAAATGCTAACGGCCATTACACGCGAAGTGAGTCCGGCGCTGGCGAAGTGCGAGCTGAGCTTTGTTGCGCGGGAGCCGATCGATTTGGCGAAGGCGCGGGAGCAGCACCGGGAGTACGAGCGGACGCTGGAGAGGCTGGGAGCGCGCGTGGTGCGGCTGCCGGAGGAACCGGAGCTGCCGGACTCGATGTTCGTGGAGGATCCGGCGATGGTGCTGGAGGAGCTGGCGGTGATTTTTCCGCTGGGGACGGAGTCGCGGCGGGGCGAGGCGGCGACGCTGGCGCGGGCGCTGGAGCCCTACCGGAAGCTGGCGCGTGTGGAGCTGCCGGGGACGGCGGAGGGCGGGGACGTGCTGCGGATTGGGCGCGAAGTGTACGTGGGAGTTTCGCGGAGGACGAACGCGGAAGGAATCCGGCAACTGGCGGGGATTCTCGCGCCGTACGGATACGAAGTGATTCCGGTGGCGGTGAATGGGTGCCTGCACCTGAAATCGGCGGTGACGTATCTGGGACGGGGGAAGCTGCTGGCGAACCGCGCGTGGATCGATGCGGCGCCGTTTTCCGGTTATGAATGGGTGGATGTGGCGGCGGAAGAGCCGGGAGCGGCGAATGCGCTGGCGATGGGGGAGACGGTGATTTTTCCGGCGGCGTATCCGCGGACGCGGGAGCGGATCGAGAAATGCGGATTGCGGGTGATGGCGATTGATATTTCGGAATTGCAGAAGGCGGAGTCGGGGCTGACGTGTTCGTCGTTGATATTTGAGGGATAGGAAGAGACGAGGAGCGGGGAAAGACCGCAGGGCTTCGCCCTGCGCTACAGAGGGGCGGTAGAGAGGGGGAACGATGTGGCGGCGATCTATTGGCGGGTTGGCGGGGCTGGTGCTGGGATGCGCGCTGGCGGCAGGAGCGCAGTCCGCGCCGGGGGGGCTGACGGTGATTCGCGCGGGGACGCTGATTGACGGGACGAGCGAGACGGCGGCGCACAACAAACTGATTTTCGTGCGCGGGAAAAAGATCGAGAAGGTGGCGGACGGGGGGACGGCGATTCCGGCAGGGGCGAAGGTGATCGACCTGTCGAATGCGACGGTGCTGCCCGGACTGATCGATTCGCACACGCACATGTTCCTGTGGGGCGAGGACCCGGCGAAGGGCGGATACGACGCGAACATTCTGAAGGCGGGCATCGCGCTGCGGGCGGCGCGTGCGACGGTGGCGGTGCGGCGGGCGCTGGAGCAGGGATTTACCACGCTGCGCGACCTGGAAACGGAAGGCGCGGGATACGGCGACGTGGAGATCAAAGAGGCGATTGCGGAGGGAACGATTCCGGGGCCGCGGCTGTTTGTGGTGACGCGGGCGATTTCAACCACGGGCGGCTATCCGCTGGAAGGCTACGCGCCGGAGCTGGAGATGCCGAAGGGAGTGCAGATCATTGACGGACCGGTGGAGGCGCGGAAAGCGGCGCGGGAACAGCTGGACCACGGAGCGGACTGGATCAAGGTGTACATGACGCACCGGTCGTGGCTGGACCGGGAGGGAAATCTGGTGTCGCAGCCGACGCTGACGGTGGAAGAGCTGAAAGCGATTGTGGACGAGGCGCACGGGTGGCAGAAAAAAGTGGCGTGCCACGCGTACAACGGAATCGGGCTGCAGAGGGCGCTGGACGGCGGATGCGATTCGATCGAGCACGGGCTGGAGCTGACGGACGCGAACATCGCGCAGATGCTGCGGCAGGGCACGTGGTATTGCCCGACGATTGCGGTGTACTTCGGCGACTGGGCGCCCGCGGACACGCCGGCGGGGCAGCGGGACCGGAAACGCGCGGAGGTGCACGAGCCGTCGTTCAAAAAGGCGCTGGCTGCGGGAGTGAAGATCGTCTACGGGACGGACATCGGGGGCATGCCGTGGACGACCACTCCCGAAGCCATCGATTTTGGCTACATGGTGAAATACGGGATGAGGCCGATGGATGCGATCCGGGCCGCCACGTCGCGGGCGGCGGTGATGCTGGAAATGCAGGGAGAAATCGGGGTGGTGGCGGCGGGGGCGTATGCGGACGTGATCGCGGTGGAGGGGGATCCGCTGAAAGACATCACGGAGCTGGAACACGTGAAATTTGTGATGCACGACGGGGCGGTGTTTAAGAACGAGGTGGGGAAGTAAGGAAAGAAGGAAGTAAAGAGAAAGGCAAAGACGCCGGCTGGAAGCCGGCGGTACAAAATAAAACATGCGAGCGGGGCGCGGCCGGCGGATTTGCGCGCGCGGAGCTGACGGCCCGGGCGGGCCCCTCATACCTCAGGGGAAACCGGCGGGACAAAATAAATCATTCGTAACGCAGGGCGACCATGGGATCGACGCGCGCGGCGCGGCGCGCGGGAAGGAAGCCGGCGAGAGCGGCGATGGCGGCGAGGATGAACATGGAGCCGCCGAGCGCGAGGGGATCGCCGGCACCCACACCGAACAGAAGCGAACGGAGCAGGAGCGAGCCGGCGACGGCGGCGGGGACGCCGACGGCGAACCCGACGGCGATGAGGATCATGGTCTCGCGAAGGACCATCCAGAGCACGGTCTGGCGGCGGGCGCCGAGAGCCATGCGGATGCCGATTTCGCGGGTGCGGCGGGAGACGGTGTAAGCCATCAGACCGTAGAGACCGATTCCGGCGAGGACGAGCGCGAGCAGGGCCAGCACACCGGAGAGCTGCGTGACGAAGAGGTCCGTACTGAGCGATTCATCCACGAGAGCATTGAGAGTGGAGATGTTGATGGCGGGGTGGGCGGGTGCAGCGGCGGCGATGGCGTTGCGGATTTCGCGGCTGACGGCGGCGGGATCGGCGAAGGTGCGGACTTCGAATCCGGCGTTGGTGTGCAGCCACATTTCGTGGAAGAAGGGGAAATAGACGCGCGGGTGCAAACCCTGGCGGAGGCTATTGCCGCGGGAATCGGCCACCACGCCGACGACGACGGCGTCGCCGGGATTGCCGGGATAGGTGTCGCGGATGATTTTGCCGAGGGGATTGGAGGCGTGGAAATATTTGTCGGCGAAGGCGCGGTTGATGACGCAGACACGGCGTGAGGGAGCGTCGTCCTGCGCGGTGATTTCGCGGCCGGCGAGGATGGGAATGCCGAGGGCGGAAAAATAGCCGGGGCCGACGTGATCCATGAGGGCGTGGCGGTCATCGCCGGGCTGGGGAGTGTAGCCCTCGACGGTAACGGGGTCGGCGGATTCGGAGTGCTGGAAGAGGCCGTTGGAGGAGAGGGTGGCGACGCGGACGCCGGGGAGGGCGCGAATTTTATCGAGCACGTCGCGGAAGAACGCGACGCGGGAATTATCGGAATGGCCAGCGGCGGCGGCATCGAGGCGGAACATCAGAAGATTGTCGCGGTTGTAGCCGAGATCCACGCCGCGGAGCTGCTGGAGGGAGCGGAGGAAGAGGCCGCAAGCGGTGAGCATGATGACGGAAATGGAGACCTGAGCGACGACGAGAAGGCGGCCGGCGGGAATGCGGCGCTGTCCCTGCGCGGAGCCGGAGGCAGCGGCGCGGAGGACGGGGAGCGTATCGAGACGGACGGCGCGCGCGGCGGGGAGCAGTCCGAACAGAAAAACGGTGAGCAGGGTGACGGAGATGGTGAACAGAGCGACGCGAAGGTCGGGAGTGAGATCGAGATCGATGACGGAGGAGCCGGGACCGGTGCCGGCGGCGAGGGAAACGAGGAGGGGAGCGGCCCAGCGGGAGAAGAGGAACCCGGCGGCACCGCCCAGCAGGGCGAGCAGGGAGCATTCGGTGACGAGCTGGCGGACCAGGCGGAGGCGGCCGGAGCCGATGGCCATGCGCACGGCAAATTCCTTCTGGCGCGCGGCGCCGCGGGCGAGCAGGAGATTGGCGAGATTGGCGCAGGC
>Ga0335081_10019423_pt1 | contig 10989 bp, 10 predicted proteins | sample Lox_Sample_35_FD_206713 | JGI IMG/M metagenome (GOLD analysis project Ga0335081, IMG submission 206713) | Soil microbial communities from Loxahatchee National Wildlife Refuge, Florida, United States - Lox_Sample_3.5 | ecosystem: Environmental > Terrestrial > Soil > Wetlands | place: USA...
CTCTCACCCCACCCACGGAAACGTCAGTAGCGCCCCTAAAGCGCCACGGTGGGGCGTTCGACGCCATCAGGTAGGCGACCCTCATCGGCCAGCTTGTCCAGGTGGGCGGCCAGGGTGACGGTCGCGGCCGGGCGCAGACGGGGCGGCACGTCGGCCCAGGCGTCGTCGAGCAGCTCGCCCGTGCTCCGCTTGCCGGCGGCCAAGGCCGCGATCAATCGCCGCTCGCGGTCCAGGCGATGGGCGATGTACTCGTCGAGCTTGCCCGCGGGGTCGAACACTGGCGGTCCGTGGCCGGGGAGGAGCACTCTCAATGCGCGTTCTTTCAGCCGCGCGAGCGCGGCCAGATAGGCGGCGAGCGCGCCTGGATCGGGGGCGATGAACACGCTCCCCTCGCCGAGCACCGCGTCGCCCGTTAGCGCCGCGTCACCGACGATGTAGGCGAGATGCCCGGGCGCGTGGCCCGGGGTGGCGACCGCTTTGAGCGGCCCGAACGCGGTGCCATCATCGAGCTGCACGTCCGCATCGTTGCCCGCGGCGGCGATTGGCGCGTCGGGGTAGCGGGCGCGGATCGCCGGCACCGCCCCCGTATGGTCGGCGTGCTGGTGGGTCAGAGCGATGCCACCGAGCCCGCCCCGGTCGTCGATCTCGTTGACCAGCGCCTCGATGTGCTCGCCAAGATCCGGACCGGGGTCGACGAGCCATGCCGGGCCGCTGGCGACGATCCAAGAGTTCGTCCCAGTGAGCGTGAACGGGCCCGGGTTGTCGGCCCGGATCCCGACAAGATCGTGCCCGGGGATCTCGATGCGAGTCATCGAGGCAGCATGACAGCCTCGTACCCCGGGGTCTCGGGCACGGGGGCGTGGGCGGCGGCGTGATCGTCGTCGAGGCTACGCACACGGCGGCTGAGCAGCGGCGCGAACGTGACCATCGCGCCGAGGACCCCGGCCCAGATCAGCGTCGTGCGGATCCCGAGGGCGGCGCTGATTGGGCCCGTCAGCGCGTACGACAGCGGCAACAGGCCGATTGAGATCAGCCAGTCGAGACTCGAGACCCGGCCTAGAAGCTGGGGCGGAACGTGCCGCTGCTTGGCGGTAGCCCAGGCGATCGTGCCCGCCGTCTCGAGCGTGTTGAAGAGGACACTGGCGACCATCAAGCCCCAGAGACCTTTCGATACGCCGTACCCGGCGACCGCGAGCGTCGCCACCGTCCACGCGGCGTACATGAAGGCGAGGCTCCGGCGGGGAAGACCGAGTTGCCCGATCGCGAGCGCACAGATCAACGAGCCGAGACCGCCGGCGGCGAAGATCAGGCCGAGATCGCGCGCACCGTCGGCGAAACGGTGCTTGACGATGAACGGGAGGAGCACCTCGGTCGGCCCCATGAACAGCAGGTAGGCGATGGCGGCGCTGACCAGCGTCGCGCACAGCCAGGCGTGGCTGCGGACGTAGCGCAGGCCGGCCTTGATTTCCCTTATCCCTGCCTTGGTCTCCGCCGCCGCTGGTACCGGGGTGCGGGACATGGCGAGCAGCGCGACCACCGAAACCGCAAACGAGGCGGCATCGAACCCGAACGTCCAGCCCGCGCCGATGGCGCTCACGGCGAGGCCGCCGAGCGCCGGCCCGGCGAGCCGGAGCATCACGGGCCTGATCAGCTGGTCAAGCGAGTTGGCCTGCGCGAGCGCGTCGGTCGGGAGGAGCTGCGGCACGATGGCATCGGAGGCGGGGTTGAAGAACGCGGTGGCGGCGCCGTACACCACGGCGATGGCCAGCAGCTCCCAGATCGCGAGTGCGCCGGTGATCGCGAGCGCCGCGAGCGTCGCCAGAGCGATCGCACGAACGGTGTCCGCGGTCAGCATCACCACGCGCCGGTCGAAGCGGTCGCTCACAGCACCGCCGACCAGCAGGCAGGTGATCGTCGGGATCGTCATTGCGATCCCGACGGCGGCGAGCGCCGTCGGGGCGTCCGACAACGTGTAGACCTGCCAGGCAAGCGCGACCAGGAACAGACCGTCACCGAGCAGCGAGACCGACATGCCGGCCGCGAGCAACCGGTAATCCCTGTGGGCCAACGGCGCCAGCAGCCGGACGCGACTGAAGCCCCCCGGCCGGTCCAGCGCCTCGTAGCTCTGCTGCATGCGCCCAGTCCGAGCTCGCGGCTCAGTCCGAGCTCGCCGCCAGCGCCGTCCCGTCGCCGGTGCCGGCATGCTCCTCGAGGAAGCTGATCAGATGCTCGGGCACCATCGGCCTGGCGAAGTAGAAGCCCTGCCCGGTGTCGCACCCGAGCTCTCTGAGCGTGACCGACTGCTCGGGATACTCGATGCCCTCGGCGACCACCTCCAGATCGAAGGTCTCGCCGAGGCTCAGCACGGCGGAGGCGAGCCCGGACGTGACCGGCGCCGCGCCCGCCGCCAGGAGCGAGCGGTCCATCTTAAGGATGTCGAGCGGCAGCATGCTGAGCGAGCTCAGCGACGAGTAGCCGGTGCCGAAGTCGTCCATCGCCAGCCGCACGCCAATCGCGCGCAGCTCGTTCAGGCGGCTGATCGCGAGCTCGGTGTCGGTCATCATCACCGACTCGGTGATCTCGAGCGTCAGGGCGTCCGGCTCGAGTCCGGCGGCCGCGAGCGCCGAGGCGACGTCCCGGACGATGTCTGAGTGGAACAGCTGCTTTACCGACAGGTTGATTCCGATCGTCGGAAGCGTCGGGCCGCTCATCCGGTCCCGCAGTTCCTTCGCCTGGCGGCAGCCCTCGTGGAGCACCCAGCGCCCGATGTCGACGATCAGCCCAGTCTCCTCCGCGAACGGGATGAACTCGAGCGGCGGGATCAGCCCACGGGACGAATGGCGCCAGCGCAACAGCGCCTCGACGCCGGTGACGGTCTCATCGGCCAGGCGGACCAGCGGCTGGTAGTGAAGCTCGAACTCGCCGCGCTCGAGCGCCTTCTGGAGATCGGCGCGCAGCGCCAGGCGGGCCACAACACGGTCGTGCATGGCAGGCTCGAACAAGCGGTAGCCGCCCTTCCCATCGGCCTTCGCGATGTACATCGCTGCATCGGCGTTCCGGATCAGCTCGTCCGCGTCGGTGGCGGTGCCGGGCTCGACCACCGAGATGCCGAGGCTCGCGCGGATGATGAGGTTGTTGTCATCGAGCTCGATCGGACGGCTCAGCGCGTCGAGGATCCGCTCGGCGGTCTCGACTGCCGCTTGCAGGTCTTGCACGTCCTCGAGCAGGATCGCGAACTCGTCGCCGCCGAACCGGGCCGCGGTGTCGGCCGCCCGGACGCTGGTTGAGATCCGCTGCGCCACCTCGAGCAGCACACGGTCGCCGGTGGCGTGACCGAGGCTGTCGTTGACGGTCTTGAAGTCGTCGAGGTCGACGAACAGCACGGCCATCCCCATGCCCTCACGCAGCGTGCGCGCCACCGCGTGCCGCACGCGCTCGTTGAACAGCGCCCGGTTGGCGAGGTGCGTCACCGAATCGTGGAAAGCCTGGTGGGCGAGCTGCTCTTCGAACGCCTTGCGCTCTGAGACGTCGCGGCTGTTGAGGACGATCCCGCCGACCGAGCTGTCGGCGAGCAGATCGGCATGGAGGATCTCGAAGTGGCGCAGGCTGCCGTCCTTGTGGGCGAGCAGGCAGTCGATGACCTCGGCGCGGCCGTTCGCCCCGGCGCCGTCGGTCAGCCGGCGAAGCATGCGCCCCTGCTCGTCGGGATGCAGGAGCTCCGCGAACGGCCGGCCGGTGACCTCTTCGGCGGTGTACCCGAGCACGCGCTCGATCGACGGGCTCTGGTAGATGATCCTGTTCTCAGCGCTCAGCACCGTGATCAGGTCGCTCGAGTTCTGGACCAGCGTCGAGAACCTGGCCTCGCTGGCGCGGCGGTGAACCTCCTCGGCAAACTCGGCGCTGCTCAGCGCGAGCGACACCTGATGGGCGAGCGTGCGCAGCGCGTAGCGAGTCTCCTCGTCATTGCCTACATCGCCGGCGACGATCAGCATCAGCCCGGCTCCGGTGCCGCCGCCGGGTCCGAGCTCCAGCTGGAGGACGCGCTCCCTGCCTACGGGGAGCCGCAGCCCATCGCGCGCGCCGCCCGGAAGGATCACCGCGCCCCCATCGCCGGAGTCCTTGAGGAACGGCGAGATACCCTCCGGCATGTCCCACTCGGACAATCCGCCCCGCTCATCGAGCGCCATCGCGCGGACCCGGGCGCCGACGACGCGGCAGACCCGGGCATCGGTACGGCCGTTACCGAACTCGGCGAGCGCCTGTAGCGCCGCGATCAGGATCTCGCGGGGCTCGGTGGCCGCGACGAGCAGACCGCCGGCGGCGCTGAGCGCTCGTTCCCGCACGACCGACTTCTCGCGCTGACGCACCAGCCCGGTCATCCGTGCGACGACCAGCGAGAACAGCACGGCGGACGCGCCGACCACGAACAGCAGGTCCCAATTGCGCGTCGGGACCACCTTGATGATCTCGATCGCGGGGGCGATCAGGGTGGCGCCGGCGAGGAGCGCGAGTCGCAGCCACGTCAGACGGGGCTGGCGATCGGCTTCCTCCTCGGAGAGCTCCTGCATGGAGGGGTGGAGCGCGGCCGCGCCCCAGAACAGATAGAAGAAGATCCAACCCGCATCGAGCCACAACTGGTGGTTGTAGGTGTTGTGCAGCGTGAGCAGGCCGTAGATGTCGTCCGTGACCAGCATCGACACGATCCCGGCGATCAGCAGGTAGAAGGCCGGCCGGCGCTTCCCGCTGTCGACGGCGAGACGGATCCCCGCAGCGAGCAGGATGATGTCCCCCATCGGGTAGCCGATCGAGACCAGCTTCGGCAGCAGGCTGAGGGTCGGGTCGTGGACGTACGGGGCGATCAGCAGGATCCCGGAGACGAGCGCCAGGCCCAGCGTCATGATGAGTGCGTCGACCGCCCCCGGGCCGTCCGCTCGCCGGTTGCGGCGACGGACGAGGAGCATGATGCCAAGCATCAGCACCGGGTACATCGTCAGATACACGGCGTCGCCCCACGAGGGGAAGGGCACGTTGACACCGAACAGGATCCGGATGCTGTACGTGTAGACGTCGCCGACCCAGAACAGGAATACGCCCAGGGCGAGCAGCCACCAGGCAAGCCGCGCCCGAGGCCGGTAGAAGCGGATGCCGGCGACCACGGCGACCAGGCCGTAGAGGCCCAGGCCGTTGATCACCAGCGGGCTGCCCTTCAGGGGCGGCACGAACACATAGAGCCCGGTGATGAGCGCGCCGAAGGCGAAGAACATCCACGACAGGCGGCGTCGGTCGACAGCGGCGATCGGCGTGGGGCGGGACATCGTCTTAGTTGCGGTCGTCGGCCGACGCCGGCCGCAGCTTGAACCTTTCGGCAACCTCGCCGAGCACGGTGCACAGATGTTCGATTTGCTCGTCGGTGTGGGCCGAGGTGAGCTGGAGGCGGAACCCGACCTCCTCGCGCGGGACGAGCGGATACACCGCCATCGTCACGTAGATGCCGCGGTCGAACAGCAGGTTGCCGACCTCATCGATCCTGTCGGCCTCGGCCAGCGGAATCTCGATGATCGGAAACCCGGACTGATTGGGGGTGGCGATGCCGAGCTCGCGCATGCGCTCGAGCACGCGGCCGGTCAGCCGGTGGAGCTTGGCCCGAAGCTCGTCGCCGCGGACGTCGTTGACTCTCAGCCCTTCGAGGACCGTGGCCAGTGACGCAACCGGCGACGGCCCCGAGTACAGATAAGGCGGGGCCGCCGTCTTGAGCACCTGCTTGAGCGGAGTCGGGCACGCGATGAACGCGAGCAGCGACGAATAGGCCTTCGAGAAACCGCCGACGAGCACGATGTTCTCGTAGCTCTCGGCCACGTGCCGGACGATGCTGTTGCCGCGGACGCCGTAGCCGCACGCCTCGTCGGGGGAGCGCTCGCCGATCACCCCGAAGCCGTGGGCATCGTCGACGTACAGGATCGCGTCGTACTTCCGGGCGAGCGCGGCGAACGCGGCGAGGTCCGGGGCGTTGCCGGTCATGCTGTTAACCCCGTCGATGCAGATCATGCCCGGCCGGCGCCAGGCCCGGTCGCGCAGCAGTCCCTCGAGGTGATCGAGGCTCTCGTGGGCGAAGCGCTGAATGGCGGCGCCGCGCCCGTGGGCGAGCGCGCAGCCGTCGTAGATCGTCTTGTGCGCGCGGCTGTCGAGGAACACCGTGCCCCCGCCCGCCAGCACCGGGATCACCGACATGTGGATGTGAGTGATCGTCGGCAGCAGGAGGCTGTCCTCGCAGCCGAGCAGGTGCGTGAGCTTCGCCTCGATCTCCTCGTACAGCACCGGGCTGCCCAGCAGGCGCGACCAGCTCGGGTGCGTCCCCCATTTGCTGAGGTACTCGGGGACGGCCCCGATGATCTCCTCGTCGAGGTCGAGCCCGAGGTAGTTGCACGACGCGCAGTCGATCAGCCACTGGTTCCCGACGCGGATCTGGCGCCCGTCGATCTCGTCGATCACCGCGTCGAGCATCCGGTGCGAGTACTGCAGGCGCGCGAGATCCTCGGTCGAGCGGATCCAGCGCTCGAGCCAGCGATCCTGGTGGCGCTCGCCCCATCTCAGGGCATCGCGCGGATCGACCGCCGGCGGACCGTCAGGGGCGGTCCCGCCGTTTCGGGCATGAATGGTCGGTTCGCTGACATCGGCGCGGGCCATCACGCCGAATATCGGACGAATCCCCCCGAACTGAAGCGTTGCCCAACGCGCTCGGCCGATAAGCGGAGCTTCGACGGCCGCGGTTTGGTCCGAAACGAGCAAAATCCCTCGTCGGCGACGGAGGATTCGAACATCGGGGCAATTGCCTTCGAACGCCGCCATGCCGGCGTGGCGGGGCGCCGTGATCGCGGCGTGGGCGGCGAAAGCCGGGCTAGTCGCTAGCCAGCCGCAGGAGGTCGAGGAGCTCGCCGATGTCGTGCCCCTCCTGGGCGGCGTGTCGGAGCATCGGCGCTTCTCGGTTGATCAGGTAGCGATTGCGGCGCCCATGCCGGTCCCGTTGGACATATCCGGCCTCGACTAGGTCAGCCAGGATGCGTTGTGCTGATCCAAGGGTGACGCCGACGGCGTCGGCGATATCGCGCAGGCGAACGTCGGGGTCGCGGGCGATGCAGAGCAGCACCTGCGTGTGGTTGGTGACGAACTGCCAACCCCTATCGGCTCGGTCGGTTGACAAATCAGAGGCCAAGATCGTATACTTCTAATCGTATCTAATGTGACGCGGTCTTTTCATCGTCTATGACTACTGTACCACGTTATGAAGACACAAGCCCGATCTGACTTGACGCGCGACGTAGGCCCGGGGCTGCCGCGGAAAGCGATCAGGATCTCGCGCTCAGATGAAATCCTTGGCTCGCCGGGGAGTGATGCCTATCCGGCCACCGGCCAGGATCCATTGCTCGGGATATCGAAGGCGATGGTCGCGCTGTACAAGGAAGCGTTCGGGCGCGGCCCCAGCCAGGCCCGAGCACGATTCGTCGGACCCGACACGCTGCTGGTCAGCCTCGAGTCCAGCCTTACCGTCGCCGAGCGCAACCTGGTGGCGATGGGGGAGCATCTTCGTCTGCGTGAGGCCCGCCTGTTCCTCTCGGACAAACTCGAGGGTCAGTTCCGGGCGATCGTCGAACAGGCACTTGGACGCAGAACCGTGGCATACGTCAGCGGAATCGACATCGTCCGCGACGTGACAATCAAACTCTTCACCCTCGAGCCAGCAGGCGACGGCGCCGCCCCAGGCGCGCCCTAGGCCAGGGAGTTCTGCGGTGCTCGGCTCGGCCGAAAACGACTCCATCTGCACCAGGCGCTGCGGCTTTTCCGCACTCCCGCTTGGGACGATCAAGCAACAGGATGCGCGTTCGAGGCGATGACTTCTTCCCACGCCGGGCCTAGGCTGGTCACACGATGATCCACCTACTCCCAAATCGCTCCAAAGGGACCACGGAAATCCACGCGGCTGGGGCGGGCAAGCCTTGTGGCCACACGCGTCACATGGGTACGTGTCCGTACTGCCAGCGGGCGCAACTCGCTCGCTGGCGCGCGCAGCTGGACGGTGCTCACTCCGGCGCCACGCGCTGATGACGTCGCGGCCTACCGCTCTCAAGGCTGGGAGTCCCGCAAGGCTCTACTAGCACGGTCATACCGTCACCTCGCGCGGGTTGCCACGGTCGGCGCGCCACAACGTAGTGCGCGGACCTCCGACGAGGGGAACTACCGATGCCGACGTTGACCTAGCCGGGCACGATGAACGGGCGGTGGCGTAACAAAGGCCGTCCCATCGGAGGTGGACTAATGACCGCGAACCGGGGAGACGTCATCGTCGAGAAGACGAAGCTCAAACACGGCTTCGGGTGGACGGCTCGCGAAACGGAGGCTGGGAGCTGACTCGCAACCACAAGGTCAGGCGGGCGGTCGAGTGATCCGCGGTTGAACATGTCATCGATTCCATCTACGAATGAGCTGGTGACCCTGGGCGCGCCGATCGCGCTGCGCGACGGGTCGCACGTCCGCATACGGCAGGGGCATCGGTCCGATCGAGAGCTCCTGCTCCGTGGCTTCGAGCGCCTCAGTCCCGAGTCGCGCTACCGGCGGTTCCTGGTCCCCGTGGCCGAGTTGAGCGAAGTGACGGTGCGCCACCTGACCGAGATCGATCACCACGACCACGAGGCGATGATCGCGCTGGACGAGCAGACCGGCGAAGGAATCGGCGTCGCCCGCTACGTCCGCGATCCGGACCGCCCTGATGTGGCGGAGGTGGCGGTCACGGTGATCGACGACTGGCAGGGCAGGGGTGTCGGGACACTGCTACTCGAGGTGATCAGCGCCCGGGCGCGGGAGGAGGGGATCACCCGCTTCACGGCGCTGATGCTGGCCACCAACAAGAAGATGATGGATCTCCTCCAGGACCTTGCCCCCGTGCGGATCGTCGATCGAGAGCTTGGCACGGTGGAGATCGAAGTACCGATCCCTTCGGTTGGGCTGGCACCTGCACTGAGAAAAGTGATCCGCATCGCCGCACAGAACGACATCGCGGTCCCGCTCACTCATCACCACCGACGACGTCGCATCGCCGGCGACGATTGACAGAAGGCCCCCCGGTTGGCCGTGTCGACCGCGTCTCAGGATCAATGCCTGGTGGGCGCCGGCGAGCTGGGTATCGAGCCGTTGGTCGAACCGCTCGGTCGGCGGCGCAAACGCTTCAAAGCGGCGGTGGTGCGCTCGTAGCCGGTTCGGATCAGCTCTGGCCAGCGGCTGCGGTCGATGAACAGGTCCATCAGCCAGCCCCCACGGCACAGTCTTGGATCGGCGGCGTCGATGATCGTCAACACGTCGCCGAGCTCCCGCTGTGCACGTCGCGCGAACTCCACGTGATAGGCCTGCTGCAGCTCGCGGCTGGCCAGCACGATCCCCATCGGCTTGCGATGCCATCCGCTGATGTCATCCGGCGTCAAGCGCTCAGGCAGCATGAAGTTCAGGCCGAAGACATGATCGAACGCACCGTCGTCGAGCACCGGCTGGATCGGCAGCAACTCCACGACGCCGCCGTCAACGTACAGGTGACCGCGCACGTCGACGGCTTCGATGAACGGAGGCAGCGCGACCGTGATCCGCACCACGCGCCCGAGCGGAACCTCAGGGGTCGTATGCGTGCCGAGATACTCGATCAGTCCGAGATCGGCGTTGTAGACGATCGTCGCGAACGGGATCGGAAGCTCTCCGACGGCGAGGTCGCCGAACCGGTCCTCGAACAGGTGCTCCACCGCCTCGCCCTTCATCACGCCCGAGAACCCGCGCAAGGCAGTCAGTACGAGGCGCGGAAAGCGCAGCCACTGCGGATCCAGGTAGCGCTCTGGCTCCCAGGACAGAACAAAGTCGACCATCTCTTGAGCCGAGAGCCCGGCCGCCCACAGCGAGCTGAAGAGCCCACCCCCTGAGCATCCGCAGATCAGCTCCGGCTCGAGGCCCGCCTCCTCGAACGCCCGCGCCGCACCGATCGCCGCGACCGCGGCCCCGCCACCCCCAGACGCCACCACCGCCACCCGCTTGCCCATCATCGCCCGGGCCGGACGCTCACGAAACGGCGGAAAGACATCGCTCGAGGGCCGTCGCCCTCGGTCGATCAGCGGCAGCGGGAGCAGGGCGCGTCGAGCGTGCCGCAGCAACTCGAGGTCCACCGAGTTGCGCAGCCGCTGACCCACCACGTCCAGGCGCTCAAACCCGTGCTTGATGTTGTAGATGTCGGGGTCTGGCCCCACCGCTCTAGAGTCGCAGTCCAGCGGGTGCGCGCCATCACCCCAAACCCCTCTCCCGCTTGCGGCGAAATACGGGACTGATCAACCGTGACGCGATCGGCCCCCCAACCGCCCGAAAGTCTCCGCGTCGCGAGTCAGGCACGTTCGGACAGCACGAGCGGCACGAGGTCACGTTCTCGTGCTTGCGGAAGAGCGAGCGATACCGAGCTCCCAGTAGGCGAATGCCAGGTTCGCCAAACCGGGCACCAGGAACACCATCGACCAGGTATATGTCTTCGCATCGCTGCCGCCGAAGGCGAGCGTTACGAAGGCAAGGGAGACCAAGACGATGCCGCCGGCGATGTGCAGGCCTGCCCCGGTCCGCAGGTGGCGGTACTCCCACGGCGAGATTATTAGTCGCATGCCAGATCGCGGCGGAGATGCCCACCATCCGCGCAGGCCTTTCCGAGCAGGGTTGCTATTCGATGAGTCCATCGGATGCCTCTTGTCGAGTGTGGTCGCTCACAGGAGGATGTCCGGGTCGTCGTGGAACTTCGGCGGCGGTCTCCACGTGTATTGATGGTCAGACGGTAACGGCTTCTGACACCTGAGTGTGACTCGTAACCGTATCGGCGGCTTGACCGAGCCGGGCGGCGCGGCGCTCGATCGCGATGACGAGCTTGGCGAGGTGGCGGTAGCCGATGATCCGCCGGAACTGCTGCTCGGCGACGAGCATCCC
>Ga0335081_10019424_pt1 | contig 10988 bp, 7 predicted proteins | sample Lox_Sample_35_FD_206713 | JGI IMG/M metagenome (GOLD analysis project Ga0335081, IMG submission 206713) | Soil microbial communities from Loxahatchee National Wildlife Refuge, Florida, United States - Lox_Sample_3.5 | ecosystem: Environmental > Terrestrial > Soil > Wetlands | place: USA: Florida...
CTACTTTCTGGCTGTCTCTCCGGGTTGGATCGACACCATGAAAATTCCGTTCATGGATGGCAGAGACTTCCGTCCGAGCGACACCTGGCCGGGCGCTGTGATTGTGAGCGAAACGTTCGTCAAGCAGTTCCTCAACGGCAGGAATCCCATCGGCCGGTCGATAGCGAAGAGCGGCGTGCCTGTCTGCAAGGTAGTAGGCGTGGTCCGCGATGCTCCCTATCGCAACATCCACGAGCCTGTCCTGCCGGTGGTCTACGTGCCGTTTCACGGGATCAACGAACAGGGCGCCTTGGACCCGGTACGCGAGGCCACCATCGTGGTGCGCACGGCCGGCGCGAACCCGATGGCGCTGGCATCCATCATGCGCCGCGAAGTGCCGCGGGCGCGTCCGGAGTACCGCGTGAGCAACATCCGTACGCAGGCGGAACTGGTCCGCGCGCAGACCTTGCGCGAGCGGCTGCTGGCGATGCTCGGACTGTTTTTCGCCGCTGTCGCACTGCTGCTGGCCGGGATCGGCCTCTATGGCGTGCTCGAGTATTCCGTGCTGCAACGGCGGCGCGAAATCGGCATTCGTATCGCCATCGGCGCGCAAGCCGGGGCGATCGCGCGGCTGGTGACCGTGGAGATCTTCACTATGGCTGCCGTGGGCGCGGTCTGCGGTGTCGCGTTGGGCATGGCATCGGTGCGGTACATCGAGGCCCTGCTCTACCAGGTGAAGCCCCGGGACCTCGGGATGCTCGCCCTGCCGTCGGCTACGATTCTGGCGGCGGCGTTACTGGCCGCGCTGCCGGCCGTGTTGCATGCGGTACGCATCGACCCGGCCGAAATGCTGCGCTTGGAATGAGGACGGTTTGCCGATGCCACTCTGGTCCCGCATCGCAAATATAGTGCGCGGCAGCCATGTGAGCCGCGAGATAGACGAAGAACTCGCATCTCACATCGAAGAAGCCGTCGCTGAGGGGCGCGAGCCGGCGGAGGCCAGAAGCGCGTTTGGCTCGCTGCTGCAAATGCGCGAAGAATGCCGCGACATCCGGCTCCTCCCATGGCTCGATTCCCTTCGCGCCGACACGGTTTTCGGCTGGCGCCAACTCCGGAAGCGGAAGGTGACCTCCGCGGCGGCGATCCTTTCGCTGGCGCTCGCCATCGGGGCATGCACATCCGCGTTCCGGCTCATCGACGCCGTGCTGCTCCGGCCGCTGCCCGTGGCCGCGCCCGATCGATTGTACGGCCTCTTTCGCCAGAGCTATGACTTCGACGGCAAGCGCCGCATGGACGACAGTTACGAATTCCCTTTATTCCGTCAGATGCGCGCGGCGGTAGAAGGGCAAGCCGAGCTGATCGCAGTCTCCTACGCCGGCCGCGCGGACCTGACTTACGGCTCGGATGAGGAGATGGAGAAAGCATACGTGCAGAACGTCTCCGGATGGATGTTCGCGTCGTTCGGGCTACGGCCCGCCGCCGGCAGGCTGCTCACCGCGGATGACGATGTTACTCCAGGGGCGCATCCGTACGCAGTTCTCTCTTACGACTATTGGAAGCGCCGCTTTGGCCTTGACCCGAAGGTGATCGGCCGCACCTTTCGGGCTGACATGGGCATTTTCGAAATCGTGGGTGTCGGCCCGGAATCCTTTACGGGCACCGAACCCGGCACGGTCACTGACATTTTCATCCCCATGATGATGAATGCCGGAGTCACTCACCCGACCTGGAGCTGGTTCCGAATCCTGGTGCGGCTCAAGGAAGGTGTCGCCCCTGAATCCGTTCTGGAAAGGCTGCGCGCGACGTTCCGGGCAGTCAGTGAGGAGCGGGCCAAGAACTTCGGCGGAATGTCCAGGAGGTTCATCAATCGCTTCTTCCACCAGACGTTGCTGATGGAGCCGGCGGCCGCGGGTATCTCGAACATGCAACAGGAATACATGCGCGCGTTGGCGGCGCTCGGGGTGCTGGTGGCGATGGTGTTGTTGATTGCGAGCGCCAACGTTGCGAATCTGATGACGGCTCAGGCGGCGGCACGAACGCGCGAGATGGCGCTGCGCGTTTCCATAGGCGCGGGAAGATGGCGGCTCGTGCAACTGGTTCTGGTGGAGAGTGCGATGCTCGGCTTCCTGGCGTCCGCCATCGGCTCTTTGTTTGCCTGGTGGTCCGCGCCGTTCGTCGCCGGCAGGATCAATCCGCCCGACAACCCCGCACGTTTGATTCTCGCGCCGGACTGGCGGGTGGCGGCTTTCGGCCTGGCTCTGACTTTCGGCGTCGTGATCCTGTTCGGGCTTGCGCCGGCGCTGCGTGCCTCGGCCGTGAAGCCGGCCAGCGCGTTGAAAGGCGGGGACGACCCGTACTCGCGGCGCCTTCTGATGCATGCGCTGATCGCCGCACAGGTCGCCTTCTGTTTTCTGGTGCTCTTTGTGGCCGGCCTGTTGGTCGTCACGTTCGACCGGCTGGCTACCCAGCCGACAGGTTTTGCCGCCGGGCGGCTGATCAATCTCGAAACGCTCTCGCCACGCCAGCAGCCGATGGCGCTCTGGGATCAGGTGGTGGAGCATCTGCGCGCGCTGCCGGGCGTCGAGACCGTAGCCCTGGCCGGCTGGCCGCTGTTGAGCGGCGCCGGATGGGATGGCGTCATCTCCGTCGGTGGCGGACCGCCGGCGGCCGACTTCGCCTACTTTCTGAACGTCTCGCCGGGCTGGGCGGACGCCATGCGGATTCCGTTCATCGCGGGGCGTGATTTCCGCAGGACCGACACATTTCCCGGCGTGGCGATCGTCAACCAGGCGTTCGCGAGGCGCTACTTCGCGGGAGCGGATCCGGTCGGGAGGTTCTTCGAAAAGGTGGAGGGAGACGGCACGCGTAACCGGTTTCAGATCGTTGGCCTGCTCGCCGACGCCCGGTACCGGAACATGCGCGAGCCCATCACACCGACGGCGTATGTTCCGATCCGTTCGGTCAGCGCAGACGGAACCATGCAGCCGAGAAGTTCGGCCACGTTCGTCGTTCGCACGAAGGGCGCCAATCCCGCGGCGCTTGCATCCATCCTGCGCCACGAGGTGGCGCGCGCGCGCCCCGAGTTTCGCGTCACCAACATTCGCACGCAGGAGGAGCTGGTGCGGGCGCAGACCGTCCGCGAACGGCTGCTGGCACTGCTGGCCGTGTTTTTCGCAGGCGTCGCCCTGCTGCTCGCAGGCATGGGACTCTATGGCGTACTCGATTACTCCGTGCTGCAACGGCGGCGTGAAATCGGCATTCGCATGGCCCTCGGCGCGCCCGCCGGCACGATCGCGCGGCTGGTAACCGTGGAGATCTTCGCCATGGTCGGCTTGGGCGCGGTTTCCGGAGTCGCGCTGGGCATGGCTTCGGCGCGGTACATCGAGACGCTGCTCTATCAGGTAAAACCCGCAGACCTGGGAATACTGGCCCTTCCCACGGGCACGATTCTGGCGGCGGCTGCGCTGGCCGCGCTGCCGGCGGTCCTGCACGCCCTGGGCATCGACCCGGTCGAGATGCTGCGCGCGGAATAACCGCCGCCGGCAGCTCCTGTGGTATTGACACAGGAGCTCCGTTCTGTTACTGTGGGGATAACACAGGAGAACTGATTTGCCGGACAAAAAGCTCGATTTATTGCAGGGCACCCTGGACGTAATGGTGCTGCAGACCCTGGCCGCCATGGGCGCGCTGCATGGCTACGGCATCGCGCGCCGCATCGAACAGGCCAGCGGGGACGCCGTCCTGCTGAACCAGGGCACCATCTACGCCTCGCTCGTACGGCTGCAGCAGCGCGGCTGGATCTCGGCCGAGTGGGGAACCTCGGACAACAACCGCAAGGCCAAGTTCTATACGATTACCAAACGCGGCCGCAAACAACTGGCGAACGACACCGCCTACTGGCAGAGGCTTTCTGGTGTAATGGGCAGGCTGTTCGCCATGCAGGACGAAGGCGGTGGCCAATGAGGGACGCTCTCCGCCAGGGTCTGGCGCGGCTGCGCGCATTTTTCGGGAAGGCCGCGATGGATCGCGATCTGGACGCCGAAATGTCCTCGCACCTGGCTTTCGCCATCGAAGAGAATCTGCGGCGCGGGCTCTCGCCCGAAGAGGCCGCCCGCCAGGCCCTGGTGCGTTTCGGCGGCGTGGCGCAAGCGAAGGAACGGCATCGCGAAGCGCGCAGCCTGCCGGCGCTCGATACCCTGCTGCAGGATCTGCGTTACACGCTGCGCACCCTGCGCCGTGATCGTGGTTTTGCGGCGATCGCGGTACTGATCCTGGCCCTGGGCATGGGCGCCAACGTCGCGGTCTTCAGCGTAGTCAACACAATCCTGCTGCGTCCGCTGCCGTTTCGCGATCCGCAACGGCTGGTCTGGATGGCCAGCAATCGCGGCGTGGGCGGCCTTTCCTACGTGACCTACACTGTGGGTGTCTACGAGGCGTTCCAGCGCCACAACCGCTCGTTTCAGGAAGTCACCGCCTATCAGCCCTTTTTCGGCTCGTCCGAATACCTGATGACCGGACGCGGCGAGCCGCGCCAGTACACGGCCGTGATGGTGGCCGAAAACTTCTTTCCCATGCTGGGCATCAAGCCGGTGCTCGGCCGGCTGTTCACCCCGGAGGAGTGCCACAAAGGTGGACGGCCCGCCGCCATGCTGAGCGAATACCTGTGGCGGCACCAGTTTGGCGCGGATCCCTCGATCATCGGCAGGTCCATCGATCTCAATCTCCGCCCCACGACCATCGTCGGCGTGCTGCCGGCCTCCTTCGATTTCGGCTCGGTGTTTTCGCCCGGCGCGCGCCTCGATCTGTTCGTCCCGGCGGTCATGGACGACATACGCAATTGGGGAAACACCCTGGCGATGCTGGGCCGTCTCAAGCCCGGTGTGACCTTGGCCCAGGCACAGGCGGAAGTGGATGTTCTGATGCCGCAACTCTACACGGCGCACAAGAGCGAATGGTTCTTCGACTATCCGACGGCCATGTCCCTGCTGAAGGACCACGTCAGCGGAAAGCTGCGGCGCTCGCTGATCGCGCTGTGGTCGGCGGTAGGATTGATTCTGCTGATCGTCTGCGTGAACCTCTCGAACCTGCTGCTGGCCCGTGCCGCCGCGCGTGGGAAAGAGTTCGCCATGCGTAGCGCCCTGGGCGCCGGGCGGGCGCGGGTCGTGCAACAACTGCTGACGGAGAGCCTGGTGCTGGCAGGCGGGGGAGCGCTGCTGGGGCTGGGGATCGCGTGGGGCATCACCGCATATCTCGCGCGGCAAGGGTCGATTGCGCTGCCGCTGCTCAGCACCGTGCGGGTGGATGGCGCGGCACTCGGATGGACGCTGCTCGTCGCCGTTACCGCCGCTGTGCTATTTGGCCTGGCGCCGGGCATCAAGATTTCCGGCGGGAACCTGCAGGACGTCCTGAAAGACGGTGGGCATGGAATGAGCGCCGGCCGCCGGCACGACCGCACGCGCGCCGTTCTGGTGATCTCCGAAGTCGCCTTGGCGTGCGTGCTGCTGGTCGGCGCGGGGTTGCTGCTGCGCAGCTTTCTGCACGTGCTCGACGTGGACCTCGGCTTCCAGCCGGAGCGCGCCGCCGCTATCCAGGTCGTCTACGATGACGGTGGCAAGATCGAACGCCGCGGCGCGATCCTCCAGGAGATGCTGCACCGCGTGGACGCCATTCCCGGCATCCAGGCCGCCGGCATCGTGGACATGCTGCCGCTCGACCGCAATCGAAGCTGGGACTTCCAAGCCAAAGGCCGCGTGTACCGCCCGGGCGAGATCGGCGCAGCGTTCGTCTACATCGCCACTCCCGGTTACCTGCGCGCCATCGGCATGCAATTGCTCGAAGGCCGCGACTTCACCTGGCAGGATACGTCCACGAGCGAACGCGTAGTCATCATCAACGAAGCCGCGGCCCGCTATCACTGGCCCGGCCAGGATCCGGTCGGCCGCATTGCAAGAACCGGCGGCCGTGACATAAAAGTGATCGGCGTCATCCGCGATGTCCATGAAAGCAGCGTCGAAAGCGGCTCCGGCATCGAGATGTACCTGCCCGCCACGCAGGCGGACCCGGAGGGCGCGGAACTGGTGGTGCGCACCGCGCTGCCGCCGGATGCTCTGGCGTCCGCCGTGATGCACACGCTGCGCAAGTACAACCCGCTCGAACCCGCCGCCGAGTTCCGGACCATCCAGAGCATCGTGGATCATGCCACGTCGCCGCGCCGTTTCTTCGCCATGTTGGTCGCCATCTTCGCGGGCCTCGGCCTGCTGCTGGCCGCGCTGGGCATCTACGGCGTGATCTCCTACTCGGTCTCGCGGCAGACGCAGGAGATCGGCGTCCGCATGGCGCTGGGGGCGTCCGCGGGGCGCGTGCAGTTGGCCGTCATCTCGAGCACGCTGCGCCTCGCGCTGGCCGGCGTCGCGGCGGGAACGCTGGTTTCCTTCGCGGCGGCTCGCTCGATCGCCGCGCTGTTGTTCGACACTCAGCCCGGCGATCCGCTGACTTTCGCCTCAATAGCGCTTGTGCTGAGCGCCGTGGCGCTGCTGGCCGGATACCTTCCCGCACGCCGCGCCTCCCGCGTTGATCCGGTGGTTGCATTGCGGCAGAACTGACCCGGCTACATGTCGCGGTAGTCGATCGGCGGCTTGTGGGCGGCGGGAATCTCGGACTTATAGGTCTTGCCCGCCATCTTTCGCGCGAAATCCTGCTTCGCGTCCCGGACCAATTGCGGATTCGCGAACAGGTCCGCTCCCGTGACAGCCAGCGCCTTGGCCGCCACCAGCATGCCCCTCTGGCCGATAGTCGTACCGGCGCAAGCGGCGGCCTGCCACGTGTGGGGCACTACTCCAGGCACAAATGTGGCCGCGGTGAAGCCGATGGTCGGCACATTCCAACTTACGTCGCCCACGTCCGTAGACGCGGCGGGCTCGTTCGGATTGAACGGCCGCAGCGGTTGGACCGAAGCGGTTGACGCGATGTCGCCGGCGCCGCCCGGCGGCAGGCTCTTCTGTATTTCCTCCGCGAAATGCTTCTCTTCGGGAGTATAACTGAAGCCGCCCACTTCCTCGAGGTTCTGTTGCGCCACCCGCGCCAGAACATCGTTGGCCACGATGTTGTTATCGCTGCCGAGCACCTTCACGTCCAGCGTGGTCTCGGTCATCAGCGCGGCCCCCTGGCCGACCTTCACGATGCGTCCCCAGATGCCATCGAGCGTGTCGAGCGACGGGCTGCGCGCGTACAGAAAAAGCTCCGCGGTGTCAGGCACCACATTGGGCGCTCCGCCTCCGTTGCTGATGATGTAGTGAATGCGCGTGTTGCTGGGGACGTGTTCGCGCATATACTCGATGCCAGTCCCCATCAGCATCACGGCATCGAGCGCTGACCGGCCGCGCTCAGGCGCGAAAGCCGCATGCGCCGCGACGCCGTGGAACAGGAACTTCGCCGAGGTGATGGCCAGCGCGCCGCCGTTGACGACCGTGTTGCGGTCGGCGGGATGCCAGTGCAGGACGATATCCACGTCGCGAAAGAGTCCCGCTCTGACCATGTAAACCTTGCCGTCGCCACCTTCTTCGGCGGGCGTGCCATAGTAGCGCAGGGTCCCCGTCACATGGTTCTTTTCCATGTGCTCTTTGAGCGCCACAGCCGCCAGCGCCGCTCCCGATCCCAGCAGGTTATGGCCGCATCCGTGGCCGGGCGCCCCGGCCGCCACCGGCTGGCGGTCCGGCACGGCGGCCTGCGAAAGACCCGGCAACGCGTCGAATTCGCCGAGGATGGCTATGATCGGTTTGCCCTGGCCATAGGTGGCGATGAAGGCGGTGGGTTCGTCCGCCACGCCCGATTCCACTCGGAACCCCGCTTCCTTCAGGTCGCGTTGCAGAAGCTCCGAGCTCTTCTGTTCGTGATAGCCCAGCTCCGCATATTCCCAGATCGCCTTGGAAGCCTGGACATATTGCGCGCCGTGTTGGTCGACCAGCGCTTCGATCTGTTTGTGCGCAGACGCCGGCAGGCCTGCCGCGGCCAGGGGAAGCAGGGCCGCCGGCAGCACTAACAAAACCGCAGGGACTTGTGCCATGCGGATAGTCTAACAGGCGCGTCTACGTCCGGAAGGGCGGCACACGACTTAAACGGCACTGCGCTGCTGCTCGCGCGCGGCCATCTGCGCGAGTTCATCGCAGCGGTTATTGTCGGCGTGGGATGCGTGGCCCTTGGTCCACGACCAGGTTGTCTTGTGCCGCGCGGTCTCCGCGTCCAGGTCCTCCCAGAGATCCCGGTTGATCACCGGTTTCTTCTCCATCGTCATCCAGTTCCGCCGCTTCCAGTTGGAGACCCATTTGGTGATGCCGTTCTTCAAATACTCGGAATCCGTGATGACTTCCACCTCGCACGGCTCTTTCAAAGCCTTCAGACCTTCGATGGCAGCGGTCAATTCCATGCGGTTGTTCGTGGTATGCGGCGAATAGCCGTATAACTCGCGCTTGTGTTCGTTGTAGCGCAGAATGCAGGCCCAGCCGCCGCGGCCGGGGTTGCCCAGGCAGGAGCCGTCTGTAATGATCCTGACCTTCTTCACCGGGTTCAGGCGGCCACCACCTCGCGGCTGAAGAATTCGTCGACCAGTTCCAGAATCAGCGGCGCCTCAGCCGCATGATAGATCGCGGCGCGCAACTGAGCGCCGTGCCGCACGCCATGCGTGAAGTAAGTGGCGAATTGCTTCATCTTACCCACGCGATCGGGTTCGTCCCGCTCGATCAGCATGGCGTAGTAAGTGCGCATCATCTGATAGCGGTCCTGATGGGTGGGCTCATCGTAAGCGCCGGTGGCTAGATACTGCGCGATCTGGCGGAAGATCCACGGATTGGACGACGCTGCGCGGCCGATCATGACCGCATCGCAATTCGTCTCGGCCACCATGCGGACGGCATCTTCCGGCGAGTTGATGTCGCCGTTGCCGATCACCGGGATGCGCACGGCGGCTTTCACTTCGGCGATACGGGTCCAGTCGGCCCGGCCGCTGTAGCCCTGCTCGCGCGTGCGCGGATGCAGCGCTACGGCGACGACGCCGCAATCCTCGGCCAGGCGCGCCATCTGGACCGCAACCAGCTCCCGGTCGTTCCAGCCGGCGCGAAATTTGATGGTCAGCGGGATGGAGATAGCGGCGCGTACCGCGTGCAGCAGCCGCTCCACGAGCGGTAAATCGCGCAGCAGGCCGGAGCCGCCATTGCACTTCACCACCTTGTTCACCGGGCAGCCGAAGTTGATATCCACCACGTCGAAGCCCAGATCCTGGCAAACCCGCGCGGCATCGGCCATGACCGCCGGATCGGCGCCGAACAACTGCGCGGTGATGGGGCGCTCTGTAGGATCGAATGCCAGGTACTTCAACAAGGTGCGGCTAGGCTTGCGCGCGCGCAACGATGCGCTGACGCCGTGCGAACTGGTGAATTCGGTCATCAGCAGCCCGCAGCCTCCCAGGTTCCGGATGAAGCGGCGGAATACCGTATCGGTGACGCCGGCCATGGGCGCCAGTACGGTCGCGGGGGCGACGCGCACCGGTCCGATTTCGAATTGGGCTGGGAAGGGAAACATCGTCTGGAACTTCCATTTTACCCGGCTTTTACCCGGCGCTACACTGGAAACGAATGGGCCAATCGGCCCGTCCGAATCACTAGAGGATACGCGGACCAGATGAAACCACTTCAAATCGGACTGCTCGTGCTGGTTGGGGCGTTGGGCGGCGCCGTGATTATGAGGTTTGCGTCGCGGCCGAGGCCGGCTCCGGCGCCGATTACTGCCGCGGCACCGGCGCCCGCCCACGCCGCAGCCGCGCCCGTGCAAGCGGACGCCGTGCCCGCTCCCGTTCCGCAGGACGCCGCGGAAGCGAAGCCCGCGCCCTTCCCGGAGAGCACACCCCCTGTCACAAAGCGCGCTCCGGCGCCCAAAAGCGCCCCGGCCGTGCGGATGACGCATCACTCGAGGCCGATGCAACCCAGTTCGGCGCCGGCGGAAGTCGCGCAGAATCTGCCGCCCGCGCCACCGGCTCCCGTTGCACAGCCTGCGCCAGCGCCGGTCCAGCCTCAGGAGTCCGCGCCGCCACCAGTGACGACCGAGCCTGCTCCGGCCCCCGCAACCGCGCCGGCGCCCGCAGCGGAGCCGGCGGAGCCGGCCGCTCCAGAGCCGGCTCCTTCGGTCACCTTGCAGGCGGGTATGACGCTGCCGGTCCGGCTGGGTGAAAGCCTTTCGAGCGACCACAACCAGGCCGGCGACGGTTTCACGGCCACACTCGATGCGCCGCTCGCCGCGGACGGATTCGTAATTGCGGAAAAAGGCGCGCACGTGGAGGGGCGCATAGTCGAGGCGCAGAAATCCGGCCACGGGAGGAAGGCGACACTGGCGCTGGAACTGACCAAGCTGGACACGTCCGACGGGCAGCATGTGGCAATCAGGTCCGAAATCTGGCGGAAACAGGGCACCAGCATGGCCACCGGCGATCAAGTGGGCATCGTGGCTGCCGCGGCGGGTATCGGCGCGGTCATCGGGGCGATCGCCGGAGGCGGCAAAGGCGCCGCCATCGGAGCCGGCGCGGGCGGCGCGGCCGGCACCGGTGGAGTGATAGCCACCCGCGACAAGGCCATCGCGCTGCCGACGGAATCCAAGATCACTTTTCGGCTGGGCTCGCCGGTAACGATCACCGAAAGATTGAAAAGATAATACCGTTGCCGGCTTCCGGGCGTTCTCAGTGCTGATGCGGCTCTTCGGCCGGAATCACGCAGCCGTTTTCCGCAACCGCACAGCCCACATGCTCGAACTGCACGGTCGTATGGCAGATGTGAAAATCGTGCGCCAGCACGTCGTTGATGCGCGCCAGGATGCAGTTGCTGGCAGAGGGCGGCACGTCCTCGATCAGGACGTGACAGCTCAATGCGTGGATGTTCGATCCCAGGCTCCAGATGTGCAAATCGTGCACGTCCAGCACGCCCTCGACACGGCACATGGCGGCCGTTACCGACTGCAGCTCCAGGCCG
>Ga0335081_10019425_pt1 | contig 10988 bp, 6 predicted proteins | sample Lox_Sample_35_FD_206713 | JGI IMG/M metagenome (GOLD analysis project Ga0335081, IMG submission 206713) | Soil microbial communities from Loxahatchee National Wildlife Refuge, Florida, United States - Lox_Sample_3.5 | ecosystem: Environmental > Terrestrial > Soil > Wetlands | place: USA: Florida...
CGAAAAATACTTTCATCCCCACCTTTATTACCGGCAGGCAAAACATCACGAGGTATGGGGCGCGCATTGAAGCTGCCTCCAAGGACTGAAGGTTGATAGCTGTTTGGATCATCGTCGGATTAGTGTTGGCCGTGTTTCTGGCGCTGCGGCTGGCCCCTGTGTGCATCCGCTGGCTCGACCGCGCGCCCGGCAACGACCGCACCCTGCTTCCTTACAGCTACGAAATCCCGCGCTATTTCGTGCGCGGGGCCGATGGGCGCGTGGACACCGGCGCGCGCTGGCCGGGTTGGGATTCCTGGACTGCCTGCGCCATCCCCGCTGATCCCGGCGTGCTGCCTCAGATGGTTCGCGGCTCCCTGATGACCGGCCTGTACGGCCTCGACGGCGTCGACAACTACGAAAAGCTGATGTACCGGCTCTCCAGTTACCAGGCCGTCGAGCATCTTTCGTTCGTTCCCACTTCGTACGCGCTCGCCGCCGGCGGCACGCTCACCCTCGAGAACCTCTCGCAGAACTACCTGCCCAAGCCGACCGACCTGCGGATGGCCGATGCCGGGTTGGATGTCGCTGTTCTTGGCTCGCGAACGACCGAAGAAGAAACCACCGAGCAATACGGCCGCGTCAGCGGCACCTGGCCGGACTACCGTTTCACCCTCCTCAATCCCGAATCGGAAATTCGCGTGGCGCTCGAATGCCACGCCCGCCGCATCGTCTGGTGGACCGATATCCCTGGGTTCTACACGCACTACGCCGCGTTCGGCACATTCGAAGCTGACGTCGAGTACGCCCGCGGCGCAACCATCGCTGATCCGCACCGCCCCATCCCCAATCGGGAACGGCTGCGCTTTCAGGCCCGCGGCGCGCTCGAGCACGTCTCCTCCGCGAAGCCCTTCGGCTTCGACTGGCTCTGGCTGCCGATGCGCTTGCTGGGCCGCCATTTCCCATCGCTCAAGCCGATCCTCTACCACCATGAAGTCATCGTCGCCGCAGGTATCGAGGGCGGGTTCGTCCACGCCCGCGCTTTCGGCGTGGATCTCCGCAATACCGGCGGATTCTTCGCCGGAGACGCCTATCACTCCGTGAAACACGTAAGCGCGCGCCCCACCGAGTCCGACCCCGTGGACAACTGCGGCGGGCGCGGCGCGCTGATGCCCGTGTGGCGCAAATGGGATGTCCGCGCAGTAACCGATGCCGGCGACCTGGCCTATTCCGCCGAGCGCACTCATCCGCCCGCCATGACCGGGTCCAACACCAACCAGTACCACTTCCGCTTTGAAGGCACGTGGTGCGGCGCTCCCGTGAGCGGGCGCGGCTATGGCGAGTATGCCCATCTCTAGGAATCGCCGATGAAGCCCGCCTACGATTTCGTGATCATCGGTTCCGGCTTCGGCGGTTCCGTCTCCGCCTACCGCATCGCTACCGAGCAACAGCGCCTCGGCAAACCAGTGTCAGTCTGCGTTCTGGAGCGCGGCAAGCGCTACCGCCGCGGCCAATTCCCGCGCGACGTCGGCCGGCCGAGGGATTTCTCTTTTCGCAACCAGGGCCGCGACGGCTGGCACGGCATCTTCGACGTTCGCAATGGTGACAACATCAGCGTGCTCTGCGGCGCCGGAGTGGGCGGAGGGTCGCTCGTTTACCTCGACGTGCAGGTGGATGCCTTCGCTTCCACTTTCGACATCGTCGGCCCCGAGGGCCGCAAACGCTGGCCCTCGTCCGTCGACTGGCACGCCGAAATGCCCGGCTACTACGCGCGCATGGAAAACATGCTGCGCCCATCGCCCATTCCCGATCCCGTGATGAAGACCATCGCGCTGCGCGAGGCCGCGCACGGAGCCGGCTTCCCCGAGCGCTTCAAGCTCGTGGACCTGGCCGTCTTCTGGGGCAAGCAAGGCGGCGAGCGCGGCGTGGTCTTCCAGGATCCCTACGAGCGCGGAGGCCCGCCCCAGGCCGCCTGCCAGATGTGCGGCGAATGTTTCCTGGGCTGCAACACGCATTCCAAGAACACGCTCGACCTCAACTATCTATGGTTCGCCGAGCGCGCCGGCGCCGAAGTGCACCCGCTCCATCGCGTGAGCCGCATCGAACCGCGCCCCGGGGGCGGCTACACCGTCTGGTTCGGCGATCTGGCCTCCGGCTTCTCCGGTTCCGTCGCCGCGCGCAAGGTGGTGGTCTCCGCCGCCACCACCGGCTCCACGGAGCTGATGCTCAAGTGCAAGTACGGATACCGCGAGGGCAGCACTCAATTCCCTCCCACCTTGCCGCGCATCAGCGACATGCTCGGCCGCTATTTCTCGGGCAACGGCGATTTCGGCGCGGTGGCCTTCCAATCCCGCCGCATCACTGAACCTGGCGTCGGCCCCACCATCACCGCCGCGATCGATTGCCGCGACGAGCTCGATGGCCACGGCTTCTACATCGAAGACGGCGGCATACCGGAAGTTCTCCGTGCCAACATGCGCCTCCTGCCCGGCGGCCTCTCCACCGGCCGTCGCGTGATGCGCTGGCTCCAGTCCCTGCTGACGCTCGGAAGACCCGCCGGCCTCGCCCAGCAGATTTTCGATCTCCTCGATCTCGAAGCCGTGCGCAACGCGCTGGTCTACCTCACCATGGGCATCGACGCCGCCGATGGTGTCATGTCCATCGACGAGCAGGGCCAGTTGCAAATCCACTGGGATCACACCCAGAGCATGCGCTACCTGCGGAAGGTGGAGGAGACTTTCCGCGCCATCTCCGAAACGCCCGTCCCGGGCAGCGACGGCCCGGGCATCGCCGCCAACCTGATGCTCAATCCGACCTGGTCGTTCAACAAACATCTGCTCACGCTCCATCCGCTCGGCGGTTGCCCCATGGGTGACGACGAAACCATGGGCGTCGTCAGCCCGGCCGGCGAGGTATTTAACTACCCCGGCCTGTACATCACCGATGGATCGGTCATCCCCACCGCGCTTGGCCCGAATCCGTCCAAGACCATCGGCGCGGTTTCCGAGCGCGTCGCCGATCACATCATCGCGGTGGGAGTCTGAGACATGCTGCGCAACGCCATCGCCTGGATCCGCCGCCACCCCGTTCGATGCGCCGTGTACGCGCTGCTCGTCGGCGGCGCCGTGTGGGGTGCGCTGACGGCGCGCGGCATCCTGCAAGGCGAACAGAACGATCTCCTCACGCGCGTAGCGCGCGCGTCCTGGTTGCGCAACTGGGTCGATCGCGAGTTTCAAATTCGCTACTCCATCGACGCCCTGGCGATCGTCCCGAAATGCGGCTATGAGATCGATGTCAACGGCGTGACCGTCGACCTGGCGGGGGCAGCTTCGGGCAGCCTCGACGACGCCAAGGTCTGTACGTCAGGTAGCGGTGAACTACACGGCATCCGCGTGGGCAACCAGATAATCGGCGTGCAATCCGCGCAGTTCAATTGGCCCACTTCCATCACTGGCGCGGGATTCGCCTGGCGTGACGCAGCCGGCACGTTGGTAACGGCAGACGCGTTCCGCGCCGCGCCGGGCGCTCTTTCGGGCTCGCTCCAGGGCCTGCGCGTCCCAAGCCTCCCTCAGAGCCGCGACCGGAAGGGAGCGCAGAGCGCCGCCACCATAGACTCCGTCTCTGCCACCCTCGCATCGCTGAACTCTCCGGCCCTCGCAGTGAACGACGTCGAAGCCAGCGGCGTCCGCCTTGATGTCGATCCCGCCGTCATCGCTCAGGCGCCCGCGCGCCTTCAAGCAGCCGCCAATTCCCTGCAAGCCATGGCCACCGCGGTGATGCCGCTGCCCAGTCGCTGGAGCGCCACTGCGCGCCGGCTTCTGTCGCGCATCCTCATCGCGGCTGCCGTCGCGCTGCTGCTTTTGAAGCTGCTCGTAACGCGCGCGCCGGTCAATCTCGCCTGGCGCATCGCGGCGATTCTTGCGCCCTTCGTCGCATTCCCTCTGCTCGCGCTCACCAAATCCTGGCTGGCGATCGTGATCGCCGCACCTCTGATCGCCATTGCGCTTTGGGCGCTGGCGTACCGGCACGCCGTCGAGTGGCAGCAGCGCTGGGAGCCAGCGGCGGTTGACGTGCCCTCCGTGCTGCTCGCTCTGCTTCTGCTCCTGCTGATGAACTGGCCGGCCATCTCGATTCCGCCGATTCCGGCAATCAACCAGGTGACGGTTGCGCAAATCGGCGTGCGCGATACCACCGCCACCCTTCACCAAAACGTCTGTGGTGCTACAAACCTGATCCACGTCTCCGTCCCGCAAGCTAATGTCAGCAATCTCCGCGTCTCGCTCGAAGGCAGCGCGCTCAAGAGCCTCGACATCCAGCACGCATCCGCGTCTGGCCAGGTGCAAACCCCATCCTTGGTCGATTTGCGGCCTGTTCAGTATTTGCCGGCGCAATGGAAGACCACACCGCCTATCACCTTCTGCGCCGCCGTCGCAGTGCACAACAGCGGCGCCGCCGACATACCGCCGGCCGCTTGTCCCGTGGCCATGAAGTCGCCCGCCGTGATCGCTCGCGCGGCGGTCGATTTCACCGGCCAAAAAGCCCGATTCGCCGCCGATTGGACCGGCGCGCCCGCCGCAGTCTCCGTAGCCGGGTCGGCGGACTTGCACGGCGCACAAATCGACGATCTCCACACCCGGCCCGGGGCGCCCGTCCGCATCGCCAAGGCATCCGCGAATCTGAGCTGGGCCAATGCCATCACCGCCGACGTGAGCGTGGATGGCGTCGAGGCCAGCGGCGCATCAATCGATCACATCGCCTTGAACGCCAGCGCATCCATGCCTTGCAGCGCCGGCCTAACCACCGTGGCCGGCGAACTCGGCAAGACGCACTACTCCTCCGCCGGCACCGACGTTCAACTGGATAGCGCCGCCTTCAATATTGCCCGCCCCGATTCCAGCCGCTTCTCCGCGGCCGTCCATGCCGGCCGCCTCAACGTGAGCGGCCCAGTCGGAGCCAGCATTCCCCAATCCCAATTCCGCCTGGAAGGCGTCACTTCCGGCGAGCCGATTCCCAAAACATTTTCGGCTAAAATTGTTTTTTCTACCGCGCAGCTGGGAATCGCCGGGCCAGTCCGCCTCACGGGCGATCTGTGGACTGGAGACTGGCAGCTTCCCCGTCAGTCGATTTCCGTCAGCCAGCAGATCACGTCGCGCGTGCCGCCGTCGATCGGGCTCGATCTGCAAGCATCCGGCAGCTTCGCCTCCATCGCAAGCCCTCTCCGCGCCAACGTGCGCGCGGATGTACGCATTCCGCAACTTGTTCCAGACGTCGGCCCCACCGCCATCGAGCTGACCGATCTGCGGATTCAAGGCGCTTGGGACGCCGTCTCCGGTTCCGCTCCCGCCCGCATTTCAAGCGGCTGGAGCACGGTGAAGCTCCCCGAATTCCCCAGCGGGCTCCAACTGAATACTATTTCCCGGCTCCACTTAGTCACGACCGGTCAAGCCGCCGAGGCACCCACCTTCGACATCCCGCAGTTTTCGATTCCCTCCATCCCACAGGAAACCCGGTTCCGCATCGAAGGCACGCCGCAATCCATCTCTGTCTTCACCGATGCCGCGGAGCCGCTCCAGCTCGACAACATCCAGACGCACAACCTCAAAGCCTCTCTGCCGGAGCTCAAGCTGCAATCCATCGAAGTGGACACTTCCGCTCAAGTCCACCGTGCCGGCACAGCCTTTCCCGTCGCCGTCTCCACGCACCTTACCGATGCCTCCATCGGCACGGTCCTCACCGAGCCGCTTGCGGCGAACGTCTCCATCGCCCCGCAATCAGTCCACTTCACTCTCAACCAGCCGCTCGACACAGGAAAGCTTTTGCAGGAAGTCGGCCTCGCATTCGACGCGATCGAACCGCGGGCCACCCTGACCGCGTTGCAAGCCAACGTGACTTTCGCCGGCACGAAGCTTGCCGGCCTCGATGTAACCGGCTCCGTCGCTCCTGGTTCTCTAGCCAAGGGCGCGAACTTCACCGTCTCCCAGCAAGCCGCGTCTTCGTTCCACGTCTCGGCTCCCGCGCTTCCGAACGTCACCGTTTCCGCCGTCGCTCCCGCCGTCACCGCCACGCTCAACGGCGGCAAGCAGTCCGCTTCTTTCGGCGCCGAACTCTCCGCCGACCTCACGCTTGCTTCTTCCTCGCAATCCCCGTTGATGACCCAGCTCGCCGACGCTGCCACCGGCTTGAGCCGTCACATCCAGCAAGCCAGCCAGGTTTTCGCCGCCGAAAATTCTTCCGCCTTCCCGCTCGCTTGGGATCTCGAAATCACCGGCGGCAGCCCAACCGTTTCTTTTACTCCCGATACCGTCGCCGTCCGCGCCAACACCGTCATCCATCGCATCGACCTCGGCCAGGAAACCATCGATGGCGGTATCGATCTCACGCTCGGCGCGCGCCTGGTCAACGACCACCTGCTGCTCGATCTGAACGCCCCGGCTGACATCGGAGCTCTCGGCCGGCGCTGGCAGCTTGACACTCCGGTTCTCCTCGCTCTACGAAAAGAACTCTTGCCGGGTAAAGGCGGCGAGCTGTTCGATAGCGCCTTCTACAGCAGCTTTGGCGCGAGCTCAAGCAACAACCCCTTGCGCTTTGCAGTCGGATACGGCGATGCCCTCCAGTTCCAGACCGGCTTTCACGGCCCGGTTTTCTCCGCGGCCTCCGACGGCCTCGCCCAAGCGGCCATCCGCTGGCAGCCCAACGCCGCAGCCGTCGATGCCTTCGGCACGTTCAGTTTCAAAGGCCTCGAAGCGGGCATGATCGCCCTTCCGAACCCCTACCTCGAAGACCGGCTCGATGGCGATTTCCGCTTCAGCACCAGGGGGTTTCTGGCCGATCGCCTGACCCTTACGCAGTTGCTCGACGACGCCTCTCGTGTCCGCTCATTGGATCGAGTGGATCTCGCGGTCAACGTCCGCAGTGCGGCGGACGGTGCGCACCTTCCGGGAATCATCCAATCCGAAACCGGCGTGACTTTGAAGCCCGCCAGCGAGCTTTTGCAGCTGCTGACCAGCGGGCTCAATTTGTCATTCCCGCCGCGTGCCATGCAATACCAGCGCATGGCCCTCGATTTTCGCGTGCAGCAGGGCCAGGTCCAGACCGAGCCCGTGCTGCTCACGTTGAGCGGCGTCACCGTGCCCGGCGTCAATGGCCTTGCAGTGGACTCCAATATCCGTGTCATGTGGGGCAGGCACGGCGTCGAACCCGCGCCGATGCTGCGCGATCTCATCTATACACTGCAGAGAACCGTGGAGCGCTGAACTCATGTCGAAATCCTTCCTGCTGATGATCGCGCTGCTGGCAGCCGCCCTTACCGGTTGCCAGAAGAACCCGAAGCTGGGAACTGTCGCACTTGATGTATACCTTCACCCCGAGTCTTCCAGCTCCGAAGACGTGATGCTGCAATCCGCAATCCGCAACAAGCTGGAAGCCGACCCGATGACCGCCGGCCACGTGCACGTGCGCGTGGTCGGTCTCGAAGCCGTGCTCACTGGCGATGTCTCGAAAAAGGAGGCTTCAGACAAGGCCGAGCAGATCGCACGCTCAACCAAAGTAACGGTCGACAACGACCCGCCCATCGTCGCCGAAAAAGTGAAAAATCTCATCAAAGTCGGGAACCAATGAAGCCCGCAGAATTGATTGACACATCCGGCGAGCTGGCGCAGGCTTCAGCCTGCCGGGTCGAGACTAGTCTCGACCCTTGTTCGGCGCGCTCGCCAAACGTCGGCACGAGTGCCTCCGTCACGTCGCCGGCCGTCACCGCGATAGGCGAGGTCCACTAGCCATGCCGCCCTTCGCCTTCTGGTACCTCTTCGCCACCAATGGCGCCGACGGCTTCCTGCTGGACCTCATCCGGCGGCCTTCGGAATCCCTCGCGCGCCTGGTGATCTATCACGAAGGTCTGCCGCCGCGCATCGTACGCCACGGCTTCCAACCCTCCGATCTAAACGGCATCTCCAACCAATTGGGCGTCCGTCTTGGCGCCATCGCTCTCGACGCGCTCGGCTGCCGCGCCACCCTGCCCGGCATGAACCTCGACGCGCATTTCGCTCTCAACGGCCGGAGCATGCGTTTCGTCCCCGGGTTCGTGAGCTGGTGGTTCGATAACGTCCCCGATTTCCGTTCCCACTACGGCACGCTGGACCGCGCCGCCTGCGAAGGCGCCATATATAAGGATGCGCCCTTCATCTGCTCCACCTACTCGCTCGGCGATCTCGCCAAAGCCAGGTGGGTGCTGATCTCCGCGCCGCGTTTTGACTCCACCGATCTCGCGTTCGAAATCAGCGCCGCGCGCCTGTTCGGCCGCTGGATGCCCGCCGCATGGGTCTTTTACGGCGGCCGCGAACTCAAGCTGAATTCGGTCCTCGACAGCCTCTTTCGCGTCCGGATCCTCCGCGCCGGCGACACGGAATCCGGTGAGCGAGTCTTCAGCGCTTCCATTCACGCTTCCCAGATCCGCATCGACGTGGAAGCGCGCGCGCCGGTGGAACAGTTCGCCCGGCTGGATGCCGAGGGCCAAACCGAAATCTACACCACGCTCTTCGGAACCTGCCGCGCGTCGGTCGCTTCCGCGGACAAGACGTTCGTCGCGGAACGCACTTGCCTGCTCGAGCTGAAGAATTGAACCAGGAGAGAATATGGCGGACGACATCATCTTTCAACCGCTTCACTTCAGAAACCTGACGGTGAAGAACCGCATCTTTCGCTCCAACATCTCCGGCCGCTTCGACAACTACGACGGCTCTGGCAGCTACGCGCGGCTCAACTGGGAGGAGAAGTTCGCGCGCGGCGGCGTGGGCGCCATTCTCTCTTCCTTCGTCCCGGTCTCCATTCGCGGCCGCATCCTTCCCAACTACGCCACCGTGGACGCCGACGACAAGATTCCGTTCTGGCGTGAAGTGGGCAAGCGGGTGCACCAGTACGATTGCCGCTTCATCATGCAACTGAGCCACTCCGGCCGCCAGCAGGATGTCCCCGGCGTCGAGAACCAATTCCGCAAACCGCTGAGCGCCACCGACCGCATCGAGACTTTCGACGGCTTTATTCCCCAGATAATGTCCCGCGACGACATACGCCAGACCGTCCACGATTTTGGCCAGGGCGCACGCCGCGCGCGAGAAGCGGGCCTGGACGGCGTCGAAACCCACAGCGCCAACGGCTACCTGTTCACGCAATTCCTCAGCTCCGGCATCAACAACCGAAAAGACGAGTACGGTGGTTCGCTGCAAAACCGAGCGCGCTTCCTGCTCGAGGTAGTCGCCGAAATCCGCAAGCAGGTGGGCAACGATTTTCACTTCCAGGTGAAGATCAACGGCAACGACTACGGCAATAAAGTCTTCCCATGGGAAGGCAAAGGCAATACGGTCGAAGACACCATCCAGATCTGCCGCTGGCTGGAACAGGCGGGCGTGGATGCCGTGCACATTTCCGGCGGCAGTTCCTTCCCGCACCCATTCAATCCGCCCGGCGGCTTCCCCATTGATTGGGCCTTGCGCACGTTCGACGTGATGCTGTCGAGCGGCGCTTACACGTTCCAGCGGTACTTGCTCTTCCGCTACCGCCCGCTGCGGCCGCTGTTCAATTACTTCTGGAACCGTAACAAGCCCGACATCGTCGAGGGCATCAACGCCGATGCGGCGCGACAGATCAAAAGCCACCTGAAGATTCCGGTCCTCGTCACCGGCGGATTTCAGACCGCCTCCATCATCCGCCGCTATATCAGCGAAGGCTACTGCGATGCGGTCAGCATCGCCCGCGCGCTGGTGGCCAATCACGACCTGGTGCAGATCTTCGCCTCGGGCAAAGATCTTCCCGACCGCCCCTGCACGCACTGCAACAAGTGCCTGGTGAACGCCATCAAGAATCCGCTCGGCTGCTATGAACTGTCGCGGTTCGATGGCGACTACGACCGGATGATCGCGGAGATCATGTCCGTCTTCCACCCATCGCCGTTCGATCCGGTCTCCGCATCGGGAGGAGACTAACATGGCCGAGCCGTTGACACCGGTCGAGCAGACCCAACGAAGCATGGCGGCCCGCGTGGTCGTGGTGGTCGTCATGTTGATCTACCTCCTGGGCCTGTTTCTGTACCGCCGCTTCAATCCGAACTTCCCGGAAGCCTATACGGATATCCAGGATCACTTCAAGTACGGTTCCATCGGCAGCGAAGCGGCCAACGGTATCCCGTACTGGATCTGGAAAGTGCTGCCGGACATGTTCCCGGAAAAGCTGCCCGGAAAAGGGTACGCCTCGCTCGGATTCGTGTACGAACCCGGCCAGGAGATCCCCATTGGCCTCGCGCGGCGGCGCGTGATCATCGACCGCGTCGGGATGAACTGCGCCATCTGCCACACCGGCACCGTCCGCGATACGCCCGATTCCACGCCCCGCATCTATCTCGGCATGCCGGCTAACACCTTCGACCTGCAGGCTTACCTTCGGTTCCTGATCGCCTGCGTGTCGGATGGCCGCTTCACCGCGGACAACGTCGTGCGAGAGATCAAGGCCAGAACCACCCTGGACCCGCTCGAGACTTTCGTTTACCAGCAGGCTGTCTACCAGACCCGCGAGATCCTCCTCCAGCGCGCCATGCAGACGTCGTTCATGAGTTCCCGTCCCGATTGGGGGCCGGGACGTGTGGACACCTTCAACCCCTACAAGACGGTCCAGTTCAACTTCCTCATGTACAACGACCATACGGTTGGCGCCACCGATCTGCCTTCGATCTGGAACCAGTCGCCGCGCGTAGGGATGCAGCTTCACTGGGACGGCGACAACGACTCGCTCGCGGAGCGCGACAAGAGCGCCGCGCTGGGCGCGGGCGTCACGCCGGTGACCATCGATCTGAAGTCCCTGCAGCGGATCGAAGACTGGCTGCTCAATGGCCTGCAGGCTCCCAAGTTCCCGTATGCCATCGACGAAAACCTGGCCGCGCAAGGCGCGCCGATCTACAAGGCCCACTGCGCCAGTTGTCACGACTTCGGGTCGGAGTATGTCGGCAAGGTGACGCCCATCGG
>Ga0335081_10019426_pt1 | contig 10988 bp, 3 predicted proteins | sample Lox_Sample_35_FD_206713 | JGI IMG/M metagenome (GOLD analysis project Ga0335081, IMG submission 206713) | Soil microbial communities from Loxahatchee National Wildlife Refuge, Florida, United States - Lox_Sample_3.5 | ecosystem: Environmental > Terrestrial > Soil > Wetlands | place: USA: Florida...
ATCTGTTCAGATTCCGCCTGGAGGTTATGTGTTCTGAATGTATATTGTATTGAAATGCCACGCGATTTCCAATCAGCGACTTGTGATGTGACAAATCGGTTTCTTAGGGAACTAATCCAGTAGGTATGAAGTGAAGGATTAAATCACGTTCCAGTGTTCGCTTATGGGATGGGGAGGGGGGGTGCCCATGAGGCTTCAAGTCAGATTGGCCGCCGGTGTCTTCTTTGGAGTCATACTGTTCAGTCTCTGGTTGATCTTTGGCGCGGCGCCGTCCCAGGCCGCCGGAGAAACCTGTTCGAACGGAAGCGCCTCTCCCTGCGCGGAAGACCTGCAGATTCAGGGCTGCACCAATTGCCATAGTATTCGTGTGACCGGGGGTAACCGCAACGGCACCGATCGCGTGATTACAGGATCGTCCGGAGTCAATCGGCACATCGATGACCCCCCAATTGCCGACTGGACCAGCATCGTCCAATCGATGATCGACAAGGGGGCGGCGGCCATCCTGGAGCTCACCTCGGGGTATTTGAACACCAATTATTGCGTGGGATGCGCCGGACCGATCCTCGGCAGCCCGGTACAGAGCAATGTGACCACCACCGGCGCCACCGTGACCTGGAGCACGTCGGCCAACGGCTTTGAGGATGAACCCGCCAACACCCTGCTCTTCTACGGAACGAATAAGACCGATGTCCTGAACTGCACCTCCACGTCCGGCTGCGCCGGGGTGAGTGTCGCAAACGACAACACGCCGGTGGCCCATCACGTGGCCGCCCTCACGGGTTTGGCCTGCGGGACCCGGTATTACATGGTCGATCAAGCCACCGGGACCGCCTCCACGAGCGGCCTGACCACCCGGAGCACCTATGCCGTTTCATTCCGAACTAAAAGCTGTCCGGTCTCATCGATTCCCCCCTTGCTGTTTGCGTCCGAGGATGAGAGCTCTTCCTCCACCGAAAACGACCGGATCGTGGTGATCGATCCGAACCCGTTGACGCCCGATTTTAACGTGAATCCCAACTACAACCAACAGGTCGGCAACGTGGCGATCACGGGGAAGGATCCAGCCGAATTGACCGCCCATCCCGACGGCAGCACGGTCTACGCGGCAGTGGGGGTTAATCTCTCGGTCATTGACGCCACGAGCACGCCGCCGGTCGAGACGACGTCGCTGATAGGTGCGGGAGATCTCTTTAATCACATGGTGGTCTCCCCCGACGGGACCAAGCTCTATCTGGTCTATCGAAAGAGCACGGGCACCGCCACACTTGAAATCAAGGTCTTCGACACCACGACGCCCTCCAATCCCACGTTGACGACGACCATCTCGAATCCGGTCTTTGACGGTTGCTATGCGGCGCTGGGGTTGGGCATCCGGCCCGACGGGGGACAGCTCTACCTGGCCTGCCGGCCGGTTGACACCGGGTCCCAGGACCGCTTCTACATGGTCGATACGGCCACCAACATCCCCACGCTGACTGCGGTCTTCAGCCGGGACAACAGCAACATGACCTCGATCAATGCGATCACGGTCAAGCAGGACGGGTCGGTGATCTATCTGGCCCGCACCAGCTCCACCGCGCCGGTCAGCGACATGGAGATGTTTGGAGGAATTTCCGGGGCGGAAATCGGGACGATCCCCCTGCCGACGGGTGCGAAGCCGCGGGCGGGGGTGTTGTCGCTGGACGGGACTCGGCTCTATGTGGTCGACCAGGTCGACGGAATCTATGTCATCGACACCAGCAGCAATACCCGCCTGCTCACCATTCCCTCGTCGAAGAGCCGCGGGTTTGATATCGCCATCTCCCCGGATGGCGCCAGACTCTACACGTCGTTATTGTCGAGCGTTTTCGTGAATGACACGGCGACGAACAGCGCGGATAGCACGATCCTGGGCGACTACAGCAGTGTGTACAACCTGGTGCTCTCCCCGGGTCATGGCGCCCCGCCGACGCCCGAATTGATGATGACCGCCGTGACGCCAAATGCCGCCTCGGTCATGGCGGGCAACACGCTGTCGCTTACCGACACGGTGAAAAACCTGGGATCGGGAGCGACCGATACCAGCTTTATCATCAGCTACGCCCTCTCCCCCTCGCCGAATTATGCCGATCCGGGGGCGGTGATCCTTGGCACGCGGGTGGTCAGCGCGTTAAATGCCGAAGATTCCGATACGGCCACCACCAACTTGTTGATTCCCATATCGATCGCTCCGGGCGCCTACTATGTCTGCGCGCTGGCCGACTCAACCGGGGCGGTGGCCGAGGGCAACACCGACAACAACACGCTTTGCAGCGTCGCCGCGGTGCAGGTCAACAGTCCGGATCTGGTAGTGAGCGCCATCGCTCCCAACTCCGGAGCCTTCGCGCCCGGCGGGACGCTGTCGGTCACCGACACGGTCCAGAACATCGGCAGCGCGTCGACCGGCGTCAGTTCGATCGTCGCCTACAGCCTCTCGACCGATACGACCTACGGCAACGGCGACGATGTGCCACTGGCGACCACGCGGTCGGTGGGTGTCCTGGCGGCTGGGGCCAGCAGCACGGCCACCAGGTCGTTGGCAATTCCGGCCTCGACGCCGACGGGGACGTATTACGTCTGCGCGAAGGCCGACTCGAGCGATGCGGTGGCCGAGAGCAACGAGACGAACAACACGCTGTGCAGCACCACCACAGTGGGGCCCGCGACGCCGGACCTGATCATCTCGGCGGCCTCGACCGCGACGACGTCGGTCGCGCCGGGCAAGTCCTTCTCGCTCTCGAACTCGGCGATGAACCAGGGATCGGGCCAAGCCGGGCAATTCATTATCGCGTTCCATTTGTCGACAAACGCGGTCTACGGGGATGGGGACGACATCGTGTTGACGGCGACGCGGACCGTGGCGTCATTGGGGGCAGGCAAGACCAGCACGGCCTCGACCTCCCTGCTGGTGCCCGCGACAGTCCCGTTGGGGGATTACTATGTCTGCGCCATGGCGGACCGGGACAATACGGTGGCGGAGTCGGACGAGACGAACAACAGCGCCTGCACTGCAGGGCCGATTCATGTGACCTACTCAGATCTGACCATGACCGCGGTGACCCCCAACGCCTCCACGTTAAGCGCCACCGCAACCCTGTCGGTCACCAACTCGGCGACGAATCAGTCGGGCGTGGCCGTTCCGGTTGCCTTCAAGGTGGGTTTCGTACTCTCGCCCACAGTCAGCTATGACGATCCCGGCGCGATTGCGACCACAACGACCCGCACCGTGACCTCGGGATTGGCAGGGGGGGCGACCAGCACGGCCACCACGACGCTGACTTTCTCCTCCTCGACGCCGCCGGGGAATTATTACGTCTGCGCGAAGGCCGATTCGGCGGGGATCGTGACCGAGTCCGACGAGACGAACAACACGCTCTGCAGCACGGGAACGGTCACGGTGCCACTGGCCGATCTGATCATGTCGGCCGTCTCGATGACGGCGACGACCGTGGCGCCCGGCACCAACATCACGCTGTCGAATACGGCCAAAAACCAGGGTCAGTTCCCGGCCGGGAGCTTTACGATCGCCTACCACCTCTCGACGAACACCACCTACGGCGACGGAGATGACATTGCGATCACCCAGACTCGAACGGTGACATCGCTGGCGGCCCTCGGGACCAATACGGCCAGCACGCTTCTGACGGTTCCCAGCACGACGCCGTTGGGATCGTACTACGTCTGCGCGTTGGCCGACAGCAACAACACGGTGCCCGAGTCAAATGAAGCCAACAACAGCCTGTGCACCGCCACGCCGACGGTCACCGCGGGTCTGCCCGATCTGCTCATGACCGTGGTGAGTCCCAACTCGTCGACGGCCAATGCCGGGGGAACCGTGAGCGTGAACAATACTGTCGCCAACCAGGGCACGGCCTCCGCGGTGGGCTTCGTCATCCAGTTCGTGCTTTCGATCAACACGACCTACGGCGATGGGGATGACATCGTGTTTAGCACCACGCGGCCGGGCGGTACCGTAGCGGCGGGGGCGAGCGTTCCGGCCACCACGACCCTGACGTTGCCGAGCACGGTCCCGCCGGGCTCCTACTACGTCTGCTCGAAGGCGGATTGGGACAACCGGATTGTGGAGAGCAATGAGACGAACAACGCGCTCTGTTCAGCGAGCCCTATCACTGTCCCGGCCGACCTGATCATGACCGTGGTCTCGACCAGTTCGCCCGGCGCGGCTCCGGGAGGCACCATCTCGCTTTCGAACACGGTCAAGAATCAGGGGACGTCATCCACCAACGGTTCCTCCACGATCGGATTCCATCTCTCGACGAACACGGTCTATGGCGACGGGGATGACATCGCGAGCGTCACGATTCGTAGCGTGGCTTCGCTGGCTGCCAACGCGACCAGCGCCGCCACGACCTCGGTGGTCGTTCCCTCCACGACACCGCTCGGATTTTACTATGTCTGCGCTAACGCGGATGATACCAATCTCATCGCGGAGACGAATGAGACCAACAACGCGCTTTGCACGGCCACGCCGATTCAGGTGGGACCGGATCTGATCGTGAGCGCGATCTCGACCACCGCTACCACGGTCACCGCGGGGAGCCCCTTCAGCGTGTCCAATACGGTTTTGAACCAAGGGGGGGCGACGGCAGGATCGTCGTCGGTCGCCTTCCGTCTTTCCCCAAATACGACGTACGGGGACGGGGATGACATTGTGGTCACCGCGACCCGATCGTTGAGCGCATTGAACGCGGGGGCGAGCTCCGTTGCCTCGACGACGATCACCGTACCCGTTGGAACCCCCTCAGGGTCCTATCATGCCTGCGGGATGGCGGATTACCTCAACCAAGTGGCAGAAACGGTCGAAACCAACAACAGCGCGTGCACTCCGACGACCATCACCGTGCCATAGGTTGGGAGAATGAAGAACGAGAGGTCACACGTGCCTGTATTGATCAACAGCGTCGATATCAACCGCCATTCCTCAAGGCCGGGTACGGAGAGGGCCGTTATTCAGAAAGTGAGGGGGTCCAAATGAATGTCCGCCGACATCGCGTTGCCGGTCTAGTCTTCATAGGCCTTCTGGTTGCTTGCGCCTGGCTGTGGCTCAACGCGATGCCGGCACAGGCCGCGGGCGAGACCTGCTCCAACGGATCAGCCTCCCCGTGCGCCGAGGACATTCAGCTCAACGGCTGCACGGCCTGTCACAGCATCCGGATCACGGGTGGCAGCCGCAACGGGAGCGACCGGGTGATTACCGGCTCCAGCGGGGTGAACCGGCATATCGACGATCCGATGATCGCCGACTGGACGTCGACCGTGCAGGCGATGATCGACAAGGGGGCGCCTGCTGACGTCACCGCCACCAGCGGCTATTTAAACACGAACTACTGCCCCACCTGCACAGGGCCGATCCTGGGCAGTCCGGTTCAGAGCTCCGTGACCAGTTCGACCGCGAACGTGACCTGGAGCACCTCGTACATCGGATTTGAAGATGAACAGACGAACACCGTCCTCTTTTACGGCACGGTCAAGGCGGATGTCCTGGCCTGCACGAACACCGCGGGCTGTCCTGGCGTGAGTGCGGTGGTTCAGGATAGCGGCACGCCGGTGGCCCATCATACGGTCAGCCTCACGGGGTTGTCAGCCTTTACCGTCTATTATCTGGTCAATCAGGCCACATCGGCGTCGCACGGAACGACCCGGAGCACGTATGCAACGTCATTTAAAACGAAAGCCTTCCTGGGCGGCGGCGGCACCATCATCCCCAAATTGTACGCGTACGACTATTATGATGACACCGAGATCGGCGCCATCGATTACAACGTCCACTCGAATATTTTCGTCATCGATCCGATCTCCGATTCCATTATCGTGTCGTTCCCGGCCGGGGCGGCAACGGGTGCCGGAGAGCTGGTCTCCCATCCCGACGGCACGGCGGTCTATTTCATGGCCGATTCAACCCTGAAGGTGATTCAAACCGAGGACGACACCGTCCCGGTCACGTTTTTGGGGGCGGGGGGCACTTCGAACCAGTTGACGGTTTCGGGGAATGGCCAAAGGCTCTATCTGGCCTATGTGAACGCCGGGGACTCCAAGGTCAAAATTAAAGTGTATGACACGACGGATCCCTTGAACCCCACACTGGTGACGACGATCTCAAACGCCACGCTGGACAGTTGCGCCTATCCGATCGGCCTGGCCGTTCAGCCCGATGGAGGGGGCCGTCTCTATATGGCCTGCCACGGCTCGCCCGACCAGCTGATCATGGTCGATACGTCGACGTACGCGTCCACCCAGACTGCTACGTTTGCGGCCGACTCGAACAACTCCAGCTATAACGCGATGGCGATCCTGCCCGGCGGGAGCCAGGTCTACGTCGTGAGGTCCGGATACCCGGGCACGAGCACGGTAGAGACCTTCAATGGCACGACGGGAGCAAGCAGCGGATCGATCACGCTGCCCGCCCTTGCCTCTCCCTCGACGGCCGTGACGTCGATTGAGGGGAGCCTGCTGTTTGTCCAGGACTACTTGGGGATCCATGTTATCGACACGGCCGGCCATGCCTATTTGGAGACCATGGATCCGTCCACGAGCGCTGGGCAGGGCATCGCGATCTACCCGGACGGCTCCCGGTTGTTTTCATCGATGTATCCCCTCGGGACCCAGATCTTTGTCAACGATCCCTCGGATTATTCGAACATCGGCTCAATCAACGTATACTGTACCGTCGATTGCTATGAATATCTGTACCAGATCACCCAGACCCCTGGACATGGCGCCGCGCTGGTCCCCGACCTAGTGATGACCGCCGTGACGCCCAATGCCTCATCGGTCCCGGCGGGCAACACGCTGTCGGTGTCCGACACGGTGAAAAACCAGGGCACGGGCTCGACCGGCACCAGCTTTTTCATCGGCTATCACCTCTCGACGAACGCCACCTACGGGGATGGTGACGACATTCCGATCCCGACCACCCGGGTGGTTGATCCGGTGGACGCTGGAGACACCGATTCGGACACGACCGCGCTGCTGATTCCCGCCTCGGTGGCCCCCGGCCTCTATTATGTCTGCGCGCTTGCGGACTCGACCAGCGCGGTAGCCGAGAATAACGCCGACAATAACACGCTCTGCAGCGCCGCCACGGTCCAGGTGACCCGGCCGGATCTGGTCGTAAGCGCCCTCTCGCCCAATGCCGCATCGTTCGCGGCGGGCGGGACGCTGTCAGTCACCGACACGGTCCAGAATATCGGCGGCGCCTCGACCGGCGCCAGCTCGATCGTCGCCTACAGCCTCTCGACCGATACGACCTACGGCAACGCCGACGATGTCCCGCTGACCACCACGCGGGGGGTGGGCATTCTGGCGGCGGGGGCCGGCAGCACGGCCACCACCAACCTGCTGATCCCCGCCTCGACCCCGCTGGGCACCTATTATGTGTGCGCAATGGCCGATTCGGGCGACGCGGTCAGTGAGAGTGATGAGACGAACAACAGCCTGTGCAGCACCGCCACGGTCGGGCCCGCGGCGCCGGATCTGATCATCTCGACGGCCTCGACGGCGACGACGGGGATTGCACCGGGTAAATCCTTCTCGCTCTCGAACACGGCGAAGAACCAGGGCGCAGCCGCGTCAGGAAGCTTTGTCGTCGCGTTCCATCTGTCGACGAACGCGGTGTACGGGGACGGGGACGACATCGCGTTGACGGCGACGCGGACCGTAGCTTCGCTGGGAGCAGGCAAGACCAGCACGGCCTCGACCAGCCTCGCCGTGCCCGCCTCAACGCCGCTGGGGACCTACTATATCTGCGTCCAGGCGGATCGGGATAACACTGTGACGGAGTCGGATGAGACGAACAACGGCAACTGCACCGAGACGATTCAGGTCTCCGGTCCGGATCTGGTCATGACGGCCGTGACGCCGAAGGCTTCAGCGGTGAGCGCGACCGGCACCCTGGCGGTGATCAACACGGTGAAGAATCAGGACGTGGTCGCGGCCGGAAGCTTCACGATTGGATTCAATCTCTCTCCCACCGCCAGCTATGGCGATCCGGGAGCGATCGCCGTGGCGACCACGCGCTCGGTCGTCTCATTGGCGGGAGGGTTGAGCAATACGGCGACCACCACGCTCACCATTTCCAACACGACGCCGCCTGGCAACTATTATGTGTGCACGAAGGCCGACCCGGCCGGCGCCTTGTCGGAGACGAATGAAACCAACAACACGCTCTGCAGCGGCGCGACGGTCAGTGTGCCGGCGCCGGATCTGATTGTGAGCGCGGCGTCGACCACGGCGAACACGTTGACCGCCGGCGCGACCTTCACACTGTCCAACACGGTGCAAAACAGCGGAGGGTTCCCGACGGGCAGCTTTGTGGTCGGGTACCATCTGTCGACGAACGCGGTGTACGGAGACGGGGACGACATTGCGTTGACCGCGACGCGCACCGTGACGACGCTCGGCGCGGGAAAATCGAGCACGGCGACGACCAGCCTCACCGTCCCTGCCACGACGCCGCCGGGCACGTACTATGTATGCACGATGGCGGACAGCGGCAACGCAGTGGCGGAGTCAAACGAGACGAACAACAGCCTGTGTACGAGCACGCAAGTCCAGACCTCAGGGCCTGATCTCACTATGACGGCGGTGACCCCGACGGCGTCGACGGTCAACCAGGGGGCGGCGCTGTCGGTGACCAACACGGCAGCGAACCAGGGACTCGTGGCGGCGGGAGCTTTTAAAATCGCCTACCACCTCTCCACGAACGCCACGTACGGGGACGCGGATGACATCGCATTGACGGCGACGCGCACCGTGTCATCGTTGGGGGCGGGGGCGAGCAGCACGGCGACGACGAGTCTGACGGTGCCCGCCACGACGCCGCCGGGGGCATACTATGTCTGCGCGATGGCGGATGCCCTGTCGGCCGTGTCGGAGCTGAACGAGACCAACAACACGCTGTGCAGCGGCACAACGGTCATGGTCCCGCCGCCGGATCTGATTATGAGTGCGGTGTCGACCACGGCGACCACGCTGGCCGCGGGGGCGAACTTTACCCTATCCAACACGGAGAAGAACCAGGGTGGGTCGTCGGCGGGGAGCACGACGGTCGCGTTCCATCTCTCCGCGAATGCCACGTACGGGGACGGGGATGACGTCGTGATCACGCAGACCCGGTCGGTGGCGTCGCTGGCGATCAATGGAACCAGTATTGCGACGACCACACTGACAGTGCCGGCATCAACGCCGGCGGGCACGTACTACGTCTGCGCGATGGGGGACAGCGGCAACACCGTGACGGAGTCGGACGAAACCAACAACAGCTTGTGCACGGCCTCACCGATCCAGGTCTCCGGTCCGGATCTCACCATGACGGCGGTGTCCATGACGGCGTCAACGGTCAACCAGGGGGCGGCGATGTCGGTGTCCAATACGGTTAATAACCAGGGTCTGCTGGCGGCAGGGGCCTTTAAGATCGCCTATCATCTTTCGACGAACGCCACGTATGGGGATGGGGATGATATCGCCTTCACAGCCACCCGGTCGGTGACCTCTCTGGCGGCGGGGGCGAGCAGCGCGGCGTCGACAAGTCTGACGGTGCCCGCCACGACGCCGCCGGGGACATACTATGTCTGCGCAATGGCGGATGCCCTGTCAGCGGTGTCGGAATTGAGCGAGACGAACAACACGCTGTGCAGCGGCACAACGGTCACGGTCCCGCCGCCGGATCTGGTCATGAGCGCGGCAACGATGACGACGACCACGGTCGCCGCGGGGTCTGACTTCACCCTGTCCAACACGGCCAAGAACCAGGGTGGATCGTCGGCGGGGGCCTTTACAATCGCATACCACCTGTCGACGAACGCCACCTACGGGGATGGGGATGACGTCGTGATCTCACAGACCCGTTCGGTGGCGTCGCTGGCGATCAACGGGACGAGCGCCGATTCCACCACCCTGACGGTGCCGGGTGCGACGACGCCTGGCGCGTACTATGTCTGTGCCAACGCAGACGATACCAACGATGTGGCGGAGGGGAATGAAGCCAACAATTCCCGCTGTACCACAAACCAGATCAATGTGTCGTCACCGTAAATGATCCGTGCAGTGACGGAGAGAACAGCGCCATGAACAGACAGCGACCCCGGGCCATTCTGATGCGGAGAACGCGAATCATCACCGGGCTGGGGCTCGGCGGATTGCTCCTGATCGGAGTCACCGCCGGCGCCTGGGGGCAGGCGCCCGCGCAACACGCGGGGACCAGCCCCTCCGATTTTCACCTTGTGGGCACCGTGGAAGGGAAGCACAACAGGGCGGCCGTGTTTGAAGATCCCCACACGAAAAAGCAAGCGTCCTACCGCGTCGGCGACGTGGTGAATGGCGCGACGATCCTCTCAATCACGCACCAGCAGGTCGTGCTCAAGCGGGGAACGGAGACGCTGGTGCTTCACATCACCGGGGGGACGGGAGTCGTCCACTCGGCCTCGCCCGAGAGGGCGCCGAGTGATGCCATCCCGGTCCCGACCGATTCGAAGAATCCCCGTCAGGATGTCATCTCGAAGGTCATACCCCCCTATGACCCTCGGGTTCAGAAGATCAGAGTGGAGATCAGCCGGAGCGACGTGATGCATTTTGTCGCTGATTTTGAAGCGCAGGTAAACGACGGCAAACCGGTGCTTGTCACTACTTCAGTGGGTTCGGCGGTCGATCTTGCTCAAGCCGATCCGGATGTCATCCGAGCCCTGGGTCTTGAGATGACCGATCAGATCGTGGAGATCAACGGGATGGGCATCGACTCGCTGGACCGGTTTCGTCAGGTGCTGGAAATCATGGGAGGGAAGCGGGGGGGGAATCGGGTCGGCACTTTTAATATCTCCGTGCTCCGCGACGGATCGTTTAAACCGTTCTATTACGCCGTGAAGCAGTAATCCGGCTGTCCCCTCTTCCACTTTCCACGGCCGAGTTGGAAGGTTTTGTGCGCACAACAGAACCCTGCCTGTCTCCGACAG
>Ga0335081_10019429_pt1 | contig 10987 bp, 10 predicted proteins | sample Lox_Sample_35_FD_206713 | JGI IMG/M metagenome (GOLD analysis project Ga0335081, IMG submission 206713) | Soil microbial communities from Loxahatchee National Wildlife Refuge, Florida, United States - Lox_Sample_3.5 | ecosystem: Environmental > Terrestrial > Soil > Wetlands | place: USA...
AGACCGGATGATGCGCTGCATTGCGGAAAAGCGCGACGCTGCAATGCGGGTTGTGCGCCGCTTCACCGCGCGTGTCGACGAATCAGCGCTTCTTGTCGTCCTCGGAACCCGCTGGCGGCGCGCCGAAATTGGCGAACGGGAAGGCGGTGAACAACCCCCTCGTCTGATCCTGCATCCGCTGCTGCATGTCCATGAACAGCTTCGCGCTCTGCTCGAGATAGTTGCCCAGCATGCCCTGCATGGCCGGCGCCTGCATCTGCAGGAATTGCTTCCACAGGTCGGGCGTGAGCATCATCTTGTCGCCGTAGATCTGCTTCGCCTGCTCCTGCAGCTTGGTCTGGATGGTGAGGAATGCCTTGACGTTCTGCTCCATGTAGTTGCCCATGATGCCCTGCAGCGCGTTGCCGTAGAAGCGGATCATCTGCGCCAGCATCTCGCTCGAAAACATCGGCATGCCGGCGGACTCTTCCTCCAGGATGATCTGCAGCAGGATGCTGCGCGTGAGGTCCTCGCCCGACTTGGCCTCCACCACCTGGAAATCGACGTGATCGAGGACCATCTGCTTGACGTCCGCCAGGGTGATGTAGCCGCTGTTGGCCGTGTCGTACAGACGGCGGTTGGGGTATTTCTTGATGACGCGCTTGCCTTTGTTCATGCCGGGCTCCAGGGGTCTGCGCATTATAAACCGCTGATTATTCTGGCGTTTGAAATCGTCACGGGCGGGCGCCCGACGGCACTTGTGCACCGCACCAAAAAATCCTTGACACCTGCTGTTTTCGCCCGTAATATTGAATTGTGCAGTGCAGCATAACCACGGGGTGGAGCGAACCATGAACCCGGCCGGACACGGGACTTTAGCTCGTGCACGGCGCAACCGGACGCTTGTTACGGTGGATGGAACGAAACTCAACGGAAAGGACGATCATGTACAACGCGACTGAGCAGTTTGCCGAACTGAACAAGGCTGGCTATGACAACGCCGTCAAGCTGGCATCGCTGTCGCTCGAGAAGGCCGAGCGTCTTGCCAAGCTCAACCTCGCCGCGGCGAAGGCGGCCCTCGAGCAGGGGGTCAACAACGCCAATGCGGTGGCCGGCGTGAAGGACGTGCAGGAGTTGTTTGCCCTGCGCGCGAAGCTCGCCGAAGCCGGCGTGCAAAGCGCGCTCGGCTATTCGCGCGGCGTCTACGAAATCGCCTCCGAAGCGCAAGCCGACTTCTCGGCACTGAGCGAGGAAATCTGGGCGAACTACACCAAGGGTGTTGCGGCGTGGGTCGAAAAGGCCACCAAGAATGCCCCGGCGGGCTCGGACGCGGCCGTCACGGCGCTCAAGTCGACCGTAGCCGCGACCACCGCGGCGTTCGATCAGTTCTCGAAGGCCACCAAGCAGGTCGTCAACTTCGCGGACGCCTCGGTGCGCGCCGCGGCGACGGCCAACACCGGTTCTGCCAAGGCGGCGAAGGGTCGCAAGGCAGCCTGAGGGTGCCGGACGATCATCCCTCCTGGCCGCATGGGAACTTGAACCGGGCGGGATTGTCCCAATCTCGGAACTGGAGTTGATGACTCCTTCTGTATCATTTTCCTCCTCCTAAATGATACAGCCTCGCCCCGGCAGCAATGCCGGGGCTTTTTTTGTGCGCATCTCGGAAAGTCACCGGCAGGCGGCGGCCGCCGGCACGGGCGATCAGAACATGTGCTGGCCGCCGTTGATGGCGATGTTGGCGCCCGTCACGAAGGCGGCCTCGTCCGAGGCGAGGTAGGCGACCAGGCCCGCGATCTCGTCGGGCTTGCCGAGCCTTCCCACCGGGATCTGCGGGATGATCTTGCTGTCGAGCACCTCCTGCGGGATGGCCATCACCATCTTGGTCCCGATGTAGCCCGGCGAGATGGTGTTGACGGTGACGCCCTTGCGCGCCACCTCGAGCGCGAGCGCTTTGGTGAAGCCGTGCATCCCGGCCTTGGCCGCGGAATAGTTCACCTGCCCGAAGGCGCCCTTCTGGCCGTTCACCGACGAGATGTTGATGATGCGGCCCCAGCCGCGCTCGACCATGCCGTCGCAGACCTGCTTGGTCATGTTGAAGCAGGAATCGAGGTTGGTGCGAATCACGATGTCCCAGTTCGACTTGTCCATGCGCTTGAACGTCATGTCGCGGGTGATGCCGGCGTTGTTGACCAGCACGTCGACCGGGCCCACGTCCTTGGCGACGTTCGCGGCGCAGGCGACGCACGAATCCCAGTCCACGACGTCGCAGGGGTAGGCATGAAAGGCGTATCCCTGCTTGCGCATCGTCTCGAGCCACTCCTGCGCCCGGGTATTGCCGGGCGAATGCGTGGTCACCACGGTGTAGCCGAGCGCGGCGAGCTTGAGACAGATCGCCTCGCCCAGGCCGCCCATGCCTCCGGTCACCAGCGCGATGCGCGGTTTGTTCTGCGCCATTGCTCCTCCTTGAATGCTCCGATGGTTCCGGCGAATCGCGGATCGCTTCAGCGCTCGACCGCGAGCGCCACGCCCATGCCGCCGCCGATGCACAGCGATGCGAGCCCCTTCTTCGCGCCGCGTCGCGCCATCTCGTGGAGCAGCGTGACCAGCACGCGGCAGCCCGACGCGCCGATGGGATGGCCGAGCGCGATCGCGCCGCCGTTGACATTGATTCGGCTCGTGTCCCAGCCCATCTCCTGGTTGACCGCGCAGGCCTGCGCGGCGAACGCTTCGTTGATCTCCATGAGATCGAGGTCGGCCGGCTTCCAGCCGGCCTTCTCGAGGCAGCGGCGCGACGCGGACACGGGACCCATGCCCATCACCGCGGGATCCACACCCGACGATGCGTACGCCTTGATGCGGGCGAGCGGCGGAAGCCCCAGCTCGCGCGCGCGCTTTTCGCCCGTCACCAGCACCGCCGCCGCGCCGTCGTTGATTCCGGACGCGTTCGCGGCCGTCACGGTGCCGTCCTTGGCGAACGCGGGCTTGAGCCCCGCGATCGATTCGAGTGTGGTGCCGGGCTTGACGAATTCGTCCTCGGCGAAGGCGATCGGCTCGCCCTTGCGCTGGGGAATCATCACCGGAACGATCTCGTCCTTGAACCGGCCCGCTTTTTGCGCCGCCTCCGCCTTGTTCTGGCTCGCCACCGCGAATTCGTCCTGCATGCGCCGCGTGATGCCGTACTCCTTGGCGACGTTCTCGGCGGTGATGCCCATGTGGTACTGGTTGTAGACGTCCCACAGGCCGTCGACGATCATGCTGTCGACGAGCTTGGCGTCGCCCATGCGGAAGCCCTCGCGCGAGCCGAGCAGCACGTGCGGCGCGGCGCTCATGTTCTCCTGGCCGCCGGCGATCACGATGTCGGCGTCGCCGCAGTGCACCGCCTGCGCGGCCAGCATCACCGCCTTGAGGCCCGAGCCGCACACCTTGTTGATGGTCATCGCCGGCACCGCCGCCGGCAGTCCAGCCTTGATCGCCGCCTGGCGCGCCGGATTCTGGCCGCTGCCCGCGGCGAGAACCTGTCCGAGGATCACCTCGGAGGCCTGCTCGGGCTTGAGTCGGGCCCGCGCGAACAGCGCCTGAATCACCGTCGCGCCGAGCTCCGGTGCGGGAATGCGGGCGAGCGCGCCGCCGAATTTTCCGACCGCGGTGCGAGCGGCGCCGGCGATGACGATATCGGTCATGGGGTCTCCTTCGAGGATGCGAAACTTTGGGTCAGCGGCCGAATCGCCGCTGCGTCAGGGAAGCGTCGGATCGATGTTAGCGCATGTCGAGAGAGGCGCAAAATCGACCGTCGCCACGGCGAGGGCCGGGGTCGTCGGGCCGGATTCATCCGGCCCGCGGCGTGCGAATGAATTCGCACCTGCACAGAGCCTCAAGCCGGCATGAACCATATATCACGACGGCTCGCGCACGTAGCTGCCCGGCGCCGGAGCCAGGCGCCGGTAGCGCTCGCTGCCCGGCTGCGCGGGCGCGCTGCGGCGCTCGCCGCCGTGGGCCGCCAGCCACGCCCGCCAATGCGGCCACCACGAGCCGGGATGGGCTTGCGCGCCGGCGAACCATTCGTCCGGATCCTTCGCCGGGCGGGCGTTGGTCCAGTACTGGCGGCGTCCCGACTCCGGCGGATTGACGACGCCGGCGATGTGGCCGGACGCGCCGAGGACGAAAGTGGTGTCGCCGCCGAGGAGCCCGACGGTGCGGTGCGCCGAGCGCCAGGGCACGATGTGGTCCTCGCGCGACGCGTAGACGTAGCTCGGCAGCGCGATGCGCCCGAGATCGATGCGCTCGCCGCACATCGAAAGCGCGTTGGCGCGGCGCAAGGCGTTGTCCAGATACATCCGGCGCACGTAATAGGCGTACATCGGCCCGGGCAGGTTGGCCGAATCGCTGTTCCAGTACAGCAGATCGAACGCCGGCGGCGTCCTGCCCTTGAGGTAGTTGCCGACGACGTAGTTCCACACCAGCTCGTTGGGGCGCAGGCTCGCGAACGCGCCGGTGAGCTCGCTGCCGTGCACGCGTCCGCCGCGCTGGAGCAGCGGGTCTCTGGCGTCGAGCTGCTCGCGCGAGATGTACACGCCGATGTCTCCGGGATCGGAGTAGTCGAGCATGGTGGTCAGCAGCGTCGCGCTCGCGACCGAGGCTTCGCCGCGGGCGGCGAGCACGGCCAGAGCGCAGGCGAGCATCGTTCCGCCGACGCAGAAGCCGAGCGCATTGAGGGTGCGGCTGGCCGCGATCTCGCGCGCGGCCTCGATCGCCGCGAACACACCCTGCTCGAGGTAGTCGTCCCACGTGAGCCGGCCGAGCTCCGGCGGGATGTTGCGCCACGAGACGATGAACACGGTGTGGCCGGCGCCGACCGCGTAGCGCACGAACGAGTTCTCCGGTTTGAGGTCGAGGATGTAATACTTGTTGATGCAGGGCGGGATGATCACCAGCGGCCGGCCGTAGACTTCCTGCGTCGCCGGAGCGTATTGGATCAGCTCGATCAGCTCGTTGCGCAGCACCACCGCGCCGGGCGTGACCGCGAGGTTGCGTCCGACCGCGAACGCCGACGCGTCGGTCATCGTGATACTGCCGCGCTGCGCATCGGCGAGGAGATTGGCGAGTCCCTTCGCGACGCTCGCGCCGCCGGTTTCCATCGCCAGCGACAGCGCCTCCGGGTTGGTGGGCAGAAAATTGGAGGGCGCGATCGCGTCGGCGTACTGGCGCGCGAGAAAGCGCACCCGGCGCTTGGTGGCGGGATCGCATTGCGCGAGCTCCGCCAGCTCCCGCAGGTACTCGGCATAGAGCAGATAGGCGTCCTTGAGCCACGCGAAGTACGGCTCGCTGCGCCACGCAGCGGCGCCGAAGCGGCGATCGCGGACGTCATCTTCCCCGTCGCTGCCCGCTTCCGCTGCCGCGCCGGCAAGCGCCCGCTGCCATAGCGATTGAAACCGCTCGTTGTAGCGCTGCGTCAGCGCGGCGGCCGCGACGGGATCGACGCGCACGTCGGCCGGGGCGAGGAGCGCCAGCGCCGCGTTGCCGCTCTCCTGCGCCGCCGGCGGCGCGAGGCCGTCGCCGTGCGTCCACCACTTCGCCCATTGTTCGCCTAAGCGCTGCCACTGCCGCCCAAGCTCGGCCCAGTCGGGAACGGACGGATGTGCTTTCATGCCGGCCCGAGTGTAGCCAGTCGGTGTCCGGCGTACAAACGCGCGAGCATCACGCCGTGCGCCAGATCAGTGTCACCATGCGCCCGGCGCGCGCGCCGTCGCGCCGATAGGAATGGAACACGGCGCTCTCGCTGAACGTGCAGTGTGCCGAGGCGGCGACGGACGCGACGCCGGCGCGCTCCAGGCGTCGCCGCGCCAGAGCAGCAAGATCGGCGAGCCATTTGCCGGCGGCGACGGGGACGAAACATGACGCCGCGCCGGGGTCCGCGGCGCAATGCGCGTCGAGCACGTCGCTGCCGACTTCGTACGCGCGCGGGCCGATCCCCGGGCCGATCCAAGCACGCACCTCATGCGCCGGGACGCGCAGGCTCGCGAGCGTGGCTTCGATGACGCCTGCCGCCAAGCCGCGCCAGCCGGCATGCGCCGCGCCGACCGCCGAACCCCTGCCGTCGGTGAACAGGACAGGCAGGCAATCTGCCGTCTGGATCGCACATACGACGCGCGGGGCCCGGGCGACGATCGCGTCGGCCCGCGGAGGCGAGACTGCCCCGGAGGCCGTATCCGCGTCGTGGACGGCGGCCCCGTGCACCTGACGCAGCCAGCGCGGCGGCGAAGGCGCCCAGCGCGCGAGCGCGCTCGACAGCGCCTCGTCCGCCGCCCCGCCGCGAATCGTCCCGAGGTTGCGCGTCGTCGAGAACGCGTGCACGTTCGGCGGAGCATCCCATTCCGGGACGATCCAATCGAGGCCCGCGGCGGCGAGCTCGCGAGCCAACGCGCGCGCGCTCATCGCCCGTCGGCTCGCAACGACGCCAGCAGCGCGGCGAAATCGACCGGCAGCGGCGACTCCCAGGCGATCGGCTGCCGCGTCACGGGATGCACCAGCCCGAGGCGCCACGCGTGCAGCGCCTGGCGGTGGAAGCCGACGCCGCGGCGGCTCCCGTACGCAGGATCGCCCACCAGCGGATGATGCAGGGCGGCGAAGTGCACGCGTATCTGATGCGTGCGCCCGGTCTCGAGCCGGCAGGCGAGCAGCGTGCAACTCGCGAAGCGCTCGCGCACCGCGTAGTGCGTCACGGCCCGCTTGCCGGTCGCGACCACCGCCATCGCCGTGCGCTTGACAGGATGGCGCGCGATCGGCGCATCGATGCTTCCCCCACGCGCGACAACGCCGTGAACCAGCGCGAGATACTCGCGCCGCATCGTGCGCGACTGGAGCTGGCGCACGAGATCCGTCTGCGCCGGCGGCGTCTTGGCAACCACCAGCAACCCGCTCGTATCCTTGTCGAGCCGATGCACGATTCCGGCCCGGGCCACGCCGGCGAGCTGCGGGCAATGGTGGAGGAGCGCGTTGGCGAGCGTGCCGTCCCAGTGGCCGCTGCCCGGGTGCACGACCAGTCCCGCGGGCTTGTCGATCACGATCAGCGCTTCGTCCTCGTGCACGATGGCGAGCGGCAGCGGCTGCGCGGCGAGCGGTCGGTTGCGCGGATCGGCGATCGGGGCGACGCTTACGCGCTCGCCGCCGAAGAGCTTCTGCTTCGCCGACGGGGCGCTGCCCGCGATGCGCACGCGCCCCGCATCGATCCACGTCCGGATGCGGCTGCGCGAATGCTCGGGCAACAACCGCGCGAGTGCCTGGTCGAGGCGCAGCCCCGCCAGCTCGGCCGGGATGACGAACTCCCGCGCCGTCTCGGACGTCGCATGGGCCGAGTTATAATTCGCCGCTGCCACGGGAGCTGCAACGATGTGGAAGATGTTGCTTCTGATCCGCTTCGCCGTCGCCATCGCGTTCGCGGCGGGCATCGCGGGCTGCGATCTGCTGCCCGAGGTCAAGGACGAGACGGCTGGCTGGAGCGCGGAGCGCCTCTACAAGGAGGCGCACGATATGCTCACGACGGGCAATTATACGCGGGCCATCAAGCTGTACGATACGCTCGAGGGCCGGTTTCCCTACGGTCGCTACGCGCAGCAGGCGATCCTCGAGGGCGCGTTCGCCAACTATCGCGCGGGCGAGTTCGCGACCGCGGTGGCCGCGTGCGACCGGTTCATCCACACCTATCCGAACCACCCGAACGTCGACTACGCCTATTACCTCAAGGGTCTCGTCAACTTCCGCGAGGACCAGGGCATCTTCGGCTACGTCGTCGAGCAGGACCCCGCCGAGCACGATCCCAAGCTGACCAAGGAATCGTTCCAGGCGTTCAAGGACCTGGTGACGCTGTTTCCGGACAGCAGGTACGCGGCCGACTCGCTCGTGCGCATGCGCTTTCTCACCAACGCGCTGGGCAGCTACGAGGTGAAGGTCGCCGAGTACTATTACCGGCGCGGCGCGTACGTCGCGGCGATCAGCCGCGCGCAGGCGGCGCTCACCAACTATCCGCGCACGCCGTCTAACGAGGACGCCTTGATCGTGCTGGTGCGAAGCTACGACGCGCTGGGGATGATCCAGCTTCGCGACGACGCGCAGCGCGTGCTCAAGGATACCTTCCCGAAGGGCAAGTTCTTCAGCGTCAACGCGACGCCGTGGTGGAAGTTCTGGGCGAAGGGGCCGGCGCCGCTGCCGCCGGCCAAGCCGGTCGACGACAAGCCCTGGTGGAAATTGTGGTAGGCGCCCGGGACATCGCGCGCCCGAGTCGAGGCCGCGCGAGCGTCGCCGTCCCGCCCGCCGGCCTCTACGCCGCCTGCGCCGCGCGAAAGAACGCGAGTACGTCGTCGAGCTCGCGGGTGCGCGCCATCGGCGGCAGGGCGGCGACGATGCGCCGTCCGTAAGGCCTCTCCGCCAGGCGGGGATCGCAGATCATCAGCACGCCGCGGTCGTTCTCCGTACGGATGAGCCGGCCCGCGCCCTGCTTGAGGCTCAGCACCGCCTCCGGCAGCTGGTAATCGAGGAACGGGTTGCCCCCCTGGCGCTCGATGTGCGCCAGGCGCGCCGCGAGCAGCGGATCGTCCGGAGGCGCGAAGGGCAGCTTGTCGATCACGACCAGCGACAGGGCGTCGCCGGGCACGTCGACGCCCTCCCAGAAGCTCTGGCTGCCGAGCAGCACCGCATTGCCGAGCCGGCGAAAGCGCGCCAGGATCTCGCTGCGCGAGCCTTCGCCCTGAACCAGCAGCGGGTAATCGAGCCGCCCGCGCGATAAGGCGGCCGCGAGCGTGTCGCGGGCGCGCTCGAGCGCGCGCAGGGTGGTGAAGAGCAGGAACGCCCGGCCGCCGCTCGCCGCGAGCGCCGGCAACGCCGCGGCGACGACGCTTTCGGTGTGCTCGATACTGTTGGGCATCGGCAGCCCGCGCGGCACGTACAGCAGCGCCTGCCGGCCGTAGTCGAACGGGCTGTCCCAGCAGCCGGTGGCGGCGTGCTCGAGCCCGAGCTGCCGGCGGAAGAGGCTGAAATCGCCGTTCAGCGCCAGCGTGGCCGAGGTGAAGATCCACGACTGTGCGCTGTCCTCGACCTGCCGGGCGAAGATCTCCGCGATCGAGAGCGGCGAGGCATGGAGCTGCCAGCCGTGCGGCGTGACGTCGAGCCAGCGGATCCAGTCGGGGTCTTGCCCGCTGCGCCAGCGCCTGAGCCGCGCGGCGGCGTCCGTCGCCCGCCGCTCGAGATGCACAAGCTCTTCGCCGCGCTCGGCCTGTGCGGAGAGCTCCGAGGCGAGGCGGGCGAGCGCGGCGGCCAGCGCGTCGAGCGCGGTGGCGAAGCCGGGGCGGCCGAGCGCTTCGGATTCAGTCTGCTTGACCGCGCCCTCGCCGGCGACGAGCTTCACGCCCCGCACCGCGAACGCCAGCGCGCGCGCCGCGTCCGGCAGCGGCGCGTAGTCGCGCGCCGCCTGCAGGGCGCAGGCTTCCGCGTCGTGCGCGAGCTCGGAGAGCTGGCCCGCGGTGACCTCCTCGCCGAAGAACAGCGTCGCCGTCTCGGGAAGCTGGTGCGCCTCGTCGAGGATCACCGTGTTGCAGCGGGGCAGCAGCTCCGCGAGGCCTTCGTCTTTGAGCACGACGTCGGCGAGGAACAGATGATGGTTGATCACCACGACGTCGGCCGCCAGCGCGTCCTTGCGCGCCTTCATGACGAAGCAATCGGCGTAGCGCGGACACTCGCTCCCGAGGCAGTTCTCGCGCGTCGAGGTGACCTGGCTCCAGATCGCGGCGTTGTCCGGCACGTCGGCCAGCTCGGCCTTGTCCCCGCGCGTCGAGGTGCGCGCAAACGACTCGATGCGCTCGAGCCAGCGCGCGTCCGCGCGCGAGGCGAACCGGCCCTGTTCGCGCGCGCGGGCGAGGTGATGATGGCAGACGTAGTTGGCGCGTCCCTTGAGCAGCGCTACCGTCACGGGCAACCTCAGCGCCTCGCGCACGAACGGCAGGTCGCGATGGAACAGCTGGTCCTGCAGCGTCTTGGTTCCGGTCGAGACGATGACCTTGCCGCCGGAAACGAGCGCCGGCACGAGGTAGGCGAACGTCTTCCCCGTCCCGGTGCCGGCTTCGGCGAGGAGCTGGCCGCCGTCAGCGATCGTGCCCGCGACGGCCTGCGCCATCGCGAGCTGCTGCGGCCGGAGACGGTACGCGGGAAGCTCGCGGGCGAACGGCCCTTCGGTGCCGAAGATGCGCTCGAGATCGCTGGCCACGGAAGCTCGCCTGCCGTCGCGTTCCGCCGGCCGGGGAAGGCCCGCGCGCCGGGGAGGTTACTTCGCCTTCCCCGCCTTCGTCGTGTTCGCCGTCTTCGCCGCTTTCGCGGTCTTGGTCGGCTTGGGCTTGGCGGGGTGCGTCACCGCAGCCGCGCGAATGGCGCGGATCTGCTCGTCGAATTGCGCGTACGGCTGCACGACCCGCGCCTTGTAGCTCGTGTCCGTTTCGCCCGCCGCGGGGACGAGCTTCGCGAGGCTCTCCAGCCATTCGTCGTAGAGCTTGCGCAGGCCCTGCACCATCTCCTTCTTCGAGGCGGACTCGCGCAGCGCCGCCTGGTACGGCCGGACGATGAGGATCTTGTGCTTGTCGATGCAGGACTCGGTCTTGGCGCCGTTGACGCCTTCCTGCGCGCCCGCGAGGCCGAACTCGATCACCTCGATGCTCTTGATCTGCCGGCACATGGTGTAGGTCTGCGGCACGGCCTCGAGGAAGCAGTCGAGGCCGCTATCGCGCGTGTGCGTGGGGCAGATGTACGGGTCGACCTTGTCGAGCGCGAGCACGCCCGGGGAGACGATCCAGGCTCCGGTGAGGATGGCGAGCAGGCAGGCGCAACGGCGCATGGCCCGCATGCTACCGTGGGGTGCCGGGATCGCTCAAGGTTGGGCGCGTCCGCCCGGCCGGGAGGCGATTCGCGGGTCCGTTCCCGGGCACCCGCGCCGCGCACGCGCTAGATCGTGACGCCACCCGAGACTTCG
>Ga0335081_10019433_pt1 | contig 10987 bp, 10 predicted proteins | sample Lox_Sample_35_FD_206713 | JGI IMG/M metagenome (GOLD analysis project Ga0335081, IMG submission 206713) | Soil microbial communities from Loxahatchee National Wildlife Refuge, Florida, United States - Lox_Sample_3.5 | ecosystem: Environmental > Terrestrial > Soil > Wetlands | place: USA...
AACCTGGGGCAGAAGTTCCAGGAAGTGCTGCAGGTGACCAAGCTGCTCACCGTGTTTGAAGTGTTCGACTCGGAAGCGGCAGCGGTGCAGAGCTTCGCGAAGTAATCTAGCGGGATTCAGTTTGCGCGCCGGTCCCTCGCTGGGGCCGGCGCGTTTTTGTTTTGGGCCGCGGCGGGCGGGAGGCGATCAGCCGTCAAGCCGATAGATGGCGAGTCCGCTAAGCAGCTTGGGATAGAAGTCCGTGGATTTTTGGGGCAGCACATTTCCGGCAAGCGCGAGGTCGTACACCTGGCGAGCGGGCACGGGATTGAGCAGAAAAGCGATCTGCGCTGCGCCGGAATCCACGGCTGCAAGCGCCTCTCCGGCATCACGATAGTAGCGGATGCTCTTCTCGAGCTTCACTGCTTCCGCAGTCAACCCGAGCTTTTGTTCGAGCAACAGCCGGTGGAGCAAGACGACGTCGAGCGTCTTCTGCGCCGTTGGCACGTCGCCGAGGGGTGCATCAAGTTCTGCACCGGGCCGCAGCACAAACAAGTAGAACACGCCACCGCCCGCATAGAGACCGATGGTGCGGCGAGTCGAGTCTCCCCGTCCGCGTGCCGCCAGGTCCCGGCGGAACTCGGCGAGCGCAGTTGCTCGCTCTCCTTCCACCGCGAAGGGATACGCGTACCAATCGAAGACGCCGGCGACGGATTTGCGAAACGCTGCGAAGTCGAAGGATGGCAGGTCGCCTACGGTGCGGTGCGTGGGCAAGATCACGACGCCGGGATCGTCGAGCGCGAAAAGAGTGACAAGTGTCTTTTCGTGCGGCGCGTCCGGAGAGGAACCCGCGCCGCGTGCGCGGCATTCGTCACGGTAGGCGAGCGAGGTTTCGTAGCGATGATGGCCGTCGGCGATCAGCAGCTTCTGATCCGCCATCGCTTCGCATAGCCATTTGACAGCGCCGGCGTCGCTCACCGGCCAGAGGCGATGGACGACCTCGTACTCGTCTTTCAACTCGTTGCCGGGCGCGGCGCGCATCACGGAATCGAGTTTCGAGGCGACGCGCGAGCCGGCGTCGTCGTAGAGCATCATGAGCTGGCCGGTGTGCGTGCGCGTGTGGCGCAGCGTTTCCAGGCGATCCACGCGCGCCGCCGTGTGCGTCTGCTCGTGACGGAACACCACGCCTGCGGAATAATCTTCGAGACCGAGTAGCGCGATGAAGCCGCGGCGAGTGCGCCGCTGATTGCTTCCGGGAACCGTGAATTCCTGCGAGCAGGCGTAAAGAGAAGGTGCAGCGTCCTGTCGCAGGACGTCTTCGCGGATCCAGGACTCAAGCGTCTGCGCTGCGCGCGTGTACACGTTGGACAGCGCGGAATCGCCAGCTTCGTCGCGGCCTTTTTCCACGCGCACCAGGTTGTGTGGATCGAGCGCGTAGTAGCGCTCCTGCATGGTCGGCGTGATCTTGTCGTAGGGCTGTGTGAGCACGCGCGCCAGATCAAACCGCCCGGGGTCGTAGCGGTATGCGCGGAAGGGATAGATGCGGGCCATGGGTGTCCGTCAGATGCCGCCACGCGCGTGGCGGAGACCGCAATTCTAGCAGGAGAGATGAGAAGTCCCCACGGCCAGCAAAGCACTGACCATGGCTACCCTTGCTTCGATTTGTACCACTCCCAGGTGCGGCGAAGGCCTTCCTCGAAATCCACGGTGGGGACGTAGCCCAGCATCTTGCGGGCGAGCGAGATATCGGCCTGGGAGTCGCGGATGTCGCCCGCGCGCGGCGGCTGGTAGATTGCTTTCGCGGGCTTTCCCGAAATTTTTGAGAGCAGCGCAAGCGTGTGATTCAGTGTGAAGCGGTCGCCCGTGCCGCCATTGAACACGTGTCCAGAGATGCCCGGAGTTTCGGCCGCGCGAAGCGTCACGTCCACCACGTTGGAGACGTAGGTGAAGTCGCGTGACTGCTCGCCGTCGCCGTAGACCGTGGGCGCCCGCCCTTCGAGAATCGCGGTGATGAAAAGCGAAAGCACACCCGAATAAGGCGAGCCGGGATCCTGCCGCGGGCCGAATACGTTGAAGTAACGGATGGAAACGCTTTCCAGGCCGTAGCAGCGGCCGAATACCTGGCAATAGAGCTCGCCGACATATTTCGTGAGGCCGTAGGGCGAGATGGGATCCGGGCGCATGGCTTCCGTTTTCGGGAGCGTGGGCGTTTCCCCGTATGCAGAAGAGGATGCGGCGTACACGATGCGGCGCGCCCTGGCGTCGCGCGCGGCCACCAGCACGTTTACCGTGCCGTCGATGTTGACGAAGTTCGATTCAACCGGGTCCGCCACCGACTTGGGCACCGAGGTGCGCGCGGCCAAATGAAACACGAGCTCGGCTCCCCGAAACGCCTTTTGCAGCGCCTCAAGATCCGTAATGTTGGTGCGCGCCACTTCCAGCGCGCCCTTCATCCCGGCCAGATTGGCGTCCTTGCCGGTGGAAAAATCGTCCACCACAACAACGGTGGCGCCCCGGCGCAGCAGCTCTTCCGTGATGTGCGAGCCGATAAAGCCGGCTCCGCCAGTAACGACTGCTCTCATTCTGGTTTGCCTCGAAACCGTATGGGAGAATATCCTGTGACTGCGGGCGCAGCAAGACTGCACGGTTCCATGAGTCCGCGCCCCGGGCAGAGGAAAAGACCGCCGCAACCCACCGCGCTCTCCCAGGTATGAAACTCACCCCCATGAAAGTGCTGAGGCGAGAGAGCGCTCACCGCTGGCGCGGCTGCGCCACGGCCGCGCTCGCGGTGTTGGCCTTTGCCGCAGGAGTTTCCGGACAGGAGACGCGGAAGCACTCGCAAAGCAAGAAGAAGCCTTCCCCCGAGCCCGCAGTTGTGCCCTTCGCTGCCGGCGAGCGGCTGGAATTTGCCGCGCAGTGGAACAAGTTCGTCACCGCGGCCACCATCAAAATCGCCGTCATCGAGCGGCGCGACTTTTTCGGAAAACTGGCGTGGCACTTCCAGGCCGTGGCCAACACGATCGATCCAGTCCGCATGCTGTATGCCATCGACGATCAGTTCGATTCCTACACTGACGCGATGACGCTGGAATGCCGGCAGTACGAGTCCTACCTGCGAGAGCAATCCAAGAGCGAAAACACCATCGTGCCCATGTTCACGAAGCCCGAGCCCGGCCGGAGCCAGTTGCACATGTATATGGTGGTCGCGGGGACGCAGGACCCCGTCGGCATTCTCTACAAACTGCGCGCGCACGACTTTACAAAGGAGCCCGCAGTCCACATTCCCGTGTTCGACGGCAAGAAGTATTACGAGATTGATGCCCGGCGCGAGTCGGAGGGTCAGCCCGTGACCGTAGCTGCGGGAAACTTTGTGGCCACGCGAATCGCGCTGCACGTTTCGAGCGGCGGCCAGGAAGTCCCGAATGTGAAGGTATGGCTCAGTCTGGCCCAGGATGCCGCGCGCACGCCCGTGCTGATCGAGGCGGAAGCGCCATTCGGCACGGTACGCGCGGAGCTAACAACCAGAAGCGGCCAGGGCAGTCCAACAGCGGGAAACAGGTAGGGCGTTCCGTCACTCCTCGAAGGGTTTCCAGTCGGCCGGCGGAAAATCGACTCCCCAGAATTTCGCCGCTGGCTTCAGGAACTCGACACCCACGGCACGGACGTTTCCGGTCATCGGCTTGGCGTACACCACCCGGCAGACTTGCTGCTGCGTGGTGACGGCGTGGGTCAGGGTTACCTGTTCATTCGGACGGACATCCTGAGCCAGGTGGATGAGCGCGCCATGGGCGTTCACCGCCAGCGTTTTCGTCTTCTCGCGGAAGGCGTGGCCGTCTGCGCTCACTCCCTGGACGAAGATGCCGATCTGGAGAAAGACGCGCTCGCTTCGCCGGCGTTCGGCCCCGTCGGGCTTCTCTTCAGGCTGACTCATGTGTTCGGGCGGCTCTCCCCGTTGCTCCCGGAATCATCTCGTACTCTTATCGGCGGGCCGCTGGAATCCGTTGAGTGCTGTGCAGGATGCGTAACGGGGGCGCGACATGCGGTAGCCGGCGTAGCCCCGCGTTCGGATTCGCCACCACGTTGAATTCTTCAGCAGGCCATGTTGCGAATCTCCGCATGGAGGTTACGGATTGCAGGGGCTGGGGTTAGCATCGGCGCCGCTCGAATACACAACACGCGCTGATGCAGTTTTAAGCGCCTCATCCAATTGACTGAATCCTCCGGGCACCATCATTACGACGGTCCGTGATTGAGACGGCTTAACTTACGGACGTCCTGACGCAATTCCTGCTTATGGCCAGCCGATTGCACTCCTACTCTGCGGAGACTGAACAAGAACAGAAACAAGAAACGCGCAAGGCAAAACGCAGGAGGTGGGTTATGACCGTAGTTCTGATGCTCGTGACGATCGCGATTTTTCTCACCATCGACTATATGCGGCAAGAAAAGCGCGTGAAGGTGCCCGTGTAGGCGAAGCAAGAAGCGCCGGCGGCACCGCGCTTGCTCCCCAAGTACGTCTCGGGGTTCGAGCTGCCCGAGAACTGCCGGTATCATCCGGGTCACACATGGGCGGTAGAGGAGACGGCCAGCCTGGTTCGCGTCGGTTTCGACGATTTCGCCACCCGGCTGCTGGGAAAGATCGACCACATTGAACTGCCGAAGCGCGGCCAGTGGGTGCGGCAAGGACAAAAGCTGGCAACCGTGTTCCGGGACGGCGTGAAAGCGGAGATTCTGTCGCCGGTGGAAGGCGAAGTGAGCCAGGTGAACGATGCCGTGCTCGGCGATACCGCTCTCCCCGGCAAAGATCCGTACGGTGCGGGCTGGCTGGTTTCGGTGTACTCGCCGGATTCCAAGACGAGCTTCCGCAATCTGCTGGGCGGAAGCATGGCCCGCTCGTGGATGACGGAGGCCGCGGGCCGTCTGTTCGGCAAGATGCCGGCGCTGGCAGGAGCGGTAGCGCAAGACGGCGGCCTGGCCGTGCACGATCTGACCGCAGAACTCCCCGACCAGAAATGGGGAGACGTGACCAAGGAATTCTTCCTGACCTAACCTCCGGTTTGAAAAGGGGAATCCCGGCCGGCCAGAAAGTAGCGAGCCGGCCGGGTCTTTTTTTGTCTCCGTGCGGAATCGGTGCAGCCTGGCGAGCGCGCCCCAAATCACGGGAATTGGTGACGGGTATCACCACAATCCAGAGCGGTTCGGCCTAGGCTTTTGGCGTACGAGGCGGTTTATGAGTGCTGCATTTTTCCTCGGATTCCCGCCAGGCGACCTCCAAAACGATCGTCGAGAGCTGAATAGCACATCAGGCGGGTCTCCCCGAAATGTGTGCGCGGCCGGCCAGGGCCGCTGAACGGCATGACCCGATGAACTTCTCTGCATATTTCCCGGCGAGTCTGGGTCTCCGGATAAAGGTTGGGGGATTTTATGAGCAAAGGAATCCTGTACGACGCCACGCTGTGCATTGACTGCAAGATGTGCGAGAAGGCGTGCGCGGAAAAGCACGGCCTTCCCTATAACGACGACATTGCGGCGGAACAGAGGCAATCCGCGCACAAGCTCACCGTAGTGATGGAGCACGGCGACAAATACATGCGCCGGCTGTGCATGAACTGTCTCGATCCCACATGCGCTTCGGTGTGTCCCGTGGGAGCGCTCCGCAAGACGGCCGATGGCCCGGTGACCTACGACGCCTCGCGCTGCATCGGCTGCCGCTACTGCATGCTGGCGTGTCCCTTCTCCGTTCCGAAATATGAATGGGAAAAGGCGCTGCCGCTCGTCGCCAAGTGCGATATGTGCGCCGACCGCGTGGCCAAAGGACTTCCGACGGCGTGTGCGGCAGCGTGCCCCACCGGCGCCACAAAATTCGGCGACCGGGACGCGCTTATCGCCGAAGCGCAGGATCGCATCGCGAAAAATCCCGAACAGTACGTCCACCACATCTACGGGATTCAGGAAGTCGGCGGCACCTCAGTGCTGCTGCTTTCCAGCGTGCCCTTCGAGCAGTTCGGCTACCCCGCAAATCTGGCCAGCCAGCCCTTGCCACAGCTCACCTGGCACGTGCTCTCCGAGCTTCCGCAGGTAGTCACCTTTGGCGCGGCCCTGCTGGGGGGCATCTGGTGGATCACCAACCGGCGGGAAGCGGTGGCCGCCGCCGAAGCAAAGAGCGGGGACTGAGGAGAGGCGCCATGGGAAACTTCAAACTAACATTTTGGAAATCCGTTCTCGCGGCCGTCCTGCTCGCCGGATTCGTCGCCACGCTGCTGCGCTTTACGGAAGGCCTCGGCGCCACCACCAATCTGAGTGATGCATTTCCGTGGGGCCTGTGGATCGGCTTCGACGTGATGTGCGGCGTGATGCTCGCCGCCGGCGGATTCACCCTCACGGCCACCGTATACATTTTCAATCTGAAGAAATTCAAGCCCATCGTCCGGCCCACCGTGCTCACTGCGTTTCTGGGCTACGTTCTGGTGGTCATCGCGCTGCTTTTCGACCTGGGCCGGGGCTACCGCATCTGGCATCCGCTGGTGATGTGGAATCCGCGTTCCGTGATGTTCGAAGTGGCCTGGTGCGTGACGCTTTACACCACGGTGCTGGCGTTGGAGTTTGCTCCCGTGATTTTCGAGCGGCTCCGCCTGGAGAAGCTGCTGCGCATCCAGCGCGCGATATCGATTCCACTGGTCATCGCGGGCGTAATGCTATCGACGCTGCACCAGTCGTCGCTGGGAAGCCTCTATCTGATCGTCCCGGACAAGCTCTATCCCTTCTGGTACACGCCGCTGCTCCCGCTGCTGTTCTTCACCTCGGCAATCTGCGTGGGGCTTGCGATGACCATCTTCGAATCCAGCATGAGCGCGCGGCATTTCGGCAAGCAACTGGAAATGCCGCTGCTCGTCAGCCTGGGACGCGCGTTGCTGGTGGCGCTCGTCGTCTATTCCGTGCTGCGTCTTCAGGATTTGTACGACCGCGGCGCGCTCAAGCTAGTGGCCCGCGCGGGCTGGGAGACCGGGTTGTTCCTGGTCGAAGTCATCCTGGGCCTGGCTCTGCCCATCGGGCTGCTGCTGGTTCCCAAAGTTCGCGGAAGCTCCAACGGTCTTTACGTTTCATCCGTTCTAGTAGTGCTCGGATTCGTCACCAACCGGATGAACGTGGCGATTACGGGGATGGAATCTTCAGCCGGAATCCACTATTTCCCCAAGTGGACGGAGGTCGCCGTGACGGCCAGCATCATCGGCGCCGGCTTTGCGTTGTTCGCTCTGGCCGTAAAGTACCTGCCGATCTTCGCAGCCATCGAGCACGTACCGGCGCCGGCGGCGCAGCCGGAACCGGAATTGGCGGTGCTGTCCCATGCACAGCCCTGAGAGAGAGCCGGCTTCTGCAAAACGCGTGGGACGCCTATGGTCGAGCGTCAGTACGCGTCTGGTGATTCTGCTGGTCGTCTCCATGACCTGCGTATTCGGCCTGCTCGGCTATTTGAACATCCGGCTGCACCGGCATCACCTGGAGCAAACCACCCTAGCGAGCGCGGAGCGATTGAGTGAAGTGATCAAGCGCAACGCCAACTATTCCATGCTGCACAACGAGCGCGACAGCCTGCGCCAGATGATCTCCGACATGGCGAAGGAGCCTGGAATCGTGCGCGTCCGCATCATCAACGCCCAGGGCACGATCAGCTTCAGCTCCGATACGAGCGAGGTGAATCAGATCGCTGATGGGCAGGAAATCGCACCGCTCGATTCCGGCGCGGGCGGCTCGTTTGCGCCCGCACAGCTCCACGAGCGCTTCCGCACGTATCATCTGGCAAGCGGCGAACGAGCTCTCGGGGTCGCAAACCCGATCGAAAACGCGCCGCAGTGCTCCACCGCGCAGTGCCACGCGCATCCCGCAGACCAGCGCGTGCTCGGCGTGCTCGACACCAACATTTCCCTGAAGGGGGCAGATGCCAGCCTCGACGAAAGCACCCACCAGGTGCTGCTCTCCACGCTCCTAGCGGTGCTGGCGATCGCCTCGCTGAGCGCCGTGTTCGTCTGGCGCGTGGTCCGCAATCCGCTGGCTGCGCTAAAAGCGGGGACGGAACGTCTGGGCTCAGGCGAGCTGGGAGTCCAGGTGGAGGTGGGAGAGGCCGGAGAGCTGGCCGATGTGGCGCATGCGTTCAACGCAATGAGTTCGCAGCTCCACGAGGCTCGGGAGGAAATCGATGCCTGGACGCGCACGCTCGAGGCCCGTGTGGAGCAGAAAACGAAAGAATTGAGCAGCGCGCAGGAAGAAATGCTCCGCGTGGAGCGCATGGCGTCAATCGGCAAGCTGGCCGCGGTGGTGGCTCACGAAATCAACAATCCCCTTGCCGGCATCCTCACCTATTCCAAGCTGTTAAAGAAGCGATTCGCGGGAAAGGACGACGAAATCTACAGCACGTTGGACCTGATGGAATCGGAAAGCCGGCGGTGCGGCGAAATCGTGAAGAACCTTATGACGTTTGCGCGGAAAACCTCGATGAATTACGAGGAATCGGATCTGAACGAAGTGATCACGCGCTGCGTGCGGTTGGTGCAGCACAAGCTGGAACTGGCGGGCATCGGTCTTCAGCGCGAATTGGCGCCGAATCTGCCCAAGGTGTGGTGCGACTCGGGCCAGATCGAGCAGGTGGTGCTCGCGCTCGTGGTCAACGCGATTGACGCCATGCCCAGCGGCGGGAACCTGACGCTGCGGACCCGGCCGGCGGGCGGCTCGCAAGTCCAGATCGAGGTGCGCGACGACGGCGTGGGCATGCCAGCGGATGTGCTCGCGAATTTGTTCGAGCCGTTTTTTACCACCAAGGAGCGCGGCCGCGGGCTGGGGCTGGGCCTGGCCATCAGCCGCAGCATCATCGAACGGCACAACGGAACGATTGAGGCCTCGTCGGTACCGGGCAAGGGCACGGTGCTGACGGTGACGCTGCCGGTCCGCGCCCGCGGAGTGAGCGAATCACGCCCGCAGCAGGCAGCGTGAGGGAGAGAACGAGCCATGACACAAAAAGGAAATCTCCTAATCGTAGACGATGAACTGATCGTCCGGGATTCGCTATCGAAATGGTTCCACGAGGAAGGATACGGCGTGACCGTCGCCGAAAGCGCCCAGGACGCCCTGCAGAAAATGGCGCAGCACCAGTACGATCTGGCGCTGGTGGACATCAAAATGCCCGGGACCGATGGCATCGAACTCCAGCGCCGCATGCATGAAATCGACCCCGATCTCCTGGTGATCATAATGACCGGATATGCATCCGTGGAGACGGCGGTGACCGCGCTTAAGAACGGCGCGTACGATTACGTCTCCAAGCCCTTTGATCCGGAGGAGATGGCGCATACCGTTCGCAACGCGCTGGCACACAAGCGGGTGGAACGCGAGAACACGCAGCTCCGCGAAACTCTGGCCAGCGCAGCGGGCACGCGAGAGCTGGCCGGACAGAGCCCGGAGATGATGCGCGTGCTCGAAGCCGTCCAGACGGTGGGGCCGACCGAAGCCACGGTCCTGATTACCGGTGAAAGCGGCACTGGAAAAGAGCTATGTGCGCGCGCGATTCATGCCGCGAGCAACCGGCGATACAACCCCATGGTGGTGATCCATTGCGGCGCCCTGACGGAGACGCTGCTGGAAAGCGAACTCTTCGGGCACGAGAAGGGCGCGTTCACCGGCGCGCAATACCGCAAAAAAGGAAGCTTTGAGATGGCGGAAGGCGGCACCGTGTTTCTGGACGAAATCGGCGATATCAGCCTCAAGACGCAAACGGACCTGCTCCGCGTGCTGCAGGAGCGGGAAATCACTCGCGTGGGAAATCCGCGCCCGGTCCACGTGGACTTCCGGTGCATCGCGGCAACGAACAAAGATCTGCAATTCCTGATCCAGGAAGGAAAGTTCCGGCCGGATCTCTTTTACCGGCTGAACGTGTTCCAGATTCACCTTCCCTCGCTCCGCGAGCGCAAGAGCGACATCCCGCTGCTTGTGGACGTGTTCGTGCGCAAATTCTCCGCCTCGATGAACAAACGAATTAACCGCGTGTCGCCCGGAGCCATGGAGCAACTCGTCGCGTACCCGTGGCCGGGGAATGTTCGCGAGCTGGAAAACGCGGTCGAGCGGGCCATGGTCGTGGCGCAGGAGCCCGAACTCCGCGAGCAGGATTTTTCCCTCAAGCTTTCGGCACCGCTGGAAACTCCGCGCACGCTCGAAGAAGCGGAGCGCTCCCACATCCTGGCCGTGCTCGATGAGTGCGGCGGCAACCAGACCCAGGCGGCCAATGTGCTCGATATTGACCGCGTGACTCTGCACAACAAGCTGAAGAAGTACGGATGGAAAAAAGTCACGGCCGATGTCCTGTGAACCGGATCCAGGTATTGCCGCTGGGAAACTTGCCGAACGCCACGCTGGCGGAGCTCGCCGCCGGCCTCGCGGGGGTCTTCGGCGGTCGGTGTGAAATTCTTCAGGCAGAACCCGCGCCCGCGCGCGCCTTCAACGCAAGCCGCCAGCAGTATTCGTCCACGGAAATTCTGGCAGCTCTGGCCGGCCGGATGATTCCAGATTCCGCGCGGATCGTGGCGGTTACTTCTTCGGACCTGTACATCCCCATATTGACGTTCGTATTTGGCGAGGCGCAGTTGGAAGGGCACTGCGCTGTGGTCTCCACATGCCGGTTGCGCCAGGAGTTTTATGGCCTTCCGCCGGATGTGGGTCTGGAGGGTCACCGCCTGTTGAAGGAAACCGTCCATGAGCTTGGTCATACCCATGGCCTTCCTCACTGCGAGGATTACGACTGTGTGATGGCGCCGTCCCACGCGGTGGAATGGATCGATCTGAAGGGCAGCAAATTCTGCGAGTCCTGCCGGCGGCGCATGTCGTCCTGAGCGGTAAGCGAGCGTCCAGATGCATGCAGGCGGCCGGAGATTCCAGTCGCGGGCGCATTTCTCGCCCCTCTGCGGAATTCCCATCGGCGTTTAGACTGGTAGTCTCGAATGCCGGCACCAGTGCGGCAGGCGGC
>Ga0335081_10019434_pt1 | contig 10986 bp, 9 predicted proteins | sample Lox_Sample_35_FD_206713 | JGI IMG/M metagenome (GOLD analysis project Ga0335081, IMG submission 206713) | Soil microbial communities from Loxahatchee National Wildlife Refuge, Florida, United States - Lox_Sample_3.5 | ecosystem: Environmental > Terrestrial > Soil > Wetlands | place: USA: Florida...
AGGCCGAAAAGAATGCTCGTCAGCACCGTCACACCCGCCGAGAACACAGCCACTGTGAGGCTCGTTTGGAACCGAATCAAGGGTTCGACGATATGAGCCTTCGCCAGAGCCAGAACTCCGCCGTACGCTACAGCCAACCCCAGCGCTCCACCGATGCTTGCCAGAACCAGACTCTCCGTCAATAGCTGGCGGATCAACCGGCCACGCGTAGCTCCCAGCGCCAAGCGGACTCCAACCTCCTTCCGCCGCGCGTTGGCACGCGCCAGCAGCAGGTTGGCCACGTTCGCGCAAGCGATCAGCAGCACCAGACCCGTCGCTGTCATGAGCGCCTCGAGCGGATCCACCATCTCGCTCCGCCCCGTAGTCGGGCCTCGCGCACCGGGCGCCAGCGTGATCGAGCCTTCGCCCCCATACTTCCGCGCCTTCTCGCCCGCTTTGACCATCGTGACGTTGACGGCGTCCACCACTTGCGGCCACAGAACCCGCATGCCGGCTTGCGCCTGCTTGATCGAAACCCCTGGCTTCAGCCGCGCCATCGGGTACAACCAGCTCACGTTCGGCGTGTTCCAAACACGTGCCACCATCGGATTGGTGACTGGAAACATCGTCAGCGGTAGGAATGCGTCCGCCGGATGCCCATTGAACAGACCAGTAAAGCCCTTCTCCGCGATGCCCGCGATCTCCAGCGGATAACCGTTCACCACCAGCTTCCGCCCAATGACGTTGACGTCGCCCGCGAATCGCCGCTGCCAGTAGTTATAGGACAGCACCACCACCGGCGATCCGCCCACGTTCAAATCGTCGGAGTTCACAATCACACGCCCGGCCGCGGCGCCCACCCCGAGTGTCTCGAAATAGTCTCCACTCACGTAGCTCAATTGCTCGACTTCCACCGCCGGTGCGCTCTCCGGCCGCACGCCCGCGGCCGCGGGATGGCTGCTGGCAAACATGCGGCAGAACGTCTGACTGCGCTCGCGGTACTCGTGGTAGAAGGGATAATTCCGGGTAAGCCTGCCCTGGATGCTGGCCAGTTGACTGGGCTCGCGCGCCGGAACCGACCATAGCAATAGTTGATCAACCAGGCTAAATACCGCCGTGTTGACGCCAATGCCCACTGCCAGGGATACCACCGCAACCGTTGTGAATCCGCGACTCAGCCGCATGCTGCGGACGGCGTAGCGCACGTCCTGCGCCAGGCGTTCCAGGGGTCTCCATCCCCAGACTCCGCCGCTCGCGCATGAGTCCATCCTCTGAGTGAATTCGGTGGGTTGATTCATCTCGCTTCCAACGCACGCCGCGTTGACTCAAGCGTGTTGATGAGTGACTCCCTGGGCAACTTCCGGATCATCGGTTCGATGATCCAACCCAGTCCCTTGGGAATATCGCGCGTCAGCGAAATGGCTCGGCACTCCGTGTATACGGCGCCATCTCTCTCCTGAAATCTCCAGTACGAATAGAGCCGCCACAAGAAACCGTAACCCGCGTCGGGCGCCAGTACTCTCTCCTGCGCTTTCCCGGCGTCCTCCACTTCCGCAATCCGCGTCGTATAGGAGCGGCAGCACCAGCGCGCGGCATCCACCTGAGAGTAATGCACATCGTGATCCGTATCCAGAACCACGGTGATGATTTTCTTCTTCAGCAGCCGCAAATAAATCTGGAAGTCGTTTCCACTGCGGCTGACCAGCTTCGAATCGATCACCTCGGGCTTGTAGATGTTTTTGTGGTGGTCGTAATCCTGAATCAGCGCGAGCGTCTGCTCGACGGTCGCGCCACGAATTACAGTCGCGCCGATCCAGTCATGAATCAGCCCATCCGGCACGGTGACGGGGTGCTTTCCCGACCAGAATTGCGCGACGGTTTCTCCTTTGTCGACCTGTCCCGCACGTTCCGTTTCGCCGTCAGACCATAGGAATCCGCATTCTTCGCGCAGCGTCCGATCCATCGCCCCTTCGGCGTCGCGGATGTACTCCGCAAACGCCTCCAGCGTCACTTCCTTCAACTGCACGGTCTCGGCAGCTTGCGCCACTTACTTCTTTCTTGCCAACGCTTCCGCTTTCCGAATGGCCTTCTCTCGCAGATCCCAGGAGTCGATGGCTTTCTGCGCTCCAGTGCGAGCCATGCCCGTATCCAACCGCCGCTCCGCCTCGTCGAACGTGTCCTCCGCGTCCATCCTGGCATCATAGGCGATATCGTCGGCTTCCTTCACCCGCTCGACCGCGCGCTTGATTTCCGGGTCCACGTTCTTCGCCTCCTCCCTGGCTTTCTCGTACCGGCGCTTTCCCTTGGCATTCCCGTTGAGCGAGGCCAGTGTTTCCAGTTCGCGATATGCCTTCTTCTCCTCTTCGGTCCACGTGGCCTTCACCTTTTTCTCCGCTTCCGCGAGCGCGTCCACGGCCCGATCCGCCGTTGCCCGAACCCTTCTTTTGTCCCAGAGCCACCGCCACAAACTCCAATCCTGGGCTTCAGTCATTAACGCCCTGGCCTCTTCGACCTCCACTAGCTTTTGCATAAGGGTCTCCCCCGTCCCCGGCCCGTGCAAGATTGAGTCCAAAAAATTTCGCTCACACGGCCCTCACTTCTGACGCATAATGAATTCGGACTTCTGTGTATGAATCCGGCGGACTACGATTTCGATTACATCGTGATCGGATCCGGATTCGGCGGCAGTATCACCGCGCATCGTCTGACTGAAAAGCGCTACCGCGTCGCCGTGATGGAAATGGGTCGCCGCTGGACCCCCGAAAACCTTCCCACCACCAACTGGAACATCTGGCGCTGGATCTGGCGCCCCTCGCTCGCGCTCCGTGGCTTCTTCAACATAGAGCTCTTCCGCCACGTGGTGATCATGCATGGCTGCGCTGTCGGCGGCGGGTCCATCACGTATGCCAATACCATGCTCGTCCCCAAGGATTCCATTTGGGATAGCGGTTCCTGGGCCGGACTTGCCGCCTGGAAAACCGAGATGCCCGCGCACTATCAGACCGCCGTCCGCATGCTGGGCGTAGTTGAGAACCGTATCCTCGGACCGGCCGACCACCTGTTAAAGGAAGTCGCCACCGCCACCGGGGTAGGGCAAACCTATTACAAGACTCACGTAGCCGTGTTCGAGCCGCCCGAGGGAGAAGCCGGGGGCAAGACCTATCCCGATCCCTACTTTGGTGGCGAAGGCCCCGAGCGCGCCACCTGCATCGCCTGCGGCGGCTGCATGATCGGCTGCCGTCACAACGCCAAAAACAGCCTCGACAAAAACTATCTCTATCTGGCTGAAAAGTATGGCGCACAAGTTTTTGCAGAAACCAAAGTCGTGGACGTCAAACCACTGAACGGCAAAGCCGATGGCAGCGACGGTTACGAAGTCCGCACGGTGAAATCAACCTCTTGGTTCCGCAAGCATCCACGCCGCTTCACGTGTAAAGCAGTAGTGTTCGCCGCGTCCGCCCTAGGTACTATGGATCTGTTATTTCGCCTCAAGCAAAGAGGCTCGCTCCGCGACATCAGCGATCAACTCGGTAATCGCGTGCGCACCAACGCCGAATCCCTCATCGGCGTGCGCGTGCCTCGGAGCCGCGAGGACTTATCTAAGGGCATCGCCATCGGCTCCGGCATCTATCTCGATGAGCACACGCACATTGAGGCGGTTCGTTATCCCGATGGCTCGGACGCCATGGGTTTCCTGGCTACGCTCTTGACCGGCGGACGCCCCGGCCATACCCGTATCTTCCTTTGGCTCAGGACTCTAGCGTGGGGTATGCTGCGCCATCCCATCAAAACCACGCGCTGTCTGCATCCTTTCGGCTGGGCGCGAGAATCGTTGATTTTGCTGTGTATGCAGACGCTCGACGGCCACATTGACATGCGCCTGGGCCGGCTGTGGTTCTGGCCGTTTCGCAAGACACTCGTAAGTAAAGGCAACAAGGTGCCTACGTTCATTCCTCAGGCGAATGAATTTGCTCGTAAAGCCGCCGCGATGATGGGTGGCACCGCCATGAGCATGGTCACCGAAATCCTTTTCGATGTGCCAGGTACAGCGCACGTTCTGGGTGGTTGCCCCATGGCGGCCTCACGGGATCAAGGAGTTGTGGATTCTCGCAACCGCCTGTTCGGCTACAAGAACGCCTATGTCTGCGACGGCTCCGTGCTCGCCGCCAACCTGGGTGTAAATCCAAGTCTGACTATCTGCGCGCTTACCGAACGGGCCATGAGTTTCATACCGCCGGCTGAGGAGTGCGTGGTGAAAGCCGCGCAGTAGCGCCAAATTGCGCATTGGTCCCGGCTGGTAATTTCGCACCAGAAAGTCCCAAATATGCGCAGTTCCATCGCTTCGCAAGTTGGCTCCCCACTTGCGGCAAAGAACCGCTACAACCAATTCAAACCAGGCTTGGGAGGCACGCCATGCCAGTACTCGCATTGCCGATGGCCAGCGACCCAGCAGTGGCCATTCTCTCCGATTACCCCGAAGGCACAACTAATGAGGATTGGGTAAGTGATGAGGAGACGTTGCGAAGCTATGCGGTCAGCACCTGCGCCAACGCGTGGGGCCTCGTTTACAGCCAGTTGTTTGACGGGTTGCAGTGCGAAGGAGGCACATCATGGCAGCAGTCGCGCGGGCATTAGTCACGGAATTGGAGGAAGTCACCCACTGGGTAGACGATCCTCCCCCGAAGCTTGAAGAGCAGGACCTCGATCTCCTGGCATTCCAGCTCTGGCAGCGCGCCAGTTGCCCGGAAAATCCAGTCAATGAGAACTGGATGAGTGAGGAAGAGGCTCTCCGCAGTCATCGTAGCTGCCTCTGACTGCCGTATGATCCATTTCTCTCTTCCCGAACAAGGCCTTCTTGCGCTCCTTGTCGTCGTCTCTATCTCTCTTTTTTGGAATCGGTTTGGAAAGGTCTGGAGGACCATCAACGCCTCAAAGAGCGACGCCGACTTCACGATTCGACCCGTCGGCCGCCGCTTGCGCGATTTCTTTTGGGAAGTAATGTTGCAAGGCAAGGTGATCCGGCAGCGGCCGCTCCCCGGAATTGCGCACGCGCTGGTGTTCTGGGGGTTCTGCGCGTTCGCGCTGGTCAGCCTCAATCACTTCGCTGAAGGCGTCAACCTCGGATTTCTCAGTCGCGCCACTTGGTCCGGCCGGTTCTATTTCGGTTTCGCAGCGATCTTCGCGATCGGGGTCGCCGTCGGCATTGCCGGCCTCGCGTTCCGTCGATTCGCCGTCAGGCCACGCTGGTTGGGCAAGGTTTCGTACGAGTCGGGCTTCATCGCGTTCCTCATCTTCCTGCTGATGGTGACTCACCTCGCGACTTTTGTCTCGGGATGGGAAGAAAGCAAAGTAGTCTGGTGGACGCACTCACTGGCGATCCTCATCTTCCTGCCGCTGATCCCGCACACCAAGCACTTGCACCTGGTACTAAGTCCTGTAACCGTGTTTCTCAAGCGCGATCAGTTCAGCAAAATCCCGCCCCTGGTCGGCGATGACGATTTCGGGCTGGACACTGGTAAGGACGTCACCAAGCTCATCGCGCTCCAGGCGTACTCATGCGTGGAATGCGGCCGCTGCACCGAACACTGTCCCGCCAATCTCACCGACAAGCTGCTGAACCCCAAAGAAATTGCTCTCGGTCTACGCCACTATCTGAACGAGTTCGGCGCGGGCGCCGAAGAACCGCTCATCGGCAAACATCTGGAGCAAGAGGCGGTGTTTCAGTGCACTACGTGCGGGTCCTGCGAATTCCAGTGCCCGGTGGGTGTGCAGCACCTGCCCATGATCATCGGGTTGCGGCGCGGCGCGGTCAACACCGGCAAGTGGGAAGACGATTACGGCACCAAGCTGTTCCTGAATCTGGAGCGCAACGGGAATGCCCTCGGCTTCTCCGCGAGCGAGCGCGACAAGTTCATCCAGAAGCAGGAATTCCCGATCTTCGATGGCACGCAGGAGTATTGCCTGTGGTTGGGGTGCATGGGCGCGTACGATCCGGGCGGGCGCGAAACTGTGACCGCACTCGCCCAGATCATGCGCCACCTGAGAATCACATTCGGCGTGCTGAAAAAAGAGCGGTGTACGGGCGATCCGGCGCGCCGCATGGGTAACGACCTGGCGTTCGGCGAGCTGGCGCAGAAAAACCTCGAGATGCTGGCCCAGAGCAAGGTCAAGAAGCTCATTTCGATCTGCCCGCATTGCGTGCGGACCATCAGCACCGACTGGAAAGAGTACGGTGAAGCGCCGCCCATCGAGCACCACAGCGAGTTTATGGCGCGGCACCTTCCCGGGCTACCGAAGAACGGCGCGCATGGCGAGACGATCGCATATCATGATCCCTGCTATCTCGGACGTTACCGGAATGTCTACGACGAGCCCCGCGCAGTGGTCTCCGCTTTCGGCAAGCTGGTGAATCCAGAGCGCGCGCGTGAACGTTCGTTCTGTTGCGGCGCCGGCGGTGGCCTGACATTTCTCGGAGAAGAGAAGGGCAAGCGCGTCAGCGTAGAGCGCGCCGAGCAATTGGTCGCCACCGGCGCCGGCGTGGTGGGCGTAGCCTGCCCCTTCTGCAACACCATGTTCCGCGATGCACTGGCAACCACGAGTGAGAATCCACCGAAACTGCTCGACATCGCCCAGATCGCCGCGGCCGCGCTGCCGGTTCAGGTGGGGCGCGAAGCGAAACCGGTGGGATAGTTTTTTTACTTCGTTCGCCCCGACCGCATCACCGGGTAGAGCCTTGAATCAAACGACTTGTCCCGCCTTTTTGTTAAATCGGTCCACGACCCGAGGACCGAGCCGATCTTCGCAACCGCCGACATCAGTGAAGGTTCTATTGGTTTTCGCTCGGCCGTGCTGGCCGACGATTCTCGTCACAATTGGCGGGAGTCCAGGCGCACGGAGTCCCCGAACATCACAGGCATCCCCACGGGCGGCGCCGAAATGCGGTCTCCCTGTTATCTGGGCCTTACGCACCTGCCGTCATCACCATTGCCGGCCGGGCGTGTTTTTCGGCGTGCGCATCGAACTGCCGCTGCCGCTCAGCGTTGGCGATCCTGGCTATTTGTAGCGCCTCCCCGGCCCACACTTTGTCGAGGCCGGTCAGGAGCCACGTGTTATACCGATTCGCAGCCGCAAGGTAGTCAACGCTGGACTCTTGCAGCAGAGCTTCCAGTCTGAGGCATTCATCGCAGTTTTGCACCTTGAGCCCCTCCCATTTCCTTTTCGGGGGCTCGTCTCCTCGACCTGATAACTCGCGACACCGGACGGTGGCTATTAGGCCGACAGGATCAACCACGAGTCATCTCCCCCGGCTGTAGGCGGAACCATTCAGAAAAAAGGACCGCGATAGCGACTATTTCCTGGATTGTTCTACTGGCGGTATTCTGCTCCTATTCCCCAAAGGCGTCAAGTGATTTGTGCATGACACGCGGCGGGATAGCCAATAGAGCCCGCCCATCGGTTGGTCAGTAAAAATACACTTGATATCTTTCGAATCCCAGATCTTACTTATTTCCCTTTGATCTGATCCTGCAACGAATGGAGAATCAGGTTGAGTTTGCTATATAAAAAGATCTCAATATGCCTTATCATCTAGTTACCGCACCGTTGACTTGACAGTTCCCTGGCCGTCGTGCCCTCTGGAGCGATTCCCGGACGACGGCTACGGCGAGCAACCACGAAGGGGGATTTCATGATGAACGATCGTGATGTAGTAGTCATGAGTGCGGTCCGCACCGCAATTGGCAAGTATGGCGGCAGCCTCAAGGAAGTGCCGCCGACCGACCTGGCTGCAGCCGTCGCGCGCGAGTCCATCAAGCGCGCCGGGGTGTCTCCGGACGAGGTCGGGCACGTGGTTTTTGGTAACGTGATCCACACCGAGGCCAAGGACATGTACCTTGCCCGCGTGGCCGCAGTGCGTGCCGGAGTCCCCGTTGAGACGCCGGCCCTCACGGTTAACCGGCTTTGCGGCAGCGGCTTGCAGGCTATTGTCTCAGCCGCACAAATCATCAAGCTCGGCGATGCCGATGTAGCGGTGGCGGGTGGCGCCGAGAGCATGAGCCGCGCGCAGTACTGGATTGGCGGGCTGCGCTGGGGGCAGCGGATGAACCATGGCGCGGTAGTCGATGCCATGGTGGGCGCCTTAACCGATCCCTTCGATGACGTTCACATGGCGATCACAGCCGAGAACGTCGCGAAGAAATGGGGAATAAGCCGCGAAGATCAGGATGCGCTGGCGGTCGAAAGCCATCGCCGTGCCGTGGATGCCATCAAGCACTGTGTTTTCAAAACGCAGATCGTTCCCATCGAAATGAAAAGCAAGAACGGCCCTGTGCTGTTTGAGACCGACGAGCAACCGCGAGCCGATTCCACCATCGAAGCCTTGGCGAAAATGAAGCCCGTATTCGACAAGAACGGTACCGTGACGGCAGGCAACGCCTCTGGAATCAACGATGCGGCTGCTGCCGTGGTGCTCATGGCAGGCGACGTCGCCGAACAACGCGGGCTGAAACCGATCGGACGCCTGGTGGACTACGCGCTCGTTGGCGTGGAGCCGAAATACATGGGTATCGGTCCGGTTCCGGCCGTGCAGAAACTGTTCGCACGGACCGGCTTGCGAATCGAAGACATCGATGTATTTGAGGTGAACGAAGCCTTTGCCGCGCAGGCACTTGCGGTGATTCGAGACCTTGGCTTGCCGGCCGAGAGGACCAATCCTAACGGCAGCGGAATCTCCCTTGGTCATCCGGTCGGCGCGACGGGCGCCATCCTGACGGTCAAAGCACTGTATGAACTCCATCGTACCGGCGGGCACTACGCGCTGGTGACGATGTGCATCGGAGGCGGCCAGGGTATTGCGGCTATCTTCGAACGCGTGGGGAACTGAGCCGGGGCCGGTCGCACAGTCCTTCCAGCCCACTTCTGGTTTCCGCTCGGCGGGGCGGGAGTGCGCTGCCGGCGTTTCCGATGAAGGCTGCAACCCGTCAAAGTGGATTCGTGAACACTCCGGCTTACCGGCGACCCGTCATTTCGGCAGGCCCACACAACGCAGCAAATCCTGAAAGCGTGGGTCGTCGCGCAGGGCGTCCCAGTCCCAGGCTATGCTGAGATGCATCAAAGGCGTTTCACGCTGTTCAAACGCCTTTTGCAGCCATTCCATCGCTTGATCGTTCTCTCTCGCGTGGGCATACAATCGTGCAATGCGCACACATGGAACATGGGATCGATTGGAGCGCGCGGCCAACACATCCGCCGCGAAGTACATGGCTCTGGCATAGCCACCCTCAGCATATCCCCGGATTAGTGCATCCTCTACTTCACGGTCGCCCAGTGCCGCAAAAAACTTCCGTGCTTCAGCTAGCGCTTCCCTCGGCATCCCCTTCCTATAGAAGCCTCCCCAAAGCCCCAAGTGCGCCGAAGAAAAATCCGGTTCGACTTCAAGAGCTTTGTGAAGCTGCGAGAGAGCCTCGTCACAGCGGTGCAAGTACACCAGTTGCCAACCGTAGAAACACTGAAAAAAGGGATTGAGCGGGTCCAGTCGCAGAGCTCGCTGAATCTCGGCCTTCCATTCCTCCGAACGTTTCATCGAGATCAGAAAGTCGGCGTACATGAAATGACCATCCGCACTGTTGGCATTGAGCTCAATAGCGCGCCGGAATTCACGCTCAGCGGCGGGCCAATCCCGGTCGTAAAGCGCCGTGATATTGGCGAGAGCGATATGACCTTCGGCGAGCGCTTCATCGAGCTCTAAAGCTTTCAAAACGGCCGCCCTCGCTTTCGGAAACGCCTCACCGGGCAGCATGAATCCGGCATCGGCCCGCAGCAGCCAAACGTTGGCGATTCCCACCTGCGCCAGAGCGCAGCTAGGGTCCTCTTCCAAGGCGAACTGAAAATAGCTGAGGGCTCTATCGAGGTGCCCGGGAGAAAGCTTGTACCAATGAAACTGTCCCTTAAGGTAGGCCTCGTAGGCCTTCGGCGAGACTGGGCGGGCGGAGACCAGACGCGTTGCTTCCTCGGGTGTTAGCGCAGCCTGGATCTCCCGCACCACAGCCCTAGCCACCTCGGCCTGCAAGCTCAGCACATCCCGAAAGTCGCGCTCATAGCTTCCCGCCCATAGGTGGGTGTCGGTGGCGGCATGGATGAGTTGCACCGTAATCCGCACGTGTTCGTTGGAGCGCTGAACGGTGCCCTCGACCACTCCGTCCACTCTCAGGCGCCGCGCGATCTGCGGCAGGGGTTTCTTCGCCCCTTTGTACTGCATCACCGAGGTGCGGGAGATGACCTTCACTGCCCGGATGGTCGATACATTGGTGATGAGGGCGTCGGTCATTCCGTCGGCGAAGTACTCCTCCTGCGGGTCGTCTGAGAGATTGGCCAAAGGAAGCACGGCTAGAGACCGGATCGCCGGCCCGGGATCTGTCGCGCGGGCACCGGAGGCAATGAAGCGGTAACCGAACCGAGGCAGAGTCTCGATGAACCGGGGATCTTCGGCCGAGTCCCCCACAGCCCGACGGAGTTTGTTGACGGCATGGTTCAGGCTGTCGTTGAACTCGACGAAGGTTTCCGCATCCCAAAGCCGCGCGCGCAACTCTTCCCGCGTAACCACTTCGCCGGGCCGTTCCATTAATGCCTTGAGTACGCCGAAGGCTATCGGCGGAAGTGCGACCTTCTGACCGTCGTTGAAAAGTTCCCCCGAGGCTAAGTCCAACTCAAAGCTGCCAAAGCGCGTTCGCGGCGGCGATGGGGCACGGGCAGACATACGGCAGATTTCCGCCACCGCCAAGTATAACTCCGTGAGCAGACCACGATTACATGGTTGCTTGTCCGCCTGGCGCACTTCTTTTCTAAGGCCCTTCACAAAATTTCATGCAATGATCAGGCGCCGCTCATTCCAAAAACGCATGGCGGGTGAAAAGCTTGTTCAGGAAACATCGGTACGCAGAATCAAAGAAATCGTCGGGATCTACCCTACGGAGGTTGGACCATGATACGGAAAAGTGTTGTTGCATTTAG
>Ga0335081_10019436_pt1 | contig 10986 bp, 17 predicted proteins | sample Lox_Sample_35_FD_206713 | JGI IMG/M metagenome (GOLD analysis project Ga0335081, IMG submission 206713) | Soil microbial communities from Loxahatchee National Wildlife Refuge, Florida, United States - Lox_Sample_3.5 | ecosystem: Environmental > Terrestrial > Soil > Wetlands | place: USA...
AGAAGTGATCTCGAGAATCAACTGAACTGGCCAAGGAAACGGATCTTACCCATTTTGTAAACACATCTTTGCGAGTCTCTTGAGTGATGAGCGCGATCTGGCTTGATATTTTCACAGACGCGGCACCACCGTGGCTGGCCCCCCGGTTCGCACACAAAAATATCGGCGGTAATTGGAGGATCAGGTCCGTGGCCTTTCTCCGGGTCGTGTTTCCCTCCCGGAATGAAGCCTTGAGGAGCCAAAATAAGCCGGAAGAAACATAATGCCATCAGGAGAAAGAGCATGAAATATATCGCTAACAGTGCGGCTAGGGGCTTAGAGAAAGACTGTTGCCAAAGGATACCTCCTAATCGAGTATTCCGCTCGCGTTTGATGAGGAAGTTTACTGACCGTTCAGATTCTGCTACAACAATAACGGGGAATAGTACCGCAAATCTGAGCTACATAGACCCATGTTGCGAACCCTGCAACCCCGATAAGGAGAACGGGAATGATCTTGGCAACAATCCGATTTCCTGTCGGCTGGTCGCAACACAACGATCGATGTTCTCGCCCCGGTCGGCCGGGAACAAACGAAGGGCTGTCCCTGTCCATATCACTGCCTTGCCGCGTCAACACCCGCGGGAAAGGGCCGCAGCAGAGGCGGATGTCACGAGATGAGAGGCAACGCTTCGAAGGGGACAGAGGAGCCGGAGTGCCTCGCAGGCCGTGGCGCCGACGGTGATGCTTCCCCGACCGCCGAACCGCCTTGATTTTTGACGCCAGTCACGTGTACCGGCCCGTGGAACGTAGAAGACTCAACTTCCATTACTGATCATTGTCTTGAGCCTGCTGCTGACTCTCGGGTACTTCTACTCTATACACCGCAGTAAACTTCCTCGGCAATACAACAATGTCCGGCTTGGATGCATCGTCAATCTCGCACAATACATTCGGTGTCAACACCTCGATCTCGACCTTCGGAATTCTTGTCACCCCGCTCTTCAAAGGAACAAACACCATCCTGAATGTCTGCAAACTGCCATCCTGGAGTAAGAACAACGAGACAAATTACAGTTATACCTTTACTTGGAAATGAGCCCGCTTGCACCCGGAGATCAGCCAGACATCCGGTTCAAGGACAATGTCGTAATAGCATTCAACCTCTGAGAGAGGGGCACCGATGAGGTTCCAATTAAACGACGACCGGATGGAGAGTTTAGCCTCCACTGGCTCTCCGAGTACAACCTTTCCACCGGTCGGATTAAGCGACAATGCCAGTTTGTTAACAACCTATTGATTTAGCTCAAGAGTCGAGAAGTGTTCTTACATCTATATTGGGGATATCGGCCGGGATGTACAGCGTTTCCCAAGGGAGGTCATTCAGTTCTCCATCATCAATTTTGCGCTCATTGAACGTCTTCCCGTTAATTAACATTGGGAGAAAAGACACACGTGATGAAACTGTTTTATGAGATCCTTCATTTCTGCTTGATCTGATCGGGACAAATCAGAAAACTTCTCGTTCCACTCTTTCGTGACGATGGTTCGGAAATCTCCGAATACTTGAACGTCGACGATATTCGCTATTTCTCGCAGGGCCTCATGCAATCGATAAGCCAGGCGTTGCATCTTTCGCTCCTGAATCATAGAGTCGAGCCCCTTTTTGAGGATGTGCAGTATTTCTAGTTTGTCAGGCCTAATTCTTCCCAAAAATCTTACCGTTGTCGAGTCGCCTGTATTGTATAACAAAGGTCAACGGATGACCTTGGCGTACGCAGTTGGCAACATCTTCCAGAGATCCCTCCTTTGTGATTTGGTAGATAAACTTGGCAGAAGTTTGAGCGTTGCAAATAAGATCTCGTTGTTGAGGCGAAGCAGTCCATACCTTGAACGCTTTATCAGAATCAAGGCGAACATTTAGAATCCTCAAGGGAGTCTCAGTGACTTGCACGCTAAATATTGAGACCAGTCTACTTGTTAGCACATTTGCGGAACCGCTTACGTTTGAAGACGGAAGGCATCTGTGACACCTACCGACAGCGCCAATCCCGCGGACATCGGGAATGTACGGAAATAGAGATATTCCCCAGCCGTAGTGGAATATTTCAATTCAACTTGGAGCTTCTGATTAGTGAAATTATGGTCTGGCTTACATCGAAAGATTGTTGATCGCCTGAGATGGTGAATGGGATAGAAAACCGAAGAATAGAGTTCTTAGGGACTTTTCCGAATTCCAAGCTTTCGATATTTAGTAAAGTATGAGGCTCTCCGCCATCTACAATTAGCGAGACGAGAAATCAAGAGTACCAAGATCTGTCGAGGCAAGTTGGCAGACCGTTTCCTCAGTTAGAAATTTGACATTATTCTGAATGGTCGAAAGGCAGAGTTGCCCATTGACAAGAGCACTCCAGCCGGTATTCACAGTTACAACGAGATGTTTCGGTCGATCCAAATAGACTCTCTATTAGCGGCCATTCCGATAAGCAGGAAGCACCATCTCGCGCCAAATCAGCATCTATCGCCATTGCATCGCCGTGGGGGTATAAATTCAGATGCTGCTTCCGCCCTGTCTCAACGAAATCCTGCTTAAAAACAAGAGAATGCCACCGCAGTAGAACTCGTTCGAAAATATAAACTCCTGTGGCTGTAATGTTACATGTGGTCCATACTACGTTTTTGCCCGGATTGAGGGTGACGTTGTCTGCCTTGAACGCGAGGTCCCGTCCGGTTTGGACGGATGTTACTTGGACTTTGATCGAAGCGAGAGTAATCGATCGGGGTAAGAGATTTGTCAGGAAAAGTTTGATGGAGAAGCCGTCTTGATTGTCGCGATGGTATGCATGGGCCCCTATCTGAATGGCAAAATAGTTTTGAAGAGGCCTTTCGAGAGCTGTTTGATGAGAAGCGGGATTCGATGGAGGAATACAAATATTAGATTTTACAAGGTCAGCTTCGAGCTCGTCAACACACTTCTTCCCTTCGATTTGTCCGATCTCGGTTCGGTGAAGAAGGAGTTTGAGAAGGATGTCGAGGTGACCGGGAATATCGTCCGTTAAATCTAAGCATTGGGCATATAGTTTCATGATCGCACAATCCACCGAATTCCATTCTTTCTTGGAGGAAATGACCGATGATTGCTTAAGTAGTGTTGTCACTTTTGCGTAGCTTTTTTGGTGACTGAAAGTCAATCGAATTTCCAGAACAAAGTGAATACAAATAAAGAGCGGCCAAGTCAGCAGTCATACACTGAGCGGATCCCTCTCGGTGTCCGGCTTCAAACTCGTGCAGGGCATGCAAGGTGATGTTCTTCATCAGCAGAAGTTAAGTTCCCAAGTTACCTCATAGAGCTGTGCGAACTTGTTTTGGTCTTTGATCGCTTGCTGCAAAAATGGATTAGTCGTCTTGAAATCACCGGTTGACGATGTGTTGTGGAACTCGAGAGAGATTTCGGAGAAAACTCCTTCGAAGGGGACAGTTTGTGGTATGAGTTCGAAATGATGCCCAATTTTGTCAAGCTTGAATCAGAGCAAGTATTTCAAAAGGAGCTACCTGGCTTCGGGCGACGAGATATAAATCTCCTATGGCAGCAGAGAGGGGGACGGTTTTGGGCGCTTTGCTGGCGGCTTCGACGACCTGCACTGCGGCGGAGTACATCCAACTTTCGATGTAACTGATGCCGCGATCGTCCCGATCCATATGTAGTGTCCTCGCCATCGTAGTGATGTAGTCCCGAGCACGAGTACAGATCTCCGCGTAGCGTCCGATTGATGTGAGGAGAAAGGCTTGCCGAGCGAACAGGTATATTCGGAAATCGAAGATGGAAACGTTATTGGCAAGAATAAGGTTTCGGTAGTCCTTGTGGGAGAGGTCGAGAATATTTGCACTATCGTCTCCGGGAGCGGTGCCACCGGTACGAGTGAACCAAGTCAATTGTTTGTCTATGATAAGCGTGCGTCAAGTAGTGCGCAGCGACCTCGGAGTAACTGGAAAAAGGAAGCTTCAAGTTCGTCGTACTGAATCAGAGCATCTTCGAGGAGGAGCATGTGTTCAAAAGATTGGGCAAGACCCTCTTTGAGAATGAAGAATGTGCAATAGTTCCAGCCTGGAAGGTTTCTCTGCAAGTCCATCTTTCGAATGTCCTCTTCATAGTGTAAAACTCTCGAGTCGAAGCTTTGCAAGACGCATTCTTTGATTTTGCTGAAGATGTCTTGCCACATTTCCAGTTCCTCGGCCTCTGTGTCGCATGAGCGAAATTGAGCACATCTGTCGGTCAGTTGGGAGGACATGCACTCATCCTACCTATCCTTTTTCGAGCTATTGAAGTCTGCTCGTATTTTGTCGTAGACTGATCCCTTCATGGAGAATCGAGATCCCGCTTTGCCGGCCACATTTGATGTTTTTGGGATGACGTGCAGGATGAGCCATTCTTGATTTCGCTTGGCGACGACGCCGTTGTACCATGTTCTGATAGTCTGGCGGACTGAGTTTCGATAGATTTCGTTGTCCTGGGGGAGTCAGCGGGCGGCCAATTTGATTGGTACGTACATCGCACTTGACGAGCATCATGTTGAGGTATGGTCTCTCGAGCAGAGAAATGGGCATCTGGTGGGGCTGCTCGTCTGCAGCGGGATCGTAGTGCCGCATCTCGACGTCGAGAGATTGGATGGAGCGAAGCGGTCTGTTTGCAGACTTCCAGTGGAGGTTGCGGAGGGGTAGGTGGGCGGTAAAGTCGTCCTGGATGAGCGCCCAGACACTGTGGGGATCGTAGTCTATAGTCAGCTTGTTGCGATTGAGGCTACAGAGGCGGCACAAGTAACGGAGCTCTTTTTCTTGGCCATGTTGCGCCGTTGCCCTTTCCACGACACGAAACTAGCCGAGCTCACTCTGGCGTGGATATCGACATGGTCGTCCCTTAGCTGATGTCCTCGGAAGCCGATCGCTGCTCTTTCGCAGGGTCGATGACACAAGCGGCAAGTCAGAAGGCAAACCGCTGTGTCGTGTCCTGGGCGCGCCCTCCTTTTCTGGTCGGACGACGATGCTTGGTGGTGCGTTGAAGCGGCGGCGATCTGGCAAGTGCTGCGGATGGCATGCTGTCCGGCCTGCAGCTGAGGGCGATTTCGATCGGGGCCAAGGGACATCTCCCGCATCGTCAGCGTTCACACACCCACCCACACACAGCGTCCCCCCCTGCAGGCAATTGACGTGGAGCGCGTAGCCAATCCATCGCCAATCAGCCTTGTCCATTGCATCTCGTCGCTGCCCGACCCACAGCTGCCGTCCCGACGATGATTCTCCAGCGAGGCATTGCCCGTGCAGCCGGACGAGCTCTCGCCGTCCAGAGGGCAAATTCTGCCCTCTTCGGCACCCTTTCCGTCACCCCGAGATCCCCGAACATCGCCCCCAATGCCAATCCATCTTCTGCAAAGCAACGCCGCCCCTCAACGCCATCAGCCTCTGCCCCATGGCTGCAAGGTACCTTTCGCCTCGCCGCATCTTCCCCTTCACTTGCACCCAACATTCCCGGCTCTGAGAGTCGTCCGCTGATCCACTTTTCTCTACTAGCTCGAACGATGGCCACTGAGGCAAAGGGGACCACAGCTGAAGGAAAGATAGAAACAGTCATTGGTATCGCCCCCTAGGTTCTCTTGCAGGCTAATTGTCTTCAGGTGCGGTCGTTGATGTACCTTTTTCCGCCGACTTGCATGGGCCAATACTGACACGGCGTACAGGTTCGATTTGAAGGAGATAAGTTGCCATTGATTCTCGACGCCTTGGAAGTCGTTGGTATGTCTTCCGGCCCAGCTGGATTCTCTGATGCGTTTTCTAGAATCCCCATCCGGCCAAAGACTCGTCCTTGAAGTTGCCCAGCATCTTGGCGAGAACACCGTTCGGTGCATTGCTATGGACGGTACGGAAGGCCTCGTCCGTGGCCAAGCCGTCAAGGCAACTGGCGCCCCCATCAAGATCCCCGTAGGCGTATGCACCCATATGTCCGTAGCGTGGGTTCATACTGATCGATTTGCAGCCCGGCACGCTCGGCCGTATCATGAACGTCATCGGCGAACCCATCGATGAACGTGGCCCCATCAAGGCATCCAAGTACTCTCCCATCCACGCAGAAGCCCCAGAATTCGTCGATCAGTCCACCGCCCCTGAAATTCTCGAGACTGGTATCAAAGTCGTCGACTTGCTGGCTCCATATGCCCGAGGTGGTAAGATTGGCTTGTTCGGCGGTGCCGGTGTCGGGAAAACCGTCTTTATCCAGGAACTTATTGTATGCCATCCATCCACCACCCATCCAAATTTCTAATTTTGCCTCAGAACAACGTCGCGAAGGCTCACGGTGGTTACTCTGTATTCACAGGTGTCGGTGAACGAACTCGAGAAGGCAACGACTTGTACCATGAAATGATCGAAACTGGTGTCATCAAACTTGATGGTGAATCCAAGGCCGCCTTGGTATTTGGACAGATGAACGAACCCCCTGGTGCCCGTGCCCGAGTCGCTCTTACTGGCTTGACTGTCGCCGAATACTTCCGTGACGAAGAAGGTCAAGATGTGCTCTTGTTTATCGACAACATCTTCCGTTTCACCCAAGCTGGTTCTGAAGTGTCTGCTCTTCTCGGTCGTATCCCGTCTGCTGTCGGCTATCAACCCACCCTCTCCACCGACATGGGTGGCATGCAAGAGCGAATCACCACCACCAAGAAGGGATCCATCACCTCTGTCCAAGCTGTCTATGTCCCCGCCGACGACTTGACGGACCCTGCCCCAGCCACCACGTTCGCGCACTTGGATGCTACAACCGTATTGTCTCGTGGTATTTCTGAACTGGGAATATATCCCGCCGTCGACCCTCTTGACTCCAAATCCCGATTACTCGACCCGAAAGTCATCGGAGAGTACTGCCCATGATTTTTGTTTTCTTTTTTTGGCATTACATCTAACTGGTAGTGAACACTATACTGTTGCCACCACTGTCCAAAAAATGCTTCAAGATTACAAGTCTCTCCAGGATATCATTGCTATTCTCGGCATGGACGAACTCTCTGAAGCCGACAAACTCACCGTCGAACGCGCCCGAAAACTCCAGCGTTTCATGTCTCAACCCTTTGCTGTCGCCGAAGTCTTCACCGGTTTTGAGGGCAAACTCGTGCCTTTGAAGGACACTATCGCCAGTTTTAAGGCTATCGTTGAAGGAAAACATGATAGTAAGTATCCTGGGTGATTGTTGAGCTGATAGCTCAGACCTTCCTGAGGGTGCGTTCTATATGGTTGGAAGTATTGATGATGCTATCAAAAAGGGAGAACAGATTGCGAAAGAGTTGGCTGGCAATAGTTGAGCTGGATCTTCCCTTTTTGGTTGTATGTGTGTGTAGTAACATCTTTGCGTACCGTATCTCCGTAAAAGATCTAGATTTCACTCAATTCGCAAGGTCCTCGTGATCATTGTCGTCCTTTTATTACTTCACTCTGCACCTTTGTATACGCTATTCCTTGGAACAGCGAGACATTCCCATATCATAGGCGTAAATTTTGCTTTGCATGACAAGTTTGAAGGGCGATACATTTCGGCCTTTTCCTCCGGGACCATTAATGATACACAAATGGCGGATATAACAATCGAAACATAGCCTGTGACATGAAACGAAGAAATGAAGGATTTTTGGTAAATGCTCTGGTCAATTCAGCTAGACAATTGAAATTCAGCGGTTCGGCTACGTATCGGCCATATATACGTATGACTGTCGGCAATTCAGCAATTCGGTTATCAGTGAAGGTTCAACGTTGATAAACCGCGGCCCATATCTTTGTACGGCCAATCGATTTCAGGGCTATCCTGACATCCAAATTCATATTCATTCCAAGCCCATTATGGATATGACAGAATATGCGATCTATAGGCATGAACGGAGCGACGAAACAATCTCTTTCTTCTTCCAACACAATTCCACAAATAATCCCGCCCAGCTCGCTTGAAATAATTCTGACATGATCCCGTAAAGTGTCTGAGGTTTGTTCACAAACCGCAATAGAGCGGAAACTGAATCACCCGCATCTGCAAATGTGTGCCAACTTTGCACACCAATCTCGCCATCTCCTCTCCGAGGACTGCATCGCATTTCAACTTTCTTTGATCTGCCATAGTTGGTGCCGTTGGGTATTCCCATTCAATCAAGACAGGATCGAGAACAGTTCCGAATGTAAGCCCTGTCGTAATGCCGTTCTTCAACACCGTTTCTCCGACATCAGCCCTCATTGATGGCATCGAGAGTTTATCTCCATCTCCGACAAAATCAAACAGTCGAAATGCATCAATTTTAGACAGTCGATTGTCGGCCGTTATCTTTTCAAAAACTCTGATGAGTCCACATCGACAATCGCTACGTTGCCAACCATACGATCCACAGTTTTCAACTTCTCTCTCATTGCCTCAAACTTTACCAATTGCCCAGTAGATTCATTCTCTCATCACTGACAAGGACATCAAGGGCTTTGACAACCTCTTGAAAGCGCTTTTCTGCCAGAGCGTAGATGAGATCGTCAATAGATTCTGCAATAACATGGCCAGGTGTCAAGGCAAATAAGTCGAATCGATTGTCAGTGTTCACGCAGGAGCACCCAAGAACGCGGAGCCAGATTGGTGGGTCTTGACGGAAATCGACGTGCCGGCGGGAACTTCAAGATAATACCAAATATTTCCTGCGTATCAAAACATCCCCTCAATGAATCGGACTAGACGGGTCGAAGGGCTGAATGGGTCAAATGTTTTGCGGACCTCGTTCATAACGCGGCGGACAGAGGTGCTATTGACTTGGCGAAGAATTACGGTAAAGGTTGGAAGGGTGCCGCTTCATTAATCCCATCGTTTGAGGCGTAAAGGATATAACGAGGTCCTGCTGAATCAAGGCATTCCTCGAGAGAGGAGCGTTGGTGACGGATTGCATGTTTCGCCGAACATTGTCCGGGATGGGAAGTGATCCCATAGGATGAGAATCGCGAATGATCCCGAGAGGTGGGGTGAGAAGCGTTGATGAAACGTCGACTTGACATAAGAGTCTGGCAAAATTAGGACGTGCTTATCGGATCGTGTTATTAAACATGACGAGGCCAGCTGAGCGTTGATAAAATCTCCAGTCTGACACGATAACATTGAGCACACATTCAAGAATCCTAACGTTGCATTGAGTGCCAAATTCGATATCAGGTACTTCAGCACTGTGCTGGGAATAGACTTCTCTCGCCTTCGCCGTGACATTGAGGACTGCAGGCTGTTCGAGTCCTATGAGCGACGATGTCAATGTTAGTGGAGCACTCAAAAAATCCTATGAAATCATCGTTAGACCGGTGACGAAAAAGGACGGCACACAGCCGGGAGAACAAGGAAGGTAGACAAAGAGTTGCCTCGATAAATCTGAACAATGGTTCGATGTTTCTGCTTGGCGACACCGACTGCCCACGATTGTCCAAACTTGACCGGTAACGAAGGGCAGGGGTTCTCCAAGTCCGGGCGGGGCGATTGGGAAGCCAGGTCCGACATGGGTCGTCTGCCGGGACATGACGTATATTTGTGGGTTTCGCTGGAATCGAGGCTGTATCGAAGGAAGACTGCGTTTTCGTGACGACACGCAGAAGCGGTGAGGCCGTGAGGGTATGTGTGTGTACGTCCAGGGTCCCCTTCTTTTCACGGGGCATTCTAATCCGCTTTGGCGCAAAGTAAATATTACATCACTCCCTCGAATTTCACGTTTTGAGGCCGTCCGTCCTGTGCCCACCCCCAAATCTGCCGCCTCCAACGAAGCCACAAACCCGTTCGTTATTCTTGCCGCCATGCCCACTCTCTACACCTTCAAGACTGTCGACGACATCGCCGTCGGCCTCGGCGACTTCATCAAAAAGGCCTACGAGAGTGCGCTTGAGCGTCATGGCAAATTCACAATCGGTCTCAGTGGCGGGTCCCTCCCGAAGACCTTGGGCAAGGCACTCGTTCCCATGCCTGAAGGTGCATTTGACTATTCAAAATGGTATAAAGCAAAGCAATCCCCTACGTACAACTTTCTAACAGCCCTTTAGGGAAGTCTTTTTCGCCGACGAGCGTGCAGTCCCGCTCGATAGTGTGGAATCCAATTTCAAAGTGTGCTACGATCACTTCTTCTCCAAAGTCCCACTTCCCCCTGAGCACATCCACCCCATTGACGACGACCTTATATCAGACCCTCAAGAACTTGCAGAAGCCTATGAGCAAGAGCTTGTCAAAGTCTTTGCCAACAAATCAGCAGTCAAGCTCCCCGTGTTTGACCTCCTCCTACTTGGAATGGGTCCCGATGGTCATACATGTTCTCTCTTCCCGGGACACGCCTTGTTAAACGAAACGACTGGCTGGGTGGCGGCCGTCACCGATTCGCCCAAACCTCCGCCGAATCGTATTACGCTTACGCTCCCTGTCATCACGCACGCTCACAAAATCGCCTTCTACGCCGCCGGACACGAAAAGAAGGATATTCTTAAGACTATCATGGAAGATCCCGACCAAGGACTTCCGTGTAGTCTTGTGAATATTGCAGGAGGAGAGAAGGTGTCCTGGTTTGTCGATGCGGCTGCCGCTCAAAATACCCTCCACCCAAAGAAGGAGTACAAACTCTAAGTACTTTTTTGCTCCTTTTCCTCCAGTCCATCGCACTTCCAAGGCCCCCGCGGACTTTCGAACGAGAGAGGTCTGGGACGGGCAAGTCTGGGGAGAATTTTGTTTCTGTTCCATACATTACCTTTAATGTGCGAACGTCTGACGGATATGATAGATATGTCAGGATTTGCAGGGGTTACGGTGATTGAGCAAGGATTTACGTACAGAGAATCGAGTCTGATTATCTATTAATATTTCTACTGTGAAGTTGGCGAGATTTTGAACACCATGACCAAGAGAGTAGTTGTAACCACATCCGTGATGGCAGAAATAAGACCCAAAACAAAATTATCCGGATTATACCCTCTAGTCCAACACAA
>Ga0335081_10019438_pt1 | contig 10985 bp, 13 predicted proteins | sample Lox_Sample_35_FD_206713 | JGI IMG/M metagenome (GOLD analysis project Ga0335081, IMG submission 206713) | Soil microbial communities from Loxahatchee National Wildlife Refuge, Florida, United States - Lox_Sample_3.5 | ecosystem: Environmental > Terrestrial > Soil > Wetlands | place: USA...
ACATTAATGTTAATTGGAATGTCAAGCCTAATTGGAGTACCGGTTGGAGTTTTGGGTGGAATCTTCCTTTCTGAATTTGGCAACAATAGATTGGGTCACATGATAAGATTCTTCAATGATGTGTTGGCAGAATTTCCAACTATAGTAATAGGGCTTTTTGCTTTCATAATGATTGTTCTGACTTTTGGCAGTTTTTCAATTTTGGCTGGCACGTTTGCACTTTCAATTATAATGCTACCAATAATTACAAGAACAACAGAGGAGGCGCTAAAACTCGTTCCGGTTACATACAGAGAAGCTGGATATGCATTAGGAATCAAAAGGTGGATAGTAATTACAAGAATTCTGTTAACTAGTGCAAAAAGCGGGTTGATAACCGGTGTAATGCTTGCCGTAGCAAGAATAGGTGGGGAAACAGCTCCTTTGATATTTACAATTCTTGGCAGCGATCAGTTCTTCTCTGGTTTTGGACAACCCATGGATGCTTTACCGCTTAGAATATGGAGACTCTCTTTGCTGCCATATGATACTGCTACCACACAAGGATGGGGTGGCGCATTGGTTTTAATATTAATAGTACTTTCACTTAACATAGGAGTACGATATTTGTTCTTGAGGAAGAAGAGTGGAGGTGGACGATTTAGAATCACAGCAGGTGGATAAAATGGAAACGATAACAAGAACACCAATAAAACATACAGTTGTGGAAGAGCCACGTTACAAACTAATTGCAGAAAATATTGTTGCAAGCTATAATGGAATAGTTGCGGTAAAAAATGTTAACATGAAGTTTAGAGAAAAAGCTGTGACGGCATTGATAGGCCCATCAGGTTGTGGTAAAACAACATTTCTTCGTTGCCTAAACAGAATGCATGAGCTAACAAAGAATGCCAAAGTAGAGGGAAGAGTTTTGTTGGATGGAGAGGATCTATATTCCAGTGGAGAGGACGCTATTATTCACAGAAGAAAAATAGGAATGGTATTCCAAAAACCAAATCCATTTCCAACCATGTCAATTTATGATAATGTGGCTGCTGGATTGAAATTGAATGGTGTCAGAAATAAAGACATCATGGATCAAATTGTCAAGGGTTGCCTTGAGATGGTATATCTATGGGATGAAGTAAAACACGATCTGAAGAAACCTGGAATGAGTCTTTCTGGAGGACAACAACAACGCCTTTGTATTGCACGTGCTCTTGCCATACAACCCGAAGTATTACTGATGGATGAGCCAGCGTCAGCACTTGATCCAATAGCTACCCAGAAAATAGAAGAAATGATGACCGAATTGAAAAAAGAATACACTATAATCATAGTAACCCATAACATGCAACAGGCTGTGAGAGTTTCTGACTACACTGGATTTATGTATCTGGGGGACTTGGTTGAGTTTGGAGAAACAAAACAAATCTTCGAGAATCCACGAAATGAAATTACAGCCAAGTATGTTCAGGGGCAATTTGGCTAGTTGACGCGATTAATCGATCCTCATCTTCAAAAACTCTCATTTCTTATGGAAAAGATGGGGTCTTTGTCAGTTCAATCAATAAACTCAGCATTGGATTCTTACCTTGAAGGAAAAAATGTTCGCAGTGAAGCACAAAAACTTGCTCAAGAAATACTTGGACTATATGATGAGGTTGGCGATCTGACTTTTGATATGATTTTAAGATATCAACCAGTTGCAAGCGATTTTAGATTGATAAGATCTTGTATTGAGGTTTCATATGGTTTTACCCGATTTGGTCGTTATGCGTATGATATTACTGCAGTAAGAGACATGTTTGGTGATCTTTCAGAATGCAAAAACCAAGTCATATACACACTTTCTGGAGAGATAAAACAGATGATATCTAATGCAATTCAATGTTTTGCAACCTTGGATCTAGAAAAAGCAAAGCAGCTTAAAACCGATGAAGATTTGGTGGATAGATATTATAACAAACATCTGCCTATGTTAATAAATTCAGATAACGTGAAATGTGCCCTGGCGGACGCATTAGTTCTAAGGTATTTAGAAAGAATTGCTGATCATGCAGCTTTCATGGGAGAGTCAGTGAACTATATTGTTACAGGGCAGCGTCCCTCCGTTAGATGACTTTAAAACAACTATAGATCATTTCCTTGAATTCAAATTTTCTATATAGTTATCATATTCTATGATCTGTTACGTAAACTATTCAGATTATACGTAAATAACAAACTACTTTCGTATTATCAATGAAAAGAATTCTTTTAGCATCAGCATTCATGCTTTTGCTAATAATACCAGCAACATCATTACAAGCAAGTGCTCAAACAACACAATCATACTCCCTCACTGGTGCAGGATCCACTTTCATATTTCCATTGATGGATAATTGGAGAGTCCAATACAATCAACTCAACTCCAATGTTCAACTCAACTATCAATCAATTGGAAGTGGAGCTGGCATCAAGCTCTTGGAGCAAAAGACTGTTGATTTTGCAGCATCCGATGCACCATTACAACCATCTGAGCAAACAATGGCACCTGGCACCGTAACTATTCCTGAATCGATAGGAGGAATAACAATATCCTACAACCTACCAGGAATTGATAAGGGTCTTAAACTGACAGGTCCTGTAATTGCACAGATCTTCATGGGAAACATAACCTCATGGAATGATCCAGCAATAGCAAATCTTAATCCCGGTGTAAATCTTCCAAGCCAAAATATCGTAATTGCTCATCGTGCAGATGGATCAGGGACAACGTACGCATTCACAGATTATCTCTCAAAGGTTTACCCTGATTGGCAGAGCAAGGTAGGTCAAGGAAAGACAGTACCGTGGCCAGTCGGTACAGGAGCTCAGGGAAATGCAGGGGTTGCAAACATTGTAAAGAACACACCCTATGCAGTTGGATATGTGGAACTTGCATATGTATACCAAAACAAAATGACATATGCATTTGTTCAAAACGCAGATGGTAATGCATTTGTGGAACCGACATTAGATAGTGTGGCTGCAGATGCAGCAGCAGCAGGAACAAACTTGCCTGCACCAGATGGAGATTGGAGTAAAGTATCAATTGTTAACCAACCTGGAAGCAATTCATATCCTATCTCAACACTAACATACATCTTTGTCTACAAAGATCTAAGTCAGGTAAGTGGAGAAACCCAAGACAAGGCTCAACAAGTGGTAAACTTCCTTAACTGGATAATACATGATGGGCAAAAATTTGCGTCTCCATTGTTATATGTGCCATTACCTGATTCGATAACAAAAACCGATGAGCAAGGACTTGCAATGATTAACTTCAATGGTAATACACTATCATCAGGAAGTCAAGCTGTACCAGAATTTGGATCTATAGCAGAACTAGTTCTTATAATAGCAATTATATCAATAATTGCATTTTCAGCACGAACTGGTCTGAGATTTTTACCAAAACTCTAAACATCCTACTTTTTCTTTTTATTTTTACACAATAAATTAAATAATTATAGATAGTGATAGCAACCATACATTTCATAGTTTATGAAATTTAATTTTGATCTATGTTTCACATGTAACCTACAGCTTAGCATGTAAACTATACCGATCAATTAGAAATAATCAGAGATCTCATAAAGCTCAATGCTAAAAAAAGCGATCTTAGGTTTAGCTCTAATGCTGATCCTAATAATACCAACAACAGTCATGTCAGCACATGCACAGCTCGTGAACACACCACCAAATCCACCTCCAAGTGGAACGAATGTTCAAATCGTCGGTGCAGGCTCATCATTTGTATTTCCATTGATGTCACAGTGGAGAGTTGTATATGATGGAACCTATCCTAACGTGTCGTTTACTTATGCTTCAGTCGGAAGCGGTGCTGGCATAAACCAGTTTACCGCCAAGACAGTTGACTTTGGAGCTACAGACGCACCACTGAGTGCAAGCCAACAAAAAGCAGCCAAAAATTCACTTACCCTTGTGGATTCAATTGGAGCAATATCAGTAGCATATAACATCCCGAATGGCAAGATAGTGAATAATGTTCCTCAGATAATGCCATCTGGACTAAAATTAGATGGTATAACTATTGGAAAAATCTTTGAGGGCAAAATAATATACTGGAATGATCCTGCAATACAGAAACAGAATCCTGGTGTATACTTGCCTTCTGCAAGAATTACAGTAGTTCACCGCTCTGATGGTTCAGGAACAACGTATGCATTCACAAATTACTTGTGTAAAGTTGACCCACAGTGGAAGACTGACATTGGTTCATCAACATCAGTTCCATGGAGAGCTGGAATCGGTGCACCAAATAATGCGGGTGTTGCAAACTACATAATCAAAACGCCATATTCAATTGGTTATGTGGAACTTGCATATGCGATGCAAAATCACATGTCGTATGCATCTGTCTTAAATGCTGATGGAACTGCATACTTGGCACCAACAATAGCTACTACAGCAGCAGCTGCAAGCACTGCAACGAATCTACCACAATCAAATGGAGATTGGAGCAAGGTTTCGATTACTAACGCACCAGGACACAACTCCTATCCGATTGCTTCATTGACCTACATCGTAGCATATCAGAATCGTGATGTGTTAAAAAACACAGATATCAACAGAGCAACGACACTAGTCAATATGCTATATTGGATGGTAACTGACGGTCAGAAATATGCTTCAAATCTGTGGTATGTTCCACTGCCAACAAATATTCAAGAAGTTGACTTGAGTGGATTACAAATGTTCAAGTTCAAGGGACAACCTTTGTGGACAGACACACCTAATTCAAGCACTTAAAGATACACCCCAACTTTTCTTTATATTTTTTCACTAGTATACTTCTAAGTTTTCTTGAGAAATCATATCTGTATAGAGATTACAATAACTATTTGCGCGTAGTTAAAGTCAAAGAAAAATATCTTTAGGAATGTGATTGATAATGCCAGATGCAAGTTGTAGAACTTGTGGTAATGAGTTAATTACGTATTCACAATGTTCAGAATGTAAAAAATTGTTACGACAAATTTGTACAAGATGTGGAAAAAAGACAGAAGAACGAACACATTTGAATTGTTTCGCCAAGTACCAATTTTCCATACCATCACAAATAGTTCTAGCCCAATAAGTCTACAATAATCATAGACTACATAGTTTCAAAATTTTTCCTATATCCTATTTGTTGTTATAGAATCTACTTTCTACAAAGTAAAATATTGAATGTAACGACAAAACTATAATGAGAACAAATCTAATTATACCAGCTATAGTTTTGTCCATGATTGTTCTTCTGGCTATAAATCCAACAATGTCCGCGTTGGCTTCAGGTACTGCACCACTACAAATTACTTCGCCAAATCTGAAGGGATTGGCATTTACTTCAACAGGATGTTGTCCAGATGTATCAACTAATCTTAATGGCAATATTGTAACAGGTACTAATGGAAAAGTGAATCTCTTACAGCAAAGTGGGAGCGTAATGTTAGGATCTACTAGTTACAACCTACAATTCACACCAACTCAAAACCTTGATGTACAATCATTCAGCGAAGGTTGCGCTTCAGGTACAACCTACAATCAATTTGGAGAGATTATACTAACAGGAAGTGATGGTACAAAAATCAAAGGAACTGGAACATTTTCTTGGGGAACTTCGCTTGATTGCAATAGTAGTACCTATACCTTCACTAATTTTAGTGGAGAAATTCAAGATTCCATGGGTCAAACAACAAAATTCTTTACTGGAACAGACTCTTTACCTTCGATCCAGTAAACTTTCTTTTTCTTTTAATTTTATTACAATGGTAAAAACCATAGTTCTGTACATTAATTAGATTCTAGAATCCAACTCCTCTAAATGGAGCCAATTAAAATTGATGGTTCGTTTGGTGAAGGTGGGGGCCAAATTATTCGAAGCGCAGTTACATTGTCTGCCATCACAGGAAAACCCATTCAAGTTGAAAACATTCGAAAGAATAGAAAGGTTCCAGGCCTTAGACCCCAACACATGCTTGGAATTAAAATTCTATCAAAAATTTGTCAAGCCAAAGTTGATGGCCTCTATGTTAATTCCACCTCGCTTAGCTTTTCCCCTTCACAAGGAATTTCCACACAACTTACAGAAGATATTGGCACGGCAGGAAGTATACCACTTATCTTACAGGTTTTAATCCCAGCAGTCTCGCTTATGAAGAAAAGCTTGAAAATTTCCATCACTGGTGGAACAGATGTGCCTTGGAGCCCTACTTCAAATTATACAAAATTCGTTCTTGGTGAAGCATATTCAAGAATTGGGATTGATTTTTCCATTGAAATTAAACGACGTGGATATTACCCAAAGGGTAGAGGTGTGATAGAAGCAGAAATAACTCCTGTCAAAAACCTGATACCGCTCTCACTTACTAAAAGAACTACAAGAACAGCAAAATTTCTTTGTTCTTATTCAAAATTATCAAAAGACCAAATTCAAAGTGAGATAAAAAAAGTGCAAGTGATTCTGGAAAAAAATGGATTTCAGTGCGATTATTCAGTTACAGAAGAGGATGCCATGGACAAAGGATGTTCTTTTCTAGTCTTTTCTCATGATGATAACTCCATAATTGGATCAGATGCAATTTATGAAAAATCTCTAAATGGGATAGGAGAGTTCGTTGCAAACAAATTCATAGAAACAAATCACGGAGTAGATTTGTTTCTCTCTGATATGCTAGTTGTCCCTCTTTCTTTGATAAAAGACACTTCAGTCTTTAGGGTAAAGCAAATAACAAAGCATTTGGAAACAAATCTTTTTGTTGCATCAAAAATGACTGGCTGCAAGTACGGAACAGGAAAACTTGATGATGGTTTTGAAGTACGGATAAGTGGGATCTCAGATTCCTGAATGCAATAAAGCTGCCATTAGCAATATTGCCACTGAGACTATAACGGTAATTCTGCCTAACGTGATTATTTTTGAGCGAAGTTTTTGGATCTCACCTGAAGAAAGTTCCTTTGATTCGATTTGTTTTTCTACTTTTGTTCTGATCAGTCTTACGTGTATTATGAATGTGATAATCAAAATTATAACAAGAACAATTTTTGCTACCAAAACTATACCATAGTTTGTTGAGAGAAACAATGAGGGTTTAGTCAGATAACCACTCGAGTTGTACAGACCACTTACAATGAGTATTATCAGTGAAGGCACAGCAATCTTGTTAAATTTGCGTCCTACACGAATCATTATTGATAATCTTTCATCAATAGAATCTGAAATTGTCTTGAGTAGTGGAGCTAGAACGATTCCTATGAATATAGATCCACCAACCCAGATTGAAGCAGCAACAAGATGCGCCCACATAATGAGAGCATCAGAAATTGACATGTCTCTATACCATAGCTGACAAATAATATCTATTCTCCTCTGAACTTCTGTTAAATTTACGGGAGTTCCTCTGAGAAGGTTTTTTAATTCAATAGAGGAGGTAGCTTTTAGATTTGGTCAGTAAGGGTCGTGCAGTAATAATGGCAGCTTTTGTTGGTTTGGGTGTACTTATGCTCTTCTTCTATCTTTATGCAGATACCTTTCAACCTACATTACAAGAAATAAACATCAATCTCCAAACTGTTAAAATCCTCAACATCGATAAAATAAACAATCGTGCTAATCTTGAAGTAGACTATTTTCTTTCCAATCCAACAACAGTTACAGCTACCATTTCAACAATTGATTACGAATTATATGCTAATGGTAAGGATCTTGGTGAGGGGCATTACAATGTTGAAGATATTCCAATGGCAGGAAGACCGGCTTTATTTTCTGGTGGCAATACAACTGTTACAGATACATTCCAGTTAGTAAAGAATAGTAATAATGCAGATGCGTATGATTCAATAATTAAAGGAGAGCCAGTCAAGTATGAAGCAAAAGGTCAAGTTACAATTGAATCAACCTTGACTCTGATCACAAAAGATTTTGATCTATTTCTTGGCTAGCCAATACCCCAGCTAACTTTCTTTTTGGGAATTATCTTTACAAATGGAGCTTCGTCTTCTTTCCAAGGCATTGCTCGTACCCAAGCAAAATTCTTGTAAAAAATGTCATAGAGGCGTTTGAACTCTTTTCCCCTCTCAATAAAAATTGAAGTTCCCAAGATCACTATTCCTTTATGTTTTCCAGGAGAATAGATATCAACTGAAACTGCTATCTTGTTGTTCCTTTTAAGATTCGAGTATTTTTTGGTATCATAATCGGTTGCAAAATATAGGAATCCGTCTTCAAAGTAACAAGTTACAGGTGCTATGTGAGGTATATCATTTGCACTTGTTGCTACCCTACATCCTTCATTGGATTCTAGAAATTCTATTTCTTTTCTAGTAAACTTTACCATAGTTTTTCATAATATCTATTGAATAAAAAGAATGGGCCGAGAGAGATTTGAACTCTCGACCACCGCCGTGTCAGGGCGGTATCCTAACCAACTAGACGATCGGCCCGATAGAATACGACCTTGTTGTAGACGTTATTAACGTTTAAGAAAACAAGAATAATATGCAATGTTCTATTGGCTAGCGTATGGTTGGTGATTTTTCACCGGAAGAAAAAAGTGGGTTTTACAAAGCAGTCTTTTCAAGACGTGATGTAAGGTCCCATTTTACACCAGAATCAATAGACGAGAAGGTTTTATCCAAAATACTAAATGCAGCACATCACGCACCATCGGTTGGTTTTTCTCAGCCTTGGAACTTTATTTTAATCAAAGATGTAGAAACCAGAAAGAGTGTAAAGGAATCCTTTGACAGAGAAAGAATACGCTCTTCAAACCTTGTAGAAGATCCTAAAAGATCAAAGTACCTTTCATTAAGACTGCAGGGAATTTTGGATTCAGCTGTAAATGTATGTGTAACTTATGATCCTTCAAAGTTTGGACCATTTGTAATAGGAAGAAGCAGTATTCCGGAAACTGGAATCTACAGTGTATGTTGTGCCATACAAAACCTTTGGCTTGCTGCAAGAGCTGAAGGAATAGGAGTAGGTTGGGTAAGTATACTTTCAAATGATGATCTAAAAAAAGTTCTTGACATTCCAGAGCATGTAGTTCCAGTTGCATATTTGTGCCTTGGGCACGTCTCAAATTTTGCTGAAAAACCTGACTTGGAAAATGCTGGTTGGCTACCACGACTAGGTTTGAAGGATGTGGTATTTTATGAGAAATGGAATAATATCAATGACCCCAACTGGCAGCAAATTCGAGAGATGATAATTTCAAACCTCGATTACGCTTAAATGCATACCAAGTTTGATTTTTGCTGGGCTCGTGGCGCAGAGTCTTAATGACGCGAAACATGGATAGCGCGGTAGCCTCCTAAGTTACAGGTCGAGGGATCGAAGCCCTCCGAGCCCGTTTATTTAAATCCAAAATTTAGGTTTGAGTAGAAGCAGGAGCTGGTGAGTTTTTTACTACATATTTGAAAACATCAACTGTATAATCACCTTGGAAGATGTGTGTTGTATGATCTTTTTCAACATCTATGACTCTAAAGTATTTTTCATACGAGCCATCAGATTTAACATCAACTTGAGCAACGTAAACTGGTTTTCCATCTTTGAAAATTTCAATTTCAACAGGATAACCAGGTGCAGGATTTTGTACTGTTCCCCAAACACAACCAAATGGTAGCGTGGGATTGTCTGGAATATTCATGTTCATAACAACTTTTTGTAGGGCAACATCACTTTCTGGAACCAAATTTGAAGCTACTTGCTCTTGAGAAGATGAAATCGTTATACTAGGAAGTAAAAGCATGAACAATCCAAAGATGCCACCTATGATATACTTCACAACCAATATTTTACATCGTTAAATATTAAGATGACGCATAAGTGGTGTTAATCAGTTGATAGCAGAAGAGAAGCTAAATGATGGCTGTAAGTGTGATTGCCATTATGGAGGAGCTATTAGTTGTCCTTCATGTAAAGAAAATCACGGTAAGCATTCTTGTGCACATTGTAAGTAATCTATTTCTTTTTGGAACTCTCTTTTGCAGCTAGTGCTTTTAGATTAGCCAGTTCTGCTCGTAGTTTTTCTATTTCAACTATAGTATGTAGATTTGCTATCTCTGCCTTTAGGTTTTGAATTTCAGTGTCTTTGTTATGAAGTGAACTTTGTAGGCCTTCTAGGTCTGCGCTAAGCTCAGCTTTTGCCTCGTTTATCTCATTAGAACCAATTTGTACAGTGTGTTGTCGTTGACTATAGTTAGTGGCTAGCTTTTTTTTTTCATCGTGTGCATGGCCATAACCACCCTCAAGGTTATGCATATACTGTTCACTCTTGTGAGCTAACCAGATTATTGCTACTAGGAACCAAGCAATGCCTGCAAAAACCATGAAAATAACCTTAAGTGAATCAGATACTACAAATAATAATATACTTAGAGCAACTGCGAGACATCCTGTTACGATCGTAGGTATATGCCCCATGAATCTAACCTAAAAGTTCTAGAATATAATAGTAATGGAAATTATCAAGCTAGAAAACAGGAATTAAAAATAGAGGGATTTTGCTAGTCACTGCTTTCAACAGTCTTCTGATTTCCCTCTAATTCTGGAACTTCAGACTGCAAAATCTTAATCTTCTGTAGAAGCTCGTTTCTAAGATCTCTTGCTACTCGCCTTACTGTTGGTCGTGGAACTCCAAGTTCTTCTACAACTTTAGTGTAGATATCTTGTTTATCAGTAAAGCCTTTGTCAAGCAGTTGATTGATTGCTTGTTTGATGTTTGTGCTCTGAGTAGTACGATTCACGTTTTTTAATTTTCAGATCTTCTATATAAGACTGTTACTATATTTTTGGTAGCGGTATTACATATTCAAAAATACAGTTTTCTGTTTTGACAAAGTATTCCAGTTTTATGTTTGTATCATAATTTTCTAATTTTTTTAGAATTTTTTTCATTGAATTTGTTACAGCTAAAATCTTTTTATCTTACTGGATTGGTTACTAAGGAATAATCAAAAGGAAAACCTTACTG
>Ga0335081_10019441_pt1 | contig 10983 bp, 6 predicted proteins | sample Lox_Sample_35_FD_206713 | JGI IMG/M metagenome (GOLD analysis project Ga0335081, IMG submission 206713) | Soil microbial communities from Loxahatchee National Wildlife Refuge, Florida, United States - Lox_Sample_3.5 | ecosystem: Environmental > Terrestrial > Soil > Wetlands | place: USA: Florida...
AAACCCGCGCACTTCCCGCCTGGCCGCGCTTTCGGCGGTAGCCACTCTCGAAGAGATCCTGCGCACGCAAAGAGTGCGCGTTTAGCCCCCAGCCCACAGCGGTAGCGCGTCAGTTTCCGATCACAGTCTCCTGGGGAATTTGCCGGCTTGCCGCACTTCAGCCATGGCGACCCTAACGTATTCCCGAATTAATTAACTCTGTGTTATAAACCCACTGGTTCCCCGCCGGTTTTCACAATAAGTCAGCGAATGAGCGTAGGAGTCTAAAACTGTGCTCAAATCCCATGCCAATTTCGCATGCCGATACTATGCAGTCCTCATAGGTTTGTTAGCACTTCCTATTCTCGGCTGCAAAACTAACTCTGGGGCAACTGACGCCACAAATCCAGCCTCTACCGCTGCGCCAACTTCTGCTGGTGCTGTGAACGGGGCCTATGCAGGGTCTTTGGTCGGCACCGATGGAAATGCCGTTCTGAACGCGAGCATCACAGCCAGTCTGACCAGCGTGGGCACAAGCATCAGCGGAACTTTCTTTATCAGTTCTGGTTGCTTCAAGAGCGCCTTAAGCGTTACAGCGACGCAAACGTCAAGTTCTCAGTTCGGAGGTACGGCCGCCGATAATGCCGGAGATTCGATAACATTTGCGGTTGCCAGCAGCGGCCCTTCGTTTCAAAGCCTGAGCGGAACCATACAGGTCAACACCGGTCCATGCGCCAACGAGGCTGCGAGTGTAACCTTGGCCCAGAGTCAGAGCCAGATCCAGATTCTTGTTTCCGGTTCCCGGCCAAAAGGTGAGCTGGACCTTCAGGAAACAATCACGCTGACGGCTATTGGCTCGCCCGCGCCGCCCACATGGAGCTTTGCCCTGGGATCGGGATGCCTTAATGGCTCGCTTGGCTGCGGCACATTGAACAGCACGACCGGGAATACGGTCACCTACACACCGCCGCCGGCATTCGCACAGGGTGTATTTTCATTTCAGTTCGGTATTGAAGCTGACAGTGGTACAGCTCACGGCGGAATCGATATCACAGTCACGCAGGTTCCTGTTGTCACGATCGAAAATAAGCCGGCAACGATACAGGCCGGGACTGGAACCATAGATTTTTCCGCGTCCCTTCCTAGCGATGTGTTACAGCTGGGCGTTTTATGGAGCCTGTCCGGCCCCTCTTGCACCGGCGGGTCAAATCCTTGCGGTACCCTCACGCCGGTCGCAGGTTGGACCAGAGACATTCACTACACCCCACCTGCGGAAGCGCCGCCTGGCAATGCGCAAGTCACACTCACCGCCACATCGGTCGAAGATAACCTGAGCTCAGATCAGTTCACGTTTACGATCACGGCCGCGGCCACGGTTGTGACGATCACCGACAAATTCGACACAATTGCCGCAGATGGCATGAGCCAAACACTTTCCGCGACTGTTTCGCACGACCCGGGAGGAAATGGGGTCCTTTGGAGTTTGACTGCGGGTTCGCCGCCGGTGCCGTGCCAGCCTCAATGCGGCAGTTTAGGTCAGCCGACTTCAACTACAGCCGGCCTGGTTACTACGGCGAACATAACGTATACACCGCCTTCCGGTCCTCCGCTTCCTACACCTCCTGCGAATGCGCCGACAATTACAGCGACTTCGGTCTTCGATCCAACGAAGGCTGATTTGGATGCATTTCTCATCGAGGACTTCACATGCGGTACGGGGAATGAGAGTGTTCTAAGGGGCGAGTACGCCTTTGAGTTAGAAGGGTTCCAGGGGACTCTCGCCACGAACTCTGTGGCGGTTGCTGGAAGCTTCAGCGCGGACGGCTCAGGAGGAATTAGCGGCGGCGAAGAGGACTTAGATCAATACACCGTAGGATATCAGCACCTGGCTATCGCGGGCGGAGGCAGTTCCTATAGCATTGGATCGGATAATCGCGGCTGCCTCACTGTCCAAACCTCAGCAGGAACCACGAAATTCCGTTTCGTAGTAGGAGGCGTAAATGCGGGCATCGCGTCGAGGGGCCGCATTATCGAATTCGATGACACCACAGGAAACGGAACGCGTGGAGCGGGAATTATCCGCCTGCAGGATACAAACTCCTTCGATCTGAGCCAGTTGAATCCGAACTATGCATTCGGCGTTGACGGCTGGAACGCCGCCGCCGGATACGGACATTTAACTATGGCCGGATCGTTCGCCGTGAGTAACGGCTCCTTATCAAATGGGCTAACCGATGCTACTGAGGGTTCATCAACTTGGTCGATTTGGCCGGGCGGGATCGGCAGCATCGGTGCGATTTCATCCACAACCGGACGAGCGGACGCGGTGTATTGCCCGGGAGGCTCTGATGGCCCGATGGGGCAATTCTGTCCAATGAATACGATAGCAAGGCTCGACGGCCCGTCGTCATTTCGATTTGCTATCTATATGATCGACGCGAGTCAATTTTTCATTATCGGCGAAACAACGCTTCTTACCGGGCGCGGGATTGCCAGCGCCAATTCGTTTACTGCCAATTCCGTGTCGGGTAACTATGTCATTCACGCGACGGGCTCATTTTTCAACGTTGGTACAAACAACGCCTCAGCCAATGCGGCTCTGGGAATTTTGAATCTGACAAGTGGGAACTTCACTGGGCTGCTTTATCGATATTTTGGGACTACGCGGCAGGCGTGCTGCGTAACCGAGCCACCGGGATCTGGTTATTCGGTGGACACAACCAGAGGCCGGCTCGCGCTAGGCTCATCCTTTGGCTCCGCGGCCTATCTGACCATTCCAACCGACGGGATCTCGGGATTTTTCTTCGGAAGGGATTCCGACACGGTGCTCGGGCTTATGGAGAGCCAACCGGGCGTGATTTACAGTACGGCTTCCCTCGCGGGGAACTACTTGATCGGTGACGAGGATCCGGCCGATCCGGCCGTCATAAACCAGACAGGGGCGATAAGCCTATCGTCTGCGGGGACGCTCAGCGGAGGTACCGACTTGAGCGGCGCGGCTGGTCTGTTACCGAACCAGAGCGCTTCAGAGGTGCTAACCATCAATTCGGATGGGACCGGCGATGCAGGCGCCAATACGTACGCAGTTACGACTGGCGACAGGATCTTCATTATCGACGGAAATGGTGGGTCTCAACACGTTACGGTGATCGAGAAATAACGATTTCCGTTCACAACTAAGAAAGATGCAAGCTAAACGGCGACTGGAAGCAAATTTACGGATGCCTAGTCCGTAGAAACGGCTTTTCGGAAACTGACACAGTACCTCCGCATCGGATGCGAGCGATAGCGGGCCGAATAGGGTACACTTCCACTTTCGGCGCGATGCATCGTCTCAAGATGCATCGGGCCGCGTCAGAGAGGCGGTTCGCCGGCACAGCGGGCGACCACACACCGGCCGACCAACCCCGCGGGGCTCGCAAGCGTCTCACTAGGTTCGCGCATTCGGCAAACCCGCGATAGCAAATAAAGGTTCCGTTCTGATTTGCGACAAACGAGCGTAGACTGATGGGATTCGTGGCCCACCCTTTGGGCTGAGGAGTGACTCGCTTGAAATCAACGCGCACCGTCCTATGTGGCTTCGTGCTTCTGTTTGCGGCATCGGTGGGATGGGCCAAAGGCAAAGCCCCCCGGGTGCCTGCGGCGGCTCAGGCTGGTTCGGCCGTTCAGGCCACCGCTTCGCCGATACTGGGAACGTTGCAGGAAGAGATGGCCCGCGAGATGGCAGTGTTCGGCAAAGCCGATCCGCCGGCTTACTTCATGACCTACACGGTGACGGATAGCGATCGCGCGGACGTGACCGGATCGAATGGAGCGCTGCTTTCGAGCCAGGAACAACGCAGCCGTTGGCTCGAGGGACAAATTCGCGTGGGCAGCTATCAATTGGACGACACGCACCACGTGGGCAACCAGCAGGACGGCGCTCCGGGCAGCTTCGGCGAAGTGGTGCCCGTGGACGACGATGCCGGGGTGCTGAAGCGGGCGATGTGGCGGGAAACGGACGGCCAGTACCGCTCGGCCGCCGAGGCCTTCATCAAGGTGAAGACCGGAAAAGACGTCGAGGTGCAAACGGTGGCGCAGGGCGCGCCGGATTTTTCTCGAGAGAAACCGCAAGTTTCTTACGGGCCACGCGCATCGTTCACCGTGGACCGGCGTCCGTGGGAAGACAAAGTACGGCTTTACACCGCTTCGTTCCGGCAATCGGCGGCGGTTTTGAATTCAATCGTTACGTTCACGGGGCAGGCGGAAAATCAGTATCAGGTGACGACCGAGGGCACCAAACTTCAGTTTGGCGACATACATTACCGGCTGGAGCTTTTCATTCAAGGGAAAGCGCCGGACGGCATGGATCTGGAACGCTACTACAACTTCGATTGGGTCGATCCGTCGTTAGCCCCGGATGACAAGGCGGTTCTGGCGCAGTGCGCCCAGCTGCAAAAAGAGCTGGAGGCGCTGGTCAAGGCTCCGCTGGCCGATCCCTACGCCGGCCCGGCGATGCTGACGGGACGCGCGGCGGCGGTCTTCTTTCATGAGGTGTTCGGGCACCGCGACGAAGGGTTCCGGCAAAAGGATACGGGGGAAGGCCAGACGTTCGCGGGCAAGGTAGGCGTAACGCTCATGCCGAACTTCATCACTATCGTCGATGACCCCACGGCGCCGAAATTGGGTTCGACAGTACTGCTGGGAAATTATCTCTACGATGACGAAGGTATTCCCGCGCAGAAAGTGACTCTGGTGGATCGTGGAGTGCTGCGGAATTTCGAGATGTCGCGGCAGCCTCTGAACGGATTTCCGCAGTCGAACGGACACGGGCGGCGGCAAGTGGGTTTTGCGGCGGAATCGCGGCAGGGAAACCTGATCGTGGAGAGCAGTAATAAGGTAAGCAGCGCGCGCTTGAGGCAGATGCTGATCGAGGAGATCAAGCGCCAGAACAAGCCCTACGGCCTGCTGTTCGACGACATTTCGGGCGGCTTCACGTTCACCGGCCGCAGCCAGCCGCAGGCTTTTCAGGTGCAGCCGCTGGTGGTCTATCGGGTTTATGCCGATGGGCGGCCGGATGAACTGGTGCGGGGAGTAGACATCGTGGGCACGCCGCTGGTTTCACTCTCGAAAATCATGGCCACTGGCGACACGATGGAGGTTTTCAACGGCTACTGCGGCGCCGAGTCTGGTTCGGTACCAGTGGCAGCGGCGGCGCCGCCGCTGCTGATTTCGGAGATGGAAGTGCAGAAGAAGCAGACGTCCACCGACCGGCCGCCCATTCTGCCGCCGCCGGCACACGATCCGCAGGCCCAAGATCCTTCGGCGAAGGCAAACAAATCATGATCTTTCATCAAGCTATGAGAAAGACACTGTGTATCGCTTGCGCGTGCTTCGTCTTGGGAGGGCCCGCGGTTGGGTTCGCTAAGAATGCCGCGCCGGCGGCCGCGCCGCGTCCCGCAGGCCAAGTAGCCGACGTGCCTGCGGGTGACACGGATAAGACGCTGGCGGCACTGCACGATGAATTACAGCGCTCCAAAGACCGCTTGGTGCTGCCGGGCCAGCAGAAGCCTTACTACATCGAATACCGCCTGCTGGATCTGGACGAGCGCATGGTCAGCGCGGAATTCGGCGCGCTGCTGACGACCAGCACCACGCGGAATCGCTTTATGAGCGTGGACGTGCGCGTGGGCGATTACAAGCTGGACAGCTCGAATTTTCTATCCGCGGAGGGATTCCGCGGATTCCTGGGCTCCACGGGCACGGTGGGGATCGATCGGGATTACAACTCGCTGCGGCAGGATATCTGGCTGGCCACCGATCAGGCGTACAAACAGGCGCTCGATTCCTATTCCAACAAACAGGCGGCGCTGCGCACGCTGGCGAACGCGCCGACCATAGACGATTTTGCGCAGGAACCGCCGGTGGTGATGGTCGAGCCGCGCCTGGAGCCGGATTGGACTTCGCGAGACTGGGAGTCGGAGGTAAGAGCGGTATCGGCGGTTCTAAAAAACTATCCCGAGCTATACACCTCGCGCGTGACCTATCACCTGATTTACGCGACGAGCTATCTGGTTTCGACGGAGGGAACGCAGATCCGCACCAGCCGAACGCTGGCTGCCATCGAGGCGAGCCTGGGCACGCAGGCGGCCGACGGCATGCCGCTGCATAATTACCTGGCGATCTACGTCAATCGCCCGGGAGAGCTCCCGCCGGCGGAGGAGGTGCGGCAGCAGCTGGACGCCAAGGGCAAGGAGCTGGCTGTGCTGCGCTTGGCGCCGCCCGTGCAGGATTACGATGGGCCCATGCTGTTCGAGGCGCGCGCCGCCGGTTCGCTGCTGGCGCAGGCCTTGGCGCCGTCGCTGAATGGCGCGCGGCCGCCGCTGGCGATGAATACGCGGTTCGAGCAGATGATGCAGGCGCTGGGCGGGCGAAGCGAATGGATGGGGCGGATCGGACAGAGGGTGTTGCCGTTAACGGTGGAGTTGGCGGACGATCCGACCGTGCAGCAGTTCCAAGGGCACGAGCTGATCGCGTCCTACAAGGTCGACCAAGAGGGCGTTCAAGCGCAGAAGGTGGCGCTGGTTCAAAACGGCTTGCTCAAGGAGATGCTGATGTCGCGGCGGCCGGGGCCGGACGCCTACGAGTCCAATGGCCACGGGCGCTCGACGTTTCTGTCGGTGCCGCGGCCGATGACCAGCAATCTCTTCTTCACGGCCAGCAACGGGGAATCGCCGGAGGAGTTGCGCAAGAAATTCCTGGATGCCTGCAAGCAAAACGGGCAGGCATTCGGGCTGGTGGTGCGGGAGATGGATAACCCGGTGCTCGCCAGTTCCACCCAGGAAGAACTCTCCGATTCGCTGGCGACGCTGGCCTCGGGAGCGCCGAACGGCGATCGCATGCCGCTGCTGGTTTACCGCGTAAACGTGAACGACGGGCGCGAGGAGTTGGTGCGCGGAGCGCTGATCTCGCAACTGACGGTGCGGAATCTGCGGACTCTGCTGGGCATAGGCAACGACAACACCATCTTCGCGTATCAGCAGAGCCAGGATGCAGAGACAGCGGGAACCGCGCTGGGCGCGTTCGGCACCGCTAACGGCGGGGTGCCCAGCGACGTGATTGCGCCATCGCTGCTGTTCGAGGAGGTCGAAGTCCGCGGCCCGCACGGGGAGCCGCGGAGCACTCCCATGGTGCCGCCTCCGCCGCTGCAATAGGGCTTCCCAGATCGATTTCAAGACGCGCCGCGCCGATGGCGGTCGAAGCACGCTGGCCATGCCGCAGCGCTGGCGCGTTCTGGCACTCATCGTATAATCCAAAAAGTCGAAAGCAGCTTCGGGGGCAAGCGATATCGCTACGTCCAACTCCACGTCGGCGAAACAGATGGCCGCGCTCGGTTCGGTGGGCTCGGCTATCGTTCTTTTATCGCTGAAGATTTTCCTCAGCCGCATGACGGGCAGCCTCGGCGTGCTTTCCGAGGCCCTGCATTCCAGCCTGGACCTTATCGCCGCAGTCATTACTTATCTCTCGGTGCGAGTGGCCGACCGCCCGGCCGACGCCGATCACACCTACGGCCACGGCAAGGTGGAGAACTTTTCGGCCTTCCTGGAGACAGGACTGCTCATGCTGACCGCGGCGTACATCATTTGGGAAGCGGTACAGCGGCTGTTCTTTCGGCAGGTGACGATTCGGCCCAGCCTGCTGGCCATGGCGATTCTGGGGATCGTGCTGGGAATCGATCTGCTGCGAGCGCGGGCACTGACGCGAGTGGCGCGGGAGCAGATGAGCGAGGCGCTGGAAGCGGACGCGCTGCACTTTTCGACCGACGTGTGGAGCACGCTGGCGGTGATTGCCGGCGTGGCGATGGTGTGGCTGGGGCAGCGCACCGGCCAGGAGTGGCTTCGTTACGCCGACCCGATCGCGGCGCTGGGCGTGGCTGCCGTGGTGATCTGGGTGGCTGCGAGGCTGGGGCGGCGCACGGCGGATGCCCTGCTGGATACGGCGCCCGCGGGCTTGCAGGAGCGCGTGGCGCGTGCCGTGGATGAACTCGAAGGCGTGCTGCGCACCGAGCGTGTGCGCGTGCGCAGGGCGGGCAACAGCCATTTCGTGGACGTTACCGTGAGCATTCCGCGGGCGGTGAGTTTCGAGCAAGTGCACGCGATCAGCGACCAAGTGGAGCGGCGCGTGGGCGAGATTATTCCCGCGGACGTGATGGTGCATATGGAGCCGCGAGCGCAGGCCGGCGAGCACGTGTTCGATGCGATCCGGGCGGCGGCACAGCGGCGCGGTTTGGCGGTGCACGATCTCTCCGCCCACCAGCTCGACGGCCATCTGTTTATCGAAATGCATCTGGAGGTGGACGAGCATTTGAGCCTGCGGGAAGCGCATCGCCAGGCGACCGATCTGGAGGAAGAGGTTCGCGCGATGCCCTCGCTGGCGCGCACGGGCGCTTCCAAGGGCGCGGAGGTAAATATTCATATCGAACCGCTGGGCGCGCATATCGCCACAGTGGATCGCTCCGCCGGCAGTTTGCAAGACCTGGAGCGCGAGGTAGAGACGTTCGTCAACGGATTGCGAGCCGAATTTCCCGCGCTGAAGGATTGTCACAACGTTCAAGTGCGGGAGATCGAGCGGAAAATTCAGCTTTCCTGCCACTGCTCGATGGATGGCAACTTGCCCATTACGGTGATTCACGATATTACGGCCAAGCTGGAGGACCGAGTAAAGGAGCGGTTTTCGCAGATTTCGCGCGTGACCATTCATCCCGAGCCGCCCGACGCGCGCGAGAATTAGCCGAGGCGATCCCAGGCTAAGGCCGAGCCGGTCCTCTAGGCATTCGCGGGCAAGTTTGTTAGGCTAACGGAAGATAGGGAAGGGCTGTATCCCGGCAAGGGAGCGGCACCGGAGGACCGAGATGAGCACCGCATTTGATGCGGGCAACGGGAAGATTACCGTGCCCGACATCGCTAGTCGCAAGAGTTCCACACCGAATTCCAGAGCCAGTTCCAGCGGTAATTCCCAGAGCAATTCCGAAAAGCGAAAGATCGTTTGCCTGACGGCCTACGACTATCCGACGGCGCGTTTCGTTGACGAGGCGGGCGTGGACATCGTGCTGGTGGGCGATTCGCTGGGCATGGTAGCGCTCGGCTACGAAAATACGCTGCCGCTCACGATGGAGGAGATGCTGCACCACACGCGCGCGGTGCGGCGCGGAGTGCGCAAGGCGCTGCTGGTGGCGGACATGCCCTACGGGAGCTTTCACGGCGACAAGAGAGAGGCGGTTCGCAACGCGGTGCGGTTCGTAAAGGAAGCGGGCGCGGAGGGTGTGAAGATCGAAGGGGGCGAACGCCGCATGGAGCTGATCGCCCAACTGGTGGAAGCGGAAATTCCGGTGATGGGCCATATCGGACTGACGCCGCAATCCATGCACGCTTTTGGAGGCTTTCGCGTTCAGGGCAAATCCGTGGAAGCGGCGGAACAGCTTTTGCGGGACGCTCGGGCCGTGGAGGCGGCGGGGGCATTTTCGGTGGTGGTCGAATCGGTGCCGCGAGAGCTCGCCGCGCGGATCACTAGCGAGCTGCGCATTCCCACCATCGGCATTGGCGCCGGCCCGGAGTGCGATGGCCAGATCCTGGTGCTGCACGATATGATCGGCCTGTCCGTGGGACACACACCCAAGTTCGCCCGGCGCTACGCCAACGTGGGCGAGGCGATTCGCAATGCCGTGGGCGCCTATGCGGACGATGTCCGCGAGGGGCGATTTCCATCGGACGAAGAGTCCTACCATCTCTCGAGCGAAGTTCGCGAACGGCTGCTGGCCGTGCGGCGAAGCTGAGCGCAAAGGAAAAACATGATGACACCGGAAGACGCCCGAACTTTGTACGCTTACGACGCCTGGGCCAATCGGCGATTGCTCGACGCTTGCGCGGCGCTGGCGCCAGAGCAATTCACGAAGGACCTGGGGTCCAGCTTTCGCTCCGTACGCGACACCATGGCGCACATCATGGGCGCGGAGTGGCTTTGGCTGGAGCGTTTTCAGGGCCACACGGCCACGCTGCCGAGCGGGGATCAGTTCCCGGACCTCGCCAGCCTGCGACGACGCTGGGCCGAGGTGGAGCGCGATCTTCTGGCCTACGTCGGCGCGCTCTCGGCCGCCGATCTAGAGCGCAGCTTCGATTATCGGGACATGAAAGGGAATCCGCACACTTCAGTGCTGTGGCAGACGCTGCAGCACGTGGCCAATCACAGCACCTATCATCGCGGCCAGGTGACGACGCTGTTTCGCCAGCTTGGCGCCAAACCCATCGGCACCGATCTCATCGGTTTCTACCGCGAACGCGCGGCGCAAGCCGCTCACTAAGAATATCCGGCCGCAGCCGCGTGGAAGTCATACACACCGTTGAATGGATGAAGCAGGTCTGCCGGCAAGCGCGAGCCGAAGGCCGGCTGGTGGGCTTTGTTCCCACCATGGGCGCGCTGCACGCGGGGCATCTTTCCCTGATCGAAGCGGCCCGGCGGGACGCCAGCCCGGTGGCCGTTTCGATTTTCGTGAATCCCAAACAATTCGGGCCGAACGAGGATTACGCGAAATATCCTCGCGATCTGGAAAACGACCGGCGCCTGCTGGAAGAGGCGGGCGTGGATTGGTTATTTGCGCCCACTGTTGAGGAGATATATCCCGCGGGCTTTCGCACCTCGGTGAATGTGGAAGGCCTTTCCGATCGCCTGGAAGGCAAAATACGGCCGGGACATTTTCGGGGCATCGCCACGGTGGTGCTGAAGCTGTTGGAGATTGTTGCGCCGAGGTTCGCCTATTTTGGGCGCAAAGACGCGCAGCAGGCGCGCATCATCCGGCAGATGGCGCTGGACATGGCGCTGGACAGCGAAATCGTTGTTTGCCCGATCGTGCGGGAGCCGGACGGGCTGGCGCTTTCATCGCGCAACCGTTATCTCTCTGGCGAGCAGCGCAACGCCGCGACGGTGCTTTACCGCGCGCTTTCTCAAGCACGGCGGGTGATCGAAGCAGGC
>Ga0335081_10019442_pt1 | contig 10983 bp, 10 predicted proteins | sample Lox_Sample_35_FD_206713 | JGI IMG/M metagenome (GOLD analysis project Ga0335081, IMG submission 206713) | Soil microbial communities from Loxahatchee National Wildlife Refuge, Florida, United States - Lox_Sample_3.5 | ecosystem: Environmental > Terrestrial > Soil > Wetlands | place: USA...
AAAAGATGACCTTCGCGTTGCTGATAATCGGTCGCTTCGGCACCGGCAAGTCATGGTTCTCCAAGCTCATGCAGGTGATCTACGGCCCATCCAACGTGCTTGTACTGCCAAAGGGCGAGACGGCGCTTGAGAAGTTCAACGCCGAGCACGCCAACAAGCGATTGGTCTTTGTCGATGAACTTGTGCCGAACGAAAAGACCGGGAGTCTAGCTGATGCGCTCGCCCCTAAGATCGTTGGCAACAATATTTGGATCGAGCGCAAGGGTGTTGATCGGTTTGAGTTGCCGAACCGCTTCAACGTAATGGCCGTCAGCAACCACGAAGCGGCCATCAAGATCGCGGGCCGCAATGATCGTAAGTGGCTGATCGTGCGCACGACGGATGACCTTTACGGAGCGGACGCCAACGGCCGACCGACCGCTGAGACAGTCGCCTATTATGACCGGCTGCACGCGCTGACGCCGCCCGATGGGTCCATCACTGATGAAGTGCGGCGCTTCGTGTGGTGGCTACAGAGCCGTCCAATCGGAGACTTTAATGGGCAGGGCGTGGCCCCGGAGACATTCGCCAAGGATGACGTGGCCGCCGCAACCGAGAGCAGCATCGAGACGGAAGTCAATGACTTGTACGCCGCCAAGGCTGGGCCATTCCGCTTTCAGTTGATGACCATCAAGGACGTGCTCGCCGAAGTGACCGACGACGGCACGAAGAAGGCCGAAGCGGAGTGCGCAGCGGCTATGACGGCCGTAGGGTGCCGCCGGATCGGCAATAAGCAAGTGTACCTCACCGGCCGCAAGAAGCCGCGCCGCCTATGGTGCCGCGACAGGGACAAGCTCACCGAGTTTGAAAAGATGGCACCGACCGAGCTTGCCGAGTTGTACAAAGCCGAGCGGCGCAACGCCCCGGCCGATGATACACCGGATGAACCCGGCGACTTTCCCGCCGCCGCATGATCGGCGAGGGTGCATCACACCCCCGCATCACACCCCCTAAAACGTCGCTCCCCTCCCCAATACACCTATTCGTTTTAGCGTATCCAAGGGGATACTAAGGACTTTAGAGGGGGTGTGATGCGGGGGTGTGATGCACTGATTGACCAGTTTGAACGGATCGGATGGTCTTACAGGGCGCGAAGCGGGGTCAAAACGGGGTCGTTAACCCTAACCCTCATTAACCTGCGATTTAACCCTCTCACCGCGTCGATCTTCATTTCTTTTTAAGGAAATCGTGCTTGTGGTGCCGACCGGCTGTTAACACACAGCCGACCCGCCCATCAGCGGATCACCGCTGTTCATGGGCATTTCGCTAAAACGGACACACCGCCATGGTGAAGATGACACACGCGGATGGCCGCGACGGCGAAGCAGGGCGGGCGTTAACCCGGCACCATCGGTCGGCACAGTGAACTATTAAGATTACCGCCGCCCGGTCGGCCGTTAACCCATGGCCGTTAACCATGGTGGGCAGGATGGTCCATCAAAGTCGATCTATTAACCCGACATGCTGATCGCGCATGACGGCACGATGGCACGCAGTCGAGCGCAGCGCGTCGTTGATGCGTGATTTTTGCTCCGCTCAAGCCCCGCGCTGCGATCAGGGACAGTGAGCCGGTAGGGCAGTGTCGCGGAGCTTGGGGGTAGCATTGCAGCGGCCCTCCATCTGTCATGGTTAACGCGGCTGCTAGCTGTGTTCTCCCTCCGAGAACGATTTCGCTAAAACGAAAAATGCGAGAAGCCGGAACGTTCTGATCCCCGATTAAGCATCGTGCCGAACATCCTCGCCGCGCCCTCTGGCGAACTGGCGACACCGCGACCATGTGGCCGGGCATGAGGAAACCGAAGGCCAAAGCTGGCACGACGCGGAAGCGCATCGAGCGCGCCAAAGCCATGCGCGATGTAGGGCGTGCACTCGCATCTATGACGCGCAAGCAAATCGACGCGGCACAGCGCAAGCGTGACCGCGAAATCGCGCCACACGTGCGAGCATGCGACCGTGCAGACAGGGCGATGCGCCGGGCGTGGCTCAAAGAGCATCCGGGCGAGCGTCCGTTGCCCGAACATCTGTGCGCGCTAGACTATCCATTCCCCGGCTACAAGCGATGGTGCGCCGCCGCGCTCAAATGGATTGTCGTCTACAATTAAAAGACCGGCCTCTCGCGACGCGCATCATGAGCAGACCGAACATCGCACTCGACGAATATCGAAAAGCATTGCGGCCGATCATGCTGGCCGTCACCAAGCTCGCCGCTGAGTACGACGGCGACGATCCGGCGGTGCGCGATGTGATCGCCGCTTACGAGTCCTTTGTCGCCATCACTGAGGCCCGCGACGACAACCGACCGATTAGGATCGAGTCCTAGCGCGGGCCACTTCTTTTAGCTCGCTAAAACCGATTGCTTCAGTCATCGCGGCGGCGGTTGATGCTGCATTATTGCGATACTGCACTTGTTCCACTTCTCGCTTGGGCCAAAAATCTCCGGCGTCGGCTTCACGTTGACGATTAGGCTTGCATTGTTTTGAAAATCGACAGCGAGCGTATAGGCGCCTCGTATCGTCAGGACGTTCTCAAACAGTGCAAGTGAACCCTCAGACGGGATTGTGTAGGACGCGCCCAACCCCTTATCGACATTCCTGACGGCGTGTAGATCGGAGTTGAAAATATCGGAAATGATCCGGCCTGCAACGACCTTTATTTCTTTGGACTCCAACTTGTCCGAACCTTTGGGGGCACCAACCACGAACGCCTCGACGATGTACGCGACGGTTAGGTCCTTATCTTTTGGCTTGGTATCGTCAGTGATGAATGCAGCCGTGAGCTTAACCACCATCGGCGCTTTAATCATCGTGGTCGCAAGATCGCAGAAATGGAGCGGGCCGCGCGTGTCGGTCCAATAGGTGTATTGCACGCGCGCATCATTGATAACGAGATTTTCCGCCGTGGCGCTTGTGGCGAAAAATGCGATTGCGCACGCGGCGATAATCCGCACGGCGGAACCCCTCCAGCCGGTGCGATCTTACGTCAGCCTTGGGGCGCTGACAACGCGCGCTAGATAGGAGCGCCCGTTTCGAGCGCGTGAATTAGTGATTTGCGCTCGGAAATCCACTCTGTCAGGCGTGCGATGTTCTCTTGGACCCTATCGCCAAGGACTTGCCGCCCGATGCGAAACTTGCCGCTTTGCAGTAGTTCAAGCTGCTGCGTTTGCATCCTGAGCGTTGCCCTGTGAGCGTTTAGGCAACGCTGCATGTAGGGCAACGCCGCTCGCGGCGGCATAAATCTCTCAGCGTCCTTGCCGCACAAGCCATCCATCGAAGTCTGTCCTTTCGCGAACAATTAGACTCGACGCAGCATAGCTAAAAAGCGGCATCACGAAAAGCGCGGCGTCAATGCCGGGTCTTGCACTTCTTCGCCTTCGGCCGGGCCGGAAACTCAAGTTTGCGCGGTCCATCGACCGGCGGCAACGAGGCGAGATACTTCTTCAAGCTCTCGACTTCGATGATCGTTCGGGAGCCGAAGCGGCGAGCGCGGATGGTGCCAGCGGAGACATGGCGCTGCACAGAGCGGCGCGAGACGCCCAACATCGCGGCGGCGTCGGGAAGTGATACGGCGAGAGGTTCAATGGACATGGCAATCCCTCAATCGAGGTTTGCCCATGTGCGCCGCGAGTAGGCGCTGCCCTGCCTGATCCGGCTTGCTGCAATGGGATGCCAGCCGCCGGGGCGTCGCGATCAATACCGTCGCAGGTATGTCGCAGTGACGCTGGCATAGTCCGGTGGTCGCGATCCGTCAATGGACTACGCGAGCCAGCTTCAGCCACGGCGGGAAGCCACACAAAAAGTGTGTTACGGGTGTGTAACAGCCTGATTTATCTAATGAAAAGAGAGGGCGCAGCCAATCGGCATATCGGCTGCGCCCAACGTCGCCGGCCAAGCACGGGGGGAGGGGGAAAGGATGGCCGGGTCGTCGTATCAAAGCGCGGCGCTGATTTTCGTTCCCCCCTGCGACGCAAGGCACGCCGGAACCGCCGTCACGCTGCAGTGAGCCGCGCCCGCCGCTTCTCATCACGAATCGGTGAGCGGTTGGACCAATCGGAACGCTGCCGACACTAACACGTTGGGCCGCCGGTGTCGTTCACGCGGGGGCCTTTGGCATTTGCGGCGGGATTGCTGGGCGATCGCTGCAGCGTTTCGGAGATGTCCGATGGCCAGGCTCGTTTCTTTTCGTCTCATGGGTGCGGCAGCGCTCTGTTCGGCTGCTTTCGTCCTCGCGGGGGCCGCACCGTATCTCTATGCGGCTCCAGCCGCTCCGGGATTGAGCGATCCCGAGCTTTCAATGACGGTGAACCATTTCCGCAAGGGTGACCGGCTGCCGCTGTTTCATCGGCGCGCGGTACGGCAAGAGGTGCCGGCCCCGCCAGTCGGCTCGCAGACCCAAGGAAAAGTCCCACTTGGCTGCGATTCTTCTTTCAGTCCAGTGACTTCGCCCGAATTGGCGACGCTTTACGGCCGCTGCATGGCTTGACCAGCTGGCGCCGGAACGGTCGGCTCCATTGCCGGTCCGGGGCCCTGCTCTTCCGCGTTGAACCTTTTGCCGCCTCGCCGCGACCAATGATCTAGATGGGCAGGGCGAGGGGATCGCGCGCTGACTGCCCCGGAAAGCCGCGAATTTTATTCGAATTGACCAATCAAGCGGCGCGGAACTTTTAATCGACTTGCGCGATTGGGTGGACAAGTTCAAACAGGGGTGTCTCCGATGTCAGCGAAAATCTCGCAGCGTCTCTACGGCGCAATGTTATTTGTTGGTGTCGTGACGGTCGCGACTGCACCGGCGAACGCTCAGAGTTTCAGGTACGGCCAGAACGATCCGTCTGCTCCGGTTTATCAATACTCCGACACAAACGATCAGGCTGCCCCGGCTCCCTCGAATCCCGAACTACAGCGCCAAGTAGTGCCTTATGCGGGTAACGAGCCCGCCGGCACGATCATCATCGATCCGGCGCATACGTTTTTGTATTTGACTGTCGGCGGTGGCAAGGCCATGCGCTATGGCATCGGCGTCGGCCGTGAGGGCTTCGAGTGGTCCGGTGTTGAAAGAATCACGCGCAAGGCCGAATGGCCGGATTGGACGCCGCCACCCGCCATGGTCGCTCGCCAGCCGTATTTGCCGCGGTGGATCGGCGGCGGTCCCGGCAACCCGCTTGGCGCCCGCGCCATGTATCTCGGCCATACCGATTACCGCATCCACGGCACCAACGATCCGAGCTCGATCGGCAAGCACATGTCGAGCGGCTGCATTCGTCTGCGCAACGAGGATGTGGAAGACCTTTACAGCCGCGTCGGCGTCGGAACCAAAGTGATCGTTCTGCCCGATACGCATTCGCGGCAGATCGCCGCCGCACAGACCGATGTCAGTGCGCCGGCAGCTTCCACGCGGCGTGCGGTCACGCCCATGATGTCGCAGACGGCGTCGAACGGCACGAACACCCTGGGCGGAGTTTACTGACGGCTGCGGCTTCCGGTCGATCCGACGGGTTCGGCCGGAGTCATCCATCAACGCCCTGATTTTGCGGCCGAAGCGCAACCGGTTTGCGCTTCGGCCGTTTTCATTGATGCCACCCGTCGCTCCTAATGGGCGCGGTTCGATAGCCAGTGTGTTCGATGATCTTGCCCGATCGCCAAATGCCTGCAGCCCCGGATCGTGGCGGCCAGCACAGCGAAGGAGCTGAGGCGGACCGGGTCAGCCTCGAGGCGGAACTGCGCAGCCGTATCAGGCAGCAGGAGGCACTGGCGCAGCTCGGCGAGCGCGCGCTGACGGAGCGCGATCTGGAACGGCTGCTCGGCGATGCTGTCAGCACTGTCGCGGTCATGCTGTCGGTCGATTTCGTCAAAATTCTCGAACTGCTTCCCGGCAACACGGAGCTGTTGCTGCGGGCCGGTTTCGGTTGGAACGCCGGCTGCATCGGGACGGTGGTTGCGTCGACCGAGGAAGATAGCTTTGCACACTATACGCTGGCTTCCGTACTGCCGGTCGTCGTTGCGGATTTCGCCCAGGAGACAAGGTTCAAGGTCGATCCCTATCTGCGCGGTCACGCCTGCGTCTCCGGCGTCAATGTGACGATCGTTGGGCGGGATGATCGATTCTACGGCATTCTCGGCGCCTGCACGAAAACATCGCGGCGCTTCGCCGCACAGGAGACCGGGTTTCTCGCCGCCGTGGCCAATCTGCTCGCCGGGGCCATTGCGCGCAGCCAGCTTGAAACACGCCATGAACTGATGATCCGCGATATGCGCCATCGCTCGGGTAATCTGTTCTCGCAGCTGCTGGCGCTGTTCTCGCAGACGGCACGCACCTCGCGTAGCGTCGCCGACCTGTCGGAGAAATACCGGGCACGCGTGCTGGCGCTTGCGGACGCGCAACGGCTCGTGACCGAGGGCGGCGGCAGCCCCGTGCCGATTATGGATCTGCTGAACACTCTGCTGGGGCCCTATCTCGACCGCATATCGTTTGCTGGACAGAACGTCGAGCTTGAGCCCGATCCGGTATTTAATCTCAGCGCCGCGCTGCATGAACTGATTGCCAACGCAGTCAAGCATGGCAGCCTGTCGCGCCCCGCGGGGCGGCTGGATTTGAACTGGACCGTGAGCCGCACCGAGCGCGGCCTCACGCTCGCGCTCGATTGGATCGAAAGAAACGGACCGCCGGCGCGGCGGCCCCGGCGCCTCGGCTTCGGGTCCCGGCTGATGACGCTCTTGATCGAGCGGCAGCTAAACGGCGAGGTCACGCGGTCGTTCGGCCGCGCGGGGTTGACCGTGCACATGGTCTTGCCGCTGACCCATGAGCGCTGGCCAACGGCGCCGGAATCCGCGGCTGCCGCGATGGCGCAGGGTGCGCACTGACCGTAAGCCTCATCACGGTGCAAGCTATGGATGGACGTCTTCGGTGAACCAGTCAGTTGGCAGGTCGTGGCCGGCGCCCAACTCCTTGGCTTTGCGGTACAGCAGCGAGCCAGCCGCGGCGAATTGATAGCCAAGCCCGATATTGTTGATAAAGCAGGTAACCTCGCGGTCGGAGCGACGGCCGTCGATGCGGCCGACGATCAGATCCGGCAGCGTTGGCAGCTTATCGAAGTCGATTTCCTCGGCGACCTCCCAGCCGCGGCCATCGGCCTTCTCAGGCACCACAAGGTCCTTGGTCAGGACATGAATCGGCGTCGCGTCGTTGGTGTGAATGACGACGCGGTCGGCGCGTTTGATGGCATCGGGCTCGATTTCTGGACGCTTGATTGAACTGAGATGCATGCCTGGCTCGACCCAGTGCGCAAAGAACACCGGATCGAGCGTATTGGTGCCGCACATGGCGATATCAGCGCCCTTGATGGCGTCCTCCGGGCTTGCCACCGGAGTGACCGTGACGCCGAGTACAGTGCTCATCTCCGCCGCAAACGCCTCCCGGTTAGCCGGGTTGGGCGAAAAGCATCGGATGGTTTCGATCGGGCGAACCGCGCAAACCGCCATGAGCTGTGCGCCGGCCTGCCAGCCGGAGCCGAGAATGCCAACAGTCTTGGCGTTCTTGCGCGCCATGTACTTGGCGCCAAGCCCATTGGCGGCGCCGACCCGCATGCGCTGCATGACGCCGTCGGGAAAGATTGCGAGCGGCTCGCCGTTCTCGGTCGAGAACAGCAGCACCAGCCCGACGTAGCGCGCGCCCGGCGCCGCCGGCACCTTTTCGCGCCGGATATTGTTGCCGCGCTTTGGCCAGCTCACGATGTCGGAATTGATGCGAATCGCACCGACCCCAAGCTTGGGGATGACGCCGTCCATTGACTTGAGGCTGTAGAGCGCATCCTCGCGTCCCGATGTCGGCGTGATGCAATCGGAGCGCGTGCGCGAAACGCCGCGGCCTTCGGCGAGCTCCCGATACGCCTCTTCCAGGACCGCGATGCAGTCCGGCATCGTAATCAGCTTGCCGACGTCGTCGTTGGACAGAATCAAGGTCATGGTTGCTGCGCACCCGTCAGTGGAGAGGACTTTTTGGCATCATAATGAGGGCGGCCCGAATAGATAGCCGTTTTGCAGTGGTGTGCAGCATCGCACGCATACGCGGCAGGCTTGCGCTGGCCTGACGGGTCGAGGACTATTCGGCGGTCAGTCCGGAGCCAATTGATGCGACTAGGGATTTGGACACCGCTGCCGCATACGATCATGTCCGAGCCGGCGATGGCGGACGGCGTCCAGCAGGTCGGCATGCGCGGCGACTACAGCGCCGACAAATCCTTCCAGTTTGCTCTCGATGTGGTGTCGAAGGGCGAGGCTTTAGGCTTCGACATCACTTTGATCGCCGAGCGGCTGCTCGGCCCGGACCTCGAAGCATGGATGCTGACGGCGGCGCTCGCCGCCCGTACCAAGACCATACAGATCATGCCCGCGATCTATCCCGGGATGATCACGCCGCAGCTTGCCGCCAAGATGGGCGCAACGCTCGACAGGATCACTAGCGGCCGCTTTGCCATCAACGTCGTCAACGGCTGGTTCCAGAAGGAATTCGAGCTGTTCAGTAACGGTGGCTGGATCGCCTCATCCGACGCCCGTTACAACCGCATGGACGAGTTCGTTCGCGTGCTCAAGGGGCTCTGGATCGAAGATCACTTTACTTTCAACGGTGAATTCTTCCGCGCTGACGATGCGACCCTGCCGCAGAAGCCGGTGCGCTTGCCACATCCGCCGATCTACACGGCAAGCCGCACCGATTCCGGCAAAGACGTGATCGCCGAACACTGCGACCTTTGGTTCGTCAACTATCAGGCCGACTATCGCCGCTTCGACGAAACTTTTGCGGTCATCCGCAAGGATATTTCCGATCTGGCGCGGCGCGCCAAGGAGTTTGGCCGCACGCTGTCATTCGGTATGAGCGCGCATATCGGCTGCGCCGACACGCTCGCCGAAGCGCAGGTGCGGGCCGACGAGCTTGAGCGCTACGGTCAGCGTGATCGCGTCTCGTCGACGGCCGCGCGCGGCCTTGGCGCGTGCCTTGTTGGAACGCCGGACCTCATCGCCAAGCGCATGCGGCAGTACGAGGAGATCGGGGTGGAATTATTCCTGCTGAATTTTCACCCGATGCTGGCCGGCCTCGACAACTTTGCGAAACACGTCATGCCGTTGCTGCCGCCAATCGGCGCCGGCGCGCGGCTGGTGAAAAGCGCCTGAGCGCCGCGCGCGCCCGCTCCTAGACCGGCTAACCGGCCCGGGCCATCGCACGATCGGGGGCGACTGCAGTGCTGCGCATCAGGTCCAGCATCGTGGCCCAGGCCGATTCCGCAGTCGCGATTTCGTCGGCGTTGCGGCCCTTGGATCGCGCCGGATTCTGGAAGCCGTGGCCGGCTTTCGGGTAGCGATGGAAGACGTAAGGAATGCCGTATTGCTTCAGCTCGGCTTCGAAGCGATTCACGTCGGCCGGCGATGGGTTCTTATCGAGGTCGCCGAAGAAGCCGTATACCGGACAGCGAATGTTCTTGATCAGTTCGAACGGGGTTGGCGTGCCCTCACCCCAATGAGTCATCATGCCGCCGCCGTAATAAGCGACCGCCGCCGTAAACACCGGCTTGGTAGAAGCGCCCAGAAACGCCAGCCGGCCGCCCATGCAATGCCCGGCGATGAAAAACCGGTTGCGATCGAGATCCGGCCGCGACAGTGCGTAGTCGGCGGCTGCAGCGATCTCGGCAATGACTTCATTGTCCTTGAGGAATTGCTTGCAGTCGTGCAGCGGCACGTCGTCTGGACAGTGGTGAAAGAAATTCGGCACAATCGTGAGATACCCGGCCTTGGGAAATTCCTTGAAATAATGGGCGGTGCAGGCGTCAAGGCCACCGCGGTGAAACATCAGGAGCACGGCGGGATGAGGTCCGCGCCCTGGCGGCGCCGCGACGTGTATGTCCATCGACCGCCCCATGACGTTCAGATATGTCGTTTCGCCGTCGAACTCGGCGTCCATCCTTGGTGTTTTCTGCATCGGTCTATTCCACGCTTTGTGTCAGGGCTTCTGCTTTGGTGACGATGGCCGGAGAATAGTTGAACGATGCTTGAATTATCGCCTGGAGCTGATCTCCCGGCAACGGCGACAGTGCGATGCGCATGCGCGTTGCGTCGGTGACAAAGCTCGCGTCCTTCAGCGTTGCGGCAAACGCCGACCGCAATTGCGCGACCCGCTCTGTCGGCACGCCTGGCGGCGCCGCAAACGAGCGGCCGACTTTTTCGGGCTGCGAAAACAGTTCGAGGAGATGCCGCTCGTCTGCGTTGTGCGCGAGGTCGACGAGCCGGGGCACGTCCGGCAGGTCTGGCGCCTTGTCGAGTCCGGTCTGTAACAGGACATTGACCTTCTTATCGCGAAGCCAGTCGGAGCGGATCACGCGAAACACCGTCCACGGCATGCTGAGCGCCTCGACTTCGCCGCGCTCCATGGCAACCAGGCCGTCGCCGGTCCCCTTGTAGCCGGTGACCAGATTGAGCTTCAGTCCAAGGAGCCGCCTCAACATTGTCCAGCGCAGCTGCGAGGCGCTGCCGGTCGAGCAGACGATCAGCGGCTTCGTGTAGGTGTCATCGATGGTTTTGACCGCGGCGCTGTGCCAGGCGAACAGCACGGCGTTGTTGCTGATGATGCGGCCGATCCAGTTCATCTTTGTGACATCGGCTTTCAGCGCCGGCACTTTGAATAACTGGTTCTGATAGATCGACTCGTCGAGCATGCCGATGACGGTGCCGTCGCGGGGAGCCACATTGTAAAGCTGATTGGCCGCGCGAATGCCGCCGGCGCCCGGCATGTTCTCGACGATGACATTGGGATTGCCGCCCAGGTGGCGGCCGATGTGGCGCGCAACGAGGCGGCTGAGCGTGTCGTAACTGTCGGCACCGGCGCCCGACGGCACGATGATCTCGATCGTCTTGCCGGCGTAGAATTCGCCGGCGGCGGCGGCTTGCGCCGCCGGCATCCAAA
>Ga0335081_10019443_pt1 | contig 10982 bp, 11 predicted proteins | sample Lox_Sample_35_FD_206713 | JGI IMG/M metagenome (GOLD analysis project Ga0335081, IMG submission 206713) | Soil microbial communities from Loxahatchee National Wildlife Refuge, Florida, United States - Lox_Sample_3.5 | ecosystem: Environmental > Terrestrial > Soil > Wetlands | place: USA...
ATGAAGCGATCGAGTCCCACGAGACCGAAGCCGAGGCTCAGGATGAGCATCGCCTTCCATTCGTAGGATGTGTCCCAACGCTCAGTCGTAGACATGTCCCCCTCCCCGATTGCGTGCGAATTTGTTGTGTTTGGGGCCCCGCCGCTCGCTCTCGGGCGGCCCTCCGCCGGCACTATATCTCATCAGGCCGCGCCGGACTGGATCGCGTGCAGCAGCCGCTGCTCATCCCCATGCGGGTCGTTCTCGACCCGCGTGTCGTTGTCAAAGATCATCACGGCGCGCCGCGTCAGGTCGAAGGCGGGCCAGTGCGGCAGATTCTCGTGATCCGGGGTGCCGGTGCGGGCAAAGCTGGTGAAGGCATCGCTGATGCGGGTCGCAAGCGCGTAGCGGTCTGCGCCCTTGCCCACCATGCTCTGTGCGGCATCGACGTTGTCGAACACGAACGGAATCTCGATCGTGTGGAAGGCGCGAAGCTTGCCCTCGCGCACGGGGGAGTGCCAGGTCCAGTAATACTGATACACCGGCGCTCGGGCCTGCGCGGCCTTGCGCTCCGCCTCGAGCACGACGCCGGCGCGGAACGTCGCATCGGAGGCGATGATCAGATACAGGTCGGTGTTCGCCACCTTCGGGCGGCCCGCGCGGTAAGCCGCAATCAGCTTGTCGGTCTGAGCATCGCTCGCGCCGCGCACGATCTGCTTCACACGGGCATGCAGCGTCGCGTCATCGATCGGATCGAGAATCTGATTCGGGAAGAACGTGACTTCGGTCTCCACCGTGCCGATGAGCAGCGGCACATCGGCCGACAGAGCGGGTGCCGTCGGATCAAACGGGTCGGTGGGCAGTGTCTGACCATCCGTCACGGGTCCGAAGTCCAGCGGCGGCCCCTTGCTGGCTTCGGTCACCGCGAGCAACTGATCGGCTGAAAAGGATGCCAGCTTGTCGAGTTCATTGGGCTGCACATTCAGCCGCGCAAGATAAGCCTTGGCCGTCCGGGTCGCCGCATCGCGTGAAGTGCCCTTGATCGCGGCACCGCTTTGCACGATCGCGCGATGGAACAGTCCCTTCGCCGCCGGCATGGCCATGAGCGTGCTTACTTTGCCACCGCCCCCCGACTGGCCAAAGATCGTGACGTTGCCGGGATCGCCGCCGAAGGCGGCAATGTTGTCGCGCACCCACTCCAGCGCCGCGACGATGTCGAGCATGCCAACATTGCTCGACTGCGCGTATTTCTCGCTACCGAGCCCGGCCAGATACAGATAACCGAGCACCGACAGGCGGTGATTGACCGTTAGCGCCACGACATCGTGCTTGGCGGCAAGCTGCGAGCCGTCATAACAGTAGAACGCGCCGGAGCCGCTGGTGTAGCCGCCGCCGTGCAGCCACACCATGACCGGACGCTTGGCCGCACGCTCGAGTCCGGCGGTCCAGACGTTCAGGAACAGACACTCCTCGCTCATCGGTTCGTCGCGATCCATGACCTCGACTTCCGGCGGCACCCAGCCGTGAAACAAGGACAGGAGCTGCGGCGAGCGCGCGCCATAGTTCACGGTATCGCGCACGCCTTTCCAGGGCTTCGGCTTTGCGGGAGGCATGAAGCGCCCTGCCCCGGCGGTGGAAGCCGCGTACGGAACGCCCTTGAAAGTGTGGACTTTGTCCTGCAGAACGCCCCGGATCTTGCCGGCCGCAGTCTGCACCGTGGCGCCCGGAGCGCTGCCGGTGTCGGCTGCCAGCGCACTGCCGAGCGCGCCTCCTGAGAGCACACCCGCGGCTGCCGTGCCGATCTCGATGAACCTGCGTCGATCGATCATAGTGGGAGACCTGCCGGTTGAACCGTCAACGTGCGGATGATTTTATGATAAAAAGTCGCACCGACACAGCGCCGGCGCGGCTCAAGCCGTGTGCCCCTGCGGAGCAAGTCATGCGTAGCGTCACTGGAGTCTCACTGGCTGCGGCGTGTATCACGCTGCTCGCCGCGCTCGCTGCGAGCCCCGCCGCCCACGCGCAGATCGACCCCGCTGGCAACTGGACGCCGCGATTCGACGAAGATGCGAACGAGCGCATCCCGGGCGGTGAGATCGGCGACTACCTGGGCTATCCGCTGAACGACGCGGGACGCGCGCGCTCGGATGCGTGGGATGCCGCGCTCATGGAGTTGCCCGAAAATCAGTGCCGCTCGCACGGCTCAGATTATGGCTGGCGCGCGCCCTCGCTGGTGCGCATCTGGACCGACATCGATCGGGAAACCCAGCAGGTCATCGCATATCACACGCACATGTCCGCGTACGGCGCCGAGCAGACGATCTGGATGGATGGCCGTCCGCATCCGCCGGAGTACGCACGCCACACCTGGGCCGGGTTTGCGACCGGCGCGTGGGACGGCGACTCACTCGTCATCACGACGACGCATCTGAAGGAGAACTGGCTGGGCCTTACCGGTCTGCCGCGCAGCGATCAGGCGACCGCGCGCGTGCATCTCATGCGCCACGGCAACTACCTGACCGTCGCGGTCATCATTTACGACCCGGTGTACTTCAGCGAGCCCTTCATTCGCACGGTCGATTTCATCTACAACGCGCAGCAGCAGATGGCGCCCTGGCCGTGCGAGTCCGTCGACGAAGTGGACCGGCCGCCCGGGGTCGTGCCGCATCACCTGCCGGGCACGAACGCCTTCCTCAACGAATTTCCCGCCAAGTACGGCATTCCGCCTCAGGCCACGCGCGATGGCGCACTCACCATGTACCCGGAGTACGTGCTGAGGCTTAAGACGCTGCCGAAACTGCCGCGACCCGTCAAGCCAGCACCGGCGGCGCCGCGCTGATGCGCATGAACCCGAATCGTCTACGTTCGGCAGGCGTCGTCATGGCACTGTGCCTCGCGGCGCTCGCAAGCCCCGCGCAGGGCGCCAAGCCCGCATCGCCCGCCGCGCCCTCACCGCCGGCGCACGATTATTCCAAGGATGAAGTGCATGTCCTGCCGGTGCAGGGCAACATCTTCATGCTGGTCGGCGCCGGCGGCAACATCACCGTGCAGGCGGGAGATCAGGGAGTGCTGCTGGTCGACACGGGCGTTGCGCCGATGAGCGAGAAGGTACTCGCGGCGATCCGCAGCATCTCGACGCGGCCGCTGCGCTACATCATCAACACGCACGTTCATGCGGATCACACCGGCGGCAACGCCACCATCGCCAAGGCGGGCATGACGATCGCCGGCGGCAACGTCGTCGGTGATATCGGCGCGAGCGCCAGCAATCAGGCCGCGGTGATCGCTTATCAAAGCGTGCTCGACCGGATGAGCGCGCCGACGAGCGGCGGGGAGCGCGCCACCGCACAGGATTCCTGGCCGACCGAGACCTTCACCACGCCCGAGCGCCATATCTTCTTCAACGGCGAAGGCGTGCAGATGATTCACGTGCCGGCCGCGCACACCGACGGCGATACGCTGGTGTTCTTCCGCCGCTCCGATGTGATCAGCACGGGTGATCTGTTCGTGACGACCAGCTATCCGATCGTCGACCTGAGTCGCGGCGGCAATATTCAGGGCGTGCTCGCAGGTCTGAACAAGATCATCGACCTCGCGATTCCGGCCGAGCTGCAGGAAGGCGGCACGCTCATCATCCCGGGCCACGGTCGACTGTGCGATGTCGCCGATGTGGTGTTCTATCAGGAGATGGTCACGATCGTGCGCGACCGCGTGCAGGATCTGATCAACAAGCATCAGACGCTCGAGCAGGTCAAGGCGGCGCGACCCACCCTCGACTATGACCCACGCTATGGCGCCACGAGCGGCTTCTGGACCACCGACAAGTTCGTCGAGGCCGTCTACAAGAGCCTGAGCGAGAAGCATTGATGGAGAGAGGATTCATGAAGCGCACCTTGCTGGCCGTGCTTACGTTTGGCGCCTGCCTCGGCGCCGGCAGCGTATTGGCCCACCACTCTTTCGCCGCCACGTATTTCGTCGATCGCGAAGTCACGGTAGAAGGCACGCTCACCCAGTTCCTGTACCGCAATCCGCATTCGTTCGTGAAGCTCACGGCAAAAGATGACCAGGGTCAGGAACAGGTGTGGTCGATCGAGTGGGGCGGTGGCGCGCAGCTCGCCCAGGAGCACGTGACGCGCGATACCTTGAAGCCCGGCGATCATGTGATCGTGTCGGGTAATCCCGGACGCAATCCCGACGAGCATCGCATCCGCCTGCGCAAGATCGTGCGCACCTCCGACGGCTGGAAGTGGGAAGGCGTGATCATGTGATCAAGCCCATGACGACCGTAATGAAATACCTGTCCCGCCTGCTGCCGCTTGCCCTGCTGTTCTCAGCTGGCGCCGAAGCGCAGTTCGTGCGCGGCCCGCCTCCTGCGCCGCCCAATGCACACATTGGCGCGCCGATGGATGTGACCGGCTACTGGGTCGCCATTGTGACGGAGGATTGGCGCTATCGGATGATGACGCCCGACAAGGGCGATGCCGCAGGCATCGCGCTCAACCCCAAGGGCCGGGCACTGGCCGCGAGCTGGGACCCGGCGAGGGACGAAGCGGCGGGCGAGCAGTGCAAGTCCTATGGCGCACCGGCGATCATGCGAATCCCGACGCGGCTGCACATCGTATGGAAGGATGACGACACGCTGCAGCTCGACACCGATGCCGGCAGGCAGACGCGGTTGTTCCACTTTCGTGGCGCCGCTGCCGAGGGCGGAGCGCCGTCGCGGCAGGGATACTCCAAGGCGAGCTGGGAAGGCATGAGCCGCGCGACCGTGGCGTGGGATGCGCGGCGCGGCGAGAAGCCGAAGCAGCAGGGTTACCTGCGGGTCATCACCACGCAGCTGCAGCCCGGGTATCTGCGCAAGAACGGTATTCCCTACGGCGCCAGCGCCAGCGTCGAGGAATTCATCGAGAGCTTCACCGAGCCCAACGGCGACACCTGGCTCGTCGTGACCAGCATCGTGCGCGACCCCGAGTATCTGAACGACGAGTACATCACCAGCTCCCAGTTCAAGAAGCTCGCCGGTCCCAGCGGCTGGCGGCCTTCGGACTGCGAGGCACGCTAGCGTTGGATCATTTCCTGCATTGGCTCGCCGATACCGCCTTCAGCGCGACGATGCGCGAGTCGGTGTGGGCGGAGCCGCTCGTCGAGACCGTGCACGTTCTCACGCTCACGCTGTTCCTGGGCTTCGTGCTGCTGCTGGATCTGCGCTTTCTCGATGTCATCCTGCGCCGCAGGCGCGTGGCCGAAATTCTCCGGCAGCTGAATCCGTGGCTCTTCGCCGGCTTCGCGGTGATGATCCTCACCGGTACCCTGCTCTTTTGTGCCGACCCCGTCGCTTTCTACAGCACGCTGTTCTTCAAATTGAAGATGATCATGATCGTGCTCGCCGGGGTGAACGTGCTGGTATTCAACGCCACACTGGGCAAGCACATCGGCGAGTGGGACCGGGGCGGCGCCACGCCCTGGCGCGTCAAGCTCTCCGGCATCGCATCGCTCGTGCTGTGGCTCGCGGTGGTGGCCGCCGGACGCGGCATCGCCTACGCCCTGCCGCCGCCGTGAGCGCAATGGCTTCGGCGCTCCTTGCCTTCTGCGAATGGTGCAACGCCTCTGCCGTCGGCCATGCGATCCGCGATTCGGTGTGGCTGTTCCCGTTCGTCGAGATCTTTCATCTGCTGGCGCTCGCGCTCCTTGGCGGCATGATTTTGCTGCTCAACATGCGCCTGCTCGGGCTGCGTCTGCGCGCTGAGCCGATCGCCGCGCTCACGCGGGAGCTGTATCCCTGGATGGCAGGCGCCATCGCCGTGATGTTCATTTCTGGATTTCTGCTCTTTTGCACCGAAGCCGTGAAGATGTACGGCAACTGGGCGTTTCAGCTGAAGATGACGTTCCTGCTGCTCGCCATCCTCTACACCTTCACCATTCATCGGCGCCTGCTGTTGACGGCGGACACGCACCCGCGGCCGCTAGCGCGCGCGCTCACCGTGGCGATCTCGCTACTGCTGTGGCTGGCAGTTGGCTTAGGAGGCCGCGCGCTGGGCTATGTCACCACGGCGGTGTCTTCGCTCGCCGCCTCAAGATGATCTCCGCCGCAGACAGCGCCCGCGCGCAGGAGCTGCTGCGCCTCATCAACAGCAGCTGGATCGCGCAAGCCTGTTACGTCACGGCGCGGCTCGAGATCGCCGATCTGCTCGCGCAAGGCCCTCGCTCCGCGGCAGAGCTCGCCGCGAGCACCCGGACCCATGCGCCCTCGCTCCGTCGCCTGCTGCAGGCGCTCGCCAGCATCGACCTGTGCCGTGAGCGCGACGACGGCCGCTTCGAGCTCACGGCGCTGGGATCGCTGCTCCGCAAGGACAGCCCCTGCTCGATGCGTGCCTGGGCGCTCAAATGGGGCGGCGATGACTGGCTCGTGTGGGCGAACCTGCTGCACAGCATCCGCACCGGTGAGAGCGCCCGCACGCTGATTACGGGCACGCCGGGGTTCGCGCATCTCGACCGCGATCCGCAGGCGGCAGCCATCTTCAATCAGGCGATGGCGGACTTGACGCGCCTCACCGCAGTTGCCGTCGCTCAGGCGTACGATTTCTCCGGTGCGCGTGTCATGGACGTGGGCGGCGGCTACGGTGAGCTGCTGGTGCACATCCTCGCGCGCTACCCCACTGCGACGGGCGTGATCTTCGACATGGATCATGCGATGGAAAAGGCGCGCGCACACTTGCGCGCGAGCGGCCTCGAGGGACGCTGCGAGTTCCTGAGCGGGGACTTCTTCAAAGAGATTCCCGGCGGCGCGGATGTCTACGCGATGAAGAGCATCATCCACGACTGGCCGGATGAGCGGGCGCGCGTCATCCTCGAGAACTGCCGCCGTGCACTCAAGCCGGGTGCGCGCCTGCTCGTCATCGAGCGGCTCATGCCCGCTCGCATGGTGCCCTCTGCGGATCACGAGGCACTCGCGCGCAGCGACCTGCACATGCTCGTGGCGCTGGCCGCCCAGGAGCGCACCCGGGGTGCAATGGAGCAGTTGCTGCGCTCGGCTGGATTTACGGCTCTCAAACACATCGATACCGGAGCGGACTTTCACGTCATTGAAGCCAGGAACTGAACTGGCTGACCCACTCACCCCGAGGTGGTATAAGAGCCCGAGTCTCAACTGGCAGTGAAGGAGCTCCGCCATGAAGACCACCCTGATACGGATGCTGAGTGTGGCCCTGCTGTTGGCAACCGCCACGGCCCGGGCCGACAAATACAGCGACACAGTTCAACTGTTCAAAAACGCCGGACAAAGCGGCACATTTTTCTCCAACTGTTATGGCTATGCGGTCTTCCCCACCATCGGCAAGGGCGGCCTCGTGGTGAGCGGCGCGCACGGCGACGGCCGTGTGTACGTCAAGGGAAAGCATGTGGGCGACACGGCCATGACGCAGATCGGCGTCGGATTTCTTGCTGGCGGGCAGGCATACAGCCAGATCATTTTCTTTCAGGATCAGCGCTCGTTTGAGGAGTTCACCTCCGGCAACTTTGAGTTCTCCGCGGGCGTGAGCGCGGTGGTGATCACGGCGGCAGCCGGCGGCTCAGCGAGCACCGGTGGCTCGAGTGCCGGTGCCAGCGGCGGCAAGAAGGACGCCACCACGGCCGGCAAGTACTACAAGGGGATGGCGGTGTTCACCATCGTCAAGGGCGGTGCAATGTATGACGCTTCGGTCGCCGGGCAGAAGTTCTCCTATAAGGCTGTCGGCAGTGGCTGATCGCGTCCGCTGTTTCGCGGCGGTCGGTGTTCTGACCGCCGGTGCGCTCGCGGCAGCAGCCGCGAGCGCCGAGGCACCGGCGGGCCTGAAGGCTTACGTGTCGCAGGATGCGCCCGCGCTGGTGCTTGAGCACGTGCGTGTCATCGACGGCACCGGGGCCGCAGCGCTCGAGGATCAGCGCATCGACATCGTCAACGGCAGGATCGCGCGCGTCGGGAGCGCCAAGCTGCGCATCGCGTATCCCAAAGATGCCAAAGTGCTCGACCTCACCGGCCGCACGGTCATCCCGGGCCTCGTCGGCATGCACGAGCACCTCTTCTACCCCACGGCGGAGCGCGCGCCCGATCGCCTGAGCCTTTATGGCGAGATGGGCGACAGTGCGCCGCGCCTGTATCTGGCCGGCGGCGTCACGACTGCGCGCACGACGGGCAGTACCGAGCCCTATACGGATCTCGCCCTCAAAGCGCAGATCGATGCCGGCAAGCGCCCCGGCCCCAAGCTGCGCGTCACCGGCCCGTACATTGGCGACTACGAGGGCTTGATCCCGCAGCTGCACACGCTCACGGGAGCGGAGGATGCCGCGCGCACCGTGGATTACTGGGCCGCCGAGGGCGTCACATCCTTCAAGGCGTACATGAGCATCAAGCCCGAGGAGCTGAAAGCGGCGATCGAGCACGCGCATGCGCACGGCTTGAAGATCACGGGCCATCTGTGCGTGGTGGGCTTCCGCGAAGCGGCAGCGCTCGGCATCGATGACCTCGAGCACGGCATCGCGGTCGATACCGAGTTCTATCCGGGCAAGAAACCCGGCCAGTGCCCGGCCGATGAGGCGGAGAAAGATCTGGCGCAGAATCTGGATATCGAGAGTGCGCCGGTGCAGACCATGATCCGCGACCTGGTCGCGCACCACGTCGCCGTCACATCCACGCTCGCTGTTTTCGAGATCTCCGTGCCCAATCGCCCGCCGATGGCGAAGCAGACGCGGGCGCAGCGCGTGCTGTCGCCTCCGTCCTGGGCCGGCTATCTGCGCACGCGCAGCCGCATCGCTGAGGAGAATGATCCCGTCGATGGCGCCGTGCTGAAGAAGGAAATGCAGTTCGAGCGTGACTTCGTCAAGGCGGGTGGCCTTCTACTCGCGGGCGCGGATCCGACCTCCTTCGGCGGCGTGTTGCCCGGCTTTGCCGATCAGCGCGGGCTCGAGCTGCTGGTGGAGGCCGGCTTCACGCCGCTCGAGGCGATCCACATCGCCACGCAAAATGGCGCGCTCTTTCTCGGTGAGAGCGATTCGATCGGCACCATCGCTGCCGGCAAGGCCGCGGACCTCGTCGTGCTGAATGGCAATCCGGTGGCGAAGATCGACGACGTAGAGAACGTCGAGATCGTCTTCAAGGATGGCCTGGGCTACGACCCCGAGAAGCTCATCGCCTCGGTCGCCGGAATCGTCGGACTGCGCTAGGCGGCAGCGCCGGCGAACTGCACGGCCTGCGGGGGATGCGGCTCATCCGTCGGGCCGCTATCATCCGGTCAGCACGGCAACTTCGCCGGGAGGGGTCCCCATGAGCCGATTCGTGCAGTTGATCTCAGGTGCCGCCCTGCTCGGGCTGCTGGCGTTGCAGGCACAGGCCGCCGAGGTCACTTTGAACGCCGCCCGCGTGGGTGCGACCGATGTCGCGGCGCTCGCCAGGTTCTATGAGAGCGCCCTGGGCCTCAAAGAGGTCAACCGCTTCCAGTTTCCCAACATGCTCGAGATCCTGATGAACTTCGGCGACTCGGTGGATGCCGCGAAGTCGAACACCGCGGCACAGATCGTCATCATGCAGCGTGCCTCCAACGACACGAAGGATCCGATTCCGCATCTCATCTTCAATGTGACGGACGTGATGGCAACGGCCGCCGCAATCAAAGCCGCTGGCGGCACGATGGATGGCGATCCCAAGCCCTTCGGCAAGACCGGGATCATGATCGGCATGGCGATCGATCCGGCCGGCAACCGGCTGGAGCTGATCCAACGACCCAGGACCTGAGCCGTCACCGCGTCGCGGAGCGACTCTCGAAACGTTTCGCAAAGCCGCTGCAGCTGACTGATTCTATTCGACTCCGCAGCCGCCGCGACTGTGACCTGCGTCATGCTCCCCGGTTATGGAATGAGACAAACGGCCGCGTCCGCGTTATTGCGAGGCTCTAGCATCGAGCGGCAATTTTGCGCCAACAAGCCTGAGGCGAGCCGCTCGCAGCGTCCCTATGAGCCGGAGTCCACGGACTCGCACCAGCCCGGAGGGTGCGTCCAAACCGACTGCGCCAAGGAGTGGGCCCGCCGATACGTTGGCGCTGCGAAGCGACCTGCGAGCTTTCGTCGTCATCTCCCGGATTCTGTTCGCTGCCGAGAACTGTGTCAGCGGCATCGAAGATGCGATCCACGCCTTGTGCCTCGCTCACGATCTGTGCGGCGGCACCTACTGGCGCATCGACGAGGAGTCCGGACTGCTCACCGAGTTCGCACGCTGGCCGCAGGCTGAGGCCGCATCGGCGCCCAATGCCTTGCCCGCGGCGCCGCCAACCTGGCTCAACGAGCAGCCCGTCTGGATCAACGATCTCTCGGCCGATGAGCTGCAATCTCAGGCGCCGGACACCTGGCAGCCGACCGGGCCCGGGCTCATCGCTCCGGTGCGCTTCCAGGAGCGACTCACCGGCGCACTCGCCCTGACCACGCGCCTGCCGCAGGCCGCGCCGCGCGAGATCATCAGCACACTCGAGGCGCTCGCCCCGCTCATGGGATTCTTCTGCGAGCACGCTCTCGCCGTCGACCGTCTGCGCGCGAGTGAGCAGCGCTTCGCCTCGACGCTCGATCTCGCGGCCATCGGCATCGCGCATGTGAGCGACACCGGCCGCTTCCTCTACGCCAATCCGCGCTTATGCCACATGCTCGGCTACAGCGAACCTGAGATGCACGAGCTGAGCGTCAAAGACGTTTCCCATCCGGATGATGCCAACGTCACCGACGAGATGCGCGAGCGGCTGCGCCGTGGCGACATCGACTCCTTCAAGCTCGAGAAGCGCTATACGCGCAAGGACGGCAGCGAAATCTGGGTCGCCCTGACGGTCGCGGCGCGCCGCGATCCTGGCGGCCGACGCCTCTATGACGTCTCGGTCGTCGAGGACATCACCGCACGCAAAGTCGCCGAGGAGCGGGTTCAGTACCTCGCGACTCATGACGGCCTCACCGGTCTGCCCAATCGCGCCATGTTTGCCCAACTCGTCACC
>Ga0335081_10019444_pt1 | contig 10982 bp, 9 predicted proteins | sample Lox_Sample_35_FD_206713 | JGI IMG/M metagenome (GOLD analysis project Ga0335081, IMG submission 206713) | Soil microbial communities from Loxahatchee National Wildlife Refuge, Florida, United States - Lox_Sample_3.5 | ecosystem: Environmental > Terrestrial > Soil > Wetlands | place: USA: Florida...
GCCAGCCCGCGGTTGGCGGCGTCCAGCGCCGGCCCGATCTCGGTGGGCACGGTGCCCTTGGTGATGGTCTGTCCCGGCGAGAAGTATCTGCCCGGGTTGCCTACCGACACCAGGTCCAGATACTGCTCACCGACCGCCGACACCGAATGCACGTTCGCCGTGGCGTCGATCGGGATCTTGTAGCGGTTGGCGATACTCATGGTCGCCTGCGCGCCCGTCTCGGTCGGCTCGACGGCGGTGACCGTGCCGATGGTTTCACCGCGATAAGTCACGTTGGCTGTCTTGTACAGACCGCCCGACGCGGGCAGGTCCGCCTTCAGCGTGTACTGGCCGATCCCTACCGCAGTGGGAATCCGCAGGTAGTACCAGCCCAGTGCAATCGCTGTGATCACACTCAGAATGCTGAACAGGATCAGTTGGCGCCTGATAAAGCGGGTCAGCATTGCCTGTCCGCCCTTTCGACCAGCGGCCCGCCCGCGACGTCGTTCGGGTTCGGCGTGTACCGGACGTCGGGGATCATCGTTTCGGGGTCGCGGCCCCACGATTGCTCGAGCGCGCGCAGCGCTCCGGAGAATCCGGTCCCGGTGAGGACCGCGTTGTCGACAGCGCTGAGGGTCAGGTCGAGCGTCAGCGACAGGTTGAAGTAGTCGCCGCGGAACGACTTCGGCACGGAGTCGACGTCGAACGGCCGGACGAGGATCAGCTTGAGTGCGCGGATCAGATACGGTGAGGCACGGCCGAGTTCCCGCAACGGGCACTGCAGCGACAGCAGATCCTGGTGGAGGTCGCTCCGCGAGGCGGACAGGTATTGGTCGGCAACCTGGCTGAGCCCTCCTATCGCGTCGACCGCGTTGATCAAAAGGTTCTGTTTGTCGGCGAAATGTTTGATCAGCGGCGGGAATTCGGTGAGGACCCGATCCAGAACGTCCGAGCGCGGACCCACGTACGCCAACAGCCGGTTGGTGGAATCGATGGCTCGGGTGATGTCATACCGTTGCTCGTCGAGTCGGGCGGTGAAGGTGTCCAGCTTGCCGAGGAAGGCACGGATCTGGTCGGCCCGCCCGTACACGATGTTGTAGACCTCGTTCTGCAGCACTTCGAGGTTCGGGACGCCGCCTCCGCGCAGCACGATGGCGAGACTGGCCAGCGTCTGCTCGGTCGTGGGGTAAGCGGACGAATTTTTCAGCGGGATGGTGTCGCCGTCCTTCAGCAGCTCCGGGGAGGGGTTGGGTGGCGCGGCCAGCTCCACATGCTGAGAACCCAGGAGGCTTGTCTGCCCGATCTTGGCGGTGGCGTTTTTGGGTAACTTGACGCTCTTGTCCAGACGTAGCGTCAGCGTGGCGACCCAGTTCTTCAGTTTGATCGCGCGCACCGTGCCGACAAAGACATCGGCCACCCGCACCCGGCTGTTGTTGTTCAGGGCCAGCGTGTCGGGCATCTGCACGTAGACGGTGTAGGAGCCGGGCCCGGTGCCCGGGCCACCGGGCATCGGCACATTCGCGATTCCGTGCCAGTTCGCGCACGACGTCAGCGCCACGGCAGCCCCCAGTAGAGCCAGCCCCTGCCAGGCCCGGTATCGGGTCCGAGCGCCCAACGCGCGCACCGCGCTCACGCTCACCGCCCCCTCCGTGCCCATCGGTTCGGCCGCCTACTCGCGCGCATCGCGCTCGTCGCGCGCCACTGAAGCCGTTGGTTCGGCTTGCTCCTCGCGCTCATCGCGCTCGTCGCGCGCCACTGAAGCCGTTGGTTCGGCTTGCTCCTCGCGCTCATCGCGCTCGTCGCGCGCCTCACGAGCCCGGTCCTGTCGCCGTGGCCGCCTCCGCGGGTAGCGGTGGTCCAGCGGGCGCGGGCGTCGGTGCGACCGGTCCCGGGACCACACCCGGTGCCGGTGGCGGCGGCGGGATCGGCACCTGCGGGGCCTGCAAGCCGATGGGTGGCAACACCGGGTACTCGTTGTACGCATTCGGCGGTCCCGGCGGGGTCTGCAGCCCTGACGGCGGGGGTGCGATACCCGGGCCGCCCATCAGTTCGGCCAAAGATTCAGGGGTCAACAGGCCCGCCGTGATCGGCCCCACCTGTGTGCCCTGCATGCCCGGCGCCACAACCCAGCCGGGCTGGGTGTTGCGGTGCGACAACGGGGTGTCGGGCACCCAGATCCCGGGCACCGTGCTGTCCTTGTACCCGTTCGGCGGCTGCAGCCGGGGCTCGGAGTAGGCGACTTCCTTGGGAAGCGTCTCGGCGGTGCTGAACAGGTTCAGCCCGAACGGGAGGTAGTTGAACTTGATCGCATCCAGAATTGGCGCCAGGTACTGCGCACACAGTTCGGCGGATTCTTGATAGCCCAGCCGGCTACCGGCCTGAATCATGCTGCAGACGAACTGCATCGGGTTCGCGAAGTTCGGGATTGCCGGGATGGACATGACCGCGCCGTGCGACGGGTGATAAATCTGGCTAAGGTTCTCCTCCAGCGTCGGCAGGACGTGCAGGCCGGTCTCCAAACCATTCAGCGGCTCGGGTTGGACCAGCGTGGTGGTTAGGTTGGCGAGGTTGTCGACGTCGCGCCCGAGGACCTCGCGGTTCTTGGCCAAGAATGGGCGCAGGGTGGAGAGCAGGCCGTCGAACTGCTGTATCGCATTGGCGAGGTCCCGGTCAGACCTGGTTAACCTGTCGGTGAACTGGGCCAGGTTGTTGTTCAACGCGACAAACTGCTGGTCGTCTTTGCGCAGGGCGTTGACGAACAGCGCCAGGCTGTGCGCCACCGCGAAGAAGTCGCCACGACCCTCGTTCAGCGCGGTCAACGACCGCGACAGGCTGTCAAACGTGGTGTTGATCTGCTTGCCCTTACCGGCCAGCCCGTCGGCGAACGACTCGATGAGGTCACCGAAGGGACCCTTGGGCTGCTCGGGTGTCGGGCCGAGTTTGGAGATGATGTTGGCGACGCTGTCGCGCAGTTGGTCCCACTCCGTCGGCACCTGCGTGCGCCCGATCGGGATCACCGCGTTATCGGCCATCACCGGACCACCTTTGTAGGGTGGCTCCAACTGAATGCTCCGCGACGCCACCAGGGTGGGGTTCACGATCACCGCGGACGCGTTGGCGGGCACCTTGTACTTGTTGTTGTAGTGAAACGTCACCCTCGTCTTGTCGCCGGCCGGCTCGATCTTGTCGACTGAACCCACCCGAACGCCCATGATCTGGACCCTGTCCCCGGAATAGAGCGCGTTCGCCTGCGGGAAGTAAGCGACCACGGTGTTGTTGGTCAACTTGTGGTAGAGCCGCCAGCCGACGAACCCGGCGACCAGGGCCAGCACCACCACCAGCGATCCGATGGCGCTCCGAAGCCGCAGGTTGCGGATATCGAAGATGGTGCTCAATTCTGGCTACCTCCCATTATGCCGCTACCTCCCGTCCCACCTGGTGTGATGAACGGGGCCGGCAGCTGCTGCCCGGGTCCCGGAGGCGCGGGTGGCCCCGGCGGCAGCCCCGGCGCGAACGTCGACGGTGGCGGGGTGGGGCCGGCTGGTTGCAGGTTCTCCGTGCGCGCCCCCGGCGGCGCGTTGGGCGGCAGCGGCACCGGTGTGCCGGGAACGTCCGGAGGCGGCTCGCCTGGCCGCCCGGCGATCGGGATCCCCGGTGTCGGTGGCAGGCCGTTCGGGTTCGGCGGCGACGTCTGCACGTCGATCGGTGCCGGGAAACTGCCGCCGAACGGGCCGACGTCTACGCCCGCGCACGGCAGCGGGTTCCATGGCCGCGGCAGCGCGTCGGGCACCGGCGCGTACGAACACGCCGCTCCCGGTGGGACGGCCGGTCCCGGATGATCCGGGGTGCCTTCCAGCGCCGGCGGAGCGGGCGGCGGCGCGCCGTTGGGGAACCGGGTGCCGTTGGGGTCGGGCCAGCGGAACGCGGGCAGGCCGGCGCTGCGCCAGAAGTCCTCCGGGTCGATACCACGCTTCTTGAAAGCGGCGTCGACCCACGGCTGCAAGATCCAATACGGCAGCAGATTGGACAGGACTATCTTGAAGTACGGTCCCGACGCGACGGATTCTCCCAGCGATGCGGCGAATTGGCCGACATACCTAAGGCTTTGAGCCAGGTCGTCTTTACGTGCCACCAGCAAGTCGCTGATGGCATGCAACTGCTCCAGCACAGGATTCAGGTTCGGGTTGTCGTTGATGAACCCCTGCACCTGGGCCGAGAAGGCGGAAATGTTCCCCAGCAGCGCGTCGATGGCCCGTCCACGTTCGTTGAACGCGGCCAGCAGCGCCTTCGCGTTGACCAGCAACCGGTTGATTTGTTCGCTGCGGTCACCGAGCACGCTGGCCACCTTGTTGGCCTGAGCGAGCAGGTGCTTGATCTGTTCGTCGCGTTTACCGATGGTGTCGGAGAATTTGGCCAAACCGTCGAGTGCGGCACTCAGGTGCGGGTAGGTCTGATCGACGGTCTGCGACAAGACGTTCAGCGACCGCTTGACGGTGTCGACGTCCCAGCCGGCGGCCGCCTTGGTGACGTCGAAGAACGCGTCGTAGATCTGATAGGGGGTGGTGCTTTGGCCCAGCGGCAACACGCCCCCGGGCCGCAACGTCTGGGTTCCCCGCGGCTCGATCTCGAGCACCTTCTTACCCAGGATGGTGTCGGTCCGGATCGCCACCCGGCTCTCGGTGCCGATGGTGTTGCCGCCGATCGAGAACTTGATCACGACGTGGTCGCCCTCGATCTTGAGCCCCTGCACGGTGCCGACATTCACGCCACTGATGCGCACCCTGTCGTTCTTGTTCAGTTGACCGGTGTCGGCGAACTGCCCGTAGTAGCTCGGACTGGCAAACAGCATCGGGACACTGGTGAAGCTTTGGCCAACGGCGACAACGAGCACCAGCACGGTGATGCCCATAAGCCCGACACGGCCACGGTTGAATTCCGTCAGTGTTCTCATTGCGGCGTGCACCTACCCGTGGGCTGCTGCCAGATCCTGACCGTGCGGACCGGGCCGCCGGGCTGCAGTCCGTTCCACTTGATCGTGAGGTCGCACACGTAGAAGTTCACCCAGTCTCCGTAGAGGCCGATGCTGCGTCCGATCAGATTGAGCGCGGTCGGCGTCTTGTGGATCAGATCGTTGAGCTGATCACTTTGGTCGATCAGCGGCTGCTGAAGAGCCTGCAGGTAGTTGATCTCCTTGTGCAGCAGAGCGCGGTTGTCCGCCAGCAGGTCGGCCACGGTTCCGGCGGCGTTGCTGATGTTCGCGGCGCCGGCGGCCAGCGGATCGGCGTGATTCTTCAGCCCGGTGATCAATTTCTCGAAGTTGTCGACCGTCTGGTCGAACTCCTTGCGATGCCTAACCGTGGTGTCCAGAACGATGTTCAGGTTCTTGACCACCTCGCCGATCGCCTCGTCACGCTCGGCAATATGGGCGGTCAGTTGCGCGGTCTGGTCGAGGATGTCGTTGATGGTGCCGCCCTGACCCTGAAACACGGTGATGATGGCCGACGCGATGGTGTTGACCTTTTCCGGATCGAGCGCACGGAACAGCGGCTTGAAACCACCGATCAGGGCGTCGAGATCCAGCGCCGGTGAAGTTCGAGACAGCGGGATGAATCCGCCCGGCGGCAGGACCCGGTCAGCGCCCTCACCCTCGCCGCGTTTGAGCTCCACGTAGCGGTCACCGATCAGGTCGAGATAGCGGATCTGCGCGGTCGTCGACTGATAGAGCGGCACCGAGCGGTCGACATCGAAGTCCACCCGTACCCGCTTGCCGCCGTCGACCAGGCGTACCGTTTTGACCTTGCCGATCTCCACTCCAGAGGCGCGGACGAACTGGCCGTCGCGCAGCCCGCTGGCATTGCTGAACTCCGCGGAATAGCTGTTGGTGCGGTTGAAGCGCATCTGACCGAACACCACGACGATCATCACGGTGAAGAACAGCAGCACCACCGAGACGATGCCGAGCCTGATAGCGGCGCTGGTGATTTTCATGGGTTGATCGTGTTGTCCCCGACCTGACGGCCCCACACATACTCGATTGCGTACGGTGAGCCGGTGTCTACGTGGTTATACGGCGCGAGACTGGCGCCGGTGTCCACCACCAGAGTCGGCGCCGGCCACAGATCATGGGTGATGGGCTGCCAGCAACCCGGCGCACCCCCCGGCCCGCCGCGAGCGTTCACCCGCGGCAGATTGTCCGGATAGACATAGGGATTCGGCGCCCCGCCTACCAGTCCGGCCAGCCCTAGGAGCCCCATTGTGCCCACTGCGCCGGTCAACCCTGGGAGAGTCAGTATGCCTCCCAACCCAGACATCAGCTCGGTCATGGTTTTCAGCGCGTAGCCGTCGCCGCCGCCCGACGTCGCATAGACCGCGGGTTCTTCGTCGTGGTAGTTGCGGATGGTGCAGAAGATCTCGGGACTGTAGGTGTCGAGCAGCTGGGCGGTGGGCACCAGATCGGCGACCCCCCGCTGCAGGTAGGGCCCGCCCCGCCGGAAGATGGCTTCGCCGGTGTTGCCCAACCCGGCCGCGGCCAACAACGCGGCATCCAGGTCGGCTTCCTGCAGGTGCAGCGTGCGCGCTGTGATCACCGCGTTGTTGAGGGAGTCGAACAGATCCGGTGCGGCGTTGGCGTAGGTGTCGCCCAGGGTCGCCAGCTGCTGAATGTCATGTCGGATCTGCGGCATTTGCGGGTTGATGTCGTCGAGGATGGCGTTGCCGTTGTCGATCGACCGCCCGAACTTGTCGCCCAACCCGGCCAATGCCTCCGCGGCCGCGGCCAGCGTCAGGTTCAGCTTGACCGGATCCACCTTCTCCGCGATCGAGGTGAGCGTCTCGAACAACGTATTGAACTCCGTCGTCACCGACCTCGCATCAATTACATGCTGCGCGGTGATGCGTTGCGGCGTGGGGTTCTTCGGCGAGGTCAACGACACATATTTGTTGCCGAACACCGTGGTCGCCTTGATATTGGCGTCCACATTGGCCGGAATCAGCCTGATGTACTTCGGATTCACATCCAAGACGAACTTGGCCGCCGGCTTGCCGTCACGCTGGACCTCCGAAATGCTGCCCACCCGGCCGATTTCGACCCCGTTGTAGGTCACCTTCGACCCCGGATCCATCACCAAACCCGCCCGGGGAGCCACCATCGTCAAGGGCGTCGTCGGCGTGAGCTGGCCCCGAAACTGCAACCACACGAACCCCAACACCGCCGCAGCGACCACCAAGAACGCCACAGCCGTCGTTATGTACGGCGGGGTACGTGGCGGGTTCTCCTTCACTGGGGTCGTCATGACGGCTACACCGTGAGGTTGAAGTTCGGGTGTTTGCCGTAGACCGCCATCGCGGTCAGTACGACCACGACAACGATCGTGATCAACGACAGCCGCATCGACCGGCCGACCGCTTCACCGACGCCGACCGGCCCGCCGCTGGCGGTGTAGCCGTAGTAGCAGTTGGTGGCCATCACGACCACCGCGATCATGATCACCTCCGCGAACGACCAAAAGACGTCGTTGAGGCGCAGAAATGTGTGGAAGTAGTGGTCGTACGTGCCCATGGACTGCCCGTAGAGGAACACCGTGGTGGCCTGCTGGGACAGGAAGGCCAAGGTGATTCCCAACGCGTAGAGCGGGATGATGACGACGAAGCTCGCCACCATCCGGGTGGACACCAGATAGGCGATCGACTTGATACCCATCACCTCCAGCGCGTCGATCTCCTCGCTGATGCGCATGGCGCCCAGTTCGGCGGTGGCGCCGGCGCCGACGGTGGCGGCCAGCGCCTGACCGGAGGCCACCGGCGCCACAAACCGCACATTGATCATTGCGGCCAAAAATCCGGTGAATGCCTCGACACCGATGTTGCCCAGCGAGGCGTAGCCCTGGATGGCGACCAGTGAGCCGGTGGACAGGGTGATGAAGCCGACGATGGCGACGGTGCCACCGACCACGGCCATCGCGCCGGTGCCCATCCCGATCTGGGCAATCAGCTTCAGCAGCTCTCTTCGGTAGTGCCGCAAAGCGAAGGGGATCTGCCCGACTGCGGTCAGCGCGAACCAGACCATCTGCCCGACCTCGATCAGTAGCCGGGCCGCGGCGCCGCCGTGTCGACCGAGGGTGGCGGCTGCCCGCGGGAAGCGGACACGCGCTGCGGCGGCCGTCGACATGTCAGCGCCCCGTTCCGAACCGGACACCGATGGTCGTCATCGCCACATTGACCGCGAACAGCGCGACGAAACAGAGCACCACCGTCTCGTTGACGGCAGTGCCCAGACCCTTGGAGCCGCCGTGGACGATCAGCCCGCGGTAACAGCCGACCAAGCCCGCGATCAGCCCGAACGTCGCGGCCTTGACAATCGCGATCACCACCTCGGGCAGGCCGGTGAGCACTGTCAGCGTGGAGAGGTAGGCACCGCTCGACACGTTCTGCAGGTACACGCTGCAGAGGTAGCCGCCCACTAGGCCGACGGTGACCACGAGGCCGTTGAGCAGCACCGCGACGACTGTCGAGGCGACGACTCGGGGCACCACCAGCCGGTGGATCGGGTCGATGCCGAGCACCTCGAGCGCATCGATCTCCTCGCGGATGGTGCGGGCGCCGAGGTCGGCGCAGATCGCGGTGGCCCCGGCGCCGGCGACCACCAGCACCGTCACGATCGGGCCGAGCTGGGTGACCGCGCCGATCGCCGCGACCGCCCCAGAGGCGTCCGACGCGCCGATCTCGGCCAGCAGGATGTTGAGCACGAAGATGAGCAGCACGGTTTCCGGGATGGACACCGCGATAGTGGGCAGCAGCGACACCCGCATGAGGAACCAGCCATTCAAGATGAACTCGCGCCATTCGAACGGCTTCATCAGGGCCTTGCCGGTCAGCACGCACAGCCGGAAGAACCCGCCGACCACTTCCGTCCCTGGTCGGAGCTGGTCACGTACTTTGCCGGCAATCAGGATCGAGGTAGTCATCGGTGCGACCCCCGACGTAACCACGCTCGGCGCGTCGCAACCGCAGCACGTGTCCCTGTCGACTTCGTCATCACCACCCCCCTCACGACGGAACCATGTGCCTCGCGGCGTCGCGGCGGATCATGTTGCACGCCTCCTCCTTGCCAAAAACACGGTTGGGTGACGGCGGTGCCGGCACCGACGTAGCGCATGGGTTTGCCGACGGGCACGGATCCGGGTCGGCCTGGTAATCGACTGGAGCACCGATTCGCAACGTTTCGACTGCTTGCCCGAGCGGGCCACGCATTGTCGTGGGATCGAGATGGCAACGGTAGTCACGATCCCCATTCGCAAGCTCGCTCGCAGAGTGGCAGCGCCGCGAAAAGCGATTCGCCAGAGAGCATTTCAAGCTTTGTGTGAACGACGACGATTTCCGACTTCTTCGCCCCAAGTTCCGGCGCAACGGTTCTCGGTGTGACCCGCGGCGTAGCGCATCACCTCGTTCCCGGCGCCGGTCGACCACGTGATCCTCCCAACCGCCAGTCTCGGTCCCTGCCCTCCGGCTCCATGTCGCCCTCGTTTGCGCCACGCAGCAACTATGGCATTAGACCGTACGTTCAGTCAACGCATAAGATCGCCGCCTGAGCTTCACTACGGATCACCCCGAACATCTCGCGCTGCTCCACGATCCACCTGGTCTTTACCAAGCATTTTGCGCTTCCTCAGCGTGGCTGGTGCGCGTTCATCGGTCGCGCGGGTACTTGAACGAGGCGCGGTTTCGAGCGAACAAACCGACTACACGTACAGTCAGGGTATTCTTGCCTGGTCACGCTCGACGCCGCGGACCTCTGCTCTGGCGGATGCACGACCACGATAGTCCTAGCCAAAGATGGCTCAGCACTTCAAGTAGGAATCGGCTACGGCCAACTAGGGGCCCGCGCAAAGCATTCCATCGCTACGCGGTCAGTCTGTCGCACCCGTTACCGCGGCAAGGCATTCGCGCACCACCGAGACGACGTCCGTGGAAGGGTTCGCCCACTTGCTAAGCCCCAAGCGGTCGAGCAGCAGTCCGCCGAGGAACACGTCGACGAAAGCGGCCCCAACTTGTTCGGGTGTCCGGGAATCGGCGGGATCGAACCACACCCACATCCACTGCAGCGATCCCCACAGCTGAAGTGCCGCCAGTTCGACGTCCACGCTTCGGAACACACCGCTCTCTACCCCGTTGCGGATCTCGTCAATCGTGAGCGTTTGCAATTGATGGCGCAACTTACGCACTTGCTGCATCGCCGGGTCATCAGACAACTGAACCACCTCGCGCTGGCTTGCCACCGTCGCGTTGCGGGCGATCACCTGTAGCAGTGCGGAGGCATAAATGATTGCGGCGATGCGTTCGTGCGGCGCGGCCAGGCGATCCCATACCATCCGTAGTACATCGAGCTGGCGGGCCAGGTGGGTTTCTTCAAGCTCCCGCAACATCTGCGCTTTGGTTCCGAAGTGATGAACGATGGTGCCCTTAGACATGCCAAGCTCGTCGGCGATGTCGCCGATATTCGTTTTGTCGTAGCCACGTTCGGCGACATAACGGACAAACGCGTCGAGAATCTCGCTACGTCTGCCGGGCGATCTGGGCATCTCAACCCCTTGGAGCAAACTAACCGTACGGACGGTCTATCATACCTTCGCGACGTGAGTATCCCCTAACCGGTTGTGCCGGCTGGGCGGCTGGTACTTTTCTGTCGCCGGGTCGCCGAACCCGCCCTGCCGTTTGCCACCTGTGCCGGTCAGGTCGCCGGATCCTTCAAGATGGCACGGAAAATGGCGTATCAGAAACCGCTGCGAGCAGGTCGTCGGGCCGGTCGCGTGGTCCGGTGCGTACATTGTCGGCCGGGCGCTGCCGGCCTCGGTCGTGAGGCGCCCGATCGGAATCTCGAAGAACGCTCGCTCGCCCTGCTCAACTAGCCGTTCGGCGGCGGCCACCAGCTGCCGGAGCATCTGCTCGCGACTGGTGGCGCCTCGCGTCCGCTTGACCGGGGGCGGCGGTAGACGGAACTTTCACAC
>Ga0335081_10019445_pt1 | contig 10982 bp, 9 predicted proteins | sample Lox_Sample_35_FD_206713 | JGI IMG/M metagenome (GOLD analysis project Ga0335081, IMG submission 206713) | Soil microbial communities from Loxahatchee National Wildlife Refuge, Florida, United States - Lox_Sample_3.5 | ecosystem: Environmental > Terrestrial > Soil > Wetlands | place: USA: Florida...
AACCCACCGCGCGCCACCACGTCGACCCGGGCCCGGATCGGATATCGACCCCAGCGTTGTGCGGTTGCCACAACCGCTTTCGCTTGGTTCGAATCCGAATCGAGAACTTCGAGCTGCATACCCTCGACGGCCGAAACCGCGAGTTCGACCGCCGAAGCTCCGCTGGCCCCGGCTGACCCGGATTCTTCGGTTGCCCACACGGTCATCCGGGCCTGCTCGTTTTCGAAGCATCGCTGCGAATCGGGCTCCCCGTGCACATGGATCTTGGGCACTGGGCGCTGCCAGCTGGTCGAGCACAGCACGCCGAGCAGTGGTGCCGCAAAGGCGATCAGCTGCCAGCGAGCGCCGATCACGGCAGCGGCCAGCGCAACCCCGGCGCAGGTCGCGATTGCCCGCGTCAGTTGCGATGCGCGCCATCGTAACTCGACTTCACGGGTTGCGATCACACGGAGCTCATCCTGCTCCCGATGGCCCTCATTTGTTCGAGGCACCGGCAAGCGCCGCAACAGTTCTCCGACGACATCAGCGCCCTGGATCTTTCGCACCCACATCTCCGGGCGCAAGGTGATCCGGTGTGCGACCGCCGGGGTGGCGAGCGCCTTCACATCTTCGGGGATCACATAGTCGCGGCCGAGCAACAGCGCACGGGCGCGCGCGAGTTGAACCAGGTCGAGTTCTGAGCGCGGGCTGGCGCCCACGGCGACCTGCGGATGGTGCCGGGTAGCGGTCGCCAGCGATACCACGTAGTGCAGAACGTCCTCGTGCACGGTCACCTGTTCGACCGATTCGCGCATCGCCAGCAAGTCGTGCGCATCCACAACTTGATTGACCGTCGGCTCGGCCGAACCGCGTTCGAGGCGGCGGCGCAGCATCGAGGTCTCGTCACGTTCGGAGAGGTATCGCAGCTCCAGCCGGATCGCGAACCGATCCAGCTGCGCCTCCGGTAACGGATAAGTGCCCTCGTACTCGATCGGATTGTCGGTCGCCAGAACGATGAAGGGCATTGGCAGCTTATGGGTTTCGCCGTCGATGCTCACCTGGCCTTCGGCCATGGCCTCCAGCAACGCTGCTTGCGTCTTAGGCGGTGTGCGGTTGATCTCGTCGGCAAGCAGCAGGTTGGTGAAGATGGGCCCGGCACGGAAGGCGAAGCGGCCCGACTGCATGTCGTAAATCGTCGAGCCGAGCAGGTCCGCCGGCAGCAGGTCCGGCGTGAACTGCACCCGGGTGAAATGAAGCCCCAACGCAGCGGCGAAGGATCTCGCGATGAGCGTCTTGCCGAGGCCGGGCAGATCTTCGATGAGTACGTGGCCGCGGGCGAGGACTGCGGTGAGGATGAGGGTGAGTGCGGAACGCTTGCCCACCACCACACGTTCGATTTCGTCGAGCACCGCCTCGCAGTGTGCGGTAGTCGTCGCGGCCGGCAGTGTCATATCCGCATCGTGTCCTCTGTCATACTTGCTCCAACTTTCGCAGAATCTCTTCCAGCGCCGCACGGCCGGGACCGGGCCGGCGGTCACCGGTACGCGTGACGTTGTTTGGATTAACCCACTGCCACAGTTCGGCGCCGAAGAGCATTCGGCCGGTCGAGTGATATACCGCAGGATCTTTGGACTGCTTTTGGCCAGTTGCGATTTCGTACCGCCGCGCGAGCATCGGACGCAGATGACGGTCCCAGTCCGCTCGGGTGGAGTCCGACCACCGGATCGTCGTCTCGGTGGTGGAAAGCCAGCGGCGCAACGAATCCCCCAGATCCTCGGGTTCCAGCTCGGCCGCGGGTTCGGATCCGCGTCCCAGGAAACGACGGACATTGAGCAGCACCAGAGCCAGGGCAGCACCCGATGCCGCCAACACGAACCGGCGATCGTGCGATATCAGCACCAACAGCTCTGCGCTGACGACGAGGCAAACGCCCAAGGCTATAAGCCTTTTCATACCGGACCCCGCAACTCCGTCAGGACGATCCGCAGCACGCGTACCGCCACCTCACGATGTCCCTCATTCATCACATGCGGACTAAACCGTGCCTCCTCGAACAGGTTCACCAGCCGCACAGCGTTATCGGCGTGCAGCGCATGGTGTTCGACGGCTCGGACCAGTACCTCGGTCGGCGTATCGAAGTCCTGGGGGACGGCTCCAGGAACATTCGCGAGCTCACGCTCCATCGCGGCATAGCACGCAATGATCGCCTCGCGAGGTTCCCGGTTGAGGTCACCGATCTCGGCCAGTCCAAGTTCGGCTGCCCGTGCCAGTGATTTCGAAGACGGCGCCGGTGTCGGGGATTCGACGTAATCGTCGGCGATGGTGCCCGGGGTGGCCGCACGCCATCGCCGCCGCGATATGATGACCGCTCCGGCGACGATAATCAGCAGCATCGGGATCGTGCTGGCAAGCAGGATTCCCAACATGTCCCCGGTGTTGTTTTGCGGATGTTGCTGCGGCGGCGGGCCGGTGCCCTGCCCCGGCGGCGCGCTCGGAGCCACGGTGGGCGCCGACGGAGTGACACCGCGCGGCACCCACAGTCGGGCCAGCAGCATCGCGATCAGCAGCCAGGCCACGATCACCCCGAGTCCGATCAGCAACACGCGCCAACTCGGTCGACCCTTGCCGGTGCCGAGCATTTCGGACAGATCCCCCACCTTGGGTGCCACCGCGCGTGGATCCCGCAACCGCGCGATGACCGCGATCGCCAGCAGCGCGAGCGTCACGCCCAGGATCGCTACGACGAATATCTGCGCTGCCCGACCGCTGCCCGGCTCGCCGCGCACCGCACGGGCTTGAGGCGGTAGGTATCCGCGCAGGGCAGCCGCGACAGCGATCAACAATACGATCAGGGCAACAACACGCCCCGTCGGCTTGTCAATACCGGGCATTGGCACACCACTCGACCGGTTGCCTGCCGCCGTTGCGGCACTGGCTTGCTTCATACTGGCACGTCAGGCAGCGATTTCGCGAGGCTCATCTCGATGTGGCAATTCCTTATCCACAGTCGGCGATTCATCCACAGATCCGTCTCCAGATGATCCAGATCGCACAAACGTTCGATAGGGTTAATGCGTGGGTCTCCTGATGGGCGCCGAGCAGGCACAAGAGCGGATCAGCGCTGCTCTTGACGCGATCGACGCCGCCCATGACGTGCTACGTGAGACCTCATCAGACGTGGTTGGCAACGATTTCCGCGTTGACGTCGCTGAGCGGTTGGAAACACAGGACCGCACCAACCGCGGGCTCATGTATCGGTTCTTCGCCGAGATCGCCGACCCGCCCGACGGCAGCGAGTGCGTACCAGCGGTACGAGAGATGCTAAGGGCGCGGCTGCGCGTCCCACCCAGGGAAATCATCCGCCGCTTCAAACTCGCGGCCCGGATCCGCCCGCGGCGCTCGCTGACCGGTCCCCCGGTGCAGCCGGAGCTGCCGGAGTTGGCGGCCGCGGTAGAAGCAGGTGCGGTCGGTGAGGACCATATCCGCGCGGTATGCCAAGCGGTCGACGTACTGCCCGCCTGTGTTTCGCCCACCGACGTGGCAGAAGCCGAGCGCACGCTGGTGCAGCATGCGACCAAACTCGACGCCGGCGTCGTCACCAAGCTGGGCCAGCGGATCGCCGACTACCTGAATCCCGACGGCCTGTTCAACGACAACGACCGGGCGCGCCGCCGCGGACTGCGCCTGGGCCCACAGGGGCCCGACGGCATGTCGCGGCTGCACGGGTTGCTCGACCCCGAGGCCCGCACGTACTTCGAAGCCATTGAAGCGGCCGTGCGGCCCGGCCGCCACCAACCCGATAGCGGCCAGCCCGAAGCGCGCGACGAGCGCACACCCGCCCAACGCTGCCACGACGCGCTCAAACTCGGCCTCGAAGCCGCCATCGCGTCCGGCAAGCTCGGGGTGCACCGCGGCCATCCCGTCACGGTCATCGCCACCACCACCTTGGCCGAACTCAACCAGGCCGCACACGCCGTCGTCGACCCGTCGATCCCGATGCCCGCACCCGCGAACACGGGGGGTGGCTCAAGGCTGCCGATGTCGGATCTGATCCGCATGGCCGCCAAGGCAATCCACTACCTGGCGGTGTTTGACGACCACACGGAGCGGCCGCTGTATCTGGGCCGCCAGAAACGCATCGCCACTGCCGACCAGAGACTAATCTGCTACGCCCGCGACCGCGGCTGCACCCGCCCCAATTGCCTCGAACCGGGCTATCGCTGTGAGGTGCACCATTCGCCGGACTGGGCAGCGGGTGGCCGGACCGATGCGAACAAGCTGTTTTTCGCCTGCGGTTACGACCACGGAGCGGCGAGCCGAGGCGAATGGCATACCGAGGTCACTGACAGCGGGCGACTTGGCTGGGCTGACGGGAACGGCCCGCCTGAAATCAACCGCGCTCACCACCCCGACGAACTGCTCCGCGGCGATCCCGACCCGCCCGAAGACGACCACCACTGAGCGGTAAAGATGGAACCGCTGGGGCAAACCTGACACACTGAGCGTGTGCCGCCGCCCTATCGTGACGTCGCCGCGTTCAACGATCGCGCCGCGGAATACGATCGCGGCTGGCGGGGCCGTCTGCATCACGAGATCGCCGACCGCACAGCCGATCTCGCTGTAGCCACCGTCTCTGCCCCTAATCGGGTGCTGGATGTGGGATGTGGAACCGGTTATCTGCTCCAGGTACTGGCACGCCGCTACCGCGACGCCGAACAACTGGTCGGTATCGATGCCGCCCCGGCGATGATCACGGCCGCCGGTGCTTGCTCTCGAGACAACCGGTTGACGTTCGTTCTCGGTGTGGCCGAACACATCGGTTGCCCGGACAACACGTTCGACCTGATAGTGAGCACGACGTCGTTTGATCACTGGACCGATCAGCAAGCGGGGCTCGCCGAATGTGCCCGAGTCCTGCGTCCCGGTGGTCACTTGGTGCTCGTCGACCAGTTCTCCCGGTGGCTGGTGCCGACGCTGCTCACCGGCCGCCGGGGCAAAGCCCGGACCAGGCGCCGCGCCACTCGCCTTCTGCTGCGTGCCGGGTTCTGTTCCCCGCACTGGCACCGACTGCACGCGGTGATCATCAATGCGGTGACAACGGCAAAGCCGGCTTAGCCACCCGCCGTGGTGTCGTGGCGCTCGAACGGCCGAAGGCTGCCGTCGAGAACCCGGAGATGCCCAATCGTGCGTCCGGTAACCACGCAATCGCGCGGCCCGTGCCGCGGCTGCCGCCGGTGGCGATCGCGGCCCGGTCTGCAAGTCGCGGCGTCATCGCGTCACCCCGTGCACGACGATGGCGGTGGTCTGCTCCACCCACGCATCATCCAGCTTTTCGTCCGGGCGCAGCAGCATCCGCAGCATCGTCGCTCCGCCAATCAACTCGATCAATCGGTCCGGGTCCACGTCGGGATGCGCTTCACCGCGGTCAATAGCCTCGCGCAGCCGCACCCGCACAGCGGTGAATAAGTCGGCGAAGCGCGACATCACCCGGGCGTTGAGAGCGGGATCGGCCGTCATGTCGGCCATCAGACCGGGCAACGCGGCTCGCACCACCGGGGTGGTGAAAACATCGCGGGTGGCCTCGATCATCATCCGGACATCGGCGGCGATGTCGCCGGCCGGTGCCTCTAGCGCGGTGGGTGCCGTCGGGAACGCCGCCTCGTGCACCAGTTCGGCCTTGCTCGACCACCGCCGGTACAGCGCTGATTTCGTGGTGCCGGCGCGCTCGGCTACCACAGCCAGGCTGAGGTTCGAATAGCCGATTTGCACAAGCAGTTCCGCGGTCGCCGACAAGATGGCCGAGTCGATACGCGGGTCCCGGGGGCGGCCGGCGCCAGCGGCCTTGTCAAGGGCGGACGGTTCTGCTTTCATAACGCTACCTACCGTATCGTAATTGCCGCACCAAGGAGGCACTGTGGCCACTGAACCGGCAATCGGAGAAATCGACCGACTCCAGCGCTCCAGCCGTGATGTCACGACCCTGCCGGCGGTGATCTCGCAATGGCTGTCGACGGTGTCCCCCGCAAGCGGCTGGGGCCCCCGCTCCGCAGGGAAGTGCCCCCAGCCCGGCGGGGCGACACCGGAGGTGACCGTGGAAAGCGCCGTGGACTCGACGGGCATGTCGTCGGAAACCATCATCTTCTCTACCCGCTGGGAGCAGGACGGGCAGCCGATCGAGCAGAAACTGGTGGCCCGGGTGGCGCCCACCGCCCAGGACGTGCAGGTCTTCCCGACCTATCGACTTGACCACCAATTCGAAGCGATACGAAAGGTCGCCGAACTCACGGACATCCCGGTCCCGCGGGTGCGCTGGCTCGAGCCCACCGGCGACGTCCTGGGAACACCCTTCTTTGTAATGGATTACGTCGACGGTGTGGTGCCGCCCGACGTCATGCCCTACACATTCGGCAACAACTGGTTCGCCGACGCGCCCGCCGAGCGTCAGCGCGAACTGCAGGACGCCACCGTCGGAGTGCTGGCCACGCTGCATTCAATCCCCAACGCGGAAAAGACGTTCGCCTTCCTGTCCGAAGGCCAGCCCGGCGACACCGCACTGCGCAGACACTTCAACTGGGTGCGGTCGTGGTACGACTTCGCGGTGCCCGACATCGGCCGATCACCGCTCCTGGAACGTACTTTCGAGTGGCTGCAAGACCACTGGCCTGAAGAGGTGGCCGCACGTGAGCCCGTACTGCTCTGGGGCGACGCAAGGGTGGGCAACGTCTTGTACCGCGACTTTCGGCCGATCGCGGTGCTGGACTGGGAAATGGTGACGCTAGGGCCACGTGAGCTCGACGTCGCATGGATGATATTCGCGCACATGGTCTTTCAAGAACTCGCCGGTCTGGCGACGCTACCGGGCTTACCCGAGGTGATGCGTGAAGATGACGTCCGCGCTACCTATCAGCGGCTCACCGGCGTCGAAGTCGGCGACTTGCACTGGTTTTACGTCTACTCAGGTGTGATGTGGGCGTGCGTGTTCATGCGCACCGGTGCACGTCGGGTGCACTTCGGCGAAACCGAGAAACCCGATGATGTCGAATCGCTGTTCTACCACGCCGGATTGATGAAACGTCTTATCGGAGAGGATCGGTAATGCTCGGACCGCTCGACGAGTTCCCGGTACATCAGATTCCGCAGCCGATCGCGTGGCCAGGTTCCTCGGACCGCAACTTCTACGATCGCTCCTACTTCAACGCCCACGATCGCACCGGGAACATCTTTTTGATCAGCGGCATCGGCTACTACCCCAACCTGGGCGTGAAGGACGCATTCGTGCTCATCAGACGCGGGGACACGCAGACCGCCGTGCACCTTTCCGACGCCATCGACCAAGACCGGCTCCACCAAAACGTCAACGGCTACCGGATCGAGGTCAGCGAGCCGCTGCGCAAACTGCGGCTGATCCTCGACGAAACCGAAGGAATCGCAGCCGATCTCACCTGGGATGGCCTGTTCGACGTGATCCGGGAACAGCCGCACATCCTGCGGTCCGGCAACCGGGTGACGCTGAACGCCCAGCGGTTCGCCCAGCTCGGCACCTGGAGCGGCCGCATCACCGTCGATGGGCAGGAGATCGCCGTCGACCCCGCTACCTGGCTCGGCAGCCGCGACCGGTCCTGGGGCATCCGGCCGATCGGCGAGCCCGAGCCGGCGGGCCGGCCCGCTGACCCGCCATTCGAGGGCATGTGGTGGCTGTACATGCCGATGGCCTTCGACGACTTCGCCGTCGTGCTGATCATCCAGGAGGAGCCCAACGGGTTTCGCTCGCTCAACGACTGCACCCGGGTGTGGCGCGACGGCCGCGTCGAACAGCTGGGCTGGCCGCGGGTGACAACCCACTACCGGTCCGGCACCCGCATCCCGACCGGCGCCACGATCGAGGCGAGCACCGCCGACGGCATGCCGGTCCACTTCGACGTGGAGTCCAAACTGCCGGTCCCCATCCATGTCGGCGGCGGCTATGGCGGCGACTCGGATTGGCTGCACGGCATGTGGAAGGGCGAAAAGTTCACCGAGCGGCTGACTTACGACATGACCGACCCGGCGATCATCGCGCGGTCCGGCTTCGGTGTGATCGACCACGTGGGCCGCGCGGTGTGCCGCGACGGCGACGCGAATCCCGTTGAGGGTTGGGGCCTCTACGAGCATGGCGTGCTGGGCCGCCATGGCCTGTCGGGGTTCACGGACTGGTTAACCGTTGCGCCGTGACCGGTCTCGGTATCCCGCGCCAGGGTGGTCGGCGGGCAGTAGCGGTCCGGAGCCGCCAAGCCGTTCGCGCAGCGTGGAACGCGGCACGTGGTCTGGCACCCGTCCGCGGCGGCGTAGCTCCGGCACCACGAACTGCGCAAAGTCGACGAAGGTGCCCGGGGTCGTGACGTAGGCCAGATTGAACCCGTCGACATCGGCGTCGGCGACCCAGCGTTCGAGGTCGTCGGCTACTTCGCTGGGCGAACCCGCGACCACCGGGCCGCGGCCACCGATGCCGATTTCATCGGCCAGTTCCCGCACCGTCCAGGTGCGCTCCGGCGCGGCGGTGGTAAACGAGGCCAGCGCGGACCGGTTGGCATCGGTCTCGACGTACCGCAGCGGCTCGTCGGGGTCGAGTACGGCCAGGTCGACCCCGGTCCATCCGCCGAACAGGGCCAGCGCGCCGGTGGGGCTGACGAATCGCCGATATTCGCGCAGCTTGGCGACGGCCCGCTCATGGGTTTCGGCGACAACCGGGGTGAGCATCGTGAACACTTTGATGGAGCGAGGATCTCGGCCCAGCTCGGCGGCGGCCATCCGCAGGGCCCGCACCGGAGGACGCACGACCTGCGCCATCGCCGTGATGCGAACGTCTGCGCGCGCGGCCTAGCGAGACGGGCAACCTTTTTCCTTACGAAACCGTCAAAATGCGGTTGACTAGAGGACGTGACAAACCCGCCGTGGATTGTCGACGTTGTCGTGGTCGGCGCTGGCTTTGCCGGGCTAGCGGCGGCGCGCGAACTGACCCGACAGGGCCACGACGTGCTGGTCTTCGAGGGCCGTGACCGCGTCGGCGGGCGCTCGTTTACCGGCAGCATCGCAGGGTTGCCCGCCGATCTCGGCGGCACTTTCGTCGGCCCGACCCAAGACGCCGTTCTGGCGCTGGCGGCCGAACTCGAGGTCCCGACCACTCCGACCCACCACGACGGCAAGAACGTGATCCACTGGCGCGGCTGGGCGCGATCCTACCGTGGCACCATCCCCAAGCTTTCGCTGACCGGACTGCTTGACATCGGCCGGTTGCGTTGGCAATTGGAAAGAATTGCCCGCAGCGTCCCGGTGGCAGCCCCTTGGGACGCGCGCCGCGCCTGCGAGCTCGACGACCTGTCGCTCGGCGGGTGGTTGCGCTCGGTACGCGCCACCGCCTCGTCCCGCGACCTGCTGGCCATCATGGCCCGGGTGACCTGGGGATGCGAACCCGACGACGTGTCAATGCTGCACGCCGCCCGCTACACGCACGCCGCCGGCGGCCTGGACCGGCTGCTCGACGTCGAGAACGGTGCCCAGCAGGACCGTTTCCCGGGCGGCAGCCAGCAGATCGCCGAAGCGGCGGCCGCCGAACTGGGCGCACGTGTGGTGCTCAACGCACCGGTCCGTCACATCGACAGGCACAGTGGTCGTGTGACGGTCACAACCGATCGTGGCCAGGCCGAGGGCGGGTTCGTCATCGTCGCAATCCCGCCGGCCCATCGCGGGTCGATCGAGTTTGCTCCCCCGCTGCCCGCCGAGTACGAGCAACTCGCCAAGCATTGGCCGCAGGGCCGGCTCAGCAAGGCCTACGCGGCCTACTCCACGCCGTTCTGGCGGGCCAACGGGTTCTCCGGCCAGGCGCTGTCCGACGAAGGCCCGGTGTTCATCACCTTCGACGTCAGCCCGCACGCCGAGGGGCCAGGCGTCCTGATGGGGTTCGTCGATGCCCGGGCGTTCGACTCGCTACCCACCGACCAGCGCCGCCGCGATGCGCTGCGCTGCTTCGCGCGATTGTTCGGCAACGAGGCGCTCAAACCCCTCGATTATGTTGATCATCGTTGGGGCGCAGACGATTTCGCGCCGGGAGGTCCGACCGCAGCGGTGCCACCAGGGTCGTGGACACGATTCGGGCCGTGGTTACGCGAGCCGGTCGGGCCGATTCACTGGGCCGGCACCGAAACCGCGGACGAATGGACAGGGTATCTCGATGGCGCCGTCAGGTCTGGCCAGCGGGCGGCCGCCGAGATCGCCGCTTTGCTATGAGCTGATCAGGCGGACCCGCACGTCGTGGGTCACCGACTCGGCGAGTGTCCGCAGGTGACGATTCACCTCACGGGGTTGTTCCAGCATCGAGCAGTGGCCACCGGGCAACTCGACCAGGCCGACGACGTTGGGCGCGGTGCGTGCGATCCTGCGGGACTGGCTGATCGGCGTCAGCCGATCGCGTTCGCTGCCGATGACCAAGGTCGGCACCGTCAAACCGTCAAGGTCGAGATACCGCGTCCCCAGTGCATCAACAAGCATCCTCGCGCAACCCCCGCGTCCCGCGGGTGACGTCTGCGCGAACAGCTCGTAGACGACTCTCGCGGCGCTCGGGTCGGCATCTTTTCCGACCGCCAGCATCGCGACCAAATAGCGACTCGGGATCCGGGCGGCACTTGGAAGCGGAAAACCGCCGAACGCGTTGATCAGGGCGCGCGCGACCATGACCCGAGCCGACGACAACGCGCGCGGCATCGACAGCAGTTTCACCTTGCCCACCAGGTCCCCGGTGGTGGTGTTGATCAGCGCGACGGCGTCAACGCGCCGGTGGACCTTGTGGCGGTAGCGCGCCGACCAAGCTGCGATGGTGATGCCGCCCATCGAGTGCCCGGCCAGCACCACGCGCTCGTGCGGCGCCAACGTCGCCTCCAGCACCGAATCCAGGTCGGACGCAAGGTGTTCGAGGCTGTAGCCGTTGCGCCGGGGAACTCCGCTTCGCCCATGGCCGCGATGGTCGAATG
>Ga0335081_10019446_pt1 | contig 10982 bp, 11 predicted proteins | sample Lox_Sample_35_FD_206713 | JGI IMG/M metagenome (GOLD analysis project Ga0335081, IMG submission 206713) | Soil microbial communities from Loxahatchee National Wildlife Refuge, Florida, United States - Lox_Sample_3.5 | ecosystem: Environmental > Terrestrial > Soil > Wetlands | place: USA...
TCGGCTTCCTTCTCCTCGAATTCGCGTCGGATCGCCCTGATCTTTTTGCGCAGCTCTATGCCGAGCTTGATGGTGTCGTCCCACAGCACTTCGCCGGATTTGCCCTTCATCATCTGCGCGCCGACATCGAGCGACGCGAAGAGCGGATAGAAGGGCGACGTCGAGGCGTGGATGAGGAAGGTCTCGTTAAAGCGGCGATGCTCGACGCGACGGGTCTGGCCGCGGATGTGGCGATCCCTGACGTGGATCTGCGAGGCCTGGGAGAGGCCCGCAAGCTGCTTGTGCGTGGATTGCGTCGCGATGATGCCGGGACTGCGCGCACCGAGCCGCTCCAGCCCCATGGCGAAACGGCCGGCGAAGAGCGGGTGGAATTTCATGAAGCGGGCCCAGGCTTCATCGAACATGATGTAGTCGCAGAGATGTCCGATCCTCTCCAGGATCATCTCGGCGCTGTAGATGGTGCCGTCATAGCTGCATTGCTCGATCACGGCGACGCGGAACGGGCGCTCGCGCTTCCAGGCGTCGCGATCATGGACAAGGGGATGGCGGCGGATCTTCTCGCGGATCCTCTCCTCCTCGAGCGCCGCGACATCGATCGGGCCGATCATGCCTTGGGCGTTGCGATCCGTCTCGAGATAGATCGGGATGCCGCCACCGAGCAGCAGCGCGCCATGATGCGCGGCTTTGTGGTTGTTGCGGTCGAACAGCACCAGATCTCCCTCGGCGACGAGCGCCGAGAGCACGATCTTGTTGGAGGCCGAGGTGCCGTTGAGGACGAAATAGGTCTTCTCCGCGCCGAAGATCTTGGCCGCCTCCTGCTGCGCGCGCAGCGCCGGCCCTTCATGGGTCAAGAGGTCGCCGAGCTCCAGCACGGAATTGTCGAGATCGTCGCGGAAGACCGCCTCACCGAGATGCTCGACGAAAATGCGGCCGATGGGACTGCGGCTGTAGAACACGCCGCCATTGTGGCCGGGACAGGTCCAGAGCTGGTTGCCCTCTTCGGCGTAGTCGACGAGCGCACCGAAGAACGGCGTTTTCAGCGTCTCGGCATATTGCTTGAGCCGACTGACCAGGTTCTTGGCGATGAATTCGGGCGTCTCCTCGGAGAGGAAGACGTAACCGTCGACATGGTCGAGGACTTCGACCGGCACGTCTTCGAGGCGCTTGCGCCGCACCAGCAGAATGATCGGCATCTCGAGGCCGCGGCCGCGTACATAGGCGGTGAGCCCGGCCATCTTGCCGTCCATGCCCTTCTTGCCCCAATCGACGATCATGCAGCCGATGGCGGCGTCGGTCTTGATCGCGAGCTCCGCATCTTCGGCGCGGCGGGCCTTCACGACGGCGAAGCCGAGCTTCTCCACGGCGGCGACGATCTGCTGCAGCCGCGAGCCCTCGAGGTCGTCGGCATCGAAGGCCGGAGCGCAGAGCAGGAAAGTGAAGCGGCGGAAGAAGTCCATACGAGACTCCTTGGGCTCTCTGCGCGAGCGCGGGATTTCGTGAAGCGCGGACGCTATCACCTCGCCGCTTCACGCGAAAGCCGAATCACAGCTTCGCCGAGCTTCGCTCCGGCTTATGACGGATATGTTGCAGTCCCGGCTAGAAGGTGCCGGGATAAGCGCCGCCGTCGATCAGGAAATTCTGGCCGGTGACATAGCTTGCCTGCGCGCTGCAGAGATAGGCGCAGGCAACGCCGAACTCGTCGGACGTGCCGAAGCGGCCGGCGGGGATCGCCGCAGCGCGCTCGGCCCTGGCCGCGTCGACCGACATGTTGCGGTTCTTGGCCATCACTTCGATGGTGGTGCGAAGCCGGTCGGTATCCATCGCGCCGGGCAGCAAATTGTTGATGGTCACGTTGTGCCGGACGGTCTTCCGTGCGAGACCGGCAACGAAACCGGTGAGCCCGGTGCGCGCGCCGTTGGAAAGGCCGAGGATGTCGATCGGCGCCTTCACCGCGCTCGAGGTGATGTTGACGACGCGGCCGAAGCGACGGGCGATCATGCCGTCGACGGTGCGGCGGATCAGCTCGATCGGCGTCAGCATGTTGGCGTCGATCGCCTTGATCCAGGCGGCGCGGTCCCATTCGCGGAAATCGCCGGGCGGCGGCCCGCCGGCATTGTTGACGAGAATGTCGGGTTCGGGGCATGCCGCGAGCGCCGCCTTGCGCCCCTCCTCGGTGGTGATGTCGCAAACCACCGTCGCGACCTTGGCGCCGGTCGCCTGGCGGATCTCCGCCGCGGTCGCCTCGAGCGCTTCCTTGCCGCGAGCGAGAATGACGAGCTCGACGCCTTCTCCGGCCAGCGCCATTGCGCAGCCCTTGCCCAACCCCTTGCTCGCCGCGCAGACCAGCGCCTTCTTGCCGGCAATGCCAAAATCCATGCAACCCTCCCTTTGACCGGCGCGCATGATAAGCGGCGCGACCGTGCGGCGCTAGGAGGCGGGCTTCTTCTCGGTCCGGATCGGGCGGATCGATTTGATGTAGACGGCGATGGCGCGGCGGTCGGCTTCGTCGAGCGCCGCCGTCCCCTTCACTACATCGGCCATGGCGGAGCCGACGAAATCCATATCCGGCGTTTGCCCGGTCTTGAGCAGCTGCGTGATGTCCTCGGCGCTCCATTTGCCGATGCCGGTCGCGTCATCGCCGGTGATGTTGGGCGCTTTCACGCCGGCGACCCCTTGCGGATTGCCGGAATAGGCATCGCTCTCTTTGAGCCCGCCCAGGACATTCCGCGGCGTGTGGCATTCCTCGCAATGCACCACCGCCTCCGCGAGGTAGCGGCCGCGGTTCCACTCGGTACTTCTGTCGGGATCCGGCTGCAACGGCCCTTCGCGGAAGAACAGCGTGCGCCAGAAAATCAGCAGAAAGCGCCAACCGAAGGGAAATCTCAGCTCATAGCGCTGGTTCGGCCGCGCGACCGGCGGCAGCGAGCGCAGATAGGCATAGAGATCGGCAATATCGGCATCGCTCATCCCGGTGAAGGAGCCGAAGGGGAAAACGGGATAGAGATAGCGGCCCTCATCATCGATGCCGTCGCGCAGCGCGCGGCGAAATTGCGACTCGCTCCAACCGCCGATGCCGTCCTCCCGATCGGGAGTGATGTTGGGGGAGTAGAAGATGCCGAAGGGCGTCTCGAGCTTGCGTCCGCCCGCCAGCGGCGCGCCACCGCCCTTCACATCGGTATGGCAGGCAGCGCAATCCGCCGCTATGAACAGCAGCTCGCCGCGCTTCAGCTGCGCTTCGTCGGCGGCGCGCGCCGAGAGCGTCAGCGCGAAAAAGAGCGCGATAGTGAGCTGCGTGAGAAATGTCTGATACAACGCGCCAGACCGCCACCACCCCACCTCACCCCCCGCTGCGCGGGTCCCCCCTCTCCGCCCCTGAGGGGCGGAGAGGGACGGAGTGAGGTGGGGCGGGGCAACCAAAGCGCCCTCGCCTTCGACACCGCTGCGGTATGACGCTTGCCGCATCACGCCCTCGCCTGCCCTCTCCCCGAGAAAGAGGGCTCGGGACGCGCCTTACGAGATCTTCTCGCGATAGCTGCCGTGGCAGGCGCCGCAGCCATTCTTGCCGGTATTGATGAGCTCTTCGCCGACCGCCGATTTGTCACCGGACTTGATCGCCGCGGCGAGCTTCGCCTCGGCACCTTGCAGCGACACCGGGATCATCTTGAACTTGTCCCACTCCTTCCAGATATCGGGCTTGGCGCCGGTCTTGCCGGGGAACGCGTCGAGGCCGGTGCCCTCGGGGAAGAGGGTGACGATCTTCGGCGCGATCGATTGCAGATCGGCGATCGCCTGCTCCGCGCTGGCCTGATCGACCTGGCCCTTGACGTAATCCTGGATCGCCTTGAAGTCCTTGCCCTGACGCTTCATCGTGTCCTGACGCGTCTTGATCTCGGCTGCCTTGTCCTGCGCCACGACCGCGACGGTGCCGAAGGCGAGCACCAGCCCCAGCGCCGCCGCCGCCACACCAAATCTCGCAAACCCCGCCATGTTCTTCTCCTGTTTCGTTGTTGCGCGGGCCAGGGCCCGCAGCGCGATCGCCTGAATGATAGGAATGGCCCCCCATCCCTTCCTTCACGATTACGTGAAATCCGGTCTCACTCGAGCGGCCTGGCGACATGCGTGGCAAAGCCCGGCGACCTGCCCAGGCGCTCATGCCAGGCCTTGAGCCGCGGCAGGCTCGGCCGCTCGATCGGATAGGCATGCCAGCGATAGGCCCAGATGCCGACGCAGATATCGGCGAGGGTGAGCGCCGGTCCCGCGAGGTAGTCGCCATACCCGAGCTGCGCCTCGACGATCCGCCACAGATCGATGGCGCGCAGCCGCGATGCTTCGAGCGCGGCGGGATCGCGCTTTTCCGCCGGGGTACGGTAATAGCCGAGCAGCATGGCGGCCATCGGCTGGGTCAGCGAGGCAAGCTGCCAGTCCATCCAGCGCTCGACATCGGTGCGCCGCGCCGGCTGCGCGGGATGGAGGCGCTCGCCGCCATGCGTGGCGCAGAGATAGCGCATGATGGTGTTGCTCTCCCAGATGACGAGCTCGCCATCCTCGACCGTCGGCACCAGCCCGTTCGGATTGAGCGCGAGATAGCGGGGATCCTTGTTGCCGCCGAAGGGGCCGCCCCAATCGACGCGCTCGAACGGGACGCCGAGCTCGGTGCAGGTCCACAGCACCTTCTGCACATTGGACGAAGTCGCCCGTCCCCAGATCTTGAGCATTGTCCCCTCCCGTTCCCGGGGACGACGCTAACCCGGGATCGAGATGGCTTCAATACCGGTGAACGCGGGACGTCTAGAGGAGCCCGAGCTCGAGCTTCGCTTCCTCGCTCATGCGGTCGCGCGTCCAAGGCGGCGACCAGACCAGCTTGACGCGCGCATCCTGCACGCCGGGTACCGCGGCGATCGCCTGCTGCACCTGGGCGGGGAGGCCGCCGGCCACGGGACAGGCCGGCGTCGTCAAGGTCATCTCGACATAGACGGTGCCGTCCTTGTTGACGAGGAGCTCGTAGATGAGGCCGAGATCGACGAGGTTCACGGGGATCTCGGGATCGCGCACCGTCTTCAGCGCCTCGAGCACCTGCTCCTGCAGCACGGGGTCGCCGCCATCGGGCTCCGGCCGTGCCACCTCGTCGCCGGCCTCGTCCCGGCCCGGCATGAAGTCGAAGAACTCGCTGTCGTCCGGGGCCGGCATCGCCTACTCCGTCTTCACCGTGGCGCCGGTCGCGCCGCTTCTCAGCGCCGCCTCGAAAGCATGCCAGGCGAGCGTCGCGCATTTGACGCGGGCGGGATAGGATTTGACCCCGGTCAGCGGCTCGAGCCGCTCCATATCGTCCTCGAGCGGCGCCGGGGTCGGCGGCGCGTCGCCGCCGGTGACCTTGGCCCGGAAGCCGGCGAAGAGCGCTTCCGCCTCCGCCACGGTCTTCCCCTTCAGAATCTCGGTCATCAGCGACGCCGAGGCCTGGGAGATGGCGCAGCCGCGGCCTTGAAAGCTCACATCGCGGATGCGGTCGCCGTCGAGCGTGACGTAGACCGTGACCCGGTCGCCGCAGAGCGGATTATGGCCGTTGGCGAAATGGCTCGGCTGCTCCTGCTTGCGGAAATTCCGCGGATGCTGCCCGTGGTCGAGGATGATGTCCTGATAGAGGTCGCGAAGATCCATGGGGCTTACCGTTTGAACATCTTCTGCGCCGCGACGATGGCGTCGGCAAGCGCGTCGACGTCGCTTTCGTCGTTGTAGATGCCGAACGAGGCGCGCGTCGTGGCGCCGAGCCCGAGCTTGTCGATGAGCGGCTGCGCGCAATGATGGCCGGCGCGTACGGCGATATGGTGCTGATCGAGGATGGTGGCAAGGTCGTGCGGATGGATGCCGTCGACGTTGAGGGACAGGATGGCATAGCGCTGCTGCCCGGCGCCGACGATATGGACACCCGGCAGCCGCGACAGCCTGTCGACGCCATAAGCGGTCAGCGCCGTCTCATGCGCGAGGATCGCCTCGCGCCCAAGCCCATCGATATAGTCAAGAGCGACGGCGAGGCCGACCGCGCCGGAAATGTCGGGCGTGCCGGCCTCGAAGCGCGCCGGCGGATCCTGAAACGTGGTCTTCTCGAAGGTGACGTTGAGGATCATGTCGCCGCCGCCCTGCCAGGGCGGCATCGCGTCGAGGATCGCTTTCCGGGCGTAAAGCACGCCGATGCCGGTCGGCCCGTAGGTCTTGTGGCCGGAGAAAGTGTAGAAATCGCAATCGAGCGCGCGGACATCGACAGGCATGCGCGGCGCCGCCTGGCAGCCATCGATCAGCACCTTGGCGCCCTTGGCATGGGCGAGCCGCACGATCGCCTCCACCGGCAGCAACGCACCCGTGGCATTGGCGAGATGGGTGACGGCCACCAGTTTCGTGCGCGAGCCGAGCAGCGCCCCGAACGCGGCAAGGTCGAGTCCGCCGGTGGCGTCGACCGGCGCCACTTTGAGCGTGAAGCCGACGCGGTCGCGTAGGAGCTGCCAGGGCACGATATTGGCGTGGTGCTCGAGCTCGGTGATCAGCACCTCGTCGCCCGGCGCGAGGAAGGTGGCGCCCCAGCTATTGGCGACGAGATTGATCGCCTCGGTGGCGCCGCGCACGAAGACGATCTCGGCTGCCTCGCGCGCATTGAGGAAGCGCCGAGCCCGCTCGCGCGCCGCCTCGTAGAGCTCGGTCGAGCGCGCCGAAAGGTGATAGACGCCGCGATGAATGTTGGCGTAGTCGCTGCGATAGAACTCGGCGACGCGATCGATCACCACTGCCGGCTTCTGCGCGCTGGCGCCGCTGTCGAGGAAAACGAGGCGGGGATGGCGCTCGAAAATCGGGAAGTCGCGCTTCACCATGCGCGGATCAAACGCCGCCGCGGTAGGGATGCGCATAGGAGAAAGATGCGTCATCGACCGCCCTCCTCGCCCCGGCCAAGCCAGGCTTGCAGATGGTGCGTGAGATAGCTGCGCAGCGCCGCCGGCTCGACCCGCTCCAACGCGTCGGCGGCAAAGGCTTCGATCAGCATCCGCCGCGCCTCGCCTTCGGCGATGCCGCGGGTGCGGAGGTAGAAAAGCGCTGCCTCGTCGAGATCGCCCACCGTGGCGCCGTGGCTGCATTTGACGTCATCGGCGAGGATCTCGAGCTCGGGCTTGGTGTCGACGGTGGCGCGGCGGCTCAGCAACAGATTCTTGTTGAGCTGATGCGCATCGGTCTTCTGCGCCTCGGGCCGGACGCCGATCGAGCCGAGAAAGACGCCATGGGCGCGGTCGGCGACGACGCCCTTGAACAGCTCACGCGTGGTGCAGCCCGGCGCCGCGTGATCGACGAAGGTGGCGTTCGTCGCCTCCTGCTCGCCGCGCAGGAGATAAGCGCCGTCGAGGCCGAGCTCGGCGCCTTCGCCATCGAGCCGCACCAGCATATCCTGCCGCGATAGCCGCCCGCCCAGGGTGAGGACGAAGCTGCGATAGTGCGCCTGCCGGCCGAGATGGGCGCGGTTGAGCGCGAAATGAAGCGCCTCCGCGCTCTCGTCCTGAAGCCGCGCATGATGAAGGGTGGCGCCCTCGCCAAGATGGAGCGCGGTCACGCTGTTGGTCCAATGCGCGCCTGTGCCGGCATAAGTCTCGAGCAGCAAGGCGCGGCTGCCGGCGCCCAGGCGCACGAGGTTGCGCAGATGATAGGAGCGCGGCGTGTCCGCCGTGGCGAAATGCAGGATCTCAACCGGCCGGTCGAGCACCGTTCCCGGCTCCAGCGCCAGCACGAAGCCATCGGCGAAGAAAGCGGCGTTGAGCGAGGCAAAAGGGTGGTTGCCCTGCGCATCGCTCTCCTCGAGCGCCGCCGCGACCAGATCGGGCGCGTCGGCGAGCGCGGCGGCGGTCGAGGCGAGAAACGCGCCTTCGGGCAGCGCGCCAAGATCGGACAGCGCGGGCGCGACCCTGCCGTCGACCAGCACCAGCCGGTGCGTGGCAAAGGCGCAGCGATAGGCGTCGAGCGTAGCGGGTGCCGCACCGCCGCCGCTCGCCGGCGGGAAGGTGACGCGCTGCAAGGGCCTGAGATCGGTGAAGCGCCAGGCTTCCTGGCGGCGCGTCGGGAACCCCTTGTCGCCGAAATTGGCGAGCGCCGCAGCGCGCCGCGCGGCAAGCCAATGCGGCTCGCCCGTCTCGTCGCGCTGCGCGAAGGCGTCGACGTAGGGCGCGGTCTCGGCTTTGACAATCATCACGCCCCTCACGCCGCCTCGTAAGCGGCATAGCCATGCCGCTCGAGCTCCGCGGCGAGCGTCTTGTCGCCGGATTTCACGATCCGGCCGCCGCTCAAGACATGGACGCGATCGGGCACGACATAGTCGAGGAGGCGCTGGTAATGGGTGATCAGCACCATCGCGCGGTCCGGAGCGCGCAGCTTGTTGATGCCGCCGGCAACCAGCTTCAGCGCGTCGATGTCGAGGCCGCTGTCGGTCTCGTCGAGAATCGCGAGCTTCGGCTCGAGCATCGCCATCTGGAAGATCTCGTTGCGCTTCTTCTCGCCGCCGGAGAAGCCGGCATTGACCGCGCGCTGCAGCAGATCGTCGCCGATCTCGAGCAGCTTCAGCTTGGCGCGCACCGCTTTGAGGAACTGGCCGGCATCGAGCTCCGGCTCGCCGCGCGCCCGGCGCAGCGAATTGAGCGCGGCGCGCAGGAAGTACATGTTGTTGACGCCGGGAATCTCGACCGGATATTGGAAGGCGAGGAAGATGCCCGCGCGCGCCCGCTCATCCGGGCTGAGCGCCAGCAAATCCTGACCCTGATAGAGGACGCTGCCTGCCGTCACCTCATAGCCCGGCCGGCCGGAGAGCACGCCCGCCAGCGTGCTTTTGCCGGAGCCGTTCGGCCCCATGATCGCATGCACCTCGCCCGCACCGACCACCAGCTCGACGCCTTGCAGAATCTCGCGCCCGTCGGCGATGCGCGCATGCAGATTTCTGATCTCGAGCATCGACACCTTGCTCGTCTCCCTGATTGAAGCGGCCGCTCAGCCGACGCTGCCCTCGAGACTCACCGCGAGAAGCTTCTGCGCCTCGACGGCGAATTCCATCGGCAGCTCCTTCAGCACTTCCTTGCAGAAGCCGTTGACGATGAGCGACAGCGCGTCTTCCTGCGAGAGGCCGCGTTGCTGGCAATAGAACATCTGATCCTCGCTGATCTTCGAGGTCGTCGCCTCGTGCTCGACCCGCGCGGAGGGATTGCGCACCTCGATGTAAGGCACGGTATGCGCGCCGCATTTGTGGCCGATCAGCAAGGAATCGCATTGCGTGTAGTTGCGGGCGTTCTCGGCCTTGGGCTGGATGCGCACCAAGCCGCGATAGGTGTTCTGCCCGCGCCCGGCCGAAATGCCCTTGGACACGATGGTCGAGCGCGTGTTGCGGCCGAGATGGATCATCTTGGTACCGGTATCGGCCTGCTGCAGATTGTTGGTGATGGCGACCGAATAGAACTCGCCCACCGAATTGTCGCCCTCGAGGATGCAGCTCGGATATTTCCAGGTGATCGCCGAGCCGGTCTCGACCTGCGTCCAGGAGATCTTGGAATGGGCGCCGCGGCAGGCGCCGCGCTTGGTGACGAAATTGTAGATGCCGCCCCGGCCTTCGGCATCGCCGGGATACCAGTTCTGCACCGTCGAGTATTTGATCTCGGCGCCTTCGAGCGCCACCAGCTCGACCACGGCGGCGTGGAGCTGGTTCTCGTCGCGCTGCGGCGCGGTGCAGCCTTCGAGATAGCTCACATAGCTGCCCTTGTCGGCGATGATGAGCGTGCGCTCGAACTGGCCGGTCTTGGCGGCATTGATGCGGAAATAGGTGGAAAGCTCCATCGGGCAGCGGACGCCCGGCGGCACATAGACGAAGGAGCCGTCGCTGAAGACGGCGGAATTGAGCGCGGCGAAGAAATTGTCGCCCGGCGGCACGACCGAGCCGAGATAGCGCCGCACCAGCTCGCCATGCTCGCGCACCGCCTCGCCGAAGGAGCAGAAGATGATGCCGAGCTCGCCGAGCTTCTCCTTGAAGGTGGTGGCGACCGAGACGCTGTCGAAGACGGCGTCGACGGCAACGCCGGCCAGCGCCGCGCGCTCGCTGAGGGGAATGCCGAGCTTCTCATAGGTGCGCAGCAGCTCCGGATCGACCTCGTCGAGCGATTTCGGCGCGTTCTGCCGCTTGGGGGCGGAATAGTAGGTCGCCCCCTGGTAATCGATCGGCGCGACGCGGAGCTTTGCCCAATGCGGCTCTTCCATGCGCTGCCAGTGCTTGAACGCGCTGATCCGCCAGTCGAGCAGCCAGGAAGGCTCGTGCTTCTTGGCGGAGATGAAGGCGACGATCTCCTCGTTAAGCCCGGGCGGCGCGCTCTCGCTCTCGATGTCGGTGACGAAGCCGTATTTGTAACCCTCGCCGGCGACCTCGCGCAGCGTCTCTGCGTTCTTCACGGTAGCGGGACTGCTCATGGGGTAACGGTCTCTCGGGATGCGGCGGGCGGCTGCGGGGCGAAACTGGCGAAGGGCAGCATATCGGCGAGCGTCACCGCCCCCAGCGCCGTCGCCACCGCATGGTTGATGCGGTGCCAATGCGGCCGCGTCGGGCAGAAATTGCTGCGTTCGCAGGACGGCACGTGGCTCGTGCACTGCGTGAGGCCCATGGCCCCGTCGATGGCCGCCACCAGCTCGGCGATCGAGATCGTCGCGGGCGGCCGCGCCAAGCGGTAGCCGCCGGCGGCGCCACGCGCGCCCGCGACCAGGCCGGCATGGGCGAGCGCCTTCAACACCTTGGCGACGGTGGCGCGCGGCAATTTCGCCTCCTGCGCCAGCGCGGCTGCAGTCATCTGGCGCTCGGTACCCACCGCCAGATGGGTGGCGATGATGACGGCGTAATCCGCCAGCTTGCTCAGGATGATCATTGGTTCGCCAATCGGCTCAGGCGCTTAGAGTTAATTCGGACCGTCGCGGTACTGATTAGGTTGGGT
>Ga0335081_10019447_pt1 | contig 10982 bp, 7 predicted proteins | sample Lox_Sample_35_FD_206713 | JGI IMG/M metagenome (GOLD analysis project Ga0335081, IMG submission 206713) | Soil microbial communities from Loxahatchee National Wildlife Refuge, Florida, United States - Lox_Sample_3.5 | ecosystem: Environmental > Terrestrial > Soil > Wetlands | place: USA: Florida...
GTGCTTGTTGGTGACGCGGGTGAGAGGAAGCAAACGCGAGCCGATTCCACCGGCCAGAACAACTCCCTTGATCATTCCTCTCCCTCGCAGTTTGGGGGCAAGATGCGCTGGGCATCACTATACCGCGTCCGCACCGGCCGTTCGCAACTTTCAAGCGGAGGGGAACCATGCGGGCAGGCGGACGAAGTGGACGCAGGGGGGGCGTGCACTCGAGCCCGCATGTGGCCGACCGGTTCTTACGCCGCGCTTTTTCTCTTGTCCGGATCCTCGCTTGCGACCGTCGCGCCCGCGGTAGCGTGTACATTGATGTTGCCGGCCAGCATGGTCAGCTTCTGGTTGGCTTCTTTCTCCTCATCCAGGGTCTGTTGCAGCTCTAGGCGCGTCGCTTGCGACTTGGTAACTTCCAGGTGTTCGGTGAGCGCTTCCTTGAGGTTTTCCGATGCCGCCGCCTCGATCATCTCGGGAAGCGCCTTGATGATCTGATGCTCAGCATCATAGAGGTCCTTGAGTTATTTAACGTACAACTCCTGCAATGAATTCGGTGTGTCACACTCTTCTCCTCGTAAGATTTCACAGTTGGGTCCGCACGTTCGCGGAGTTTGGGATGTAGCGAGTTATGCGGCTTTTCGAGTACGCGCGGCTTTCAGCGCTGCCGCACTGCGTACCCTCTTGCCACGCCTTGCCGAGCTCTCTTTGGCTTGCCGCGCAAGCGCCCGGCGACTTGCGCTGGCTCGCGGCTCGCGCTTCGGGGCGCCGGAAACGGCTCGTGAAGGGGTGCGCGATTTCCTCTGATGGGGGTGCTTGTCAGCCGCGGTATGCAGGTCGCGGTTCAGACCCATCACGGCCGGCACGCCGATCAATCCCTCGTTTCCGATCACGCCGACAGCAACCGTCTTGGCCTCTCTGGTCACGACGATCAGGGAAACCAATCCGCGGTTGGGAAAGTGGACAAACTCCAGCTTGTCTCCAGGCTCATGCAGGACAGCGTGAGGCCGCGGGTCTACTAAAGTCAGGAAGGGACGCAGAATCTGATACTCAGTGTCCGGAAGGGCGAGCAGAATACGATTCCCCACCGGCTTGCCTTCGCAATCGGTGCGCGCGACGAGCAGCGACGCCGTTGGATCCCCGCTCGATTGGAGCACTCCCGATTGCATGGTCAGTGGTTGGTCGTCCGTTCAACGAGGCTCATCACCGCTCCGCCGCGGATGCGGGAGGCTCGGCAGACGGCGATACAGAGCCAGATGCCTGAATCAGATTGTTGCGCACCGCATAGAGGATCAATTCGCTGATGGAGTGCAATCCAAGCTTATGCATAATGTTGCTGCGATGCGTTTCGGCCGTTTTCGCGCTCAAGTTGAGCAGAGCAGCAACTTCCTTCGTGCTTTTTCCCTGGGCCAGGAGACGGACGACCTGACTTTCCCGCTGGGTTAAGGTGCTCTTTCTTGCCGGGCGCGGATCGCCTCGGAGACCAATGCCCAGAGCGGCTTGGTCCACGTGCGAGCGAAAGTAAGTTGCATTGCGTTGGATGCTTTCCACCGCAGCCACCAGTTCCCGCGCTGCGTCGGACTTCAGAACCAGGCCCTTCGCACCTAGCTGAATGGCAGTCTTGACCGCTTGGTCCGTCTCATAGAGAGTCAGGAAAAGAATTCGGGCCTTGGAGTTGCGGCTGAGGATCCGACGGGCTGCGTCCAGACCGTTCAGGTTCGGCATCCCGATGTCCAGAACAACCAGGTCGGGATTGAGTTGTTCGACCTGCTGCAGGGCCTCCCAGCCATCCACGGCTTGTCCGCAAACTTCCCATCCCGCGTGGGATTCGAGCATCGAACGCAGACCCTGCCGTACAATCTCGTGATCATCGGCGATAAGGATACGAAAGTTAGTCATCTTTTTTCCGAGCTTCTGACTTAGAGGCGCTTACGGGGAACAGAGGACGCTCAGGCAAGTTGACTTGCGCTTCTTAACTTTGGTTCTCCCGCCCCCTTAGAGAGGAGATCGGACCGTCAGGTTGTGCGAGCCGGAGATATCGCATGCTCCCGAACGGCTTCATGATCGCCGATGACTACGTGCGCACTTGGCAGCACTCCATTACCGAATAGCCGTGAGCCCTATACAGGATTTACCGCATTGATCGCGGCTCCGCTGTGACCTACCTTCCATTGAGGAAAGCGCGCATGCGCGATAAGGCGTCCATCACCGCCGTTCACGAGTTGCCGAAAGTTGCGTCCTCCCGGCCGAGTAACCCCAGGCTGCTATGGGTGGATGACTGTCAACCGTTGCTGGGTCTCTACAACGCGATTTTTGCGGATCTTGGCTTCGAGGTACGAATCGCCTCTTCGCCCCGGGAGGCGCTCGATGACCTGGCTGCACATGCGATCGATGTGGTCATTCTCGATTATGAGATGCCCGAGATGAACGGCTGTGAGCTCGCGAGATTGGTCAAGGACCGTTATCCTGGGCTACCCGTGATCCTGTATTCGGCCAGCTCTGAAATTCCGCAAAATGCTCGTTGTTGGGTAGACGCAGTTTGCTACAAGACCGCTCCACGGGAGCATCTGCTTGCATTGATTGAGGCGAGTCTTGAGCATGATGATTCGCAGCGAGCCAGCCAGCAAATGTTGGAAGACGAAGTGACGGAACTTGCGTGCCGTCGGGTGCCCCAAAGGGACTCCATCGGCATTGTTAGCCACGAGTTCAGGACGCCTTACAGAGCCTGACTCCAGCCCTCCCCAAGCGATCCTGAGCTTTGCACATTTCCGAGTGGCGGGAATGTATTTTCCCGCTGGCTATACAGGAAACACTGTAGGGCAAAGTGCTGAACTTCTGTGGTAGGAATCTTCTATTCTTGCCGGATCGCGCTTGGCTTTTATGTCTCAAGTACCCCTCATGACCACTAATCACGCCCTGCTGCCTGCCACCGATTCTCAGGGCAGCCTTGTTGAACTCCACCGGAGACGAGTATGAAGCGAAGCGATCGCAGCGCGATGGCCATTGCGACTGAGGGTGCCCTCGCGCTGAGTTCCAAGACCAACGGAGACTCTGGACCCGAAACGACGCCTGCTGAGTTTGTGGCCATTCTCGCGAGTCTGCAGACCATGCGGGATGGCGACTTTACAGTGCGCCTGCCGGGCTCCTGGGTCGGCCTTGCCGGAAAAATCGCAGACACCTTCAACGAGATCGTCGCGGCCAATCAGCAAATGGCTCAGGAATTGAAGCGCGTGGGCCACCTGGTCGGCAAAAAGGGTAAAACGCGCGAACGCACGCGATTTCACGAGTCTCGAGGCGCCTGGGGCGAGATGGAAGTCTCGGTCAACACGCTGGTCGAGGACTTGCTTCGCCCGACGACGGAAGTGACGCGCGCCATCGCTGCCGTCGCCCAGGGCAATCTTACGCAGACCGTGCGGCTGGACGTTGATGGACGGCCGCTCGAAGGCGAGTTCCTGCGCTCCGCAGACATCGTTAACACGATGATCCAGCAGCTTGGCGTGTTTACTGCTGAGGTCATGCGTGTGGCCCGCGAAGTGGGCACGGATGGCAAGCTCGGCGGACAGGCGCAGGTGCCGGGTGTGGCCGGTACCTGGAAGGACCTTACTGACTCCGTCAACTCCATGGCCAGCAACCTGACTGGCCAGGTGCGCAACATCGCCGAGGTAGCTACCGCTGTTGCGAGCGGCGACCTTTCCCGCAAGATCACGGTGGACGTGCGCGGCGAGATTCTGCAGCTCAAGGAAGCCATCAACACCATGGTGGACCAGTTGCGCTCCTTCGCTTCTGAAGTGACGCGCGTGGCCCGCGAGGTCGGCACCGACGGCAAACTGGGCGGTCAGGCGGTCGTCCCCGGCGTGGCTGGCACGTGGAAAGACCTTACCGACTCCGTCAACGCCATGGCCGGCAACCTTACTGCGCAGGTGCGCAACATCGCCGAAGTGACCACGGCCGTGGCGCGCGGCGACTTGTCCCGCAAGATTACCGTGGACGTGAAGGGAGAAATTCTCGAACTCAAGGACACCATCAACACCATGGTGGACCAGCTCAACGCCTTCGCGGGCGAAGTGACCCGCGTGGCCCGCGAAGTCGGTACCGAAGGCAAGCTCGGCGGCCAGGCGCAGGTGCCCGGCGTCGGCGGCACGTGGAAGGACCTTACCGACAACGTCAACTTCATGGCCAGCAACCTCACCGGCCAGGTACGGAACATCGCCGAGGTGGCCACCGCTATCGCCAGCGGCGACCTTTCCCGCAAGATCACCGTGGACGTGCGCGGTGAAATCCTGCAGCTCAAGGAAACCCTTAACACGATGGTGGACCAACTCAACCGCTTCGCCGGCGAAGTGACCCGCGTGGCCCGCGAGGTGGGAACCGAAGGACGCCTGGGGGGACAAGCCAACGTGCCGGGCGTGGCCGGCACGTGGAAGGACCTCACGGACTCAGTGAACTCCATGGCCGGTAACCTCACCGGCCAGGTGCGCAACATCGCCGAGGTGACTGCGGCGGTCGCCCGCGGCGACCTGTCGCGCAAGATCACGGTGGACGTGAAAGGCGAAATCCTGCATCTCAAGGAAACCCTGAACACGATGGTGGACCAACTCAACCGCTTCGCCGGAGAAGTGACCCGCGTGGCCCGCGAGGTAGGTACGGAAGGCAAGCTTGGCGGCCAGGCGCAAGTCTCCGGTGTGGCCGGCACGTGGAAGGACCTTACCGACTCCGTCAACTCCATGGCCAGCAACTTGACCGGCCAGGTACGCAACATCGCAGAAGTTTCCACGGCTGTGGCCCGTGGTGACTTGTCGCGCAAGATCACGGTGGACGTGAAGGGCGAGATTCTCGAACTGAAGGACACCATCAACACCATGGTGGACCAGTTGCGCTCCTTCGCGTCCGAAGTAACGCGCGTGGCCCGCGAAGTGGGCACCGACGGAAAACTGGGCGGTCAGGCGCAGGTGCCCGGCGTGGCGGGCACGTGGAAGGACCTCACCGACTCCGTCAATTCCATGGCCAGCAACTTGACCGGCCAGGTGCGTAATATCGCGGAGGTTTCCACGGCCATCGCCAGCGGCAACCTGTCAAAAAAGGTAACGGTGAACGTCAGCGGCGAGATCCTGCTGCTCAAAGAGACCATCAACACCATGGTGGATCAGCTCAACTCCTTCGCCGGCGAAGTAACACGCGTGGCGCGCGAAGTCGGCAGCGAAGGCCGCTTGGGTGGCCAGGCCAATGTGCCCGGCGTGGCTGGTACGTGGAAGGACCTCACCGACTCCGTGAACTCCATGGCCGGTAACCTGACGGCCCAGGTCCGCAACATCGCCGAGGTCACAACGGCCGTCGCCCGCGGCGACCTCTCGCGCAAGATCACGGTGGACGTGAAAGGAGAAATTCTCGAGCTGAAGAACACCATCAATACCATGGTGGACCAACTCAACGCCTTCGCGGGCGAGGTGACCCGTGTGGCCCGCGAAGTGGGCACCGAAGGCAAGCTCGGCGGCCAGGCGCAGGTGCCCGGCGTCGGCGGCACCTGGAAGGACCTTACGGATAACGTGAACTTCATGGCCAGCAACCTGACCGGCCAGGTGCGCAACATCGCCGAGGTTGCAACTGCCATCGCCACGGGGGACCTGTCGAAGAAGATTACCGTGGACGTCCGCGGCGAAATCTTGCAACTAAAGGAAACGCTTAACACGATGGTCGAGCAGTTGCGCTCGTTCGCCGCCGAAGTGACGCGCGTGGCGCGTGAAGTCGGCAGCGAAGGTCGGCTGGGCGGACAAGCCAACGTGCCCGGCGTGGCCGGCACCTGGAAGGACCTCACGGACTCGGTGAACGCCATGGCCGGCAACCTCACCGGCCAGGTGCGCAACATCGCCGAGGTGACCACGGCCGTGGCCCGCGGCGACTTGTCCAGAAAAATTACCGTGGACGTGAAGGGTGAAATTCTCGAGCTGAAGAACACCATCAACACCATGGTGGACCAGCTCAACGCCTTTGCTGCCGAAGTAACGCGCGTGGCGCGCGAGGTTGGTACCGACGGCAAGCTGGGCGGTCAGGCCCAGGTGCCCGGCGTGGCCGGCACCTGGAAGGACCTTACCGACAACGTCAACGTCATGGCCGCGAACCTCACCGAACAGGTCCGCGGAATTGTGAAGGTAGTGACCGCGGTCGCCAACGGAGTGCTTACCCAGAAGCTGACCGTCAACGCCAAGGGCGAAGTTGCCGCCTTGGCAGAGACCATCAACAACATGACGGACACGCTGGCCACCTTTGCCGATCAGGTGACCACGGTGGCCCGCGAAGTGGGTGTGGAAGGCCGTCTGGGCGGACAGGCCAACGTGCCCGGCGCCTCCGGCACATGGAAGGACTTGACCGGCAACGTCAACCTGCTGGCTGACAACCTGACCAACCAGGTGCGAGCCATCGCCGAAGTCGCCACCGCCGTGACCAAGGGCGACCTGACGCGCTCCATTCAGGTGGAAGCCAGCGGTGAAGTCGCCGAACTAAAAGACAACATCAACACCATGATCAACAACCTTCGTCTTACCACGGAGCGCAACACCGAGCAGGACTGGCTCAAGACCAACCTCGCGCGCTTCACGGGAATGTTGCAAGGGCAGCGCGATCTGGCGACGGTTGGCCGGCTGATGCTCTCCGAGTTGGCGCCGCTGGTCAACGCCCAGCACGGTGTTATCTACCGCATGGAGAGCGCGCAAGACTCGGGCTCGCTAGTCCTGCTTTCGGCTTTTGCTTCCGATGGCCCGGATGGACATATCCGCCGCCTGCAACTGGGCGAGGGTCTGATCGGGCAGTGCGCCCTGGAAAAGAGGCGCATGCTGATCGGCGATCTGCCGCCGAACACGGTTCCGGTCCGCTCCGGCCTCTTCGAGGCGGTGCCGCGGAATGTCGTCGTCTTGCCCGTGCTGTTCGAGGACCACGTCAAGGCGGTCATCGAACTGGCTTCGTTGAGCACGTTCACCGCCTCGCAACTGGCCTTCCTCGAGCAGTTGACCTCCAGCATCGGCATCGTGCTGAACAGCATTGAAGCGACGATGCAGACCGAAGGCCTGCTGCAGCAGTCCCAGCAGCTTGCTACCGAGCTGCAGACGCAGCAGAAGGAATTGCAGCAGACCAACGAACAGCTGGCGCTGAAGGCGCAGCAGCTGGCCGAACAGAACGCCGAAGTCGAGCGCAAGAACCAGGAAATCGAACAGGCGCGCGGAGCTCTGGAAGAAAAGGCCAAGGAACTGGCCCTTACTTCCAAGTACAAGTCCGAGTTCCTCGCCAATATGTCGCACGAGTTGCGCACGCCGCTGAACAGCATCCTGGTTCTGGGCCAGCAACTGAGCGATAATCCGGATGGAAATCTAACCGCCAAGCAGGTGGAGTTCGCGCGCACCATCCATGGTGCCGGCACCGACCTGCTGAACCTGATCAGCGACATTCTCGACCTTTCCAAGATCGAGTCGGGTACCGTTTCCGTGGAGGCCGAGGAGATCTTTTTCGGCAGCCTGCTGGACATGGTGGCGCGGCCGTTCCGCCACGAGGCCGACAATCGCAAGCTGTCCTTCACGGTGCACGCCGACCCGCATCTCGGCCGCAGCATGACGACTGACTCCAAGCGCCTGCAACAGGTGCTGAAGAACCTGTTGTCCAACGCCTTCAAGTTCACCGAAGAAGGAGGCGTGCGGCTGTCGGTATCGCCGGCCGCGGGCGGCTGGTCGAGCGATCATCCGATCCTCAGAAACGCGGCATCGGTGATCGCTTTCGAGGTTGCCGATACCGGCATTGGGATTCCGCCCGAGAAGCAGCGCATCATCTTCGAGGCCTTTCAACAGGCCGATGCCGGCACCAGCCGCAAGTACGGCGGGACCGGTTTGGGGTTGGCGATCAGCCGCGAACTGGCCAGCCTGCTGGGCGGCGAAATCCAGTTGAGCAGCGTACCTGGGCAGGGAAGTACGTTCACGCTCTACTTGCCCCATGCTTATGTCGGGCCGGCCACCGTCCCTGCTCTGGACCGGGAGACCGCGTCAGCTGTATCGCCGGCGCAATTGGCTGAGCTGGCGGTACCGGAGAAGCCGGTCACGATACCCGACGATCGTGACAATCTGCAGCCCGACGATTCGGTGCTGCTGATCGTGGAAGACGACCCGCACTATGCCCGCGTCCTGTGCGACTTGTCGCATGACAAGGGATTCAAGGTCCTTGTCGCAACACGCGGCAGTGAAGCACTTGCGCTGGCCCGGGAATTCCGTCCGACAGCCGTCTCGCTGGACGTCTTTCTTCCCGATATGCTCGGCTGGACAGTGCTGAACCACCTGAAACAAGATCCAGCCACACGACATATCCCGGTGCAGATGCTGACGCTCGATGAAGACCGCCGGCATGGACTAACGCGGGGTGCGTTTTCCTTCATCACTAAGCCCATCACGTCGGAGGGTCTGGATGCTGCTCTGTCGCGGATCAAGGAATACGCAGCGCCGCGGCGCAAGCGGCTCCTGGTCATCGAAGACAACCCGGCCGAGCAGCTGAGTATCAAGGAATTGCTGGGCTACGACGACCTCGACGTCACGGTGGTTTCGACCGGCACGGAGGCTCTTGAGGCCGTGAATCAGCAGTCCTTCGATTGCGTAGTGCTCGATCTGCGTCTGCCGGATATGTCCGGCTTCGAGGTTCTGGAACGCTTCCGGGATACACCGGCCTTGAGTGACCTGCCGGTGGTTGTGTTCACCGGCAGAGAGCTTTCTTCGGAGGAGGACGCCCACCTGCACACTCTGGCCCGCAGTGTCGTGGTGAAGGGCGTCGAATCGCCCGAGCGCCTGCTGGACGAAACGGCACTGTTCCTCCATCGTGTGATCGCTGACCTGCCGCCCGAGAAACAGGAGATGCTTGACCGGTTACATCGATCCGATGACGCCCTGGTCGGAAGGAAGGTCCTGGTAGTCGACGATGACGTGCGCAACATCTTCGCGCTTAGCAGCGTGCTCGAACGCCGTGGCATGACCGTGCTGACCGCCGGGACCGGCCGGCAGGCGATCGAACTGCTGGAATCAACTCCGGATGTCGCAATCGCGCTGATGGACATCATGATGCCGGAAATGGATGGTTACGAAACCATGCACGCCATCCGGCAGCAAAGCCAACTCCGGCGTCTGCCCATCATCGCGCTGACTGCGAAAGCGATGAAGGGCGACCGCGAGAAGTGCCTGGAGGCCGGCGCCTCAGAATATCTGGCCAAGCCGGTCAATACCGATCAGTTGCTTTCGGCGCTCAGGATCTGGCTGCACCGATGATGTGTGTTGTTCGCGACAGGGGAGCCCACGATGAGCATAGATGACAAAATCAACATTCTCATGGTCGACGACCAGCCGGACAAGCTGCTCACCTACGAGGTAATGCTTGTCGAACTAGGCGGCAACCTCATCAAGGCCAATTCCGGCAGGGAAGCACTGGAGCACCTTTTGAAGACGGATGTCGCGGTGGTGCTGATGGACGTGAGCATGCCGGAGATTGACGGATTTGAGCTGGCTGAGATCATCCGCCAGCATCCCCGTTTCCAAAGGACGGCGATCATCTTTATCTCGGCCGTACATCTGACCGACCTGGACCGCCTCAAGGGCTATCAGCGCGGCGCCGTGGATTACATCGCCGTTCCCGTGGTTCCGGAAGTGCTACGGGCAAAGGTGAGCGTGTTTGCGGAATTGCACCGGCAGTCACGACAACTGGAGTCTTTGAACCTCGAGCTACGGCGACTTTCCAGCCGCTTGATGACGGTGCAGGACGAGGAGCGTCGCCGCTTCGCCCGCGACCTCCACGACGGCATCGGGCAGGACCTTGCCGCCGCCAAGATGATGCTCGATACCCTGCTGCAGCGAACAGCTCTCCAGGGCGGCGGCAATGGAGACGCTACGGTCGCTGAGGCCACAGAAATCATCGATCGCGCCATCCAGCAGGTCCGCAGCATGTCGCATCTTATGCATCCGCCTTTGCTGGATGAGGGAGGGCTGTTCTCCGCTCTGCGCTGGTTCCTGGATGGAATGACGGACCGCACCGGTATCCAGACTTCGCTCAGTCTGCAGCCGCCGGACTTTCCGCGTCTGGCGCCTCAGCTGGAGAGGACCGTTTTCCGCATCGTTCAGGAGGCGCTGACCAACGTGTTTCGCCACTCCGAAGCGAGGACGGCGTGCGTCACGCTGGTGCAGAAAGAAGACAAGCTTCAGCTCACGGTGCGTGATGATGGCAAAGGAGTGGGCGAGCAGGTCGCACAATTCGCGCCGGGAAGCATTGGCGTCGGCATCGCTGCCATGCGAGAGCGGGCCCGGGAGCACGGCGGAGAGGTGCGTCTGATTAACGCCTCTCCGGGCACAGTTGTCGAGGTCTCAATCCCTGCACTGATCTCCAGCCCGAACGAGATGCTGGCGACAGCCTGATCGACTGCGTCCGGCTTAGTCAGACTATTTCAGATTGACGCCGCTCACGCAGCTTCTGCCAGGCTGTTGCGCGTGTCGAGGCAGCTCCTCAGTGCGCGGAGAGCGTAGAGCGCGTCGTCCAGCCCTTCTTCTTCCTCAATATTGTCTCCCGCGGCGTTGAACAGCTCTCTTGCACGCAACACGATCGCACGCTCTGCTTCGGTGATGAGCGCGGGGATCTTCGCTCTATCGCCTTCGAGGAGAGCGGCAACGTATAACTCCTTCCAGCCATTCGCCTGCAGTGACTTACCCATGCCGACCGACATAGCGATTCCTTTCTTTAGTTGGCTGGGGGGACCGAACTGCGCAGGAGCCAGTAACTCATTAAGACTCGCGTCGGACAATACAGTCGATACTGTACTGGCCGCATATTATTTTCCGGATATTCACAGTCGTTCAATTGTCCCGGGCGGCCTGCAGGCGGGTCAGGAAAGGCTTCTGCGATAGTGCGCAGGGGAACTGGTAATCGCAGGCGTGTTTTTGCCAAAACCAAGCCGGCGAATGAACTGGGATGCGGCTGGCGCACCCGCAAACCAG
>Ga0335081_10019448_pt1 | contig 10981 bp, 6 predicted proteins | sample Lox_Sample_35_FD_206713 | JGI IMG/M metagenome (GOLD analysis project Ga0335081, IMG submission 206713) | Soil microbial communities from Loxahatchee National Wildlife Refuge, Florida, United States - Lox_Sample_3.5 | ecosystem: Environmental > Terrestrial > Soil > Wetlands | place: USA: Florida...
CCTCTCCGCCTTCGAGGCGATGGAGCGCATCCTGCGCGAGCAGAAGGTGGACTTCGTGCAGCTACCCTACTCGGTCGGGGTGCGGGAGGCGGAGCGCCGGCTCCTGCCGGCCGCGCGCGACACCGGGACGGCGGTGATCGTGATGCGGCCGTTCGAGGGGGGGTCGCTCTTCTCGGAGGCGCGGTCGCGGCCGTTGCCCTCCTTCGCCGCCGAGTGCGGGGCGAAGAGCTGGGCCCAGCTGTTCCTGAAGTGGATCCTGGCCCACCCGGCGGTCACGGTGGTGATCCCGGCCACCCGAAACCCCGGGCACCTGCAGGACGACCTCGGCGCCGGGAACGGGCCGCTCCCGGACCAGGCGCTCCGCCGGCGCCTCGTCGCCTACCTCGGCGCCTGAGGGAGGGCCCGGCTCAGGGCGAGGGGGTGAGGGCGGTGCGCTCGAGCCAGCCACCGCCCAGGGCCCGGTAGAGCTCGACGAGGTTCGTGAAGCGGGCGAGCCGCGCCAGGATGAGCACGCGCTGGGCGGAGAGCAGGTCCTGCTGGGCGGTGAGCACCGCGAGGTAGCTGTCCACCCCCTTGCGGTAGCGCAGGTCGGAGAGCTGGTAGCGCCGCTCCTCGGCGGTCACGAGCGCGGTCTCGGCCGCGATCTGGGCCTCGAGCTCGACCCGCGAGGCGAGCGCGTCCGAGACCTCGCGGAAGGCCACCTGGATGGCCTTCTCGTACTGGGCGACGCCGATCTGGCGCTCTACCCGGGCCGCCTCCAGGTTGGCGGTGTTGCGGCCCCCCGTGAAGATGGGGATGTTCACCTGCGGCGCGAAGCTCCACATCCCCGACGGACCGTCGAAGAGGTGGCCAAGGTCGTTGCTCGAGAAGCCGCCGCTGGCGGTGAGGGTGATGGACGGGAAGAAGGCCGCCCGGGCCGCCCCGATGCTGGCGTTTTCGGCCTCGAGGAGGTGCTCGGCGGCCAGGATGTCCGGCCGGCGCTCGAGGAGCTCGGAGGGCAGGCCGGCCGGGAGGTCGGCGACCACCGCGGCCTCGGCGAGCGGCGGCGCCGGTGGCAGCCCGGCCGGGATGGGCGCTCCGACGAGGAGCACCAGGGCGTCCTCGGCGAGGGCCCGCTGCCGGGTGAAGGTGGCGAGGTCGGCGGCGGCGCTCGCGACCTGGCCCTCGGCCGTGCGCAGGTCGAGCTCGGAGGCCTGGCCGACCTCGTAGCGCCGCCGGATGAGGTCGTAGCTCGTCTGCACCAGCTCGGCGGTCTGGCGGGTGAGCGCCAGCTGCTCGTCGACCGCGAGGAGGGCGAGGTAGTTCTCGGCCACCCCCGCCACCAGGGAGAGCTGCGCGCTCCGCCGCGCCTCCTCGGTGGCGAGGTAGCTCTCGAGCGCCGCCTCCTTGAGGCTGCGCACCCGGCCGAAGAAGTCGAGCTCCCAGGCGCTCACCCCCGCCCCGACGTTCCAGTAGCTCTGGGTGAAGGGCTGTCCGATGGGGCTCAGGTCGAGCGGGGTGCGGGAGCGGGTGTAGCCGCCCGAGGCCTGCACGGTGGGGAAGAGGGCCGCCCGCTCGATCCGGTAGCGGGCGCGGGCGAGGTCGACGTTCAGGGCCGCCACCCGCAGGTCGCGGTTGCTGGCGAGGGCGAGCTCGACGAGGGCCTGTAGCCTCGAGTCGCCCAGCACGTCGCGCCAGCCGCGGTCGGCGGCCGGGAGGCCCTTCGGAGCGGCCGCTTCTCCCGCGGTGGGATAGGCGCTCGCCACCGGCGCCGCCGGGCGCTCGTAGCGGGGCGCGAGCGAGCAGCCCTCGAGGAGGAAGAGGGCAGCGAGGGCCCACGGCGCCGACCGCCCGGGCGAGCGTCCGCCCGCCTCGAGCGCGCTCGCCTCACGCATGGTCGCCCTCCTCGTCGGTGCCGATCATGGCCGGGTTGGGCAGCGGCTCGGGGAGCCGGGGCTTCCCCCGGGCCACCCGGCGGACCAGCACGAAGAAGACCGGGATGATGAGGACCGCCAGGACGGTGGCCGAGATCATGCCACCCGCCACGGCCCAGCCGATGGCGTTCTGGCTGGCCGAGCCGGCGCCATTGGCGAGCGCCAGCGGCAGGACGCCCAGGATGAAGGCCATCGAGGTCATGAGGATGGGCCGAAGCCGCATGCGCGCCGCCGCGAGCGTCGCCTCCACCAGGTCCTTGCCGGCCTCGTGCTCGGCGCGGGCGAACTCCACGATCAGGATGGCGTTCTTGGCCGAGAGCCCGATGGTGGTGAGCAGGCCGACCTGGAAGTAGACGTCGTTGGGGAGGCCACGCAGCGTGGAGGCCGAGAGCGCGCCGATGACGCCGAGTGGCACCACCAGGAGCACGGCGAAGGGGATGGACCAGCTCTCGTAGAGTGCTGCCAGGCACAGGAAGATGACGAGCAGCGAGATGGTGTAGAGCGCGCCGGTGTTGGCGCTGGCCAGCCGCTCCTCGAAGGAGAGGCCCGACCACTCGAGGCCGATTCCGGGCGGGAGCTTGGCCACCGCCGCCTCCATCGCCGCCATGGCTTCGCCGGTGCTCTTGCCCGGTGCGGGCTCGCCGAGGATCTCCATCGAGGGGAGGCCGTTGAACCGCTCCAGCCGGGGCGAGCCGTAGGTCCAGCGACCGGAAGCGAAGGCGGAGAAGGGGGTCATCCCGCCGTTGGCGCTCCGCACGTACCAGTGGTCGACGTCCTTGGGCAGCATGCGGAAGGGGGCGTCGGCCTGCATGTAGACCTTCTTCACCCGCCCCTTGTCGAGGAAGTCGTCGACGTACGAGAGAGCCCAGGTCGAGGACAGGGTGGCGTTCACATCGGCGAAGGAGAGGCCGAGCGCGGCCGCCTTCTGCCAGTCCACGTCGATCTTGAACTGGGAGGTGTCGTCCTGGCCGTTCGGTCGCACCTTGGTGACCGCCGGCTCTTGCTGCAGCGCGCCGAGGAGCTGGTTGCGGGCGGCGACGAGCCGCTCGTGCCCGAGCCCGGCGCGGTCCTGGAGCTGCATGTCGAAGCCGGTGGCGGTGCCGAGCTCGGCCACCGCGGGCGGCCCGAAGGCGAAGATGGTCGCCTCCTTCACCCGCTGCAGGTCCCTGGTGACGCGCGCCGCCACCGCCCCGGCCTTGAGCCGGGCGTCCTTGCGCTCGTCCCAGGGCCTGAGCTGCACGAAGGCGAATCCTGAGCTCTGGCTGTTGCCGGCGAAGTTGAAGCCGATGATGCCGATGGCGGACTGCACCGCGTCCTTCTCGACGGTGAGGAGGTGGTTCGTCACGAGCTCCACCACCTTGCGAGTGCGCTCGAGGGCGGCGCCGGGCGGGAGCTGGATCTGCACGAACATGTAGCCCTGGTCCTCGTCGGGGAGGAACCCGGTGGGCATGCGCGAGAAGAGCAGGACGAGTCCGCCCACCACCAGCGCGTAGATGAGCACCGCCCGCCCCCAGCGGTGCACGAGCGACTTCACCACCCCCTGGTAACGGTTGCTGCCGAAGTCGTACAGGCGGTTGAACCAGCCGAAGGCGCGCTTCGCTCCGTGGTGCTCGGGCACGGGCTTGAGGAGCGTGGCGCAGAGCGCCGGGGTGAGGATGAGGGCGATGATCACCGAGAGCACCATCGCCGAGACGAGGGTGATGGAGAACTGGCGGTAGATGACCCCCACCGACCCGCCGAAGAAGGCCATGGGGACGAAGACGGCCGAGAGCACCATGGCGATGCCCACCAGCGCGCCGGTGATCTGGCCCATCGACTTGCGGGTGGCGTCGCGCGGCGAGAGCCCCTCCTCGCTCATCACCCGCTCGACGTTCTCCACCACCACGATGGCGTCGTCGACGAGCAGCCCGATGGCGAGCACGACACCGAACATGGTGAGGGTGTTGATGCCGAAGCCGCAGGCGGCGAGGACCGCGAAGGTGCCGAGCAGCACCACCGGCACGGCGATGGTGGGGATGAGGGTGGCGCGGAAGTTCTGCAGGAAGAGGAACATCACCAGGAACACGAGGGCGATGGCCTCCAGCAGCGTCTTCACCACCTCCTCGATGGAGAGGCGCACGAAGCGGGTGGTGTCGATGGGGTAGCGGATCTCGAGGCCGTGCGGGAAATAGCGGGAGAGCTCCTTGACCCGCGCCTCCACCGCGTTCACGGTGTCGAGGGCGTTGGCGCCCGGGGCGAGCCTGATGGCCATCCCGCCCGACCCGGCGTTGTTGTAGGTGGTGTCGACGTCCAGCGTCTCCCCGGCGAGCTCCGCCCGCGCCACGTCGCGCAGGCGCACCTGCGAGCCGTCCGGGTTCACCCGCAGGAGGATGTTCTCGAACTCGGAGACGCTCTGCAGGCGGGTCTGGGCGGTGATGGTGGCGTTGAGCTGCTGCCCGGCCACCGAGGGCGCCCCGCCCAGCTGCCCGGCCGAGACGAGCGCGTTCTGGGCGCGCACCGCCGCGGCCACGTCGTTCGGGGTCATGCGGAAGCTCACCAGCTTCTGGGGGTCGAGCCAGATGCGCATGGCGTACTGCGCGCCGAAGAGCAGAACGTCGCCGACGCCGGGGACGCGACCGATGGGGTCGATGACGTTGGTGGCCATGTAGTCGGCGATGTCGGCCCGGCTCATGCTGCCATCCACCGACACGAAGGCCACGATGAGCAGGTAGTTCCTGACCGTCTTCTGCACGCGCACGCCCTGGCGCTGCACCTCCTGCGGGAGGAGCGGCATGGCCAGCTGCAGCTTGTTCTGCACCTGCACCTGGGCGATGTCCGGGTTCGTCCCGGCGTCGAAGGTGAGCGTGACGCTGGCGTTGCCGGCCGAGTCGCTGTTCGAGGCCATGTAGCGCAGGTGATCGAGCCCGTTCATCTTCTGCTCGATGACCTGCGTGACGCTGTCCTCCACGGTCTTGGCCGAGGCGCCGGGATAGACGGCGGCGATGGTGATGTTGGGCGGCGCGATGGTCGGGTACTGCGAGACCGGCAGCCCGGTGATGGCGATGCCGCCCGCCAGCATGATGAGGATGGCGATGACCCAGGCGAAGATGGGGCGGTCGATGAAGAAGCGAACCACGGCTACCTCTGGGGCTGTGAGGGCTGGGCTGACGCGGCGGTGGGCGGGGCCTCGGATGGGATGGGTGTGGCCGGGACCGCCTTTACCGGCGCTCCGGGGCGGACCTTCTGCAACCCGTCCACGATGACCTGGTCCCCGGCCCTGAGGCCGGCGCTGACGAGCCAGTCGTTCCCGACCGCCCGGTCCACGGTGAGGACCCTCAGCTCGGCCTTGCCGTCGGCGCCCACCGCCAGCGCGTTCGGCTCGCCCTTCTGGTCGCGGCTCACCGCGCGCTGGGGCACGAGCAGGGCCTGCGGGTTCACCGCCTCTTCCAGGCGGGCGCGGACGAACATGCCGGGCCAAAGCTCGCCCTTCGGGTTGGGAAAGAGCGCGCGGAGGAGCACCGAGCCGGTGCTCGCGTCGACGGTGACGTCCGAGAACTGGAGGGCGCCCGAGGCGCCGTAGGCGCCGCCGTCCTCGAGGATGAGGTCCACCTTGGCCCCCTCGCGCCCCGCCCGCTGCAGCCGGCCGGCGTCGAGCTCGCGGCGCAGGCGCACGAGCTCGGTCGAGGACTGGGCGACGTCGACGTAGACCGGGTCGAGCTGCTGCACGGTGGCGAGCAGGGTGGCCTGCTCGGCCCGGACGTAGGCGCCCTCGGTGACCTCCGAGCGCCCGATGCGGCCGGAGACGGGCGAGCTGACGGTGGTGTAGCCGAGGTTGATGGAGGCGGTCTCCACCGCCGCCTGGCCGGCGGCCACGTCGGCCTCGGCGGCCTTCGCGGCCGCCACCGCGTTGTCGTAGTCCTGCCTGGAGACCGCGTTCGACTGCACGAGCTCGGCGTAGCGGCTGGCCAGCTGGCGGGCCGAGACCACGCTCGCCTCCGCGTGGGCGAGCTGGGCCTTGGCGCTCGCCAGGGCGGCGCGGTAGGGGGCCGGGTCGATCTGGTAGAGCACCTGGTTGGCCCTGACGTCGGCTCCCTCGGTGAAGAGGCGCTTCTGCACGATCCCGCTCACCCGGGCACGCACCTCGGCCACCCGGAAGGCGGAGACGCGCCCGGGCAGCTCGCGGCTCAGGGCCACCGCGGTGGGGGCGAGGGTGATGACCCCCACCTCGGCCGGGCCGCGCGCGGGCGGGGGCGGCGGCGGCTTGCGGCAGGCGGGGAGGGCGAGCAGGGCGAGCAGGCCCAGGGCGGCCAGGGCGAGCTGGGGGAGGTTCACCCGCAGCGCCGAGAGCCCGGGGCGGGCAGGCGTCGAGCGGGGGTGCGTGGTCATGGGCGGCCCTCCGAGGCAGGCGGCGACGAGAACCGAGGCCCATCGTTTCTAGTCGATGCCTCGTTGACTGTCCAGACTGAACCGTTTAGTACTGTCGTCCCGCATGGCCAGGGCCCCCATCCTCAACCTCGGGAAGCGGCGCCAGATCCTGGACGCCGCCCGCAGCCTGTTCCTCGCAGCGGGGTACGAGCGGACCGCGGTCGACGCCATCGCCGCGCGCGCCGGGGTCTCCAAGGCCACGCTCTACAGCCACTTCGCCGACAAGCAGGCGCTCTTCCTCGCCTGCGCCAGCGAGGAGTCGGCCGGCATGCGGGCCCGGCTGGCGGACCTCCTCGGCGCGCCCACCGGGGAGCCGGCCGCGGACCTCGCCGAGGTCGGGCAGGCGTTCCTGCGTTCCGTGGCGCGTCCGAGCACGCTGGCCTTCCGCCGCATCCTGGTGGCCGAGGCCGGCCGCTTCCCCGAGCTGGGACGCACCTTCTTCGAAGACGCCACCTTCGCCGTCCGAGGCCGGCTGGCCGACTACCTGCGGCGCCAGGGAGAGGCTGGATCACTCACCGTAAATGATGGCGAGCTGGCCGCCGCCCAGTTCATCGCCCTGTGCGTCTCCGACCTGCTCTGGCGCCTCGAGCTCAGCGTGCTCTCACGGGTGTCGAGCGATCTCATCCACCGCACCGTCCGCGACGCGCTCGGGACCTTCCTGCGCGCCTACCGGCCAGACGGCCTCGCCCGGCCCTGAGGCCGGCCCTTCTCGACCGGGGCCGTCCGCGGCGCGAGAGGGCTCGCGTCCCACGGGCCGCTTCCCCTGATCGGCTCGTCCCGGACCGAAGCGGGCGGCCCCCCGGGGCCGCCCTCGGGCGCGCGCGCGTCGAGCGGGACCCCGCACCGGGGGAGGCGCTCGGGGTCGGGGCGTCTCTTCCCTGCCACGGGTGTGCCCTCGTGACACGGCGCCCCGCGGCCTCCGGTCTCCCATAAGCTCTCGCCGCTCCTCGCGTTCCTGGGTGGGCACGGCCGTCGCAAAGGGAGGCGGCAGACCTCACGGAGGAGCTCCCAATGCTGGTCGCCCCGCTCATCCTCGCCGCTTCCCTCGGCCAGGCCTGCCCCGAGCCGCCCTCGCGCTCGGGCCCGCCCCCCTGCGCTGCCGCCAACGTGCCGGGCTGCCTGCCCGGCTACCACCGGGTGGTCGACGCCTACGGGCACGTGTCCTACCTCTGCGATCGGGTGGTTCCGCCGGCGCCTCCGCCGCCGGCACCTCCCCCCGCGTTCGCCTACGCACCGGCCGCGCCGCCGCCGCTCGCCTACTATCCGGTGCGGTCGAGGCCGCGCGGCCTCCTCGCGCTGGTGTTCATGCCGGGCGCGAGCACCCTCGACCGCGGGGACACTTCGCACGGCGCCGCCGCCCTGGGGCTCGAGCTGCGGGCGCCCTACGGCGGGGCTCGCCTCCGCTTCGGCTACGAGTACACCGACCCGGTGAGGATCCTCGACGCTTCCTTCAAGTACGACTTCGTCGAGGGGAGCCCGGTGCAGCCCTTCCTGTCCCTGGGCGCCGGCGGGGCGTGGTTCCAAAGCGATCAGGCCTGGCACACCACCGGGAGCGTCTCCCTGGGGCTCGACTTCTGGCTCACCCGCGACTTGTTCGCCACCGCCGAGGTGAAGCAGCGCGCCTTCTTCGACCAGAACCTCGACCCCTCCAGCCTGCACCAGACGAGCTTCTTCGCCGGCCTGGGCTTCTACTTCTAGTCGAAGGAAGCCGCGCCGCCCGGGCCGGCCCCGGCCCGGGCGGCGGAAGGGCCCGGACCACCCCTCAGCCGCCGATGCCCATCATGGGGAGCAGCTGCACGAGGCCGCTCGCGGCGAGCTCCATCCGGTGGCGGGGCGACTTGCGGCCGAGGGCCTCGCGGATGCGGCCCTCGATGACCCGGTCCTCGGTGCCCGACCGCAGGAGGGCGCCGAGGGGTACCTTCCCCTCGCCGCCCAGGCACACCTGGAAGCCGCCGTCGGCGGCCAGGCGGGCCCGGTTGCAGCGCTCGCAGAAGTTCTCGCTCATGGCGCCGATGAAGCCGACGTGGCGCACCGCGCCGTCCGGGTCGCGCCCGCGCATGTAGTGCGCCGGCCCCCAGCCCCGCTTGTCGCACGGCTCGAGGGCCACGCCCTGCGCGGCGAGGAGCCGCTTCACGCGGGCGGTCGGGACCGGTCGGCCCGCCCCGAAGGGCATGAGCTCGATGAAGCGCGGCGAGGCCCCGCGGGCCCAGGCGAAGCGGACCAGGTCTCCGAGCTCGTCCTCGTTCACGCCGCCCATCACCACCGTGTTGAGGTGCAGGCTCGCGAAGCCGGCGGCGGCGGCGGCGTCGATCCCGTCGAGCACCGCGGCGAGGCGGGCCCCGCGCCCAGAGATGGCGAGGAGCCGCTCCGGCGAGAGCGTGTCGAGCGAGACGTTCACCGCGCCCACCCCGGCCTCCCTGAGCGGGACGGCGAGCTCGCGGAGCCGGTGCCCGTTGGTGGTGAGGGCCACCTCCTCGATGCCGGGCAGGCTCCGCACGTCGGCGACGATGCCGGCGAGGCCCTTGCGCAGGGTGGGCTCGCCTCCGGTGAGCCGGATCCGCCGGACCCCGAGGCGAGCGAAGAGGCCGACCAGGCGGGCGATCTCGGGGCGGGTGAGGACCTCCTCGGGATCCTCGTAGTCCGAGACCGAGCAGTAGTCGCAGCGGAAGTTGCAGCGGTCGGTGAGCGAGACGCGCAGGTACTCGATGATCCGGCCCTGAGCGTCCTCGAGCGGGCCGTGGGCGAGTGGTTGAGGCATGCGGTCTGGGTCCCTTTCCCTTGGACGCGGCGGCGCGCCGCACCGCCCTAGACCCTTCCTCGCTAACGCTCGAGACCCGTGTGCGCCCGGACCTCTCGTGGCCGATTCGCGGAGGGCGGCCAGGCCGCTCGCCGCGCGGGTGAGGAGCCCCGCGGGCGCGGCCGGGGCTGCGCCGCCAGGGGCGAGGCTCACCCGACCGGGAGCGGCGCAGGGCCTGCGACGGCCTAACGCGCCGCGGCAGCGGCGCGCGCCCACGAGGGCCACCGCGACGGCGGCGTCAGTCGTCAGGCTCGCCGAGCGCCTCGAGCTCGAGCTGGCGCGCCTCCCACTCCGGGTAGAGGCGAGAGAGCTCCTCCCGGGCCTCCGAGAGGGCGAGGACGTGGGGGCGGGCCTTCTCGAAGTCCTGATAGAGCGCGGGATCGGAGAGGGCGCGTTCGGCCGTCCGCTCGGCCTGCTCCAGCTCGGCGATGCGCGCCTCGAGGCGCAGGATGGCCTCGCGCACCGGCTTCTCGCGCCTGGCGCGGGCGTTGCGCAGCTCGGCCTCGGCGCGGCGCCGCTCGCGCGGATTCTCGCGGTCCGGCCCGGCTCGCTCGGGCGGCGCCGCCTCGGGCTCGAGGGCCTTCATCTCCCGCTGGTGGTAGAGCCAGTCGTCGAGGTTCCCGGGCTGGTCGACGAGGCCGCCGTCCTTCACCTCCCAGATGCGGGTGGCGAGCCCGTTCAGGAAGCTCCGGTTGTGCGAGACGAAGAGCATGGTGCCGGCGTAGCCCTTGAGCGCCTCGATGAGGGCCTCCGAGGAGGCGAGGTCGAGGTGGTTCGTGGGCTCGTCGAGGAGCAGGAAGTTCGAGCGCAGGAGCAGGATGCGCGCCAGGGCCACCCGGGCCCGCTCCCCGCCCGAGAGGACGCCGATGGGCTTGTCGACGTCCCCGCCCGAGAAGAGGAACCCGCCGGCCACGCTGCGCACGAAAGCCTCGCCTGCCTCGGGCACCACGCTCCACAGCGCCTCGAGGATGGTGGCCCGGGGGTCGAGGGCGGCGTACCGCCCGGGGTCGAGCACCGCGCCCGCCGGCGCGGCCAGGGGGCCGCGCTCGGGGAGGACGTGGTGCTGAGCGTAGTAGCCGGGGAGGACGCCGTGCCCGAGCTTCACCGCGCCGGCGTCGGGGGCGAGCTCGCCGGCCACGAGGCGAAGGAGGGTGGTCTTCCCGGCGCCGTTCGGCCCGATGACCGCGATCCGCTCGCCGCGGAGCACCTGGGCCGAGAGGTCGCGGTAGACCGCCCGCTCGCCGAAGGCCTTGGAGACGCCCTCGAGCTTCAGCACCTCCCGACCCGAGCGCGGGGCCGGTGCGAAGGAGAAGCTGAGGGTGGCTCGCTCCTCGTAGAGCGCCACCTCCTCCAGGCGGTCGAGCATCTTCTGCCGGCTCTGGGCCTGCCGGGCCTTGGTGGCCTTGGCGCCGAAGCGGTCGATGAAGCCCTGCAGCTCGGCGCGGCGCGCCTCCACCCTCCGCGCCTTCGACCGCTGCTGTTCCCGCTCCTCGGCGCGCTGCCGGAGGTAGGCGTCGTAGTCCCCGGCGTAGGCGCGCAGCCCCTCCGGCTCGAGCGAGAGCACCCGGTCGATCTGCCGGTTCAGGAACTCTCGGTCGTGGCTCACGAGGAGGAGCGCCTTCCTCGTGCCGCGCAGGAAGCCGTCGAACCAGGCCAGGGCCGGCACGTCGAGGTGGTTCGTCGGCTCGTCGAGCAGGAGGAGGTCCGGGTCCTGGAGCAGGATCCCGGCCAGGGCCGCCCGCATCTGCCAGCCCCCGGAGAAGGTGGCGAGGTCGCGGTCGAGGTCGGCCTGCGCGAAGCCGAGCCCGCCGAGGATGCGCTCGGCGAGGTGCCGGCCGTGGCGCTCCTCGAAGTGGTCGAGATCGGC
>Ga0335081_10019450_pt1 | contig 10980 bp, 9 predicted proteins | sample Lox_Sample_35_FD_206713 | JGI IMG/M metagenome (GOLD analysis project Ga0335081, IMG submission 206713) | Soil microbial communities from Loxahatchee National Wildlife Refuge, Florida, United States - Lox_Sample_3.5 | ecosystem: Environmental > Terrestrial > Soil > Wetlands | place: USA: Florida...
ACCTTCAGGCGTTTCTCCGGGAGCATGCTGGAGACGAGGGCGCCTTTCCCGAGCCCGAGGAGGGATGGTCGCGCGAGTAAGCGGCCTAGGACTTGACCCCAGACTCGTTGACAACCGCCGACGGAGTGGTCCCCATGGGGTCTGGCTACGATTGCCCGGGTTGTGGAACGCTACACACGGCCTCCAAGGGTCAGCATCCAACGGTCAATGGGTGACCCGGAGCCGGCTTCGATCCTACCGATGGCGACCTTGCTGGGGTCCGCCGGCTGCTGACGTACAAGAAACTGCGAACGAGCAACTGACGGCTAAGGGCTGGGGGAGGGCAGAAAATGAGTCTGGAGGCTACTCCCCTGCCGACGCCGGCGCGTCTCGGGTTCACGTGTCACGATTCGCCATTTTACCTGCGCTCTTCAACTCACCCTCCAGCGATCTTCCCTCCTTCACCCACCATTTGTTGTATAATTAACTCAATGGCTCGTGGATGGGAAAGCAAATCGGTGGAAGAGCAGATTGACGCCGCCGAGGTTGGCAGCAGCTCCCCGGACGGAGAACGGTTGACTCAGGCGCAGATCGAGCTGATATGGAAGAAGGAAGGCTTGGTGCGATCTCGCTCCCGGGTCCAGCGCGATCTCGAGAACAGCCACAATCCCCGCTATCGGGAAATTCTGAGCGCGGCGCTTGCCGACCTGGACGAGCAAATTTCAAAGCTCGATTGAAGAAAGCAGGCGGTGGTCGATCGGAAGAAGGCAGCCACCGGGTGGCGATACTTCTGAGTGCGAATCTCTGTTTATAGTCGAAAGGCGAAAGCTAAGAGTCGAAAGAAGAAGGCGTCGGTCCTGACCATCGGTTCTTGACTTTCGACTCTCTAGGATGCCTTCCCGTCGTCCCAAACTCGGCCAACACTTCCTGGCGGACCCGCGCTTCCGGCAGCGGATCGTCGACGCACTTCCTCTCGGCCACAGCGAGTTGGTGGTGGAGATTGGTCCCGGGCGCGGCGCCATGACCGGCTTGCTGGTCGAGCGCGCCAGCCGCGTGGTAGCGATCGAGCTTGACTCCGCTCTGGCCGAAACTCTCCGGCGGGAGTTTCACGACGAGACGCGCCTCGAAGTGATTGGGGCGGACATCCTGGCGGTCGACGTTAGCCGGCTTTGCCGGGAGCGCCACGTCGAAACGTGTTTCGTGTTCGGGAACATTCCTTACTACATCACCTCACCCATCCTTCATCGTCTGTTCGGCTTTCACGCCTCGATTCACGGGATGGCGCTGCTGATGCAGCGTGAGGTGGCGGAGCGGGTGATCGCACGGCCCGGCCGGCGCGAGTACGGATACCTCACCATCCTGGCGCGGGCCTTTTCGTACCCTCGCCTTTTGCTCGATGTGCCGCCCGGAGCTTTTTCGCCCACGCCGCAAGTGTCCTCGGCGTTGGTCGGTTTCGAAATGCGGTCGCAGCCGGGCGGCCCGTTACCAGCACTGTTGGAGGCACGTGGGATCGGCGTAAAGAAATTGAACCCGGGTGAGGTAGACCGATTCCTGCGCTTCGTTCAGACGTGCTTTGCACAGAAGCGGAAAAGGTTGCTGAACAATCTGGGACGTACTTATGGGCGCGAGGCCGTCGAAATGCAACTCGACCGCTTGGGCCTAGCGGTGGAGACGCGCGCCGAGGAGCTCGAGGTCGAGGTTCTGGCGGACATTTTCGCAGGCCTGAAGTTAAGGGCCGGGGCGAGAGACTAGCAGAGGTTGCCTGCCGGTCCCTGGCCCCTGCCCCCTGTTCCTCAGTGAAGAAGGACTTGCTCGAAAAAGGCAAGGGCGCGGGGGTCCTGCGACTGGCCGAGCCAGAACATCGCCTGCTTGCGAACGGCGGGATTGTGGTTGGTGCGCGCCACCTGGATCAACAGCGGCACGCCTTCATCCTTGGGAAGCTGGCTGAGAGCGAAGACGGCCTTCTTCTTGACGTCGGTCTCGGGATCATTCTCGATGGCCTCGGTGATGGTGGCCTCGGCTCGCTTTCCCGCCTTTTGCGCCAGCCAGAACAACGCCTGCCCCCGCACGTGAGGAGCAGGGTCGTAGCGAGCGATGTTGATGATAGTGCCTAAAGCTTCCGGTTCTTTACTTACATACAGCGCGAAGACGGCCTTTTCGCGGAAGTGATCGCTCGAATCGTTGGCTACGAGTCGGCGCAAGGCTTCGTAGCCGGGCCGGCCGCGCGCGGCTCCCAGCCAGAATGCAGCCTTCTCGCGCCGGTGTTCCGGCTGACCGGCGGCGGCAAAGGTCTCGAGCGCGCTTTCCGCTGACGCATCACCGTGCAGTGCGATGGCGCTGAGCGCCGCGCTCGAAAGGTGACGATCATCGTCTCCGTTGCTGTCTTCTGGCCCGCGCTCATGGTCGGCGTTCACCAAGGAAGTAAGCCAGGCGACACTCTCCGGCGGACGCACGTCGGTGAGCCTAACGAAAGGCAAGCCGCCGGCGTCGAGTTCGCAATCCTGCGAGAAGGTCCGAACCTTGGTCACCTGCCCGGCGGCGATGCGATAAAGCACCAGGAGGTAAGGTGAGGATTCAAGCTGCACGCGCTTCTCACCGGAGCTCACCGTCACATCGTCGTTGTCGCCGCGACGGTCTTCGAGCCGGCAGCGGCCGCAACCGTTGTCTGAGAATTCGCCGACGGAGATATTGCAGCACATCTGGCGGTTTCCGGGAACGACCGGAACCGCGTAGCCGATCCAGGCAGGGCCGCTTTCGCCGGCTTCAGCATTGTGGAAGGCGGTCGCCAAGCCCCCGGCAGCCGATTGCGTTCTCATCTTGGCGTTGACGACGCGCGGTTCCTGCGCCGTGACAACGGTCGCCAGTAGAAGCAGGAAGAAGGAATAGGATAGACAGTAGACTGTAGACAGGGGAAAAGCCCGACCACGGATTTTTGACAATGAGTCAAGCCGATTCGTGTTCATGAGAACCTCCTCCGGCAGACGGCGGACGGTAGAAGGTAGAACGGATTCCTTTATGCCGTATTCGAACTACCGTCCGCTTCATGCCGTCTACCATCCACCATCTACTGCTTATTCAGGAGCTCCATCATAAAATCCGTCGCTTCCTTGGAGTGCATCAACGAGAGCTTCTGCACCGCGTCACGCTTCAACGACATATCCTTCTCCTGCCGCGCGATTTGAATCAGGGAAGTAACGTTGCCTTGCAGGAAATACGCCTGGATCACGGCGCGCTTGATCTCGGGGTCCTTGTCGCTGCCGTAGATCGAGGCCAGAGCGTCGGCGGTCTTGTCCTTGCCCAGCAGTCCCAGATTGCGGACTGCCTGGCGGCGCAGCTCGGGATCCTTCTCGGCCCGCGCCAGGCCCAGCGTGTGCTCTACGTCGCCGCCGATAAACATCCCCTGGAGAATGCCTCTCTTGACCTCGGCGGAGGTCTCGGTCTGGTAGAGCTGCCAGAGCTCCGCGTGCGCGCCCATTACGCCGAGTTGCTTCACAGCTTCGGCGCGCAGCTCGGGTGACGCCTCGCTCTTTGCCACCTCCAGCAAGCGACCGCGCTCGCCACTGATCATGAAACTGCGCAGGATAGCGCGCTTCACTTCCACGTCGTGCGACGACTTGTAGATTTCCTCCAGTGTCGCGCGGCTTTCCTTGCCGCCGAACAGCCCAAGGTCCTGAATGGCCTTCATCTGCAGGTCGGGGTTGCGCTCGCCGCGCGCGACGCGAGCCACCACCTCGTGCGCTTTGGCCGACCCGCTCTGGCTCAGCACGAACAGCGCCCGCTCCTTGAGCTTCAAAGGTTGCGGCCCATTCAAAAACTTTTCCAGCATCGGCAGCGCTTGTTCAGGGTCCGAATTGAGTAAGCTGTTCAGTGCGATCAGCTTCAGGTCCTCGTTGCTCTCCGCCTCCGGCGAGACCTTTTGCCCGGACGATTGCCGCACCTCAACTTCGAGCGCCTTGGCATCGTCGAGCCAACGGCTCTTCGGATAGGTACCGCGCAGCGTTTCCAGGGTGGCCAGTGCGTCGGCGCGCTGGCCGAGCTTGTTCTGGGCGTAAGCCTTCCAATAAAGCGCGCCCTCGGCGTGACCGCCTTTCTGGTCGATTACCTCGGAAAACTTCTCGAGCGCCTTCTGATAGCGTTTCTCATCCAGCGCTTCCGTCCCGTCTTGGTAGAGTTCGTGCTCACGATCAAGCTGTTCCTGGGCCCGGTCGCGAACCTCCTGCTCCCGGTCGCGCTTTTCCTGCTCGCGATCGCGCTTCTCTTGCTCTCGATCCTCCTGTTCCTGCTGTCGATCGGCATCCGAATCCTCGGCGCTCGCCCCTTCTTCAGCCGGTGGATGGGGCGCCGGAGCAGTGAGTGCCGGAGGAGCAGGCGGTGGCACCGGTGTCTGCTGCGGCAGCGGAAATCCAAGGCCGGTCAGCGTGGCGGCTGGAATCGCGGTGGCGATGCTGACCGCCCAAATCAGAATGTTGCGGTGAATGCTGGTCATCTTGCCCTCTCGATCTATGAACTTTTCTTGGCCACGTTCTCAATGGCCTTCTCTTCCCTCGCGTGGATCTGGGAATCGACTACGCGCACCTTAAAGAGAATCCCCTGCGCTTCAATGCGCCGGCGGAGGTCCTCAAATTCCGGCGACGACAATTTGGAAGGGCTGTTGGCGATCTCGATCAGCGTGCGCTCAAGTTCATCGAGAACGTCGGCCACGCCCGCTTCGCCGGAGCGCTCGGCCGTCAGCCGATAGAGTCGGTTGGCGGCCACCAAGTCCGTCGCGCGCGCTCGCTCGGTGGAGATATCCACGGTGCGCTGCGGGTTGGTGTTCACCAATTCCACCAGCACCATCTGCGAGCGTTCGAGGTGATCACCCACCGCCACCAGTAGCACACGGTCGCGCCCCTGGGTTGAAACCGCCTGGACTGGATTCTGAGGTTGGGGCTGCGGCCGCCCCGGCCAGAAGCGTCCGGCCAGAAACGCCGACACCACAAGCACTGCCACGGCTGCCACAGCGCCAACGGGCGCCCAAATTTGTGCTGTCCACACACGCCCCCGGAAGCCCTCCACGAAGCGCTGCCAGACCCCTTCCGGCGAGGCTGCGGCGAGGCTCGGGGCCAGTCGTTGCCAGACCTCCGCCTCGTAGGCTTCACTTCGGGTCGGCACCTCGACCACATCCGCGGCCGCCAGAACCGCCTGAAGGTTGCGGTAGAGCGCGCGGCAAGGCCTGCAGACCGACATATGTTCTGCCACCACGGCCCGCGGCGATCCTCCTGCCTCGCCGTAGTGGTAGAGGATCAGGTCCTCCTCGCTCAGGTGCCTCAGCTTCTTCACTTCCTTCATAGTTGCTGCCTCGACTGCGCTTCGTAGCTCACTCCGGATTCGTAGCCCGCGCCTCGTGTCTTCGTAGAGGCGGGCTTAAGCCCGGCGTCCTGGTAGAGTCGCGCTTTAACCCGGCACAGGCCTTCCGTCGCGTTCATCGACACCACAAGTTGCCGAGCTAAAGCCCGCCGCTACGAGAAACCACCAGCGGCTCCAACTCCTTGCGCAGTTTCTGCACGGCGCGAAAGATGCTGTTCTTGGTGGCGCTCACCTTGAGACCGAGCACGCTGCCGATCTCTTCAATCGACATCCCTTCGTAATGCCGCAGCACAAACGCCGTCCGAACCTGGGGGCTGAGACTGGCCAGCACGCTCTCCACTTTGTGCTTCAGCTCACCGCTCAACAGGATGCGATCCGGCGTGGGATCGGCCGCCGGCATCTGCGCCAGGGGATTCGCACCGTCCTTGGTCTCCGGTATTGACTGCTCTGACTGCTCGTGTCGGCCTCGCTTGCGCGTGAGATCCATGGCGGCGTTGGCGGTGATGCGAAAAATCCAAGTGCCGAAGCTGGACCGCGATTCAAACTGCTTCAACCGCCGGTAAGCGCGCAGGAAGGTCTCCTGCACCACATCCTCGGCGTCCTGTTCGTTCTGTGTCATGCGATACGCCAGGCGAAAGACCTTGCGGCTGTAACGCTCGACGAGGACACGGAAGGCGTCTGTATCCCCAGCGCATGCTCGCGCAACAGCCGCTGCGTCGCTTGCCTCCATCCGAGCCTTTAGACCAGGATTGTCGCTCACGGTTAGGTGGGTAGAAGAAAAAGAGTCCAAAGTCGAAAGTCCAGAGCCGACGGTGAAAACGACTCACGAGTTGATCCTCGGCAGTCCCGGAAAAGGGCGACTTCAGACTGTGAACTGTCGACTGTCGACCGTTCCTCGCAACCTCCGACTCCTGACTTTCGACTATAATCAACTCCAGTATGGCGCGTCTGGAAGAGTATCGCCGAAAGCGGCACGCCGGGCAGACACCGGAACCGGGCGTGGGTACGCCGCCCGGGGACCGCGCGGGACAAGACCGGTCGGCCCAGTCGGTGCCACCGAAACCTGTTGCCGAGCCACACGCCGGGAACAGTTTCGTGGTACAGAAGCACGATGCTACCCGTCTGCACTACGATTTTCGCCTCGAAATCGGCGGCGTATTGGTCTCCTGGGCGGTCCCCAAAGGACCGTCGCTCAATCCAGCCGATAAGCGCCTGGCGATGCACGTGGAAGATCATCCGCTCGACTACGGCGGCTTCGAGGGCGTGATACCCAAAGGGGAGTATGGGGCGGGGCCGGTGATTGTGTGGGACGCCGGCACCTTCGACGTCGAGGGCGGATTGACATCTCAACAACAACTCGCGCGCGGCGAGTTGAAGTTCTCGCTTCATGGGCGCAAGCTGCGCGGCAGTTTCGCACTGGTGAAAATCCGCCAGCCGAAGGAAAAGGGTGATCCCTGGCTGATGATCAAGCATCGCGACGCCGCCGTGGACCCCAACTGGGACATCGACGAGCACGACGGGTCGGTGCTTACCGGCCGCACGATCGAGGAGATCGAGGAGGGACTGCCGCCGTCGAGCAACCCAGCGGGAGCCGTGGCCGGCGCGGCGAGTCCGGCGACGCTGGAGGGGGCGCGCAAAGCAAACATGCCGTCCAAGATCGCGCCGATGCTGGCGACGCTGGTGGAGAAGCCGTTCTCTCATCCCGACTGGATCTTCGAAATCAAGTGGGACGGCATTCGGGCCGTGGCGTGGATCGACGATGGCCGGCTGGAGTTGCGCTCGCGTTCCGGCCGCGTGATCACCACCCAGTATCCGGAACTCGCGAACCTGCCGGAGCGCGTGCGAGCACGGCAAGCGATCCTCGACGGCGAGATCGTGTTCCTCGACGCGAACGGCCGCGCTGACTTCGAGCGGCTGCAATCGCGCATGAACGTCGATCGGCCTTCGGTGCTCATGCAGCGCCAGGCACCCATCATTTATTACCTCTTCGACGCGTTGTATGTCGATGGCTACGACCTGCGGGAGGTCCCGCTGGTGGAACGTAAGCAATTCCTGCGCGATCTGGTCAACTGGGGCGATCCGGTGCGTTTTGCGGACCATCAGCCGGAGATGGGAAAGGAGCTGTTTGATCTCGCCCGATCGAAAGGACTGGAAGGCATCATCGGCAAGCATGCCGAGAGCGCTTATGCCGGCGCGCGCAGTCCTGCCTGGGTGAAGTTCAAAGTGGTGGATGAACTCGATGCCGTGATCGGCGGCTGGACCGAGCCGCGCGGTTCGCGTGAGCACTTCGGTGCGCTGCTGCTCGGTCTCTACGACGAACAAAAACTGCGGTTCATTGGCGGCGTGGGCACGGGTTTCACTGAGAAAACACAAGGGGAAGTTTTCGAAGAGATCCAACCGCTCGCCACTACTCGCTGCCCGTTTGACGCCGTGCCGGAGACGAAGGAGAAGGCTAGTTGGATAGAGCCGCGCCTCGTCGCCCGCGTGAAGTACGGCAACTGGACCGAAGAGCGGCGCCTGCGCGCTCCGGTCTTCCTCGGCTTGCGCAAAGATTACGAGGCGAAGGACTGCCGATTCGAAGAGCAGATAGCCCGGGGTTCGGAGTCGGGACTCCGAACTGAAGGACAGGGAGCCGCGGAGCAGGCAGCGCCGCCCGTCGTCGTTGTTCCGCGCCTGAGCGGACGCGTGCTGACGCAAAGGGAGGAGATCGAGAAGGAGCTGTTCCACGGGCGCGCCGAGAACGTGATCGTGGAGATTGACGGCCGTCAACTGCGATTCAGCAATCTCAACAAGGTTTACTTTCCCGGCGAAGACTACACCAAACGCGACCTGCTCGCCTATTACTATCGTATCGCTGAGTACCTGCTGCCGTTCTTGAAGGACCGGCCGCTGGTGCTGCGTCGCTACCCCAACGGCATCACGGGCGAGGCGTTCTTCCAGAAGGACGCCGGCGAGGCCGCGCCTGACTGGATGGAAACGGTCGCCATTCGGTCGGAAGACCACTATCAGAAGCCGCGCTCCGGCAAATCGAGGCAGGAAATTCGCTACTTCATCGCCAACGACCGCGCGGCGCTCCTTTATTTGACGAACCTGGGCTGCATCGATCACAACCCATGGTCGAGCCGCCGTGACGATCTGGAGCACCCCGACTGGGTCTTCTTTGACCTCGACCCGAGCGACGGCACGGACTACAGCGTGGTGGTGACGATCGCGCGCGCGATTTACGAGAAACTGTCGGCGCTTGGGCTGACGCCTTACCTGAAGACCTCCGGTGCCACCGGGTTCCATCTTTACATCCCGGTCGAGCCAGGCTACACCTACGAGCACGTGCGAACTTTTGCCGAGATCGTCGGCCGGCTCGTCGCCGCCGAGCACTCCGAGTTGGTGACCCAGGAGCGGATGGTGGAGAAGCGGCCGAGCGGCAGGGTCCTGATCGACGCGTCGCAGAACGCGTATGGCCGGCCGTTGGCAGCGCCGTATGTGGTCAGGGCCTTTCCTAAAGCGCCGGTATCGGCGCCGGTAGAGCCGAAAGAGTTGCGGCCGAGCCTGCGGCCCGAGCGACTTAATATCAGGACCGTTTTCAGCCGGCTCGAAAAGTATGGCGATCTTTGGGCCGACTTCTGGAAGAACCGCCAAAGGCTGGAAGAAGCGGTCGAGCGTTTGACGGCACTCCATAACTAGCCTATTCTGTTCGCAGCCAAACAAATGCTGCCACGCGTCAGACAGCAAGCTTCAAGAGCTCATCGATCTCGGCTAACGCGGTCGACTGTTCCAACAGGAGGCGGTCCAACCATGCCGCGAGCTGGCGGTTGCCGATGCCTCGGAGTTGTTCGGCCAGCTCTGGCCTCGAAATCGGGTAAATACCCCGGTCCAAAAGTTCTCCCCGTGCCAAGTGGGTCAAATAGCAAACCGCCTGCTCGTGCACTGCATCTCCGTCACCGACTTCGAAAACGTTGGCAAGGCGGCGGTAGGCCGCGACAGCTCTTGCTCGAGCAACATTGGAACGAGGCAGCGGCAGCCGATGACGCCACCGATTGACAAGCTGGGTCCAGAAACTGTCGCGCTGGAATAGAACTCGGCCAGACCGGACTGCCGACCCGAGCACGTCGTGCCCGCTCTCAATCCGGGCATAACGTCGGCAGCGGGATAGGCGCGCAGGTCAACATCGAACGGTCGAGCGCCCTTGAGAAGGAGCGGGTCTCTACAGATTGCTACCAGATCGACGTCGGCGCTCGGAACGCCCGGACGCACCGCCGAGCCGACGGCGATTACGGCGATGATATTCGGATCGCTCTCCGAAGTTTCGCGAAAGCAGACGACCCACTCCCGCGCTTGACGCGATGGCCATCGAAGCACTTGAGCAAGTACCCGCTCGGTTGGGTCCACAGTCTTGCGGGGCATCTCAGGGTTGACGTCCCAGCAACGCGGCCACTGCATCCACATAAGCTTCGATGTCAGTGGCAACATCCTCCGCGCCAAGGCTGGGTAACGGAACGTCGCCATAAGCTGCGGCCTTTCGCGCATCGTTGAGGTCGCGAAGCAAGTCGGCAATGTCGGGAAGGCCATGGTTCTTGTGTAGTTTCTCAGCAATGTCTGAAAGGATAACCTATATGCGCTCTTCGTCCAAGCCTCGGGCTGCGTCCGGAACCTCCGCGGCCGAAAAATGCACGTACGTCCAGCGCTCCGGTTGGTGCGTGTCGTAAACGCCATGAGAGTTCCAGCACCAGGCCGGGTGGGGCTGCACTTCGATCCCGCTGGGAGTGAGTTTCTCGAACCTCCCGAAAAACATTCGCCAGGTATCGCCATCCTTAGGAGGCAGCGGCCGACCGTTGGCAAGCCATTTCATGCCGGACCACGGGAAGGCCAATTCCGCGGCCCAGCCCTTATCGACCACGGCCCGGTCGTTGATCTTACCTTCCACACGCACTGCGGCCTGCAGGCCGGGGAAATCCCAGTCCCGGAACGCCCAGCGGCATCCGCGCGGATGCGTGCCGCGCCAGAAGCTCTTGCCGGCGCGGTCGTAATCGCCGCCGAAGGAAAGAGCGGCGCGGGCCAGCAAATCGAATTCGGGGACATCGAAGCGGCTGCCACGGCGGTACGCGTCCTGCCAGATAAAGAATACCTCGTAGACGGTACCGAGGGCGTTGATCTCAAATTCGTAGTAGCAGTCGCCGCCGTCGATAAAGACTTCGAGATCGTTCTCATTGAACACCAGCGAATCCCGCTCGGTGAGTGCCGCCTCGACGAAAGGCTCCTCCACCCGGAAGCTGACATACAGAGCTTCCTCGTCCCAGAGGGCGGCGGCACGCGTATCGAAGTAGCCGGGCTCGCCAGTGACCATGTCGACGAAGCGCGGCGAGTGCGGAACATCCTGCCAAGCCGGCTTGGCGAGGTCGCCATCCACACCGATCCGGTGCCGCCCGCGGTAGCAGGTGTAGTGGGCAGGGTTCGATTCCATGGCTCTTCTCCTCGGGAAGCAAGAGACCAAGAACCAAGAAGCAAGGAGCCAGAAGCCAGCGCCCTGCTTCTTGCTTCCCGCTTCTTGCTTCTTGCTTCCTGCTCCTTGCTTCCTGCTTCCTGCTTCTTGCTTCTTGTTCTTCAGCGCCAGACCACCCACACGAAAACCGCGACGTTGCTCACCAGCATAGCCCCGAA
>Ga0335081_10019452_pt1 | contig 10980 bp, 13 predicted proteins | sample Lox_Sample_35_FD_206713 | JGI IMG/M metagenome (GOLD analysis project Ga0335081, IMG submission 206713) | Soil microbial communities from Loxahatchee National Wildlife Refuge, Florida, United States - Lox_Sample_3.5 | ecosystem: Environmental > Terrestrial > Soil > Wetlands | place: USA...
AAACGGCGTTGAATCCAGATGGATGGCTCGCACAATGACATCCCACGCGCAATACGTGTAATAAGTCGTCCACTCAAGTTCCGTGCTGAATGGTGGCGGAGGCGGCGTGGGAAACGCGGCGCGAGCGGCCTGAGGGTTTGGAAGCCCGAAGCCTCTTGAGCCGTCTGGTCTCAGTTCAGCTTCGTGAAGGTTCTTTGAGGTGTGGCGGAGATTCCTCAGATTCCGCTCCGCCGCTTGAAAGTCAAAGTTATGGATGGACAACCTGTGCGATCCGGTTGCCGTCGCGGAGAGCAATAGCGGTACGGCGACCAAGCAGGTGATCAAGCCCTTTCGCATTGCTGGCCTCCGTGCGGCGTCCAGGCCCAGCGTCAGCGTAAAGCCGGGGAAGCCTTCTCCGGCATGGCCGCCTTTGGATCGATGAGCAGGAGGAAGTAGCCGATGCGCATGGCCGGAGTGCCGTCCTTCCTGAAGAATGCCTCGGTCTCCGTGAGGGTCTTACCGTCCTCACTGACGGTGTAGATCCGCGTAGAGGACGGCTGACCGTGCCAGGCGAACTGCATCACCAGCACGCCGGACGCAGGCATCGTCGCTGCGACTACGTCAACCCAATAGGTTCCTGAGCTCATGCCGGGCGTGCCGTCGAGCGACAGTGTCGACTCTGAATGCAGTTCGTGGTCGGCCTGATCGACGATCTGCACGCGAGAATTCCATCTGCCATCGGCCGCTTCGGCGAATTCGAGGTCCACGCGCTTCGGCCGCGCCTCCGGCGGCATCATCGTCAGCTTGTCCACCTGGAGGACCCAGTGACCCACCAGCGGGGATCGGACCGGCGTGCCGGCGAGCGCCGCGCCCGCTGACGACAGCGTCATGACTAGCCAGACGAGGCGTGTCCTATTCATGCTCTTTCCCCTCAGGCCGCAGCCATGGCCGCGCGTCCGATTTTCTCACCGACCGACGTGAATCGCGGATCGTCGGTCAGACGATCCTCATTACACCACTTCGGATCGTCAATTAAAGACATGTCGCACCATAGTCACCCGCGATGTCCGTGATCGTTGATTTCTCGGCATTCCACCAAATGGTCCACGACAAATTGCACGCTAGCTGATGAACCTCATAGGTCGCTGAGAACCGATAGCGCTTTGTTGGATCCTTGGCTGCTGTGACTGTGAACGCCTCGCGGTCAAGCTCGGCCAATAAACTGCCTTCATCGCTTCCCACAGGAAAGCGCTCCTTCACCCGTTTGTCGAAAACCGGCCTCGCCGCTGCAAAAGCTGCAGGGAGCCCGCGGCCGATCGGCGGGGGTGAGCTCGCACAAGCCGAAAGGGTCAAAGCTGTGAGAACGACGAGCACTGTTTGACGGCCCGTTGCTGTGATGCCGTCTAAGGGTGAAGCAGCGTGGCCGCGCAAAAGCGTCCGCGTAACCACAGGCGGGTTACGCCCTCTCGAACGATTGTTAGTCGCTGCCACCGCGGTAGTACCTATCAATCGACATCGGCATCATCTCCATGCTTCCGATCGAGTGAAACATCTCACTAACGAACTTCAGCAATGCATCTCCTCGCGACGGATAGAAGCTCACCCCATCCTTCGCGTACGCCTCTTGGGCCACGTACCAATCGCTATCCAAAATCGCCAAGCCATGAATGTGAGCTGGAAATTTCAGCACAGCGCTGCGGAGGCTATCGACAAGGGAGTCTATGTCTTTCCAGCCATGTTGTTCATAGGCGAATACGAATGCGCGTGGTGGAAGGCTGGAGTGCAATTCGCGCTTCCCGACAACCTGCTCGTCTGGCCGCGCGGCGGACTTGGGCACGGAACCATATTGCAGATAGTACCTGTGCTCGCCTAGAGCTCTGATCTTAGCGATGTCCTCGCAAATCTTTGGCAAATCCCGATCCTCGATCCGACTCTTCACCTCCACCGCGCCGTAGACCATTTCCACGGGGTAAACGTGAGAACTTAGTTCTCGATGGATCGGAGAGTTCATGATTTCATCGAAAAGGACTACGTCGGTCTGGCTGCTTACCGGGACGGAAGGTTCTGAGCAGATAATGAAGCCCGACCCTACCGAATAGCGCTTCGGCAGGATCCTGCCTAGGAATTCTCGAAATCGTTCCTCATTGTTCCGGCCGCGTTCTCCACTGTGTGGAAGAACATCCGTCAGAATTGCCGACTGAAGGCGAAACTGCTTCTGAAGTGCTGCGTAGTAGCCCCGAACGCCTGGCGTCTTCACCGTTCCCTCCGCGTGCGCTACGAGTGATCAAGGAGCCAGTTCAGGACGGCCATCCGTGACTGCTGATCACGGTAGGCCGTGTTCGCCGTATCCCGTTGCTCCAAAGAGGGGTGAGATATGCGCGCCGCTGAGCTTCTCTGTCAGGGATTTTGCCTGACCCGGAGCTTCAGGGCCTCGAGATCGCGGTCCTCGTATGCGGGCGTCAGTTGGTTGTGCACACCGCGGTAGTATCTAAACGCACCGGTATCCGGACGTTTGCGGATCTGCCCCGCGAGCATTCGGTGGTTTAAGACATCGATAGTGAAACCGCCGCCCAGAGTATCGCGTCGCTCGAACGAAACCATTGTGTTCACTCCGTAGTCTGAGCCGCGTGCTCACGGGCTGCGGAGCACCATACTGCTCACACGTGGCACATACAATCACCCCCTCGGCAGCTCCTTGGCCGGCAGGAGACGCTCGCCCGCGGGCCTGCCTGCCACCTATGAGCCGGGAGATTTGATCGAACGCGCTAGGGGGCCTAGTTGCCGGCCGCCCCGGCAAGCACCCGAAGATCGATACCGAGCCGACTCAGGCGCGACCGCAAGGCTGGCAATTCCTCTTTAATGAATCGACTTCTCTCGCGACGTAGAAGGGAGCTGCGAACACCCTTTCGCAACATCAATCCCTCGCCCCGAAACTTGTCTATGAACCCTTCTCGCGCCAGTTCCTTGTACACCTTCGCCACCGTAAGTGGATTCAGGTCGCACTCCTGAGCAAGTTGCCGAACCGACGGGAGCATCTGCTCCTCGGCGTAAACCCCGTCGAGGATGCGCGCGACGAGTAATTCCATCAGCTGACGGTAGATGGGCACTTCGTCCGCCCAGGTCGGGGTCACGGGCTTTTTCATGGGTCACCTTCGACGGTGAGCAGCGTAACTTGCATGTGCTCGTCTCGGTATAGTACTGTATTACTACGATAACACACTTTCCTGTCGCCGTCAGCCCGGCCTTATAGAGGTGCGCTGTCTTGTCCTCTGAGCAAGCATTCTTTCAGCTGCGGAACGTTCATAAGGTGTACCAAGCGGGTGACGTCGAGACCACGGCCCTGAACGACGTAAGTCTGGATATAAGGGAGGGCGAGTTCATCGAGCTCATGGGGCCCTCCGGGTGCGGCAAGACGACGCTCCTCAACGTAGTCGGCATGGTCGATTCGCCCTCGAGCGGGCGCTATATGGTCGACGGCCTGGATGTATCTGGCGCGTCAGAGTCGCGGCTCGCAGAGATCCGCAAGGGGCACGTCGGGTTCGTTTTCCAGAGTTTTAATTTGGTCGAGCATCTTACGGTCTACGAGAACGTGGAGTTGCCGCTCTGTTACCTCGGGATCCCAGCGCAGCAGCGTCGCAAAAGGGTGCGAGAGGTGCTCGAGCTCCTGGGAGTCATGCACCGCGCCGGCCATCGACCGGCGCAACTGTCCGGCGGTCAACAGCAGCGCGTCGCGATCGCGCGCGCTGTGATTGGCGAACCGAAACTGATTGTAGCGGATGAACCAACGGGCAACCTCGACAGTGCCAATGGCGAAGAGGTCATGGACATGTTGACGACTCTCAATCAAGAAGGCACGACCATTCTGGTGGCCACGCATTCGGCGGCGCACCTCGGCCGTGCGGACCGCGTGCTGAACATGCTTGACGGACGGCTCGTGTCCGACGTCGCCATCACAACAGGGTAGACCGCTAACATGGCGCTAATGGTCGTAAAGCCGGCGCAGCGCTCGACCGGTATCGCTATGGACCGGCCGCTCCCCAATAAGCGCACGAACTATCTGCCCATGGTATTCGGCGCTCTGGCCCTGATTGGCGCAATTGCTGCGATTGCCGCCCTGCTCCCGCGTGGCTTGTCGGTTACCGAGGGCGAGCTGCGTATCGCCACCGTTCAACAGGGGCTGTTCCGCGACGACGTTCTGGTGCGTGCTACTGCAGCTCCGCTGCATACAGTGATGCTCGACGCACTGGAGACCGGCCGTGTCGAGGACGTCGTGGTAAGAGACGGGACGGTAGTCAACAAGGGCGATCTGCTATTCCGCCTCTCGAACCCACAATTGCGGCTCAACCTGGTAGCGCGGCAGGCGGATCGCACACAGCAGGTCTCCAACCTATCCAATATGCGGGTCGCGATGGAGACCAGTCAGAGCGATCACGAGCGACGTGTTCTGGATCTCACCTTCGCGGTGGCGCAGGCTCGCAGGCTCCACGCCCGGTACGTTTCGCTGCGTGACAGCGGCTATATCTCCGCGTCGATGTTCGAGGATTCCGAGGACAAACTCAATCAGCAAGAGCAAGCACTCACTGCTGAGAACACACGCTTTGCGATCGAGATGCACATTAAGCGCGATGCGGTCAGGCAGATGCAGCAGGCCATAGCGCAACTCGACTCGGGCCTGCAGGTAGTGAGCGAATCGATCCAAGCACTTGCCGTACGAGCGCCGATGGGCGGCAGGCTCACAGGCTTCCAATTGCAGGTGGGTGAGATCGTAGAGCCGAAACAGCACATCGGTCGCATCGACGACCCCGATCGGTTCAAGCTCCTCGCGGATGTCGATGAGTTCTATCTGGGTCGGGTGTCCTCGGGCGAGAGGGGACGCGCCACCGCCGACGGTCACGAGTACGACGTGGTCGTCAGCCGGGTGTTTCCACAGGTCACCGAGGGCCGCTTCTCCGTTGAGCTCCTGTTCACCGGAGAAGCACCCGCCGAAATGAGCCCGGGGGAGAGCGTGGAAACGCGAGTTGCCCTCGGTAGGACAACACCCGCTCTGATCCTTCCAAACGATGCCTACCTGAATGACACCGGGGGCACGTGGGTATTCGCGGTCGCCAGGGATGGCAAGAGAGCCGAACGGCGAAACATCCGCATCGGACGCCGCAACAACAGCCAAATAGAAGTGATCGGGGGCCTTGCGGCCGGTGCGCGAGTGATCGTGTCGTCCTACTCCGCCTTCGGCAAAGCCAAGCGCTTGCAGATAGCCCGATAAACCTCAAGTGCGCCCGCCAAGCACCTTTACGCTGATTAGCGAGTCAGGGAGATGAGCCTTCAGGACTTCCGCGTCGGCTGGCGACTGCTTCTCGAAGATCCCGCGTACTCGTTGGTGTCTATATTGGGGCTCGCGGTTGGACTCGCGGTCTTTCTGCTGTTGCTTGGCTTCGCGCGCTACTGCTGGGAATACAACTCCCAGGTGCCGGACGCCGACGACGTCTACATCGTCAAAGAGCGTAACAACCTTGCGCTCGGGACCCCGTGGTCCGACCAGGCACCGCTCCTGTTGCTGACCTCGGCGCGCACAGCCCCTGGTGTCACGAATGCTACCGCCTATCTGACATGGTTCCCCCTCACCTTGGAGGTTAAGGGGCAGCTCAGGAGGCTCAGGAGTCTGACGGTACTCCCCGGATTTGCCGAGCTCATGGGCTTGCACGCGCTCCAGGGGGACCTGGACGCCGCGCTATCGCGTCCCGACAGCTTCGCCATCACCGAGGGAGCTGCCATTCGGCTCTTTGGCACTGCCGACGTTCTGGGGCACACCGTACTGCTGCGCCTGGATGCCGTAGACCAGAACACGAGTCTTGCGAGGATTGCCGCGGTTCTTCGCGATCCACCGGCGAATACCACGATCCCGTACGAGACACTGAACGGTCCGAATCTAGGTCTGATACCAGAGTTCATGCGGGCCGAGGCACTGAGCGGTCAAAGCGCCTGGCCGGCGAATCTGCTGCTTCGGCTGTTCCCGGGAAGCTCATCGACTGCCGCCACTGAGGCGTTGCAGCATGCTGCCGACACCGCGCCGAGTCTGCTGAAGGCCTTTGCGGAAATGAAAGACCGGCTCGGCGCGCGAAACATCATGGACATTCGGTTGGCACGATTGCGCGATGCCTATTTCGACCGTGAGGTAGCGCCCAACTTCCTGTCCCAGCCGGTCGACCGCGGTGATGCCACCGTGGTTAAGGGCTTAGTCGCGATTGCCTTTCTCATCCTGGCGCTGGCCGCAATTAACTACGTCAATCTGGCGACCATTCGGGTGGTTCGCCGCCAGCGCGAGATCGCCATGCGTAAGGTTCTCGGGGCCCGTGGAGGGCAGCTGACGCTGCAATTCATTGCTGAGTCCCTGCTAGTTTCAATGCTTGCAACGATAGCTGGATTGCTGCTCGCCTCACTCGCGCTTCCGCTTTTCGCGGCGCTGGTGGACCGCGACCTGCGCAGCGTGCTGTCACCGGGGAACCTCGTGGCGGCGCTGGGCATCGGATTGATCCTCGGTCTCTTAACAGCCCTCTATCCCGCTTGGGTCGCATTGCGCGTGCCTCCCTCGCTGATACTGGCGGGACGACCCGGTACTGAATCCCTTCGCATCAGGCGTTTGAGACAAGTGCTTTCCATCGTGCAGGTGGCCGTGGCGATTGGTCTAGTGAGTTTCACGGCGGCGGTCTCTCTGCAGACGCGATTCGCTATGCATGTGTCGCCCGGCTTCGATCCCTCCCAATTGCTGGAGGTGCAACTGCCGGTTGGGGAATGGTCAGGGGACGAGAAGGCTCGCGGCTTTCGGGAAGCGCTTGCGCAGCAGCCGGGCGTCGCGGCCGTTGCGGTATCGAGCGATCCGGTTGGCCGGACCCAGGAACCATGGAGCACCGAGATAAGGCGCGAAAGGGGCGCGGCAGTCACGATGGACGTGAAGGCCGTAAGCCCCAACTTCTTCAGCGTTTATGGGATCAGGCCCGTGGCCGGACGGTTGTTCGACCCGCAACTGGATCGAGACGATGATGCCGGTCCGATCGTTATCAATGAGATCGCGGCCCACTCGCTCGGCTTCCCTTCCCCACAGCTGGCGGTTGGGCAAACGCTGCTCTTCAGAGGCAGTGCCGATCGCGGCGGCAGTCAGGTCATGGCCAAACGCATTGTGGGCATTGCTCCGGACATCCGTTTTTACTCGCTGCGTGAATTGCCGGGAGCCATCGCCTACGACCTCTGGGGCGGGGCGACCTTAACCGTCCGCGCCAGAGGCTCGATTACCGCCGCGGAGGCGGCGGTACGCACTGTCTGGTCGCGGTATTTTCCGAACTCCGTGCTCGAGGTGAACTCGGCCAGGGACGTTTATGCGGCCAATTACTCCGAAGATGCCAGGCTCGCGAGCCTGCTGTGGCTCGCAGCCATCATCGCAATCGTCATCGCGGCCTTCGGTACGCACGTGCTCGCAGCCGATGCGGTCGAGCGCCGAACGGGAGAGATCGCACTTCGCCGACTCTTCGGCGCGCACCGCCGCGACATCTGCAAACTCATTGCCGCAGAAATCGGCTCCATCGTGCTTGTGTCGGCAGCAGTTTCCCTGCCGCTGGCTGCGCTTGCTATTGCTCGCTATCTCGCGCCCTTCACGGAGCGGACTCCGAGCGCATTTTGGACGTTGGCTCTGGCCACAGTGGCAGCATTGGCGATCGCCTCGTTGGCGTCGGCCCGTCACGCATGGATTGCGATGAGCTTGAAGCCGGCGGTTGCACTGCGGACCTGACCGCAAGCCTCACGTGCCGCTAGGGTGCACCCGTTTCGCGACCCGCACGCGCACGACGGTCTCAAAGCTTGGGCTGCCAGGGCGCCGTTCCTCCCGAGACTGATAGGTCGCGGTGGCGCCACGGGCAGTCCAATTCATCCCGGCAAGGGAGGCATCCAGCCGGAGCACCTTGTTTTCGCCATCTCGCGCCGGCCACGGGCGCATGGCCCTGAGGCCGACGACTACAAATAGGTCGATTTCGGGCTGGTCAAGCTCGCGATCTTGGGAGATCCCATTGAACTCGCGCTGATCGCTGAGAAAAACCATATAGTCCCAATCCGAGTTGGGCTTCGGCGTTCCGTCCGCGCGAGAACCGAATAGCCAGACCTCCGCTATCCCGGGGTGAGATTGAATCAGTCGATCGACGTACTGAGTCGTCACACCGGATCAATATTCTCGAAGCGATAAGCCGGCACCTGCACCTGCAGGTGCGGAGGAAACCATGCGTTCCATACCTTCCGCGTGTTGCGGCGCCACCGTAGGAGCCCAATCAGCGGCACGCGCCGACGATGGTACAGAGTGGCCAGCATCCTCATAGCAAGCTCAACGATCACCTCAAGGCGCAGCTCCTCGCCGGCGCCAAGTTCGCGCTGCGCGCAAGCAACGCATTCGACCAGCGGAGTACCGTCACGGAGGCGTCGATAGAGCTCCCGCATCGCAGCGCGTAACCGACCCTCGGTGACCTCCGTCCGGAGCCCGACGGCGCAGGCGAAGGGGGCACGATGGTCGCCTGCATGAATCGCCGCGATAACCCCGGAACCCCAGCACGCGGCCGAGACAACCAAGAGACGGAAACCCGCGCGCACATTGAGAGGTGCCAAGAGCGGCCCCAGCCCTGCCCAAACGGGGGCCGAGTCCAGGTCAGGGCCGAATCCAACACCGGCGTCGAGCTCCCCTACCCACGGATTCGCGCCGTGCGTCTCCATATGCACGATCGGGATGCCGTTGCCGTCCGCGGCGTTGCGCGCGGCGATCAGCGCCTGCTCGATGTCTTCCCACGAACGGCAAACAACGAGCGACGAGCGGAACCCGATGGTTTGCAGAAACTCATGCAGCTGTGCCCCTGTGGGCGCATCCCCTTCGCCCAGCCATTCGAGGATCAGAACGTAGTCGAAACTGACGGGCACCGGGTGGACGACTGCGTTCACATCTTTCGCACAAGCGCGGCGGCACTGACTCAATTGCCGCCGGCAATATGGTCGGACAGGCAGTCGGCGTAGTAGCCCATCTGGGCCTGCGCGCCATCGAGTATCAAGGCGATCTTGCCGACGACGTCCCGCACATTAGGGATGTTGACTTGTTGAAGCCCGGCGAGCGACGGGTTGCCTCTGGTGTCCACCGGGTATCGGAACCCTGTGGACATGGGGTCTACCGATGAAAATTCGCGCAGCAATCGGCCGATTTGCCGCTGCTCTTCAATCGAATCGCCGGGGGATACGCGCTCGAGAAGCGCCGAGCACATGGTCCATAACTCGACCAGCGTGTGCCTTGCCGGCACTTCCACCGTATCACCAAGCAACTTCTGGGCCTGCTGTATGAGCCCCTTAATAGCCAATTCGAGGTAATGCCGATACAGGTAGACGATGGGATAGACCAGCAGGTCGTGATGCCGGTGCTCGGTTTCGATCTGTGCGACGAGCCTGTCAGCCGCCTCTTTGTAGCCCAAGGTATAGGGAAGCCATACATCAGGGCCGTAATGCAGGCACGCGTCGTCCCAACCACCAGCGGCCGACCGAAAGATCACATCTCCCGCGGACGGGACTTCCGGCGGCACAAAATTTGCGGGATCAAAAATCGATTTGGTGTCTTCGCTCATAGCGGTCGAGGACTATGGCGCAATAGTATCCCCTGGCGCGGAACCCCAGACCAGATGAGTGATTCTCCCGAGTCCAAGACCCAGCTAGTTCGTTCTGCGGAGCTAAGTCGAATGTCGTGTCCGTCACGATAGAAGTCTTCGAGCGGTGCTACGGGTTGTCGGATGATCCGAGATTCACCCGTCTGTTGAAGCACTGCTTGCCAGCGCTGTGAGACCACATGTTGCCCGGTGAGTAGATGCTTCCCATCCGGTCGCCAGCGCTTTGTGTTGTGAATCGTGCGCACAGGCGATAGCCATCAGCGCTCAAGACCTCATACTCGTACGGTCTGCCCGATTCCGGATCTACTCGAGGGACCGAGTAGCCGGGCTCCTGTGCCAGAGCCGCCAAGTCCGCCGGCAAGCTCTTATGCACTTTGACAAAACTCGAGATCAGTCTTTCGATGGCAGCAAGATCCATTACGCGAGTTCCGTCGAGCTTCCTATCGCGTTCGAGGTGCGGAGGGCCTACAGCCACCGTCCCGGCAATCACGGCGGCGACCACGGCCGCAACGGCGCCTGCGACTAGAAGACCAGCGCCTGAAGGCGACTTCATTCGCGCTCCTCTCTGCGAAGATCGGTCAGGTAATAACCAAACACTGCACCAGCAATTACCAGCACCACCAAGACTTTGAGCGTGACACGAACCGTGAGCTCTCCCGCCAGAACACTGTACACGAGCGTTGTGAGGTCGCCGATGAGGGCGCCCGCAGCCACGAAGAGGGTGAGGTAGGTCAGCCACCGCCGGATCGGCGATAAGCGCCTGATCGGACTCCTGGCGACATCCCTCGCAATGTAGTTCGCCAGGAAAATGAAAACCGGGAATGCGATTACCAGGAAGGCAATTGACCACCGCATGCTCTCTGCGAGGTACTGCTGCATGTTCCTTTCTGTCGGATCGGGGTAAGCGCGGTTGATCAGATCGAACACCAGGCTCCCCAGGTGATAACAGCTCAGGTACAGAGTCGTAAACAGCAGTAGATATAGGAATGCTTCTCGCGCTGAAAGCTGGGCGCGCGGCCTCGGCACCGGAACTGCGAACGACACATCCGCGTATGCACCGAGAGCCGTGCCTGCCTGCTCTGCGGTCCAGCCGGCATCCAGCAGCGCTTTGCGGATAGTGTCTTTCGTCTGTCCGCGGAAAAGGGCATCGCGCACGAAGAGCTCTAGATCCTGGGTGCCAGAAGCCATGGATGTACCCCCTGAAGCGTCGATTTACTCAGTCAAGCAAAGTGCAATTCAAGTCTCAATGTCTCGGTACTTAATCGCATGTACCTAGGAATTGAGACTCCGCCACCGCGGATCACCGGCCTGCCGCATGCGATCTCTG
>Ga0335081_10019453_pt1 | contig 10980 bp, 6 predicted proteins | sample Lox_Sample_35_FD_206713 | JGI IMG/M metagenome (GOLD analysis project Ga0335081, IMG submission 206713) | Soil microbial communities from Loxahatchee National Wildlife Refuge, Florida, United States - Lox_Sample_3.5 | ecosystem: Environmental > Terrestrial > Soil > Wetlands | place: USA: Florida...
ACGTGAGCGTGATGGCGACGAGCGCTAGGATGATTCGTTTCATTGTAAGCATGTCTAAACTCTCCTTTTCCAATTAGTTGTGATTTGCTCAATCACCACTGCCGCACGTGCAATGCCCGTGACCGCTGCCATTCAGCGCGATGAATGCGCACTGACGCTGGATCTTATACAGTTCCGTACCGCCGTCGTCCCGGCTCTCGGGGCCATATGCTTCGCGGCCCAGGTCAGCATGGCGGAATTCGATTTCGGTCAACGTGAATAAGGGGCCGGCTGCTGTTGCGCGCGGATGGGTAACCCAGGTGCGCAGCGAGCCGTCGGGATAAAAGCTAGTGGCGGCCAAGTCAATGGTATAGGTGGTCCCAGAAGGGTTCGTCTGGCTGCTGGTGCACGTGCCATCACTCTGGGTGTCGGAAGAGACGATCTTAATGAGACCGGCGTGAGGAGCCCTAGCCGTTAGCGGATTGGACGTAAGATCCACATCGATGTTCAACGTCCGCAGTGCATTGGGACTGACGAAGCAACTGCAGCACTCCACCATCTCCTGATCTGAGGTGAACACGTAGATGTTCGCGCACAGATCGCCATAGGGTCCCGACGGCGATTCGAATTGCGAATAGCCGCCCGTTGAACCGGGGTTGACAATGTTCACTTCTGCGGCCGGAAAGCCCATATTGGCGTTGCCGTAATAGCCAAGATAATAGGCGTCCCTAGAACCTTCACTCGTGGTTGACTGCGCGAAGCCTGTTGAGGCCAGACACGTAAGTACTACAGCGATCGCCAAGAGGGCCCGGATCGTGCTCGCACCCCCGGCGGATTTCCATCGCTTTGTAAGCATGGGAAGCTTGTTTCTCCTTTTCGGGTTGTTTCGGCGTTAGCGCCGAACGGTTTATATCGTGTCACTGTTCCTCTTAGTTCACAAGGCCTAATCTGATTACGTGGGCTAAGAAAGTACTACTAATGGGCACTAGTATTGCTAGACCCGTCAAAACAACGCCTGGAATCGACGCCTAAAGCTGCCGGAAACACTGTAGGCGGCACATATTTGGTAGGGGTAGCGCCGGGTCACTTGAACAAAAGCGGCAGGGCTGAGGCATCACCGGTGCCGATGGCCGGCCATACTAATTGCCCACAGTTTGTAAGTCTTCCTGGCGATATTATTCAGGTTACAACCGGCGAATTAATTAGATGCCACATCAATGGTATTTAGCCCAGATTTTCTTGGTTATCGAATCCGAATGACCCAGCTTGATCTATAGAAAACAGAACTCAATGGCGCGCCTGCTCAGTCGTTTTTTTGCGGTAAGCTGAAGGTGTTTCGTTGTGGATCTGGTTACAGAGGCCCGCATTGAATCGCCGGCGGTTCATTTCCGTTGCAGTGTCCACCGGGTGGGCCGCAATTGCCCCGGAGGGGTCCGCACAGCCGCTCCCGGGCGAGAGCTTCACCGCCTCCGAGGAATTTGGACCGATACAGAGACAGGATGGCGAGCCGCCGGTTGATGGGGCCACCTGGTACGTTGCCGAAGCGGAAGGCGCGGGCCTGGTCTACCGTTTCGCTCCCGGCACGCTACTCCGGGCAAGATATCTTGCGGCCGACATGCTGCTGGATAGCAACACTCTGGCTACCTTCATGCTCGCGCTGCACGAGGGTGACCAAGGCCGAGTGTTTCAGTTCTGTTTCGGCGGCCTCAATCAGTGCTCGTTCCGCGTCCGTATGGCCCTTGAGTGGGTGAACCTGAACCGCCTGTTTGCAGACCGTGAGGGCGGGCTGCTAAAGCCCATGTGCCTGGGTGAACGCGTGGATCTCGACAAGGTGGACCGGATAGTTTTCACACTCCGCCGCAAGGGCCCAGGCCCGGTCCGCTGGTGTATGACGCCGTTCCATGCGGTTCCGGGAGACGTAGAAAAAATCGTAAAGCCCGTGCTGCCGAAAGGCGCGCTGCTTGACGAATTCGGACAGAGCACGCTGCGGAACTGGCCCGGCAAAACGCGGAGCGTGGAAGAATTGAGATCCAGGATCCGGACGCAGTATCAGAATGCTCCCCGGCAGACTTGGCCCAAGGTGTTTTCAGAATGGGGCGGCTGGAGAGCCAAGAAACTGGGCGAGGGCACCGGATTTTTCCGGACACATCACGACGGCAAACGCTGGTGGCTGGTCGATCCCGACGGGTATGCCTTCTGGTCGGCGGGTCTCGATTGCGTCCGGGTGGATGCAGATGCGCGCTATGACGGGCTGGAGCCGGCCCTCACGTGGCTGCCGGACCGCCACGGCGAATTCCGCGCGATTTACCGCACTAGCGAAGACGATGAACCGAGCCGCAGGTCCGTCAATTATCTTGCGGCGAATATGATCCGCGCTTTGGGACCAGAGGGCTGGCACGACCACTGGGCCCGCATCGCGCTCGCCGAGATAAAGCGGCTACGATTCAACACGGTTGGCAACTGGTCAGAGTGGAAATACGCGCGCGACGCGAGGTTCCCTTATGTCCGTCCCATCGAGTTTCGCGGCGCACGCACCGGCAGCGTGTACCGCGATTTTCCGGACGTATTCCACCCTGCCTTTGAACAGGATGCGGCCGCGTATGCGGCCCAGTTGAAGGACACGGCCGCGGATCCTGCGTTTATCGGCTACTTCCTCATGAACGAACCCACGTGGGGCTCGTCTTCGGAGTCGCCGGCGGCGGGGATGCTCTACAACACCGAGACCTGCGCCACGCGAGGCGAACTGGCCGGTTTTCTCAGAAGCCGTTACGGCAATGACGCCGGACTGGCGGCAGCCTGGAAGACGTCCGCGTCGCTGGAAAGAATTGCCGCGGGCAAGTGGAGCGGCGTGTTCGGCACAGAGGCGCTGAAGGATCTCGAAGAATTCAGCGTACGCATGATGGAGCGCTATTTCCAGGTGCTCGCGCAGGCGTGCCGCCAGGTGGACCCCCACCACCTCAACTTGGGAATGCGGTGGGCGGGCGTGCCTCCGGTGTGGGCGGTCGAGGGCATGAAATGCTTCGATGTTTTCAGTCTGAATTGCTATCGAGACCGGCTGCCGATCGAACAGGCGAAGAAGATCGCAGAGATGGTCGGCAGGCCTGTGCTGGTTGGAGAGTGGCACTTCGGCGCGCTGGACGCCGGGATGCCGGCTTCTGGAATTGGACATTTGAAAAACCAGGAGGAGCGTGCCAAGGCTTACCGCGTGTATCTGGAGGATGCCGCGGCCGATCCGTACTGCGTGGGCGCACACTGGTTCACGATGTACGATGAATCGGCGCTGGGCCGGTACGACGGCGAGAACTACAATATCGGCTTCTTCGACACCTGTAACCGCCCGTACGATGCGCTGGGCCGCGCTGCGACCGCAAGCCATGAACGCCTGTACCAGGTGGCTGAAGGACAGGCGGCCCCATTTCACGAACCCCTGGAGTACCTGCCGAAACTGTTCCTCTAAGTGAGGGGCGTTAGGTAGCGCCGAATGCCAGCGACAGGTCAGCTATTCAGCCCTACCGGCAGAGGCTGCTGTGATGCCGCAGGCTCGGGTGCGGTAGTCCCTGAGCTGGGCACTGTTCCGGGCAGCGGTGCTTCTTGCGGACGCTCGCGCCGCCGGATACGCAAGAGCGCGCGCAGGGCCTGGCCTCGCACAAGCTGATGATCATCCCGCAGGAGTCCTTCCAAGACCTGGGCGGAGTTCACATCCACGATCTGACCCATGACGAAGGCGGCCGCTGCGCGCGCCAAGGGATCGCTCCCGTGAACCATGCTCTGTAGCTTCTCGGTTGCACCTTCGTCCGCCACGCCGCAATGGTGGAGACCGACCAAAGCGTTCGCCGCCACTCGGTGATCGGGGTCCAATGCAGCCTCCTTGAAGACGGCACCAGCGAAAGGCGACCTGGTTTCCCAAAGACCTTCAACGGCATTGGCTCGTACCCGTGCGTCGGGTTCGGCCAGCATCTTCCGGACCCACTCGGGATTTTGGCTTGCCCGCGAATACAGGAGAGCCGCCTTGGATCGTATGTACGGGTCCGGGCTGCGCAACAGTTTGGCCAGTGCCAGCACAATGTGCCGATTGGGAGGCAGTTCGGAGACGATGTCCAAAGCGCGCTTGGGCCGTCCCCCATCGACATCCACCACACAGATTGCGTCGTCGTCTCCAAGGGGGAAGCCGATCTGCAAGAGCTTGATGTCGAGCATGGGGTCGAACACCACCCAGCGCTTGGCCAATGCCGTGGCAGTCGCTAGCGAGAGCATGGAGGGATCGATGAGGCTGGTGAGGAGCAGCGGGCTCGACCATAACAAGTCCAGCAGCGGCGCAGCTCCCGTGCTTTGCGCGGACACCTTCAGAATGCGGCATGCCGCTTGCAAAAACCCGGCGGGGTCTTTCTCCAGCAGCCGCTGCAAGTCGCGCTTGAGGACCGACGAGCCGGCCTCAACATCGTCAACCAGGTGCTTGAGCGGCAGGTCGATCTCATTTTCATCCGCCCGCACCACGGTCTCGTGAAAGAAATCGCGAAGCAGTTCCTGCACGGGGGCTTCCATGATAAGGACGTTTCACTGAGCTTATCGGCCGGCGGAAAGAAATTTTGAGCGCACTGAGGAAAGCTTGCTTGGGAGCTTTAGATCTGTTGGCTGAACATCCTTCCTCAGTGATCTGCTCCATGCAGGTGACGTTTCAACACGCCGATGACCAGGGAAGCGATACCCCCTCGGAAAACGGTGAGAGATCCCCACAGCGGTAAGCACTTTAGATTCGGAACGATCCGCTTCCCCGGCAAAAGATGTTGGCGTACCGGTCGTATCAGTCGAACCCGCCCTACGACCGCTTAAGCACGGCATTGGGAAGGAGACGGTGATGGCGATGGAAGATCAAGACATCATTCGCGAGTTTTTGATTGAGAGCAATGAAAACCTCTCCCGGCTGGACCAGGAGATGGTGGAACTGGAGCGGCGCCCAAAGGATCCAGCGCTGCTGGCCAGTATTTTCCGCACCATCCACACCATCAAGGGGACGTGCGGGCTTCTGGGCTTCGGCACGCTCGAAGCCATCACGCACCTCGGCGAGGATATTCTGACCCAGTTGCGCGACGGACAGCGCGACCTGACGCCCCAGCTAGTAACGGTCATCCTGGAGGCGGTGGACGCCATTAAGAAGGTCCTGCTGTCGATTGAGAAAACCGGCAACGAGGGACGGGAGACGCACACCGGTTTGCGGGAGCGGCTGGAGGCGGCGCGGCGGCGGCCATCGGAACCGGCATCCGGGGCGCCGCCGAGTCCGGTGGCGGCGGTCCCGGAGCCGCCGCAGGAGGTCCAGCCCGCCGCAGCCGAGGCCGAGAATCAAACGGCTCAAAAATCGTCCGCGGTAGCCGACTCCACTATCCGAGTAGATGTCGGACTCCTGGACAAACTCATGAACCTGGTGGGCGAGCTGGTGCTCACACGCAACCAGATTTTACAGTTCAACGCCCAGCAGGAAGACACCACTCTCAACGTCACCTCGCAGCGGCTGAACCTGATCACCACCGAACTGCAGGAAGGCGTCATGAAGACGCGGATGCAGCCCATCGGCGTGGTGTGGAACAAGCTGCCACGGCTGGTGCGGGATCTGGCTGCGACCCTTGGCAAGCAGATTCATCTCGAGATGGACGGCGCGGATACAGAACTAGACAAGACCATCATCGAGGCCATCAAAGATCCGCTCACCCACATCGTCCGCAACTGTTGCGACCACGGAATCGAGCGGCCCGAAATACGAGCCGGCAAAGGCAAACCGGCGCAGGGCAAAGTAACGCTGCGAGCCTTTCACGAAGGCGGGCAGGTAAACATCGAGATCGCCGACGACGGGGCCGGCATCGACTTGGCGAGAGTCAAGGAAAAAGCCGTTCGGACGGGCATGTTGCGCCTGGACCAGGCCGAGCGGGCCAGTGACCGGGAAATCCTCAATCTTGTTTTCCTCCCCGGCGTGTCGACCGCGGACAAGGTGACCAGCGTTTCGGGGCGCGGCGTGGGCATGGATGTCGTGAAGAGCAACATCGAAAAGATCGGGGGCACGGTAGATCTGCTCAGCCGACCGGACCAGGGAACAACTCTCAAGGTCAAGATCCCGCTTACATTAGCCATCATTCCCGGCCTGATCGTGACCGCCGCGGAGAGGAGATCAGCTCCGCGCCGGCGATGGACGACGGGCGAGCGCTTTGTGATTCCCCAAGTCAGCTTATTGGAGCTGATTCGTCTGGAGGGCGACGCCGGCAAGAGGCAGATCGAGCGCATCCAGGGTACGCCGGTATATCGGCGTCGGGGACAGCTCCTTCCGATTGTCTACCTGAACGAGGTGCTGGAAATGGGCGACGACTCGGAGTCGGGCGTCGTGAATATCGTGGTCTTGCAGGCCGAAGACCGGCAGTTCGGGCTGGTGGTGGACGGAATCAGCGACACGCAGGAGATCGTGGTGAAGCCGCTCGGCAAGCAGCTTAAAGGGCTGAGCTGTTACGCGGGCGCCACCATCATGGGAGACGGCCAGGTGGCATTGATTCTGGATGTATTAGGGATCGGGCAACGGTCGGGGGTGGTGCAGGAATCGCGAGAGCAAGCCAGAGCCGATGAGGCGCATCAGGAACGCGCCGCCAGCGACCGGCAGACGTTTCTGTTGTTCCGGGCAGGCGCATTCGAACGCGTGGCCGTGCCGCTCTCTCTGGTGGCGCGCCTCGAGGAATTTCCGCAGTCCAAGATTGAGCATGCCGGGGGCCGGCGAGTGGTGCAATACCGGGGGCAGATCTTGCCGCTGGCCTCGTTGGGAACCATTCTTGAGACCGGCGCAGCGGACACCGCCGGTACCCAGGATCCGGCGCAGGCCATCGTTTTCACCGACGGTGACCGCACCATCGGCATTCTGGTGGACCAGATTCTGGACATTGTGGACGAAAACGTCGCCGTCCGGCGGTCGGCCGACCGCAAGGGGCTGCTGGGCTCGGCCGTCATTGGAAAGAAGGTGGCCGATCTTCTGGATCTGCATGCCGTGATCGAAGCGGCGGATGACCAGTGGTTCGGCCGTCACGAAAACGAGCTCTCCGAGGAGATCACGGTGATGGTAGCGGAATCCTCCGCATTCTCGCGCGGCCTGGTGCGCAACAGCCTGGAGATGGCGGGCTATCACGTAGTGGAGGCCGCGGACGCGCAGGAGGCCTTGCGCGTGCTAGAGAAGCGAAAGGTCGACGTGGTGGTGGCGTCGGCGGATCTTCGGCCGGCGGGCGAAGCGGGCTTGCGCGAAAAGATGCAGCTCGTAACCAAATTTTCCGGCATTCCGATTCTGACTCTGGCCAATACGGCCGAAGAGACCAAGGCGCACCGCGAGCATGTGGGAGATCTCGAGGATTACCAGGTGAAATTTGATCGCGCAGCCATGCTGCGTTCGGTGGCCCGGCTGGCGGCCGCAGTGGCCGCGGAACCTTCTCCGGTGCTAGCCGGGGACAAGGGGTGAGGAGTATGGCCATCCAGGAAGCGACCGGGAGTGCCGCGGAACAGGCAGCACAGACCAGCCGGCAATATGCCACTTTTTTTGTCGACGGCTTATTCTTTGGCGTCGAAGTTTTGCAGGTGCAGGAGGTGCTGCGATATCAGCACATGACGCCGGTGCCACTGGCGCCCGAGGTGATCGAGGGGTTGATCAATTTGCGCGGCCAGATTGTCACGGCGGTCGACATGCGACGGCGCCTGCAGCTGAAATCGCGACCGGACGAGCAAACGCCCATGAACACGGTGGTCCGGACCGCCGGGGGCGCCGTCAGCCTGCTGGTGGACGAGATCGGCGATGTGGTCGAGGTAGATGGCGACACCTTCGAGCAACCGCCGGACAATATCGACCCGGCTGCGCGCGATCTGCTCAAGGGAGTGTACAAACTGAAGGACCGTTTGCTGCTGGTGTTGGATACCGAGAAGACCGTGGACGTCGCCGCAGAGCAGCGGTCCAAAGATCTTTAAGTCTGCGCCAGGACATGGACTGATCCAGTGCGTGGCACATCAAGAATTAGGAGACTGTGAATGTCAAGAAAGTTGAACGGCAAGCAATTTCATTCCGGCCCGAGTGGCGTGAGTGGGGTTGGCGTCATGGACGCGCCGATGGGAGCGCCCGAAGACGGTGTTTCCGCGCAGGAGATCGCCGGATTCTTCGATCTGATGCCACAGCCGGTGGTGGTGATGGACCGCGATCATACGATCCTGCACCTAAACACGGCTGCGGCCCAGGCCGCCGGTAGATCCGTCGAGAGCAGTGTGGGGAAGAAGTTCTGGGACCTTTTCGACAACCCGGAGTGCCGCCGTGGAACCTGCGCGGCGGCCCGCGCCGTGCAAACCGGCTCCACCTGCACTGAGGATGGAGTCGCTTTGGTACAAGGCAAGGAGATGGCGGTGCGCGTAAAAGCCGCACCCCGCTTTGACCAGAATCGGCAGGTGATCGGCTGCGTGGAAACCCTCCATGACATTCAAGACGAGGTCTTGCTGCGGCGCGAGATCGAGCGTCTGCTGGGGGCCTCGCGGGACGGCCAACTATCGGAGCGCGGCAAAACGGATCAGTTCCGGATTAAGGGATACGCAGCCGTTGTGCAAGGCGTCAACGACATGCTGGACGCCATTCTGCTGCCCATCGGTGAAGGCAACCGTATTCTGGCGCAGATTTCGACAGGAAAGATCGATGAACTGATCGCGCAAACTTACAAGGGCGACCACGAGAAGATGAAGCAGGCGGTCAACAACGTGGCCGTCGTGCTGCAAGGGTTGCAGAAGGAACTGGCGCGGCTGACCGATGCCTCGCACCAGGGGCTATTGTCGGAGCGCGGCAAGCCGGAACAGTTCCAGGGCGCGTACGCGGGAATCGTCAAGGGCGTCAACGACATGCTGGACGCGATTCTTCTGCCCATCGGGGAAGGCAACCGCATCCTGGCGCAGATCTCGGCGGGCAAAATCGACGAGCTGATCGCGCAGAACTACCGGGGCGACCACGAAAAGATGAAGCAGGCGGTCAACAACGTGGCCGTCGTGCTGCAAGGGTTGCAGAAGGAACTGGGGCGGCTGACCGACGCCTCGCACCAAGGTCTATTGTCGGAGCGCGGCAAGCCGGAGCAGTTCCAGGGCGCGTACGCGGGAATCGTTAAAGGCGTCAACGACATGCTGGACGCCATTCTGCTGCCCATCGGCGAAGGCAACCGCATCCTGGCGCAGATCTCCGCAGGCAAGATCGACGAGCTGATCGCGCAGACTTACAAGGGCGACCACGAGAAGATGAAGCAGGCGGTCAACAACGTGGCCGGCGTCCTGCAGGGGTTGCAGAAGGAACTGGCGCGGCTGACCGATGCCTCGCACCAGGGGCTATTGTCGGAGCGCGGCAAGCCGGAGCAGTTCCAGGGCGCGTACGCGGGAATCGTCAAGGGCGTCAACGACATGCTGGACGCGATTCTGCTGCCTATCGGCGAAGGCAACCGCATCCTGCGATTAATCCGCGGAGGGAACCTGCGAGAGAAGGTGGAGATCGCTTGCAAGGGTGACCACGAGCAGATGAAAAACGCCATCAACGGCGTGCACGCCTGGCTCACCGAGCTGATCGCCTACGTGACCAAAATTGCCAACGGCGATATGACCGCAACCATGGGGAAGGCGTCGGATCAGGACCAGATCCATGAGTGGCTGGTCATGCTGAAGAACAACACCAACGCGCTCGCGGACGATGTCAACATGCTGGCCAAGGCGGCGGTGGACGGCAAACTCGGGATGCGGGCCAATGCGGCCAAACATCAAGGGGAATTTCGCAACATTATCGAGGGATTCAACAACACGCTGGAAACGGTGGTCGAGCCGTTGAAGTTCACCGCCACGCAGGCCACGTCACTGTCGTCATCGGCGGAGGAACTGACCGCGGTGAGCAGCCAGATGGCCAGCAACGCCGAAGAGACCGCCACGCAGGCAAATGTGGTGTCGGCAGCCAGTGAGCAGGTGTCGAAGAATGTGACGGTGGTGGCTTCCGGCAGCGAACAGATGCAGACATCTATTCGCGAAATTTCCAAGAGCGCCAATGAAGCGGCGAAGGTCGCCAAGACGGCGGTAGGCGTGGCCGAGACGACCAACAACACAATCTCGAAGCTGGGAGAATCCAGCGTGGAGATCGGCAAGGTCATCAAGGTCATTACTTCCATCGCGCAGCAGACCAACCTGCTCGCGCTGAACGCCACCATCGAGGCGGCGCGCGCAGGCGAAGCGGGCAAGGGGTTCGCCGTGGTGGCCAACGAAGTGAAGGAACTGGCGAAGGAGACGGCCAAAGCCACCGAAGAGATCGGCCAAAAAATTGAAGCCATTCAAGGCGACACAAAGGGCGCCGTGCAAGCCATTGGGGAGATCAGCGCGATCATCAACCAGATCAACGACATCTCCAACAATATCGCCTCGGCGGTGGAAGAGCAGACGGTGACCACCAACGAAATCGGGCGCAACGTGGGTGAGGCAGCCAAAGGAACAGGAGAAATCGCGAAAAATATCAGCGGGGTGGCCGTAGCGGCGCAAAACACGACCAAGGGAGCGGCGGACACGCAAAAGGCAGCCCTGGCGCTCAGCGCGATGGCCGCGCAACTGCAATCCCTCGTTTCTAAATTCACTTTCTGATGTCCAACCCCGGGTCGAGGCACTCACCTCGCTCCCGGGCCAGACACCGCATGTTTACGCGCTCGCAAAGGGGTCACAATGCCTAAGGCCATGATCATCGACGACTCGAAAGCCATCCGCATGATTCTGTCCAAAACGCTCGCGGAAGTGGGTTACGAAGTCTGCCAGGCCGCCAACGGTGAAGAGGCGCTTTCCGTCCTGGAACGGGAGAAGGGAGCGATCTCGCTCGCCCTGGTGGATTGGAACATGCCCCTCATGAACGGACTGGAATTCGTCCGGAGGCTGCGGTCGGATCCTCGCTACGCGTCGGTGCTGTTGATGATGGTCACCACCGAAACCCAGGTGGAACAAATGATG
>Ga0335081_10019454_pt1 | contig 10980 bp, 10 predicted proteins | sample Lox_Sample_35_FD_206713 | JGI IMG/M metagenome (GOLD analysis project Ga0335081, IMG submission 206713) | Soil microbial communities from Loxahatchee National Wildlife Refuge, Florida, United States - Lox_Sample_3.5 | ecosystem: Environmental > Terrestrial > Soil > Wetlands | place: USA...
TGCTCGAGCTCGAGCCCGGGCTCAAGCGCGCGGTCTCGTTGCTGCAAGTCGCCGTTCCCTCCCGCGGCAATATCAAAGCCTACCGCGAGCTCAAGGCCGAGCTCGCCGCCCTGGTCGGCGAAGTGAACGGCCGCCACGGCGAAGTGGACTGGATGCCCATTCGCTATCTCAACAAGGGATTTTCACAGCTGACGCTGGCCGGTTTCTATCGGGCGGCGAGCGTTGGTCTGGTCACGCCATTGCATGACGGCATGAATCTGGTGGCCAAGGAATATGTCGCCGCGCAAAACCCGCTTGATCCGGGGGTGCTGGTGCTGTCATCCTTTGCCGGCGCGGCGAGAGAACTTGATGCGGCGGTCCTGATCAATCCACATGACATCGATGGTATGGCGCGTCAGTTGACGCTGGCGCTGCACATGAGCGTCGAAGAGCGGCGCGAACGCTGGCAAGCGATGGTGCGCAAGCTCAAGGCATCATCGGTGCAGAACTGGTTTTCCGACTTCCTTCATACCCTCTCCGACATTCGCCGGACGGCGCTGCAGGCGGCGACCCGGCCGATCGTTCTGCAACTGGCCAACCGCAAGTTAGCGGCCAGTTGACCCCGCAAGGTGCCGTCACAAGGAAGTATTTACCGTATTTGACCATAGTTCTCGCTGGATTCGGTGTGGGGATCGCCTGGGGAATGCGATGTCGGCTTCGTTGACAAGCGGTGGTGCGCAAGCGCTGCGCCGCATTGCGGCAAGCGCATCCGTGGTCGCGGCGCTGGGCATTGTCTCGGGCGCGGCGGCGCAAACTGCAAAACCGGCTCTTCATCCCGTCACTCACCATGCGGCCCCTATCCGTGACGACGCCTCGCATCCGCATGTCTATTTGATGCGCGGCCTCCTCAATATTTTTTCCTTAGGCATGGATCAGCTGGCCGCGCAGATCGCGCGAAACGGCATCGATGCGAGCGTCTACAATCACTCGGTCGAGGAGACCGTAGTCGGCGCCATCGTGCAGAAATATCGCGCCGGTGATCACGGCCCGTACATTTTGGTCGGGCATTCGCTCGGCGCCGACGCGGTCATGCTGATGGCGCAGCAGTTGGACGCGCAGGGTGTTCCAGTGGCGCTGGTGGTGCCGTTCGACGGCACCGAGTCCTATGCCGCGCCGGCCAATGTCAGCTGCGTGGTCAACCTGACGCAGCGCAAATACGCCTATGTGCAGGCAGGCGCCGGCTTCCACGGCAAATTGTCGAATGTCGATGTGTCCAGTGACACGACCATCGATCATGTCACGATCGACAAGTCGCCGCGGTTGCAGGCAATGGCGCTCAAAGAGATTCTCCAGGCGGCGCATGGACAGTCGTGCCGGCCGGGCGCAAACGTGCCGGCGGTCGCGCGGGCGAAACAATCCGGCCCGAAGGAGATCGCACCTCAAGACAACGGGTCCAAAGAGAGCGCGACCAAAGACAGCACGCCCAGGGAGCTCCTTCCCGCGAACAACGCCGCGCGCGCCAAGAACGTCTCTTCCGCCAAAACAGCGTCGCCGGCCAAGAGCGTGGCGCCGGCCGCTCCCGCCAAGAACGCCGCGCCGGCCAAAAGCACTTCACCGGCGACGAGCGCGGCGGCAGCGGGCTCGAGCTGACGCCGTGACGCGCAGCGCCCGGCGAAATCCTATTTTCTGAAAATCGCGCGGGTCTTGGCCCGCACCGAGCGGGTGTCCTCCAAACCCGCCGCGCGCGCCGCCTGCTGCAATCCGCGCCGGATCTCGTCGCGCTTCTCATGAATCGAGGCAATCACCGGTCCCGTAGGCAGGCCAAGGCCGACCAGCGCGGCTTCCGATAATTGCAGACTCGCTTCGATCGCTTCGGGCACGGCATCGGTGGCGCCGAGGCGGTAGAGATGTCGCGCGTGATCGGCGTCGCGCGCGCGTGTGACGATCAGCACGTCCGGCCGCATGGCGCGCACATGCTCGACGATGTCGTCGATCAGATGGTGTGTGTGGATGGTGATGATGACTCCGGCGGCATCGGCCAGGCCGCAAATCTCGAGGAACTTCGGATCGGCGGCGTCGCCGTAATAGACGTCGTGGCCCTCGCGGCGGTCGCGGGTCACGGTCGAGGCGTCGGAATCGGCGGCGATGTAGGGAATGCCGTGCTCTTTCAACAGCGCGCATACCACTTTGCCGACCCGACCGTAGCCGACGACGATGGCGTGCCGCTGCCGCCCAGTCGGCCGCATCATGAGCTCGGACGGCGTGGCGCCGGCGGCGCGCAAGCGCGATGCGAATCGGCGGGCAAGGTGGGACAGCAGCGGTATCAGCGCCATCGTGACCGAGGTGACGGTCAGCGCAAAGCTCGCAGTGGAGCGATCAATCAGGTTCGAACCCGCCGCCATGACGAGAGTGACGAAGGCGAATTCTCCGCCGGCGCCGAGCAGCAGCCCCATTTCGACTGCAACCGGCCACGACAACCGGAACAGCCGGGCCAGTCCGATGATCAGAAGCGATTTGACTCCGATCAGTCCGGCGACCGCGCCAGCAAGCAACAGCGGCTCGCGTAACAATGCACGCACGTCGATGGCCATGCCGACGGTGAAAAAGAAAATCCCCACCAGCAGCCCTTTGACCGGCTCAATGGTCGCTTCGACCGCCTTGCGATATTCAGTCTCGGCCAGGAGCAGTCCGGCGACGAAGCCGCCGAGCGCCATGGAGAGGCCGGCTTGGTTGGCAATAACTCCGGCCGCGAGGATGACGAACAAAGCGGTCGCGATGAAAAGGTCGCTTGAGCGCGTGGAAGCGACCAGCCGGAACAGCGGCCGCAGCAGAAAGCGCCCGAACAGGACGATCACGGCAAGCGCGATCACCGCCTGCACGAAGGCATTGGCGAGGCTGCCGAGCACCGTGGCCTTTGGACCGGCGGCGAGAAGACCGATGAATATCAGGATTGGGATGACCGCGAGGTCTTGCGCCAGCAGCACGGCAAAGCTGGCGCGTCCCGCAGTTGTCTTCATCCGCTCCTGCTTTGAGAGCAGTTCGAGCACGATTGCCGTCGATGAAAGTGACAGGCTCGCGCCGAGGATGATCGCTTCGGGGAGCGTTTTTCCGGAATAGGCGGCAGCCCCCGCCAGCAAAGCCGTGGTGACCAAGATCTGCAATCCGCCGACGCCAAAAACCAAGCGCCGCATGGTCAAGAGCCGAGGCAGCGACAATTCCAGCCCGATCAGAAACAGCAAAAAAACAATGCCAAGCTCGGCGATGCCGGCAACGTCCTTGTAGTCGCCAACCGTGAACCAGGACAGCAGCGGAAATGACTGGATCAGCGAACCAAGCCCGAGCGGCCCCAACAATGCGCCGGCGGCGAGATAGCCGAGTACCGGGCTGAAACCGAGCCGACTCAGAATTGGCACCAGGATCCCGGCCGTGCCAAGCACGACCAGGGCGTCGCTGTAGGCTGCCAGGTTAATCGTCGAAATCACCAACACCTCCGGCCGGCCAGGCCGAGCGAGCGACGAGGTTCGCAATCATAATTCAGCCGCAAACTGTCCGCCGCTCCGTAACTTACGAAGCTCAAGTGGATGTGCGTGCTCATCTCGCCACACCGTAACGAAATTCGGCTTTTCTTCTGCGAAAACAGAGACTCTCGGTTGACGGGCGTCAATGGCTTTGGTCTCCTTTTGACTCGTTTCACATGGTATATGCGCTGCTTCGGGGCGACGGCAGCATTTGGCCTTCGGAAATCGTGCGATCCGGCGGCGGGCCTTGGGGGGCCGACATTCAGGTAGCAACCGGCACAAAGCGCGCACCCTTGCGCTTGATCGCGGAGGTCGCCGGCGCGGCGGCGCTCGTCGTTGCGTTCACGGCCAACGTTTTCGCTCAGAGCGGCTCGGATTTCCTCAACAACATCGATCCGCTGTTTGCCGGCGTGGTCGCGCACCCGGGCAATCTCGACAACACGATTCAGTATGCGGCATCAGCCGCCGCGCACGGCGATATCGAATCGGCGATTAGCACTTACGAGCAGCTTCGCTTCTACAACCCCAGGCTTGGCGCCACGCGCTACCAGCTCGGCGTGCTTTACTATCAGCTTGGCTCCTATGCGGAGGCGCGCGGCTATTTGCAAACCGCGCTGGAAATGCCGGACGTCACGCCTGAGCTTCGCCAAAAGATCGAAGACCTGCTCGAGCTGGTCGACAAGAAGCTGCAACCCGATCAATTCTCCGGTTTCGCACAAACCGGCCTGCGCTATCAGAGCAATGCCAGCCTCGGCGCCGGATCGCAGACCGTGCTCGCTTCCGGCGGAACGCTCAACAGCAACTTTCTTGCCCGTCCGGACTGGAACTGGTTCGGCACTGTCGGCCTCAACTACGTCCACGATTTCCAAACCCAGACCGGCGAGACTTTCGAAGCTTCGGTCATCGCCTATGACGCGCAGCAATTTTCGCTGCACCAGTTCGACATCGGCCTGGTCGAAGTCCGCGCCGGTCCGCGCTTTGCATTATCGCCCGGCGACATCAACGGCCTGACGGTGAAGCCCTATGTCGTGGCAACCGGCGCAACTCTGGCGGACGCGCCTTACATGGGCGGCATCGGCGGCGGACTGACGCTGCACGCAAAGGCGGGAAATGTTTCGCTCGACCCCTATGCCGAAGTCGTCCAGCAGAGCTTCCGTAATTCCAGCTTCTATCCGCTCGCCACCGGCTTGAGCGGCACGCTCTCGACCGTCGGCCTGCAGGCTTCCGGCCCGATCGCTTCTGGGCTGGCCTGGCAATCGCGCATCGCTTTTGCCCGGGCCAGCGACCAGTCCGCCTTCGACAGCTATAAGAGTTTTGCCGGCGATGTCTGGCTGCCCTGGCTCATCTCCTGGGCCGGAATGCGGCCGTGGACGATCATTCCGACGGCCGGCGTGACGACCTGGCAATACGATGCGCCCGATCCATTCATTGCGCCTTTCACCACCGCGCACACGACCGAATGGCGCGTCGGACTTGGTCTCGAAGTGCCGATCTGGCGGCAATTGGTTTTGGGCTCGCTGCTGCAATATCGAAACGCGACGTCGAATGTAGCGGCGTTCTCGTATCGCGACCTGTCGGTCAGCGCCGGACCGTTGATCCGATTTTGAGGGCTGCAATGACTGGAAAACTTAAATCCATCGCATTGGCGCTCGCGACCGTTCTCGCCGCCGCGCCGGCCATGGCGCAGCAGATCGGCACCGCGACCGCAGTCAATCCCAGTTCCGAAGGCACGCCGCCCGGCGGCTCGACCACCACGCTGACCGTCGGCGCCCGCGTGCTGCACAAGGAACGTATCCACACCTCTTCGACTGGCTCCGTGCAGCTTTTGTTTCTCGACAAAAGCACGCTGAGTATTGCGCCGAATACGAGCTTGGTGATCGACGAATTCGTCTACGATCCTGCCTCCAATAGCGGCCACATGCTGACCAAATTGACGCAAGGCACGCTGCAATATATCGGCGGCGAGCTCAGCCATCAGGGCGCGGTCACAGTTGAGATGCCCGCGGCCGCCATCGGCATCCGGGGCGGCATCGGCATCTTCTATCAGGGCCCAAAGGGAGCGCAGGCCATCAATCTCAACGGCGTGCAAATCATTCAAAACCGCGCCGGTATGATCAAAATTATCACCGGGTCCATGGTGAACATTCGCGACGAGAACACGCCGCCGGGACCGCCATTTCCGATCCCGCCCGACCTTGTCCTCCATAACATGACGATTTTGTCGAGCGTAAACGGCCAGACCGGCGGTGGGCCGCCGTTGCACGGCCTGCCCACGATCGGTTTTGCCTGCGGCACTAATTCGACGCCGCCCTGCTCGTGGTCGCCGACCAATACCGGCGAGAACGACGCGCTGCAGATCCTCATCGAGTCGACGCAACGGGGATCGCTGCCGAACCCGCCACCACCGCCTCCCACCGACTTTTTGCGGGTGCGGTGAGCGCACGACGCGGAAGTGACGCGCGACAGACATTGACGCACGGCAGAAGTTTTCGCAGCATTCGCGTCGCGGCCCGCCTAATCACGATCGCGCTGACATGACCGACACGACCATCACGGCGATTCGCACCACGATGCTGCGCGTGCCGTGGCCGCAGACGCCGTGGCTCAAGGGCCATGCCTTTGCACCGATGCGCGAGTTTTTGGTGCTCGACGTCGAGACCCGCGGCGGCCTTGCCAGCATGGGTTATCTGTTCCTGTTCCGCCCGGGCATGCGCACGATCGCGGCCTGTCTCGATGAATGCGTAATCCCGCGCGTGCTCGGCAAAGACGCGAGCGCGGTCGAAGCGATCTGGCAGGACCTGTGGCGCACGACCGTCACCTATGGCCGCGCCGGCATTGCGGTGATGGCGATGTCGGCTCTCGACATCGCGCTGTGGGACGTGCTGGGCAAAGCCGCCAGGCTGCCGCTGCACCGGCTGTGGGGGCATTACCGCGCGCAATTGCCGGCTTACGGCAGCGGCTGCTTTCGCGGCAGCGGCGGCGACGGCATGATCGCGAAAGCGCTGCACTACAAGGAGCGCGGTTACAAAGCGATCAAGATGCAGGTCGCGCACACTGCCGACCTCGCCACCGATCTCGACAATGTCGCACGCATGCGCGAGGCCGTCGGGCCCGATATCGATATCATGATCGACGTCAATATGGGCTGGACCGCCGACGTCGCGATCCAGATGGGCCGGAAATTCGAAGACTATAATGTCTATTGGCTGGAAGAACCGGTCGTGCCCGACGACTTTGCCGGCTACTTACGCATTGCCGAGGCGCTCGATTTGCGCGTGGTCGGTGGCGAAACGCATTTCACGCGTTTTGATCTCAAGCCATTTTTCGAAAATCCGCGGCTGCCGATCCTCCAACCCGATCCCATGCGCGGCGGATTGACCGAATTGCGCAAGATCGCAACGGTCGCCGACACCTGGGGCATGACCATCGCGCCGCATCTGTTTCCGGAACTTAACGTTCAGCTGCTCGCCTCGATTCCGAACGGGCTGTGGATCGAGGATATGGGGCTCGCCGACGATATCTGGGTCGAGCCGGTGCCGGTGGTGAACGGAAGCATCACCGCGCCGGAACGGCCGGGCCACGGTCTTGCTTTCAAGCCGGAGATCCTGCGCGATTGCGCAGTGAAAAATTGATGCTTTGCGTAGTTCACAAGTGACGGCGGCAATATGTCAGAGCTCGCCGCATGGGACAGCTTCTACGTCATCGTCGGCTCGGCCGCCGGCGCGCTGATCGGATTGCAGTTCGTGGTGGTGACGCTAATTGCGCAAAGGCCGACCAGAGCCGCGCCGGACGCCTCGGCGGCGTTTGGCACGCCGACCATCGTCCATTTCGGCGCGACTTTACTGTTAGCGGCGCTTTTGCGCGCGCCCTGGCCAACGATCGCCGCCCCGGCAGTGCTTTGGGGTCTCGTCGGGCTGGGTGGAATTGTCTACGCAGTGATCGTGTTGCGGCGCATGCGCAGGCAAGGCGTATACGAACCGGAATTCGAGGACTGGTTGTTTCACATCGTGCTGCCGATGGCGGCCTATGCTGCGCTGACGGTGTCGGCATTCGCGACTGTCTTGCTCTCGCGGGAGGCTTTGTTCGGCGTCGGCGCCGCGGCATTGCTGTTGCTGTTCATCGGCATCCACAACGCCTGGGACGCGGTCTTCTACCATGTATTTTTCAGCAAGCGCGGCACAGACGACGATAAACGCTGAGTGCCGCCAAAGCTGCCGCGCACCGACGCTGCTCTAGCGGAGACGCCGCAACACCCTGCTTTTATGCAGAGCGATGTGAGCGGTTTCATCGCTTTTGATTTCGTATTGCGGCTCCTCTTTGCTCGCGTGATGGATGTAGCCTTTATAATCCACATCTTTGGTGTGCACGCGCACGATTTTGCCGCTGACCCGGCCGGCCTCCGAATTCCAGCTTACATGATCGCCGATTTTAAACCTTTGGGTCATGGCAAACGTCCTTGAACTGAGAAACGCACGCGCTGATCCGCAGCGCATGCGGTGAGAACATCTGGGCGGGCGCCGGCGTTCCCACCATGCATCGGGAGGTGTTGGCCACCGCTCAAGCCAAGCAGAAAACAGGCTGTGCAGCCGATAATTAGCCGTATTATGATGCCTCAGTAGCTGAAGGTGTCTCGACGCCGCCCGATTGCTCGTGGTGGCGCGCGCCGCGTGTGAAGACAACACCATGCTGACGACCCCGCTTTGCCCTCTGTTCGGCATCGAGGTGCCGATCATTCTGGCGCCGATGGGCACCTGCACCTCGGCCGAACTCGCGGCGGCGGTTTCCAACGCCGGCGGGTTGGGCGGCATCGGTACCCTGTTTCGCAGTTTCGCGGCGATCAAGCGCGATGTCGACATGGTGCAGCGCCTTACGCAGCGCCCTTTCGCCATCAATCACATCCCGCAGACGCTCGATGCCGAAGCGTTTCGCTACACGCTGCAAGCCCGTCCGGCGGTCATTTCATTCACGCTGGCCGACCCGGGCGATCTGGTGCGGCAAGCGCACGACGCCGGCGCGCGGGTGATGGTGCAAGTGACGACGGTGGATCAGGCCTTGCAAGCCGCCCAACGCGGCGCCGATGTGATCAGCTCGCAGGGCAGCGAATCCGGAGGATATTGCGGCGAGGTCAGTACGATGACTCTGGTGCCGCAAGTGGTCGATGCGGTGTCGCCAATTCCGGTCATCGCCTCGGGTGGTATCTTTGATGGCCGCGGCATTGCCGCAGCGCTCGTGCTTGGCGCCGCCGGCGTCAATCTCGGCACCCGCTTTATCGCGTCGAAGGAAGCTCCGGCGCCGCAGGAATGGAAGCAGGCGATCGTCGACGCCAAGTCGGAACACGCGACGAAGGCCGAGGTGCTCAACGACATCACGCCATTGCCGGGCACCGCCGGGTTCAAGACCGTGCTGCGCTCGCTGCCGACGGAGTTTTTGGCGGAATGGAGCGGCAAACGTGAGGAGGCGCGTCGCGAGCGCGATCGTCTGCGCGGCCAGATCGTCTCGACCACCCAGGCCGGCCGGCAGCACGAGTGCCTGTTGACAGCCGGTCAGACCGCGGGCGGCATCAAGGAGATCCTCTCGGTCAACGAGATCATGCACAACCTCGTCACCGAGGCGGAAGCGGCGCTGACGCGGATGCGCTGGCGCGGCGAACACGCCCCGCCGCTGCGGACAGGGCTCCCGTCGGAGGAGCGAAGCCCGCTCAATACCGGCGTAATGGAAGAGGTTCCGGAGCCGGATAGCCTCGGCGGTTAATCCCTTCGCGCCCCATTCACTTGCTGCTGGGCGTACAATTTACCGAAAGTTCCAGGCGCCAAGAGCGCTTTAATCACCGCTCTAATTGGGCGCTTTAATTCGCGTATTGCGCCAATGCCGGTTTGGCGCCGGAAACTTTTAAGCCTTGCCTGAATTAGCGTCCGGCACCAAGCCGATCAGGGTTCCAATATGCGAGGACGGTGTCATGAGGATAGGCGAAATCGAGATTCATGACTATGCGCGGCAAATGCTTGAGGCCTATGGCGACAAAGCCGTTGTTACCGCTGCGCAAAGGGCCTGCCGCTACGAGGAAAAAGGTCACACCGAGGACGCCGAAACGTGGCGACACATCGAATCGGTATTAAAGCTCATGCGCGGACCGCACGTCAGCTGACTGCCCGATACATTCAAGGGAGTGCATGCGCATTCGCACGCTGGCGCGATCGCACTGACGGGGAAGATGGTAGCGAGGACGGATTCGAACCGCCGCACACGGATTATGATTCCGCCCCTTGCCCTTTGGCCAAGGCGTTGATGTTGACGCGCTTTTCCCTAGAGCGCGCATTTATCCCCGTCATTTAGCGGTTTCTTGTTGTATTAAGCGGTATCTCGCGGCACTGTGCGGCACGTCGCAATACGCGGCGACGTTGACGGACGGTTGACGCGGGGGCCGACATGAAGGACAAACCGAAGCAGCCGATGCGGCTAACGAACAAGTTCGTGGCCAAATTGACCGGCGAGGTCATGTGGTGGGACGACGATCCGAAGGCTACCGGCTTCGGCGTCAGATCGTATCCAGGCGGAGCAAGTCCTTCTTCATCGACTATCGCCTCGACGGCCGGCAGCGCCGCTACACCATAGGACCGTTCCCGCGGTGGTCCGCCGAAGCCGCACGCGAGCAAGCGAAGAAGCTACGCAAAGAGATCGATCAAGGTGTCGACCCCGCTGGCGACAAGCGCGCGCGCCGGATCGATAGCTCACTTGTGGGATCATCACGGCTCTTTAGCCCCTCCACAAAGTCGCGACCCGCCTTTAGGCCGATTTGAAATAATCGTTGCTGCTCTTTCTGATCGTGAAACAATTGGGCGTAGGTGGAACATCTAAAGGTGCCCGACATTTTGTCGCCCAAGCCGCCTATTTCCGCATCACTGGCGGCAAACGAGAGTAATGGAAACGAAAGGATGCTGGCGACTATAGTCGCAATAATTGCGGCGCGGTTCATGTAATCTCTCAAACCTCAATTGTACGGCGAACGAAATTGCCGTCGCAGCATACAGCAAAGATACACGGTCACGAGTGCTACGACAGCCTCATCCCGCTAATGTCTGTTTAGGGTCAAAAGCAGACATTGAGATTATTTGAAGTAATGCCCGCTTTACCCCCAAAACCGGACATTTAGGTTTAATCACGGAGTGGTAATCGAACCTTCGTCCTTTGTTACTGCAAGCCGTCGAAGGAGTTCATATGCGAACTGCGAAAGCGAATCGTCGCGCGCCCCCATGATCACGATGCGATCACCAGGACGGGCCAACTTGACCAGCATGTCGCCACAGGCGCCGCGGTCTGGAAAAGCAAAGGCCTTTCGGCCGCACCGCTGGATTTCGCAAATAAGATCATTGCTGCCGACGCTGCGGTCGACCGTGCCGCCGAAATAAACGGGCTCCGGCATGACCAGAACATCCTCATCGCGTAACCCGCTTGCAAAGCAGGCCACTAGGCCACCCCTCATCAA
>Ga0335081_10019456_pt1 | contig 10979 bp, 10 predicted proteins | sample Lox_Sample_35_FD_206713 | JGI IMG/M metagenome (GOLD analysis project Ga0335081, IMG submission 206713) | Soil microbial communities from Loxahatchee National Wildlife Refuge, Florida, United States - Lox_Sample_3.5 | ecosystem: Environmental > Terrestrial > Soil > Wetlands | place: USA...
CTCCTGAGTCTCGACAACCAGAAGGTAACCGGCTTCCGCCGGTTCTACCGGGCATGCGCTTGCGACACAGTGACTCATTCCCCGGACAGCCCTGCGCGAAAGCGGGGACCCAGAGCCATGCGCTCCGCGCGTCGGGGCGGAAGCTCCTGGATGCCCGCTTTCGCGGGCAAGGCGAAATTAGAAACATGGCCCTATCGGGATTTGGCTCAGCTCCCGCCGACACCCTCGCCCACCATCTTGGTGGGGTCGACCACCTCGTCGAAGCGCTTGGCATCGATATAGCCGGATTTGAGCGCGGCCTCGCGCAGGCTCAGGCCCTCGTCGTTGGCCTTGTGCGCGATCGCCGATGCCTTGTCGTAGCCGATGACGGGGCTGAGCGCGGTCACCAGCATCAGCGAGCGGCCGACCATCTCGTCGATGTGCTGCCGGTTGAGGCGGGTGCCGTCGACCGAGAAATGGCGCAGCTTCTCGCAGGCATCGCCGAGGATGCGGGCGGAATGCAGGAAGTTGTTGATGATGATCGGCCGCATGGCGTTGAGCTCGAAATTGCCCTGGCTGCCGGCGAAGGCGACGGCGTTGTCCTCGCCGATCACCTGGATGCACACCATCACCATTGCTTCTTGCTGGGTCGGATTGACCTTGCCCGGCATGATCGAGGAGCCCGGCTCGTTTTCCGGCAAGAGCAGCTCGCCGAGGCCGCAGCGCGGTCCCGAGGCGAGCCAGCGCATGTCGTTGGCGATCTTCATCAGCGCCACGGCGAGACCCCGCACCGCGGCCATCGCCGCCACCATCGCATCGAGCGAGCCTTGCGCGGCGAATTTGTTGGGCGCGGTGACGAAGGGCCGGCCGGTCAGCTCGGCGATCTTCGCCGCGATTTCGCGGCTGAAATGGGCCGGCGCGTTGAGCCCGGTGCCGACCGCCGTCCCGCCCGCCGCCAGCTCGTAGAGACCCGGCTCGGCATCGCGGATGCGCGCCAGCGCGTCGCGAATCTGCTGCGCCCAGCCCGACCATTCTTGCCCGACGGTGAGCGGCACGGCATCCTGCAGATGCGTGCGCCCGGTCTTGACGACGTCGCTCCATTCATTCGCCTTCGCCTCGATCGCGGTCGCAAGCGCCCCGGCATGCGGCAGCAGATGTTCCTCGAGCTCCATCACGGCGGCGATGTGCATGGCCGTGGGAAAGGTGTCGTTCGAAGACTGCCCCAGATTGACGTCGTCGTTCGGGTGCACCGGCGATTTGCTGCCGATCTTGCCGCCGAGCAGCTGGATGGCGCGGTTCGACAGCACCTCGTTGACGTTCATGTTCGACTGCGTGCCCGACCCGGTCTGCCAGACATAGAGCGGGAAATTCTCGTCGAGCTTGCCGGCGATCGCTTCATCGGCGGCGCGCACGATCGCCTCCGCCTTCCAGCGCGGCAGTCTTCCCTCCGCGGCGTTCACCAGCGCCGCGGCTTTTTTCACATAGCCATAGGCGTGATAGACGCGCTTCGGCATGTGGTCGTCGCCGATCGAGAAATGCACGAGGCTGCGCTGGGTCTGCGCGCCCCAATAGCGGTCGGCCGGCACATCGATGCCGCCCATGGAGTCGGTCTCGTGACGCAGCCCCTTGGCCTCGATGCCGATCGGAAGCTCCTGCAAAGCGGGGGGTGTCTTGTCGTCCATGGGCTCCGTCCTGTTGTGGGTTGCGCCGTGTCGCCGTCCGCTACTCTTGCGCGGGCGGCGCGGCATGTCATGCGCAGCAAAGCAGCAAGGGGATCACGACGTCTTGGCCAGGGGCAGAATCGTCGGTTCCGAATCTGCCCGTTTGGCGGAAATATTGCGCAGACCTAGCACGCCTGCGGTGTCGGCCCGCACCCGCCGCAGCAGCTCGGCGTCATCGCTCAGCGATTCGCCGTAAGATGGGATCATCTGCTTCAGCTTGACGGCCCAGCCGGATTTCAGCTCCTCGGCAAAGCACCGCTCCAACACGCTGATCATGATCCAGACGGCGGTCGAGGCGCCCGGGGAAGCGCCGAGCAGCGCGACGAGAGACTTGTCGGAAGCCGCCACCACTTCGGTGCCGAACTCCAGAATTCCGCCATGCTGCGCATCCCGCTTGATGATCTGGACGCGCTGCCCCGCCACTTCGAGCCGCCAATCCGCCGGATTGGCATCCGGGAAGAATTCGCGCAGCGCGGCGAAGCGGTGGCGCGAGGATTGGAGGACCTGGCCGACGAGATATTCGGTCAGATTGAAATTGTCGCGGGCGACCGCGAGCAGCGGCCCGATATTGTCGGGCCTCAGCGAGCGGAAGAGATCGAGCCAGGAGCCATGCTTCAGGAATTTCGTCGAGAACCCGGCATAGGGGCCGAACAGCAGCGAGCGCCGCCCCTCGATGATGCGGGTATCGAGATGGGGAACGGACATGGGCGGCGAGCCTTGGGCGGCCATGCCGTAAACCTTGGCGTCGTGGCGCTCGTTCAGCCCCGGGTCATCGCAGCGCAGCCAGATGCCGCTGACGGGAAAGCCGGCATATCCCCGGCTTTCCGGTATGCCGGATGTCTGCAGCAGCGGCAGCGCGCCGCCGCCGGCACCGAGAAAGACGAATTTCGCCGAGACGTCGCGCCGCGCGCCGCCGCTGCCGTCCTTGGCCTCGAGGCGCCAGCGCCCGCCGGGCTCGCGGCGGATGCCGGTCACGCGGTGCCCGTAATGGACGGCGACTTTCTCCGTCCCTTCGAGATGGCGAAAGAGGCTGCGGGTGAGCGCGCCATAGTTCACATCGGCGCCGATGATCATGCGCGTGGCGGCGACCGGCTCGCTGGACTCGCGGCCTTCCATGACGAGGGGAACCCACTCGCGCAGCTTGCGCCAGTCCTGGGTGAATTCCATGCCCTCGAAACAGTGATGTGCGACGAGCGCCTTGTGGCGCTTCTCGAGGAAGGCCACCCGGTCGGCGCCGCGCACGAAGCTCATATGCGACACGGGATGAATGAAGGACCGCGCCGAGGCAATGGCGCCGGTGCGCACGAGATAGGACCAGAACTGTCGCGAAAGGTCGAATTCGCCATTGACGGCGAGCGCCTTGGCGATGCCGATCGTGCCGTCGCTCAGCTCCGGCGTGTAGTTCAATTCGCAGTTCGCGGCATGGCCGGTGCCGGCGTTGTTCCAGGCATCCGAACTCTCCAGCGCCGCGCCGCCCAGGCTCTCGAAAACCACGATCCGCAACGCGGGCTGAAGCTCTTTCAGCATCGTCGCGAAGGTGGCGCCCATGATTCCGGCGCCCACGACAGCGACATCCGGTTCCGAAACGTCCTGATTTCCTCTCATGCGAGTCTCCTCTGGTGGAGAGGCGCCGCCGCCAGCGTGGGGGCCAGAGCCGGACGACGCCACAGGAGGCGGCCCGCAAGAGCCGGTGGATGCAAAACGTGCGGAAGACGATTATGAAAACACAGGCGGCGCGAAAGACCAAGGGCGAGATCGCCTCGAGAACGGACGGGTGACGCGGCGGACCTCAGGGTTGTTCATTGCGCGTGGGATCGCTACCGACGATGCGGGACTCGAGGCAGGCTTTGCGAGGAGCGGAGATGACGCTGGCGGAGCGTGCCCATCTCGTCCTCGCGCTGGCCCGGGTGCTCTATATCAACGGCCAAGCGACGGATCAGACGGTGGCCGCAGCCGAGCGACTCGGCAACAGTCTCGGCCTCAGCGTCAAGGTCCTGCCGCGCTGGGGTGAGCTGCAGCTCGAGGCCGAGGATGGGAGCGGCCAATTCGTCTCCACGACGGCCGCCGATCCCGCCAGCGTCGACATGGACCGCGTCTCGGCGGCGATGCGTGTCGTCGACGACATCGGCGCCGGGGAGCTGGCGCCGAGTGCCGCGGCCGCCGCGATCGCCACGATCGCCAAGGCACCGCTCGCGCCGACCTGGCTCTTCACCCTCGCTGCCGCGGCGGGGGCCGTCGCGCTCGCGGTGATCTTCGGCGTGCAGCATCTCATCGCGGCAGTGCTCATTTTCGTGAGCGCGGCGGCCGGCGCCGTGCTGCGCCGCGGTGTGGCGCGGTACAGCACCAACCTGTTCCTGCAACCCTTTTGCGCATCGTTGCTGGCCGGCGTGATCGGCGCGCTGGCGGTTCGCTTTCAGCTGAGCTCGTCGCTGCGCCTGGTTGCGGTCTGCCCCTGCATGGTTCTGGTGCCGGGGCCGCATGTGCTCAATGGCGCCTTGGACGTGATCAGCGCCCGCATCCATCTCGGCGTCGCCCGCCTCACTTATGCAACCTTCGTGACCCTGGCGATCGTGACGGGGTTGCTGCTCGGATTGGCGCTTCTCGGCGTCTCCTTGCCGGTCGATCCGGCCGGCAGGGCCGTGCCGCTATGGCAAGACGTGATCGCGGCGGGCATTGCCGTTGCCGCTTACAGCGTCTTTTTCTCGACCCCGCTCTCCATGCTGCCCTGGCCCATGGCGGTCGGCATGCTGGCCCATGCCTTGAGGTGGTGGTCGCTGGTCGCGCTGCACGCCAGCAGCGCGATGGGCGCCGGGCTCGCTTGCGTCGTCGTCGGTCTCATCCTCACGCCGGTCGCGCGCCGTTGGCACATGCCGTTCGCGGCGATCGGCTTCGCCGCCGTGGTGTCGATGATCCCCGGTGTGTTCCTGTTCAGAATGGCGAGCGGGCTGCTGGAGCTTTCCAGCGGCACGCCCGCAGGCGTACCCCTCATCAACGCGACCATCGCCGACGGCATGACGGCCGCGACCATCATTCTGGCGATGAGCTTGGGCCTGATCGCGCCGAAGCTGGCGATTGATCGCCTCGCCGAGGAAGCCCGGCGATCGAAGCCGCGGGGCGACCCAAAGGGGGAAAGATGAAGCGCCGCCACATGCTCGCCGCCTCCTCTCTTCTCGCAACCGCGATGCTCGGTGCGCGCGCCAGCAAGGCCGCACCGACCTTGAAAGTGGGGGCGGCGTTGCCCGATCCGCCGTTCGAGCTCATCACCGAGCAGGGCCCGGCGGGTTTCGACGTCGCGCTCCTGCAGCGCATCGCCGCGAAGCTCGGCCGCGAATGGCAGCTGGTGCGCTATACCGGCGCGGATTTCAACGGCATCTTCGCCGGTCTCGAGAGCGGCGCCTATGATTGCATCGCCTCCGGCACGACCATCACACCGGGCCGCGAAAGGATCGCCGATTTCTGCGCGCCCTATGTCGTCTCCGGCCAATCCCTCGTCGTCGATACCAGCCGCCATCCTGACGTACACGGCATCAACGACCTGACAGGCCTGGTGATCGGCGTGCAGAAAGGCAATACGAGCGAGCCCGTCGCCGAGAAGCTGGTCGCCGAGCATCGCGCCGCACGGGTGCGCGTCTATGCCTATGACGAGATCGAGAAGGCGCTCGGCGATCTCTCGACCGGCGGCTGCGATGCTTTCATGAAGCTCGCACCGGTGACCGCATGGTTCGTGCGCGACCGGCCGAAGCTCGCCGTCGTCGAAACCGGCATCACCCGCGAGCGCCTCGGCATTTCGGTGAAGAAGGGCAACACGGCGTTGCGCGACGCCATCGACACGGCGCAAGCGGCGCTGATGGCGGACGGCACGGTGCCTGCGCTGATCAAGCAGTGGCTCGGAACCGGAGCGCGCCTGCCTTGACTCGGTGGTGCCGCACGCGCACCGTGCGCGGTAGCCTGGGGGTGGCCTGGTGCGTCGGGGGATGCAGCTCATCGGCATAGTCGTGCTCGCGCTGATCATCGGCGCCGGCGTGATCCTGTTCCGGTACGGCACGGTCAGCCCGTGCGGCGTCCTGCGCGTTCAAGTGCGCGAGCAGGCGGCGCGCAGCGGCGGGGCGCAGGGCTTCATCACCGGCGCCATATCCGACAATCTGCTCGACACGCTGCTCGCCTCGCGCTACGGGCCGCTGACGCCGGGCCGGTGTCTCTCCCTCGCGCTGAGCCGCCAGCCGGTCGCGATCGGGCCGCCGGAGCGCTGAGCGGCTAGAGAGAGGAGACGCGCGATGAACGACGACGAACTGGCGCGGGCGATCCGGGATCGCGTGCCTTACCAGCCGATCCATCGGCGCCCGGCGCTGCGCCTGCCGGGCGGCGCGCGTGTTGCGGTCTGGACCATCGTCAATGTCGAGAACTGGAGCCCCGCGGGCGCGATGCCGCGTGCGGTGCTGCCGCCGCCGATGGGCCAGCCGCTGCTGCCGGACGTGCCCAATTGGGCGTGGCACGAATACGGCATGCGGGTCGGATTCTGGCGGTTCCTGGAGACGCTGGCGGCGCGCGGGCTGAAGGCGACCTTCGCCGCCAACGGCAGCGTCTGCTCGCTCTATCCCGAGGCGTGCGCCGCCGCGCGCGAAGCCGGCTGGGAGTTCATGGGCCACGGCTTCGTGCAGAAGCCGATGCACCGGGTCGCGGATCAGCGCGCCGCCATCGCCGACACCATCAAGGCGATCGCCGATTTCACAGGCACGCCGCCGCGCGGCTGGGAAAGCCCGGGCCTGACCGAGACGGTAGAGACGGCCGATCTGCTGGCCGAGCTCGGCATCGAATACGTCGCCGACTGGGTGCTCGACGAGCAGCCGGTGCCGATCCGGACGCGCAGCGGCCGGCTCATCTCCGTGCCCTACACGGTCGAGGTCAACGACGTCGTGATCAGCGCCGTGCAGCAACAGCCCTCGGATGAGATCCTGCGCCGCGGCCGCGACCATTTCGATCGGCTCTATCAGGACGGCGCCAGCGCGCCGCGCGTGATGGCGATCTCCATCCACCCCTATCTCACCGGCGTGCCTCACCGCATCAAATATCTCGAAGCGCTCTACGACCACATCCTCGGCCACGATGCCGTGGTGATGTGGACGGGAGCGGAAATTCTCGATTGGCATCTCGGGCAGGTCGGGTGAGGGCGGAGAGATCGCTTTCAGAACCCCGGCGCGCGATTGAAAGTGCTTTGGAAGCGGCTCCAATGAGCCGCCGCCTCGGGCCGCTCGTCCCATCGCACGAGCGTCTCTTCGAGAGCGGGCGCTCCGGAGACGAGGCTCCGCTGAAAGGCCTCCAGCAGCTTGGCGTCATAGGCAAGGCGCTCCTCGGTCTCTGCCCTTATCTCGGTGAGCATCGCAACCCAGTCTTGCGGAGCAAAGACCGTAGGATCGTGGATCGCTTCCAGCAACGACACCATCATCTCGAGCGTGGGACCGCCGGTGCGGGGAAAATCAAGGACGGCTGAGCGAAAGTCGACGCCGCCGGCGAGCGCTGCGTCCGGGCCATTGGCCCGATCAACGATCCTTTTGACTCGGGCCGCCATCTCGCGCAGCGCCGGCATCTCCCGGTCTGCCGGAACGACGAACTGGGCATAATCGCGCATGTGCTGCCTGTCGACGGCGGAGAGGACGCCAGAGCGGGCCGGGCCACCAAGGCAAACAAGGGCGAGCGCGACAACAGCGGCCTGTCGGAACATTGCAATCTCCCTTGACCCTAGGGAAAGTGCGCAGCCTGCCATCTCTGAAGTCTATTCCGACGGTGCTTGCCGAGGAAGCACCGCCGGCAGCGTGGAGCGCGATGGACCAGACCGGGGATGAATGGCATATCTGATGACATGCGATCCGCGTTATGGACCCCGCCAATCACATCAGGCCTGCGTCGCGCCGCTCGGCGGGCCGCCCGATGGCATGTGCCCATGGTGCTCTTTGCCGCGGCAGCGTGTCTCATCGCCGGCGTAAGCTTGCCGATGCTGGTCGTGCGCGAATTCTTCATCTATGGGCAGCGGCTCTCCATCCTCGACGGCGTGACGGCTCTTCTCAACGCGGGCGACTGGCCGCTCGCGATGATCCTGGTGCTGTTTTCAATTGTGCTTCCCCTAGTGAAGATCGGCACGCTGCTGGCGCTGTGGTGGCAGCGAGAGCAAGGTCGCTTGCCGCGCGGCTGGCTAATTCGATCGCTCGAGTGGTCGGGGCGATGGGCCATGCTCGACGTGTTCGTGGTTGCATTGGCGATCGTTGCGATGAAAGCGCACGCCTTCACCGAAGCCTATGTTGCAGGAGCGGTATATCCCTTCGTCGCGGCCATCGGCTTGATCGCCTACGGCGCTCGAGCGGTGTCGCGCGCACCATCCGCGACCAAGCCTTAGCGCGAGCACATCTCAGGCTCTTACAGATGCAAGGTCTCTCGCCCGCAACGCGCGCTGTCCGCGGGCCGAAGCGGGTTGAACGCGCGCGCAATCGGCAGGCCCACTTTTTTGTGGTCCATTGGCTTGCGATTGCGCTTGACCTTTCGCTCTGGCGCCTCACCTCGTCTCGAAGACGGAAACTCCTCGCGGAAGCTTTCTGCGGCGATCAGGGCTTTTGCGCGGTGACGGGCACATTTTCGCCGCGTGCGAACAACGAGCGCGCAACAGGGAGCGAACACATGAAACTCTCGACCTCTCGGGTTCACCAAGCGATCGAGCAGATGGAGCAGCAGGGTGCTTTCGAGGGAATGTTCGCCATTCCCGACGACAACCCGGCCGTCCCGAAGCTCAACGAGGTTTTCGGCGAGCACACCTTCTTTCTCGACAGCGAAGGCTTGCACATCATCGAACCGACCGGGACGAACGGCGGCAAGGCGACAGAGGGCCAAGTGGTGAAGCTCGCGAGCTGGGGTGATCCCTCCTGCACCAGCCTGGCGCCCCATCGCCCCGAGCCAACGGAGATCACGATCGCCCTGCCGGCGGAAGACGAGAGCTGAACTGTGGCCCCGGTGGCGCCCTCCTTCGCCCAAGGCTTCGGAGGGCATCCTGCTTCGCATTTGGCCGGAGACCAGGCCTGCGAAGCACGAAGTGCGAAGCAGGATGGCGGAGGGAGTGGGATTCGAACCCACGTTACGGTTGCCCGTAAACACGCTTTCCAAGCGTGCGCCTTCAACCACTCGGCCACCCCTCCGCGAGGTGCGGGCCCCAATAGCGGGCACGGAGCCTAACCGAGGCCTCTGCGCTCCGCAACCGCCGGAAGCGGCCGCGCAATTTCATTGCCGGGAAATGAACGTGTCTTTATAAGGGTTTCGGCGCGACCAAGCGCGCGCCCCTGGAGCGACGGCATGATCATCGGGCGGATCATCGGCTGGCTGCTGGTACTGGCAGCGGCGGTGGTGCTTGTCGCCGATCTGATCACCTGGCTCGATACGAGGCATTTCGCCCTGGCGGCGGCGGGACAGCTCTGGTTCGAGATCAGCCCGACCACGCTCGAGCTGGCGCAGCCAGCGATCCAGCGCCATGTCGCCACCTGGCTCTGGGACCCCATCGTCGTCATTCTGACCTGGCCCGCCGTGCTGGTGATCGGCGTGCCGGGGCTGGCGCTGCTCTGGCTCTGCCGGCCGCGGGACCGGCGGCGACGCCGGCGTTAGGCTAAGCCCCTCCCCTCACCCGTCGCTCATCTTGAGAGCGGCGAGGAAGGCGGATTGGGGGATTTCCACCTTGCCGAACTGGCGCATGCGCTTGCGCCCTTCCTTCTGCTTCTCGAGGAGCTTGCGCTTCCTCGTGATGTCGCCGCCATAGCATTTGGCGAGCACGTCCTTGCGCAGCGGCTTCACCGTTTCGCGCGCGATGATGCGGCCGCCGATCGCCGCCTGGATGGCGATGAGGAAGAGCTGGCGCGGGATCAGCTCTTTGAGGCGCTCGCACAGGGCGCGGCCGCGGCGCTCGGCCTGGCTGCGATGGACGATGATGGCGAGCGCGTCGACCGGCTCGCTGTTGACGAGGATGTTCATCAGCACGAGGTCGCCCTCGCTATAGCCGTCCATCTGGTAGTCGAAGCTGGCATAGCCGCGGCTCACCGATTTGAGCCGGTCATAGAAGTCGAAGACCACCTCGTTGAGCGGCAGGCGATAGACCACCATGGCGCGCGTGCCGGCATAGGTCAGGTCCTTCTGCACGCCGCGGCGCTCCTCGCACAGCGCCAGCACGCTGCCGAGATACTCGTCCGGCACCAGGATCGTCGCCTTGATCCAGGGTTCCTCGAGATGGTCGATCCGCACCGGGTCCGGCATGTCCACGGGATTGTGCAGCGACAGCATCTCGCCATTGGTGAGATGGACGTGATAGACGACCGAGGGCGCGGTGGTGATGAGGTCGAGGTTGAACTCGCGCTCGAGCCGCTCCTGGATGATCTCGAGATGGAGCAGGCCGAGAAAGCCGCAGCGGAAGCCGAAGCCGAGCGCCGCCGAGGTCTCCGGCTCGTATTCGAAGCTGGCATCGTTGAGGCGCAGCTTGGCGAGGCTGTCGCGGAGATGGTCGTAATTCGCCGAATCCGTCGGGAAGAGGCCGCAGAACACCACCGGCTGCAGCGGCTTGAAGCCCGGCAGCGCCTCGGCGGCGGGGCGGCGATCCTCGGTGATGGTGTCGCCGATCTTGCAATCCGCCACGGTCTTGATGCCGGCGGTGATGAAGCCGATCTCGCCCGGCCCGAGCTCCGGCACCGGCACGCCTTTGGGCGTGAAGACGCCGACGCGCTCGATGACATGGGTTGCGCCCGTCGCCATGAAGCGCAGCTTCAAGCCGGGCTTCAGCACGCCGTCCTTGACTCGCACCAGGATGACGACGCCGAGATAGCTGTCATACCAGCTGTCGACGAGGAGAGCCTTGAGCGGCGCCGCGGGATCACCCTGCGGCGGCGGCAGGCGCTCGACCAGCGCCTCCAGCACCGCATCGACATTGAGGCCGGTCTTGGCCGAGATCTCGACGGCGTTCGAGGCGTCGAGGCCGATGACATCCTCGATCTGCTGCTTGACGCGCTCAGGTTCGGCCGCCGGCAGGTCGATCTTGTTGAGTACCGGCACGATCTCGTGATCGGCCTCGATCGCCTGATAGACGTTGGCGAGGGTCTGCGCCTCGACGCCCTGGCTCGCATCGACGACGAGCAGCGAGCCCTCGCAGGCGGCGAGCGAACGGCTCACCTCATAGGCGAAATCGACATGGCCGGGCGTGTCCATGAGATTGAGCTCATAGGTCTCGCCGTTGCGCGCCTTGTAGGTGAGGCGCACGGTCTG